>Ga0316622_100001280_pt1 | contig 16178 bp, 13 predicted proteins | sample OWC_Aug_OW2_C1_D_FD_207646 | JGI IMG/M metagenome (GOLD analysis project Ga0316622, IMG submission 207646) | Wetland soil microbial communities from Old Woman Creek delta, Ohio, United States - OWC_Aug_OW2_C1_D5_C | ecosystem: Environmental > Terrestrial > Soil > Wetlands | place: USA: Ohio... | reverse complement strand
ACGCGAAATGCGCGGCCGGCTGGAGCAGTTGATCGGCGCACAGCAGTTGGAACGGCTCACGATTGGCACATTCCACGCCATTTGCGCGCGCATCTTGCGCCGCGAGGCGCAGGTCATTGGCATCCAACCCAATTTCGTCATCTATGACCAGGATGACCAGCTGGGTCTGATCAAGGGGGCGCTGCGCGAGCTTAACCTGGATGACAAGATGTACCGCCCTGCCGCCATCCAGGCGGCTATTTCCAAAGCCAAGCGTTCGCTGCTGGCGCCTGAAGAGTACAACCCGCCGACTTACTGGCATGAGGTGGCCGGGCGGGTCTATGCCCGCTATCAGCAAGCCCTGAAAGCCAACGCGGCTCTGGATTTCGATGACCTGCTGATGTTCGCTGTACGCCTGTTCGACGAGCACAAGGAAACTCTGCACAGGTACCAGAACCGCTATACCTTTGTCCTCGTAGATGAGTTCCAGGATACGGATGGTGCCCAGTACCAGTTGCTGAAGCTGTTGACCGCGGAGCGCAAGAATCTCTTCGCCGTCGGCGACGAGGATCAGAGCATCTATGGCTGGCGAGGCGCTGATTTCCGCAATATCCTCCGCTTCCGCGCCGATTTCCCAAACGCCCAGGTCGTGTTGTTGGAGCAAAACTATCGCTCGACGCAGAATATTCTGGACGCCGCGCGGCATGTGATCCTGCTTAACACTCAGCGCACTGACAAGAAGCTGTGGACGAAGAACGAGCCGGGTTTGCCGATCACTGTCTACGAGGCCTACGATGAGCAGGAAGAGGCGGAGTACACCGTCAAGGAAATCCAGACGCTCGTGGCCCAGAAGACCTGCCGCCTGCGCGATTGTGCGGTGATGTATCGGACCAACGCGCAATCGCGCGTGTTGGAGGACGCCTTTGTACGGCACGGGGTGCCCTACAAGCTCATCGGTGCAACGCGCTTTTACGAGCGCCGCGAGATCAAGGATGTCATTGCCTACCTGCGTCTGTCACACAATCCGCATGACGATGTGAGTCTGGAGCGCATTCTCAATGTGCCTCCGCGCGGTATCGGCGACCGGACGAAGGAGACCCTCACGCAGTGGGCCAAGGCGCACGGCCTCCCTCTCTATACGACTCTGCAATTGCTGCAGCAGGCTCAGGACAAACCAGAGAAAGCATCATCGCCAGAGCAAAGAGCGGAAACCAGAGAGGCGCATATCGCCCCTGCTTTCGATGGCCGTAGCACCAAAGCTCTGCTCTCGCTGCTGGCCCTCCTGGATGGTTTGGTGACGGCTCGCGACCACAGCAGTGTCCTGGAGCTTCTGGACAAGCTGGTCACCGACTCTGGCTACAGTGAATACCTCCGCGACGGCAGCGAGGAGGGGGAAGAGCGGTGGGAGAATATCCAGGAGCTGCGTACCGTCGCCCAGGACTATGCCCATCTACCGCCCGAAACGGCGCTCACAACCTTTCTCGAAGATGTGGCCCTGGTTTCTGATGTGGACAACCTGCGTGAAGAGACCGATGCGGCCACTCTGCTCACTTTGCACATGGCCAAGGGTCTGGAGTTCGCCACAGTGTTCATGGTCGGGCTGGAGGAAGGGATTCTGCCGCACAGCCGTTCGCTGGAGGAGCCCGACGAGATGGAGGAAGAGCGGCGGCTGTGCTATGTCGGCATGACGCGCGCCAAGCGACGTCTCTATCTGATTCATACCTTCCGCCGCACCCGCTTTGGCAACCAGGCCACCAGTGAGCCTTCTCGTTTCTTGCGCGACATTCCGACACGCCTGGTCAAGGGCCGGGACGTGCGCGCTCCCGCCAGGATCAGAAGCGAGCCCGCGAAGGCGCTGCTCGGCCGGCCCACGGTCAGGGCCGGGTCGTTCAGTCCCGGCGACCGTGTGCGGCATGCCCAGTTTGGCGAGGGCATCGTCGTGGCCAGCCAGATGCGTGGCGGGGATGAGGAAGTGATTGTTGCCTTCACCGGCAAAGCGGGCATCAAGCGCCTGCTTGCTGGCCTCGCCGGGCTGAAACGACTGAGCCGGCCAGAGTGATACCCGGTCTGTAGCGGGGATAGAAGAAAAGAGGATGCCGCCTGTGCGTGCATCCTCTTTTTCGGGTCAGGGTTAGCTGCAGCTTACTGCGAGGGCTCTACCGGCTGGAATTCCTCAAGCACGGTCAATAGCTCCTCTAACTTGCGCTCCAACTCGATGAGCCTGGCTTCGAGGGCGATGATCCGGTCTTCGGGGCGCTCCGTGAACCAGAGCTCACCGAACTGTTCCGGTGAGCCGCTGGTGTTGGGGCCCTGCCAGATCAGATAGGCATCCCAGCTATCGCCATCATCGTCATCGTGGATGCCAATCGTAAACCCCATCATTGTTCCCGAAACGGGCGACCCACTGCGCAGTTTGCTCATGGGGATGGAGACTTCAATATCGTAGCCGCCTTCGTACTCGAAAATCGCCGCGGTGATGTCAGATGTCGCCGTGCCGCGGTCGGCCAGACGTCCGTCGACCACAATCGTGTATTGGTGGTCATCCGAGCCCCAGGGGTAGTCATCATTCAAGCCATCCAGCCCGAGCTCTACACCGTCGTCGCGCCACACGTCGGTGCTGTCTGCACCGATGACCACGTCGTCAGTCACCTGTATGGCGAAGTACACGCTTTGCTCATCCCACCCGCTGCGGATCAGGCTGCTCAGGTCAGTCGTATCGTCTATGCGCCCAACAAACGTGTAGGCGCTGTAACGATCCAGACCAACGCTCTCCGCAGCAGGCCAGTCGCTCAGCTTGCCGTCTATGATCGGTGGGGCAAGCAGGCGTGCACTGTGCAGGATCCCTCCAGTGGCCAGGGGGTAAACCGGTCTGGAGTGGACAATCACCGTGGGATCCGCTCCGTTGGCGGCGGCTCCCAAGAGCCGCACCCCCAAGATGACGGCACCGACTGCGGCGACTACCGCAATCAGAGCGCTTCTTTTCATCATCCTCTCCTTTGACCGTCGCAGGCAACCGTCATGATAGACATCCTGTCCATCATGGCTGTGTGGTTTGGGTTGTCCGCTTGAAGATGTCAAGTATCCTCTGCAGAACTTCTTGCACCAGCCCCAATCGTCTCTCCATGCCCGATATGTATTCATACACGGACCCGGGGGTCGCTGTAGGTGTACGAATCGGCGTCGGTGAGCGAGTAGTGGTCGCTGTGGGCGTAGTGGAAGGTCTGATGGTCGCCGTTGCGCTCGGCGTTCGTGTAGCTGGTGTCGGCGTCCCCGGAGTTGGTGTGGCGGATGGCGCTTGAATGACACAGTCGATGACCAGCTGCGGTCGAACAGAAATGGCCGGGTAGTTGGCGCTGGCAAAGCTGTAGGATACTTCGGCAGCCCCCGAGCCACGCAGAACGATGCCATAGTTCTCATCCGGGTGGTCAATCCATTCCTGCACCAACGCTGCCACTGCGAATGTATACCAGCCACTGGACGTCAGTACCGAGCCCGTGGCAGCCGGGGTCAGGCTCCGGTCTAGCTGGGTGTCGTTGGCACCTGGCAATGCCCATGAACTATCCATGGTGGCCTGGCCCCAGTTCGCCTGTGCATCCATCCAATGACGGAGCACGGCATGTACCTGCACATCCACAGGCACGGCATTGTCGCGGCTGTAGGCGTACAGTCTGAGGGTGGCCCCATTGACGATCGCCCCGGCAGGTATGCTCAGCACATCGAACCGCAGTAATCCTTCATAGGTGCTGTCACTCCGGACGACCAGACTGGCTTGAGTAGCCAGGTTGGCATACGGGTTTCGTTCCGTGATGTAGGTGTCGTTGGTGCCGCTGTACCCCAGCAGCCCTTGCTGAAGCACCACCAGATTCTGGCCGGTCGGGAATGCTGTGGGCGTGGCGGCCGGCTTAGGAGTTGCCGTTGGCGTCCGTGTTGGCGGCGGCGTGAGAGTACGCGTCGGTGTTGGCGTCGGCGTGGGGGGTGTAGTGGTCGCTGTGCGCGTTGCCGTGATGGTGGCAGTTCGTGTCCTTGTAGGCGTCTGGGTTGCCGTGCGCGTCTGGGTACGTGTTGGCGTGTTGGTCGGCGTGCGGGTGATTGTCGCAGTGGGGCCGGTGGTGCGTGTCGCCGTCGGCGGTCTGGTCCGCGTTGGACTGGGCGTCGGCAGTTGCAGCCCCGCGCCACGCACGATCAGGCGATGAATGACCTCGTTACCATCGTTGTTGCAGTCAATGCGAAAATCCGTTCCGCCCGGCAATTGGTTCTCGAAATAGGCATCATTGACCCGCCAGACATAGTCAACCCAAGTATCCAGCGCTCCCAGTCCTGCACCCTTGCTGATGCGTCGCTCGACCAGTTGACCGTAATAGTTCATGTACTCCAGGGACAAAGAGTCGTTACCCGTGTTCAAAAGAGTCATGGTAATAGTCCATGACACTGGACCGCCCACAGCCTGGGGGACCTGGCCGGCGTAAGGATAGCGGTCCTCTATGTCAAAGGACATATATGGGTTGATGGTCGCCTGATCTGTACGGCGGATGCTGCGGTAATCGTTGGCGCCGGTGATTCCGCCACTGTACGGGTGGCTGCGTGCTGCCAATGGCAATGCGGCAGAGGCGGCGTCGCGCAAGAGCGCAACCGTGCGGCTGCCGGCCGCCTGATCGTTGCGATAGAGCCAGTACGAGTAATCCCCCTTGTGCGGGCCATAGCACTTGTAAATGCCGTCGCTGGCGTTCCAGCAAGAGTCGGTCTTGGAAGTCTCACGCAGCACAATCCACACGTCCGGGGCGTTCTCCACCTGTTTCCCCAGGTGCTGGCGCACAAAGTTCATCATCGGAAACCCGGTCAGTTGTTCGGCCCTATACGCGTCCTCAATGTTGGGCAACTGGATATCGAGAAGGTAGGCGTGAACACTCAGCGCCTCCATGAACGCAAAGTACATACCCGACACACCCGGGGCCGCCGCCGGCTCAAAACCCGTGGGGATCCGTTCAAAATACACCTGCGAGGCACCCATCACGCCGCCAACGAGTGCCCCGTCATGGCGGATCTCTGCGTTGGGTAGGTCTACATGCCACCCATTGACTTTGATTCCGCTCAGTTTGGAGCTGAAGGCGGCATCGTAGGCAGCGTGGTAATGGATGCTGTGCAGAGTGGTTTGGATAAACTGGGGCGTGTTAGGGAAGGCAACGTTGTAAGTTCTCATCACACGCAGCACCCAGTCGTCGAACTCTCTGCTGTTCTCTGTGAAATAGTCACAGTAGCTGCCCGGCATCGTAGGATGCCCGAGGTCCTTGCGCTCGCTCGTTTCGTCATCAATGCCCGTGGCAATGTTGATCCAGGCCAGATTGTAGAACGTGGGGTTGTTGTCGTAGTGATTCCCCATAGCGATGATGAACCGGTCAAACCAGTCTTGCCAGGTCAGGTTAGCAAAGTTAGGCGTGCAGAACGGCAGGCAGTCCCCAGTGGCACCATCCGGATCGTAGCAGGAGGTTATGGGGACGCCGCTTTCGTAGGCGACCCAGCTCGGGGTGTGGTTTGTACCGATGTTCCCGGTCTCCGGGTCTGTGTGCGTGGTCCAGGTTTGTACCGAAACACCCACAGGCTTGGCGATGATCGTGCCGTCAGGCAGCTTGACCTGCATTGCCTGTGCTTCCAGGATGTATTGATCCATCACAGTCCAGTCATAGACGTTCTTGGCTGGATTCAGCTGCCTCCACGAAAATGTGTGCCACCCGCCCAGGGCTCCATACTCCGGATGGCCGTACACTTCCACCAGATTCCCATATTCGTCCGGGAATGTTTCAAAGTAGTTGGGGTTGCCCCAGTCTCCATTGGTGAAGTCGAGCATCACAAAGATGACGGGTGGGAGGTTAGCTGGAGAGAGCGTCCCCTGGCGCGATAGCGGTGTTCTCACCGCTGCTACTACGGGTGTGGGCGCTGCCAGGGGCGCGCTGAGGGGCAGGCTTGGCGGGGAGGCACTCGAAACTGCCAGCACGGCGATGGCTAAAAGGCCGGCGAGCGAAAACACAAGCACAGTAGACCAGAACCATGGACGCCGGCAGTGTCGGCGCGGTTCGCTACGTATCACAGAATCCCCCCCGCAGAGGTATGGTGATGTTGAGCCAGCTTATAGCCCGAGAGGGCTGGCCGCTCCGCTTACGGGGCACAGTATATGGGCAAAGTAGCCTGCAGTCAAACCGCTCTGCGCCCGTGCCGGCAGCGGCGCGCGGGAAGGATCTGGGCGGTTCTGCCAAGGCCGACAGTGGCCACTCTAGTCCACTATGATTCCTGTCCCGGTCTCGACCTCCCCGATGCGCCAATGGGCCTGCCGCGCAGCGCACAGGAGGGTTTCTACCTCGGCGAGCTTGGCGGGAGGAACGGCGATGAGCAGCCCACCCGAGGTCTCGGGTGTGTAGAACAGCATCAGTAGCTCTTCGCTGACGTGCGGCGATGCCTGCACCCGCTGGCCAAAATAGTCTGCGTTGCGCTTGCTGCCCCCGGGGAAGAGCCAGCCTTCAGCGTACTCGCGCGCACCGGGCAGGAGCGGTACCTGCCCAGAATGGATGTGCAGGCAAACCTGGCTGTGCTCGGCCATCTCAGAGGCATGGCCTAGCAGGGAAAAGCCGGTAATGTCAGTCATTGCCTTCAGGCCTAGCGGTGTAAGTTGTGCTCCAATGCGGTTCAACTGCAGCATGGAGGCGATTGCTGCCTGCAGGTGCTCAGGTGCTGCCGCATCGCTTTTAGCCGCCGTGGTAATGATGCCTACCCCGATGGGCTTGGTCAGCAGCAAAATGTCGCCGGGGCGTGCTGCGGCCTTGGTGGTGATGTGCTCCGGGTGGGCCACGCCCATCACCGCCATGCCGAACTTGGGTTCGGGGTCATCTATCGTGTGGCCGCCCGCCACCGCTCCACCTGCTTCGCGAACCTTCTCCCCTGCTCCGCGGAAGATCTCGGTGATGGTGTGCGGCGCAAGCTCGGCCGGAAAGCAGGCAATGTTCAGCGCGAGAATGACCTGTCCACCCATCGCATAGATGTCGCTCAGAGCATTGGCTGCAGCGATGGCACCGTAGGTGTAGGGATCGTCCACGATGGGCGTGAAAAAGTCCAGCGTCTGGATGATCGCTACTTCATCGCTGATTTTGTACACCGCAGCGTCATCGCTGACGTGCAGCCCGACCAGCAGGTTGGGATAGTCAGCAGCGGGAAACATGTCTTGTAGCGGGCGCAGTACCTGCGCCAGGGCCGCCGGCCCGCGTTTGGCCGCTCAGCCAGCGGCAGTCGTCATGGCTGTCAGACGCTTTGCCTCACATGTATCAGCCACGTTCAGATTACCCCCGTTACATGGTTACTATGATGCATACCTTCGGATCATTGCTCTGCGACCACCTTATGCACGCTGTTATACTTGACATGTCCGGCCTGCAGTGCAGCCAGCACTGCCTCCGAGTCCGTCCACGCACAGCGCAAAGCTGTGCCGCAATCAGAGCTGAGCTGGCGTGGTGTCGGGATCAATTTCACGGCGAAACCGGCCCGTGCCAAAACCCGTTCGGCCTTGATAGCGGCCTGCGTGGAGTCAAACAGCACGATTGCGTATTCTATCTTGGCTGTGGCCATGCCGCTCCTATACCGAGATGACTCGATCGGACCGCAGCAACACTTCAGTGATGCTGTACATATCGGAAACCTGCCCGACGGCAAGTTTGTCCTTGAGCCCATAGTAATTCAGGCAGGTACCACAGGCCAGTATCTCAACGCCTTTGTCACCTAGCGCGCGCAGGTCGTCGAGCACAGGCGAGCCCTCGCCCGCCAGTTTGACGCCACTGTTGATGAGGATGATGGTGCTGGGCAAAGGTTCCACTTCGTTCAGCGTGTGCAGGAAGCCGCGGATCAGGACGTTGCCCAGCTCCGCCTCCCCGCGTCCCAGGGTATCACCGGCCACGAGCACTACAATCGTGTGCCCATTGCCGGACTTCTCTGCCGTGGCAGAGCTTGCACCCGGAGTGATTTGCACGTATATGCCATCCGCTTTCTGTTCTGTCTCGACACGGTAGCCGCTCTTCTCAGCCATCCGGCGAACGTTCATCTGGGAGGTGTCGTTGTCCACGATTACCAGCAGTTTGTTCGCTTCGGTGAGGGCCTTGCGCGTGAGAATCACCGGCTCTGGACAGGCCTTTCCTCGTGCGTCAACGGTCTTCATGTTCCAACCTCATCACCCTGTGAGCGCTTTCTGCTACCTTGCTCACGGCTTCAACTGCCAGATCCATCTGCTCAGCCGTGTTCAAATAGCTCAGACCAAAGCGCACCGTGCCCCGTGGAAAGGTGCCGATCGTACGGTGCGCAGACGGTGCGCAGTGCAGGCCGGGACGGCACATGATCGTGTACTGCTCGTCCAGCTGCAGCGCCACCTCCGAAGGATCGATATCTTCCACGTTGAATGAGACAGTGGCGGTTTGCTGCCCTGCCTGCCCGGTTCCATAGACTCGGACGTCTGGGATGGATTGCAGGCCCGCCAGCAGTCTGGCCGTTAGCTGCTCTTCATGTGTGCGAATGCGATTGATGCCTGTCTCCAGCACAAAGCGCACCCCGGCACCGAGGCCGGCTATGCCCATGGCGTTTGCTGTACCGCTCTCATAGCGGTCAGGGAGGAAATCGGGCTGCTGCTCTTCCTCCGACCGGCTGCCCGTGCCGCCGCGTTTGATTGGCCGGAGTCGGCCCAGGTCAACACGCTCCCCAATGCACAATCCGCCAGTGCCCTGCGCGCCCAGCAGCCCTTTGTGACCGGTAAAAGCCAGCAGGTCGATCTCCAATTCCTGCACATCAATCGGATGGGCGCCCGCTGTCTGGGCGGCATCTACAAGCAGCAGCAGCTCGTGTCGCCTGGCTATCTTTCCGGCCTCGGCAACCGGCAGGACGGTGCCCACCACGTTGGAAGCGTGGTTCACTACCAGTAATGTCGTGTTGGAGCGAATGAACTTTTCCAGGTCGGTTGGATCGAGCAGACCCTGCGCTGAACAGGGCACCACCGTCAGCTCTATCCCGGTGGACTGCAGGTAGCGCAGTGGGCGCATGACTGCGTTGTGCTCCATGGAGGTGGTAACTACATGGTCGCCCGGGCGCAAGTAGCCAAAGAGCACCAGGTTGATGGCCTCTGTGGCGTTGGCCGTGAACACGACGCGCAACGGGTCATCCACATGGAACAGCTGCGCCAGTGACTCACGGGTCTCGTACATGATCCGGCCGGCCTCGACAGCCAAGCGGTGCCCAGAGCGGCCCGGGCTCGCGCCCACGTCCTGCATGTAGTCCAGGACGGCTTCGGCCACACCAGGTGGCTTGGGCCATGAGGTTGCGGCATTATCCAGATAGATCAAGACGACTCCTTCGTGCCGCTATACCCTTTCCTGCGGCGGGTGATTGGATTATGGGTGCACCAATTGCCTGGCGGTCAATGGCACGGGATTGACAAAGCGATAGCCAATCCCGCGTTCTGAGAGGATGTAGCGTGGGTTCTTGGGGTCTGTTTCGATCTTGCGCCGCAGGCGATAGACAAACAGCTTGACATAGCCCGCGTCGTTGCTGTATTCGGCACCCCAGATTTTCTCGAGGATCTGGCGGTGCGTCAGTGCGCGGCCGGCGTTCTCCACCAGCAGCAGCAACAGTCGCCATTCAGTAGGTGTCAGGGGTATGAGCTCGCCATTCCGGGTGACTGTCACGCGATCCGAGTCCACAACCAGGTCTTCACTGGCAAAGACGATACCCTTCTTGGTTAGGCTGGCGACCCGCGCGCGCCGCAACACGGTCTCCAGGCGGGCTTCGAGCTCCTTTAGACTGAAGGGCTTGACGATATAGTCGTCTGCCCCAAGCTTCAGCCCTTTGATGCGCTCATCCTCCTGCGTCCGTGCGCTGAGGATCACAATCGGCACTTCCGACATTTCGCGGATGCGGCGGCAAACCTCCCAGCCATCCAGCTTGGGCATGGCGATATCCAGCAACACAAGATCAGGGTGCTCATCGTAGAGCTTGCGCATACCGTCCAGACCATTCTCAGCGGTCGTCACCACATATCCCGCTCGCGAGAGGTATAGATCCAGCGCCTTTACCAGGTTGGCGTCATCTTCTATGATCAGAAGCTTGTCACTCATGTTCAGACCTCCATCATGTCCTGTGGATTACCCGCTTGCGATAGCGCCCGTCCACACCTCACTTACGATGACGATCCCGATTGTGCGCGGTTGCTCACAGCCCCGCGCACCCTACTCTGCTGCATTCTGCTTTCCGGCAGGGATGGTTACGGTGAACTTGCTTCCCCTGCCCAGTGAGCTTTCCACCTCAATGTGCCCACCATGCGCCGTCACTGCCTCTTTGGCCAGTGCCAGGCCGAGACCGGTCCCCGGCACAGCAGTCGTTGACGCCCGGAAGAACTTGTCGAACATATGCGGCAGTGCCTCCTCCGGAATGCCAATGCCCTCGTCCTGCACCGAGAATTTGAATGCATCTGCCTCACGCCAGACGGCGATATGGATGTGCCCACCATCATTGCTGAACTTGATGGCATTGCTGATGAGGTTTCGGACTACCACTCTGATCAGCTCCTGGTCAGCCCACATCTGAGGCAGGGCGGGCTGTGTCTGCACCTGAATCGTGATGTGCCGTTGTTCTGCCTGCACCCCCAGCACTGCTGTCACTTCTGCGACGATCTTGGCCAGGTCAATTGGTTGCTGCACCAGCCGGAAATGCCCTGATTCCAGCCGCGAAAGGTTCAGGTAATCAGTGATCAACCCCGTTAGCCGGTCTGTCTCATGATCAATCACCACCAGCCAGTCGCGACATGCCCTATTGTCTAGTTTTTCCGCCTCGGACATCAGCAGTTCCGTGTACGCCTTGATCGAGGCCAACGGCGCTCGCAGCTCATGTGACACGTTCGACACCAGATTGGATTTTAGCTGATCCACCTGTCTGAGCTCGCTGATGTCGTCCATCCGCTGTTGGTAGAGGCGGGCATTGTCAATCGCTACCGAGATCTGGTTCGCGACGGTTTGCGCCAGCCCAATTTCGTCAGGCGTGAACACTCTTTTCGCCTCGGTCGCATCCAGGCCGATGGTGCCAATCACTGCGTCCCTAACCAGCAGAGGCACGATGAGGATAGACTGTACGTTGCGTTGCCGCATTGTATCCCAAACACTGACCAGAAGCGGGTCATGCTGTGCGTCCTCAACGGCCAGTGCTTGTCTAGTGCTCAGGAGGCGCTCCACGGAAGGGTTGTCGCGCAAAGGAATCGTCAGACAGGGCGTTTCTGCACGCGGCGGGTACTCGGCCACAAGGCGACCGACCAGAAGCTCCTCGTCAAAGATTACCACTCCGCATTGCTGCACCTGAAAAACTGTGCACAGACCAGTTACCGCCCTGTTCAGGATGGCATCCAGCTCCAGTGTAGAAGTGACGGCCATCGAGATGTCTGCCAACAATGCCAAACGCCGTGCCTTTTCGCCAAGCTGCTCAATCAACTGGGCGTTCTTCACAGCCGAGGCTGCCTGACTGCCAATGGTCATTGCCAGATTGATCTGGTCCTGTTCGAAGTGCCCTGGCTCGATCTGGTCGAGGGCCATCACTCCTATGACGCGATCTCTCGAGACCAGGGGGACGAGCAAGAGCGCGACGACGCCAAAAGGTTTGGTCCAAGCTTCAGGCAGGGAGGAAGAGACAGCCGACGCGTCCAAAGCCAGGGGTTGGCGACCTTGGATGACCTGTGTCAGGATGGGGATCTCATCTACAGTCTGTGGATAGGTTTGGGTGCGGAAACGCTCCCATTGCTGGCTATCCGCCAAGCCAGAGGCGTATTGCGACATCAGCGGTAGGATATGGTGTCGCCCCTCGTCCCACAGGAGAATGCTGCAACGGTGGGCCTGACACGCCTCGGCGGTGCGTCGGGTGATGATCCGCAGCGTCTGCGTCAAATCCAGGGTCGCACTCACCGCCGTGGCGATGTCGAGGAGGATCAGGGATTCTCGCAAGCGGCGTTGCTCGGTCGCCAACAACCGATAAATGATGCGAAAAGAGAATTGCACCAGGGCCGCTGCAATGGACAGGGTTATCAGGCCATCGAGAACGGCATTGGGGACCGTTACGCGCTCCACAACGACGTAGGCCAGTTCGCCCAAGATAGTCGCTACCGCTGTAATACCCAGCAGCGCACGCTGCAGCCTCTGCAGTTTCGCTCTCTCTGCCGTGAACGACGCCATGCCTTTCCTTCTCCTGTTGGAGCAGGGCGAACTCTGTTCAATTGTAGCGCATTGTGCCCACAAACACAAGTTCGGAGTTACCAGATTGATACAGTTCTGTATCTACGGGACCCACCTTGGGCGATTTTCCGAATCGTTCTGCGCACCAGAGTTGCCTCCACTCGGGCTACCGTGATACAATAGGTGCGAGAGAAGGGTGCATGGCTGACCGGGCAACGAGAGCGGCGTGTCATATCGGTACCTCAGGTTGGGTCTACCGCCATTGGCGTGGAGTGTTCTACCCGTGGGATTTGCCCGGCGGGCAGTGGTTGCGACACTACACCGCCCGCTTTGAGACGGTAGAGCTGAACAACTCCTTCTACCACCTGCCCTCTGCCCAAGCCTTCGAGAAGTGGAAAGACGAGGCGCCTCCTGGTTTCACCTTTGCGGTCAAGGCCAGCCGCTATATCACGCACATGAAAAAACTGCGTGGCGTGGAGGAAGCGCTGCCTCGCTTTCTGGAGCACGCCCGATTGTTGGGTGACCACCTGGGCCCCGTCCTCTACCAGCTTCCGCCCCGCTGGCACTGCAACACCGACCGGCTGAGCACGTTCCTGGGCATGCTTCCGGCCGGCCTGCGCCATGTGTTCGAGTTCCGCCATCCTTCATGGCTCAACGACACCGTATATGACCTGCTGCAGACGTATGGTGCAGCGCTGTGCATCGTCAGCTTGCCGGATTTCCCCTGCCTCTTGCGCACTACTGCGTCCTGGGTCTACATCCGCCTGCATGGGGCGGAAGCCAAGTACAGTAGCTGCTACAGTGAGCGCGAGCTCGAGTGGTGGGCAGAGCAGATCCTCGACTTTCTACAGCAGGGTCGGGATGTCTACGCCTACTTTGACAATGACGCGTGTGGCTATGCCGTGCAGAATGCGTTGCGGCTGAGAGAGCTGGTCGAGGCGTAAAGGACCGGGGTTCTGGAAATCTTGCGAGTCTTGGCTAGACCTCGCGCCGTCCCTCCAGCGCCTGACCCAAAGTGACCTCGTCGGCATATTCCAGGTCACCGCCAATGGGCAGGCCACGCGCCAGCCGCGTCACGCGGATGCCCAGCGGGAGGATTTGCCGGGCGATGTACATGGCCGTGGCTTCGCCTTCCAGGTTCGGGTTTGTGGCCAACAGGACTTCGCGCACGCCGCCATTCTTCAGGCGGCTCATCAGCTCGCGGATTTTCAGCTCTTCTGGCCCAATCCCCTCTACTGGCGAGATAGCGCCATGCAACACATGGTACAGGCCGTGGTATAGATGGGTCCGCTCAATCGCTAGCACATCCAGCGGCTCCTCGACCACGCACAGTTGCGTCCCATCGCGCTCCGGGCTGCTACAAATGGGACAGGGGCTGCTCTCAGCGATGTTGAAGCAGATGCTGCACAGAACCGTGCGCTCCTTGACCTGCCGGATGGCCTCGGCCAGGGAAAGCGCCTGTTCTGCTGGCGCACGCAGCAGAAAAAAGGTCAGCCGCGAAGCCGTCTTGGGGCCAATCCCCGGCAGACGGCACAGCTCATCAATCAGACGTCCAACGGCTCTGGGCGTGGCAGACATTACAGCAGCCCCGGTATGCTCAATGCGCTCGTCAAAGGTGCCATCTTCTGCTCAGCCATCTCGCGGGACTTGGCCAGGGCCTCGTTGATGGCCGCAATGATCAGGTCCTGCAGCATGTCCACGTCATCCGGATTGACTGCCTCCGGGTCGATCTTGACCGCGCGCAACTCCTGCTGACCGCTCATGACCACGGACACTGCGCCGCCGCCCACCGAGACGGTGACAGTCTCTGTAGCCAGCTGCTCTTGCGCGGCCAGCATCTGTGCTTGCAGCTGCTGTGCCTGCTTCATCATCGATCCTGCGGCAGGCTGTTGAAACCGCATGCGCCCGCCTCTGCCTTTCTTACCCATCGCTCACCTCTGCTCTCTCAAGCATGACTTGACATGGTTCATAGTGCGCACGCAGGCCGAAGGTCCGTATCCCCCGCTATTGTCGCTGCCGCATCTCGCCGCAGGCAATGGCTTTTCGGGAGCAGCGCGCCCAGGCTGGTAAGCCCTAATCTACATCCACCACTGTGGCTCCGAACTGCTCGATCGCCTCACGAACCACAGGATTCCGCAGCAGCTCCTCGCGACGGCCTGCTGTCGCCTGTTTTTCCCGCTCCTGGCGGTTGCCTTCATAGAGAACACACTTCACGCGATAGGGCCGTCCAGCTACATCCGTCAGTGCTTCTTCGACAATCTTGCGGTTCTTGTCCTCATTCACCCGCTCCCGATGGAGACTGTAGTAAAAACCCAGGGTGACCACGTCGTCTTCCACGGACACCGGCTCGCAGTCTTTGAGGAAGGCCTCAACGTGGCGGTTGCGTGGCCGGACGGCGCGCAGGATCTGGCCCCAGCTCTCCTTCAGCCAGGCCGTGTCGGCCCGGGTGGGGGCGGAGGGCGGACTAGCCTCGTCCTGGTTCGCGCCTGGCGTGGAGGGTGAAGCGGGCTGCTCTTTCTCGGGTCGTTCACCGGCTGCCTCGGCCCTGGCTGAGGTGTCGGGTCTTGCCTCAGGGGTCTCCTTAATCACTGCCGGTGTCGGCTCGATGGGTGGCGTTGCTACGGGCACGTTTGGAGTAGCGGCATCCGCTTTTGCGGGCGAGCTAATGCCGGCGGCTGCTGGTTTGGGTACGGTCGTGGCTGGAGCCGTGGAGGCAACCCTGGCCGCGGGCTTGCGGTCGACACTCCCACCCCCTGTGCCCGCCAGGTTGGCTGACTCCTCCGGCAGAACCGCCTCGACAAAGGCCAGCTCCAGCGGCAGCTGTCCGTGGATGCCGGTCTTGAACAGATTGACCGCCCCATTAAAGAGCCGCGCTGTGTACAGCAGACGACCGAGCGTGATCCGGTCGGCCTGCTGGCTCATCTCCCGCAGAGTCTCGGGAGCGGCATTCAGCAGGGCAGCGCTGTTGCTTTTGACCAGCAACAGCCCGCGCAGGTATTCGAGTATCTCACGGGTGAGCTCGCGCGCCTCCACCCCGCTGTCCAGTGCCTCATTGATCCAGCGCAGACCAGTGCTCACATCGCCGGCCACCAGTGCCTGGATGATGCCTGCCAGCACCTCCTCCGGGGCGGAGCCGAGCACGCGGCGCACATCCTCCACCGTGATCTCCTCCGCGCCAAAGGAAACGAGCTGATCCAGCAGGCTCTCCGCGTCGCGAAAGCTGCCTGTCGCATGGCGTGCGATCGTATCCAGCGCTGCTGGCTGGATATGGATGTTCTCTTGCTGGCAAATCAGCTCCAGCTTGCGCTTGAGGCTGCCCAGAGGCACGCGGTGAAAGTCAAAGCGCTGACAGCGGGACAGTACTGTCAACGGGATGCGCTGCGGCTCGGTGGTGGCCATGATAATGATCGCGTGTGGGGGCGGTTCTTCGAGGGTCTTGAGCAGCGCGTTAAAGGCCTCGTTGGTCAGCATATGCACTTCATCGATAACGTAGACCTTGTAGCGGCATTCACTGGGGGCAAAAGCGATCTTCTCGCGCAGAGCACGGATCTCGTCTATGCCGCGGTTAGAGGCGCCGTCTATCTCGATCAGGTCCAGCGACCGTCCCTCGTTTAGACTGCGGCAGATGTTGCAGCGGTTGCACGGCTCGCCGTTCTGCGGGTCCAGGCAGTTGACCGCTTTCGCCAGGACGCGCGCGGTAGTGGTCTTGCCCGTGCCCCGCGGCCCGGCGAGAAGATAGGCATGGCCCACGCGGTTGGCGCGCAGTGCATTGAGCAGAGTCTGTGTAATGTGATCCTGGCCGATGATCTGCTCAAAGGTGCGTGAGCGCCATCTGCGGTACAGTGCCTGTGCTGCCATCTTCTCCCTCCCTCGCCGTTAGTTTAGCACTGATAGAACAGAAATGCAAGCATGGTGGCCTGTACGCCGCTTTGCTCCTACGCGTGGCGTGCAGTATACTAAGTATTGTTA
>Ga0316622_100001279_pt1 | contig 16178 bp, 21 predicted proteins | sample OWC_Aug_OW2_C1_D_FD_207646 | JGI IMG/M metagenome (GOLD analysis project Ga0316622, IMG submission 207646) | Wetland soil microbial communities from Old Woman Creek delta, Ohio, United States - OWC_Aug_OW2_C1_D5_C | ecosystem: Environmental > Terrestrial > Soil > Wetlands | place: USA: Ohio... | reverse complement strand
ACTCCCCCACCTGCGGTGGCGAGAGAGGGGGACTCTAGTCGGGGGTGGTGCGCTTGGCAACCCGGAGGCCGAGCAGAGTCCGCTGCTCCGGTTGCGGCGGGTTGGTCGGTCGGTTCAGAGGTGTCCCGGCCAGTGCGCGGTGGCGATGCCCTCGCCGAGGTCGGCCTCGGCGAGCCGCCGGCGGACCTCCAGCAGTCGCTCGAGCAGTTGCGGCTCGAACCGGGCATAGCCCTCGGCGTCCGGTACCCGCTTCACCACCACGCCCAGTAGCTCCGTGATCGCGTTGCCGATGGAGTTCTGGCTGATGGTGACCAGCAGCTGACCGTGCTCGTTGCGGTAGATCAGCTGCTTGAAGGCCGGCTGCCAGCGAATGGCGTTGGCGTACCGGGCATCGCGGATGCAGCTCTCGCGCACGCGTCTGGCGGTGCCGAGGAAGTCGTTGTTGAACAGCAGCACGCCCTCAACGGCATCCGGGAAGTAGACACCCTCGGGCATGGGGGCGTTGCGCGTGGAGACCTGCGAGAAGAATGTCCGGTAGAAGTCCAGGAACCCCATCAGGATGAGGTCGTACTCCTTCCAAAAGCGGATGTCCCTCAGGGCCTCTACGCCCCCCTGGATCTCCCAGCACGGCAGCCCTTGGGGGTATCCGGTCAGTTCGAGGCGTGAGGCGGCCGAATCGGCAGGGCGCAGGACCTCAAGGTGTAGGGCCCGGTCGAAGAACTCCCGATACACATCCCTCATGTAGGCGTGGAACAGGCTGTGCTGGCCGCCGTCGGTCAGGTTGGGGTTGTTGGGGTCGGTCGGGGCGGCGTCGCGCAGCCGGTCCGCGGGGAAGACGATGAAGTGGTTGTGCAGCATTCGGATGCTGGGCACGCCCGGGGAAGAGAGCGGCCAGGTCGCGTCCAGGCTGGCCTCGCCCGCGAGGATCAGGGCGTCATCCGGGTCGGGGTACTGTTCGACCATGTAGCTGATGATGACCTGGTTCATCCGGTTCCAGACGCGCTTGACCGCTTCCGGGACCTGGGTGCGGCGCACCGGTCGCCCCAGCGGGTCGAGGATGGCTTGGGACGTGTTGTAGATGATGGAGGTGTCAAACTCGTTGCTGTGTCCCAGGGCCTTGCGGTAGAGGAGCAGGTTCTCCGGATTGGCGAGCAGACCGTTGTTGTGCACCAGGTCGTTCAAGTTCTCCGCGCTGTTGAAGAACTCGTTCGCCGTCATCCCCTCCGGGATCTCCAGCGGGATCGGGCGAAAGGGGGTCACGATCTCGCGGGGACCGGGCTTCATGGGGAGGGGCACCTCGGCGAGCGCAAATGGCTAGGCTGATGTTGCCACAGTCTCGGGCGGCCTGCCGATGCGGCCAACGTGCACACATGGCGCCGCCCGGGGTGGTAGGGGTCCGGAGGCCGTCACACGTCGGGTCGTCTTCCAGTGCAGGCGCGGGAGACGATGGTCTCGCCGACGAATTCTTGAGAGGATTGTGCCCTGGCGGGGTGAAACCCGCGCCGAGGGTTGGCCGGAGACGCGACCCGCTCGGCGGACGAGCCAGTGTAGCCTAGCAATTGAGGAGTGACGACGAATGAGCAAGAGCGAAGACAAGAAGAAGGAGCCGAAGAAGAAGGCCACCAAGACGCTGAAGGAGAAGAGGGCCGAGAAGAAGGCCAAGAAGTCGAGCAAGGGCTCCTGATCCGAGCACCGGCCCGCGGCGTACGCCGTGTCGGCGTTAGTGCGTTAGCCGATGCCGCCCGGACTCGGACCGGCAGGTCCGCCAGGGGCGACCTGCTGATGCCCCTGGCAGGTCCTCAGTGCATGTAGGCCTTGGCCTCTTCGCCCGGGTTGGGGAGGCCCGCGAGGCGCCAGAGCTCGCGCTCCCCGTGGAATAGCTCACGCAGCTCGTGCCGGTCTACCCCGAACACCCACGCCACGTACGAGAGGGGTGGCAGGGTGCCATGGGACAGGTGGTGCTCGCGCAGGAAGTGAAGTACCCGCCAGTGGGTCTCGCTCAGAGGGCCCACGCCGTCCGTCTGCGCCAGTCGGCGCGCGAGCGCCTCGCTCCATACCCGGGGGTCAAGCAGGAATCCGTCCTCGTCGAACCTTGCCGCGTCGCCGGGTGCGCGCTCGAGTGCCATGGCTTTAACCCTCCTTCGCCGGGTAAATGACCGACCATTTCAATCTACTGAATTAACATATAGCACACGTCTGGCGCATCGCAAGGACGGCAGGGTGCTCGTGGGGGCGGGGGGCGGACCCCGGGGGCAGGCGGTGCGCCGGCGGGGACATGCCGCATCGCCCCGGAGGGTGTGCTGGCGGCCCAGGTCGATATCAGCGCCCCGGCGGTCGAGCGCCGCCTCGGCGGCGGACCTCGAAGGTGGCGATAGACCGGATCACGGTGTCGAAGGGGATCTGCTCGAGGGTACCGTAGTGGGCCTGGAGCGCGCCGACCAACGCGTAGACGTCCCGCACCTCTTGGGTCTCGCCGGCCGGGGTGAGCAGACCCTGCAGCCCGCGCAGGCCGCCAGCCTGGAGCTTGACCTCGCGGGCATGGGGCAGGGGCCCCGGCAGAGTCCGGGCGTGGAGGGCGAAGCGGGCATGCTGGCGCAGCAGGCCGAGGAGGGTCGCGCAGTTCTGTTGGGCCGTCCAGGCACCACAGGTCACGCCCTCGCGCTCCCCCAGATTGAAGCGCTCGAGCCTCGAGCAGGCGCACCAGCGGTTGAGGACTGCCTTCTCGAAGGCGCAGGGGAGCTCCCGGAGCTCCTGATAGGTCTTGCGGAATTCGCTCTCTTCCACGGCGGGGGCTCCCCCCTCGGCTGCACGGCCGGGGGCCCGAAGGCCCTCAGAGGTCGTGAAGACCCCGCTTGGCCGCGAGCGGGCGTAAAGGCTTCTTCACGAGCTCCTAGTCCCCGCGCGTGACCCGGTCGATCTGGCGTCGCTCGCGCTTGGTCGGGCGCCCCGTCCCCCGCTCGCGCTGCGGGCGGCTCAGGCGCTCGGCCCCCGCGCGCTCCCGCGCCACGCGGCTCTCCTCGGTCTCCTCGTAAAGCCGCGAGGCCTCGGCGTACGGGCGGCGCTGGGTAGCCAGGCCTCGCACGATGACCTCGACCTCGTAGTCGCCCCGGCGGACCCGCACCCGGCTGCCGGGGCGGACGGCGTGGGCGGGCTTGACCCGCTCGCCGTTGACCTGCACCCTGCCGCCCTCGACGGCCTCGCTCGCCAGCGACCGGGTCTTGAAGAACCGGGCCACCCAGAGCCACTTGTCGAGGCGCTGGCTCTCCGCTCCCCCTGCCCCGGAGTCCATCGCCCTCGGGTCCTGAGTCCTTGCGCCGCCGGCTACCCGGCCTGCCTCAGGCCGAGCAGGGCGTCGAGCCGGCCCTCGGCGTCGAGCTCCGCCATGTCGTCATAGCCGCCGACATGCCGGTCCCCGATGAAGATCTGGGGCACGGTGCTGCGCTGGCTACGTCTCTCCATGTCCGCCCAGAGGCGCGGGTCGGTGCCGACGTCGATGACGCGGTACCTTACCCCCTTGCGGTCCAGCAGCGCCCGCGCGCGCACGCAGTACGGGCAGTATGGGGTCAGGTAGACAACGACCTCGGGCATGGCCGCCTCCGGACCGCGGGGCCGCAAAACGACAAGCGGGCCCTGAGGCCCGCCTGTGTCGGGATGCGCCCGACGGGTTACTTCTTGACCCAGCTCGCGAGCTTCCCGGTGTCCTTGGCCTTGCCGTCGGCGTAGCCCGCCTCGTAGGCCTCGGTCAGCCGCTGCTCCTCGCGCTGCGGCATGCCCAGGTAGCCGGCCTCCCAGCCCTGGATGTACTCGTCTTCGACGCCCAGTTTCTCCATCTTGTCGACGGCCTCGTAGTAGGGGTTCGAGTACGCCATGGTGTGTCTCCTGATCTGCGCTCTCTAAATGTTGGACCGGTATAGAAGCGGGCGCTGAATTGTTCCACAGGGGGCGGCCCGGAGGCAAGGAAAGACCCAGGTCGTCCTAGTGGAATGACCACCCTGGGCGGGACTAAGCTACCTCTCCCTGCGAGGAACGGGGGCCCGCGATCCGCGGCGGGCAAGGCCTGCGGCCAGGAAAGAGGGATAGGGGATGCGTCCTGCCCAGCTGACGGCGGTGCTCGACCGCGAGTTCCTGAGCACCCTGGAAGGCCACCACACCCCGGTGATGATCTGGGGTCCGCCCGGGGTCGGAAAGTCCCAGGTGGTCGCCCAGGTCGCGGCCCGGCACACCGTGCCGATGATCGACATCCGGCTCTCCCAGATGGAGCCGAGCGACCTGCGGGGGATCCCCTTCCGCGTGGGCGACCTCGTCGAGTGGGCCGTGCCGTCGATGCTGCCCAATGCCGAGCGCCACGGTCCCCACGGCGTCCTGTTCCTGGACGAGGTCACCTCGGCCGCGCCAACCGTCTCCGCCGCCGCCTACCAGCTCATCCTGGACCGGCGCCTGGGTGACTATCAGGTCCCCGCGGGGTGGGCGATCTTCGCCGCCGGCAACCGTCAGGGCGACCGGGGTGTGACCTACGCGATGCCGGCGCCGCTCGCCAACCGGTTCTCCCACTTCGAATTCGAGGTCAATCTCGACGACTGGGTGGCGTGGGCCTACGGGTACGGCATTGACGAGCGCCTCATCGCCTTCCTGCGCTTCAAGCCCGAGCTGCTCTTCGACTTCGACCCTGCCCACAGCCACATGGCGTTCCCGACCCCGCGCTCTTGGGAGTTCGCGCACCGGGCGCTGCGCAAGTTCCACGACCACCCCGAGCTCCTGCGCGGCGGGGTGGAGGCGTGCGTGGGGCCGGCGGCGGGGATCGAGCTCTACGCCTTCATCGAGAACCTCGATCACATGCCCGACCTGGACGCCATCCTGCGGGGCGAGGACGTGCCGGTCCCGAGAGAGGTCGACCTGCAGTACGCCGTTGCCTCGGCCCTGGTCGGCCGTGCCATCCGCGCCCGGGCCCGGCCCGAGGCGCGGGAGGTCATCGGTCACGTGCTCACCTACGCCGGGCGCTTCCCCGAGCGGGAGATGGGGGTGATGCTGGTCTCCGACCTCTATCGCGCGGTTGGCCAGGACATCTTCGGGGTCCCCCAGTTCCAGGAGTGGGCGAGCCGGGTCGCCGACGTGATGCTGTATGAGCACTAGGACCGCGGGCCGCGACGTGGCTCCACTCACGATCTGATTGGCGTGTCGACCGACGTCGAGACCAAGCTCTGCGCGGCGCGCACCCGGCTGATCCTGGACAAGCCGTTCCTGGGGGCCCTGGTGCTGCGCCTGCCGCTGGTCGCCGCCAGGCCCTCCTGGTGTCCCTCGACGGCCACCGACGCCCGCAAGCTCTACTACAACCCGAGCTACATCCGGGCCCTGTCCCTGGCGCAGACCCAGTTCGTCCTGGCGCACCTCGCCCTGCACTGCGCGCTCTCGCACTTCGCCCGGCGTCAGCACCGGGTGCGGCACCGGTGGGACCTCGCCTGCGACCTGGCGGTCAACCCCATCCTGGTGGACGAAGGGCTGGTGCCCACGCCGGACGCAAAGGTCCTGGACGACTACCGGGGGATGACCGCGGAGGAGATCTACCCGCTCCTCTCTGAGGACGACCAGACCGAGACCCTGGACCAGCACGTCTTCGACGGCGATTCCTCGGAGGGCGGCCGTGGCGGCAGTCCACCGCCCCCCCAGGCGCCGGAGACGGACACGAGCGGCAGGGGTGGGGGGCAGGAACCGCGGGACGCCGGCGGCCCGACCCCGCAGCGAGAGGGACCGGAGCGGGGCGGGCGGGGGGCCGGCGAGTCCGAGGGCGGGGCGGACCGGCCGGCGCCGCTCAGCCCCGACGAGCGCGAGACCCTGCGGGTGCAGTGGCAGCAACGGCTCGCCGGGGCGGCCCAGCAGGCCGCGCAGGCCGGCAAGTTGGGGGCGACGTTCGCGCGGCTCGTCGACCACCTGCTCGAGCCCCAGCTACCGTGGCGGGCGCTGCTCGCCCGCTACATGAGCCAGGCGGCGCGCGATGACTACAGCTACCTGCGCCCCTCCGGTCGGCGCGAGGGCCCGGCGGTCTACCCCAGCCTGCGCAGCGCCCAGATCGACGTGGTGGTCGCCATCGACACGAGCGGATCGATCCACGAGGCCGACCTGCGCGAGTTCGTCGCCGAGGTCGACGCCCTCAAGGGGCAGCTGCGCGCGCACGTGACGCTGCTCGCCTGCGACGCGGCGCTGGCCGACGACGGACCCTGGGAGTTCGAGGTCTGGGAGGAGTTCCGCCTGCCACGCCAATTCCGCGGCGGGGGCGGCACCGATTTCGCGCCGGTGTTTCGGTTCGTCGAGGGTCGGTGCCGGCAGCCAGACCTGCTGGTGTACTTTACCGACGCCCTGGGGCGCTTCCCCGAGGACGAGCCGAGCTACCCGGTGGTGTGGCTCGTGAAGGGGCGAAGCCGGGTGCCCTGGGGGCAGCGGGTCCAGCTCAACTGACATGCAGCTCTCCCCCGAGGACACTCTGCGCCTGAACGTGCTGCTGGCGAGCGGCCCCCAGGCGATCCGGATCGACGAGTCGACCATGACCGTGCACGCCCTCGCCGACCGCGGAGAGGCGCGGGTGGCGCTCAATCCCAATTGCCGGGGTGAGGTCTACCTGCGGCGCGTGCGCGAGCTCCTCAGCGGCCACGTCCTGGGGTCGCCCGGCGGATACCCGGTCTACCTGAGGCGCTGGACGCGCATGGGACAGGCCCGTTCGGACAGCCTTGAGCAGCTGCTGCTCCTCGGCGAGTCGGAGGCCGTGGTCGCGGTCGTGCATGCCGCCGGGCTCACCGACGAGATTGCCCGGCGTGCGTGGTGGGCGATGCCGGTGGCCGAGAACGCGCGCCAGATGCTCACCCGGCAGAGCGTCGTGCGCGGCGCGATGGGGCCCCAGCTCGCGGAGTTTCTAATCGAGCACCTCCCGTTCGAGGAGGAGGCGCGCGACGTGATCGACTCGGTTCGAATCGTCCTTCAGCCGGGGCTGGTGAGTGAGCAGACCCGGCTTGCCCTCTGGCGCAAGGGCCTGCAGAAAAACGCCTACTACGTGGGGTTTCTGCTGGCGGTCCCCGACGACCTGCCGGAGCGGGAGGGGGCGCGCGCCGATCTCGCCGGGCTAGAGGGCCGGCTCTCGTCGCTGGGGGACCGCGGCAACCCCGCCGCCGTGGCCCTACGTCGCCTCCTGTCCGGTCCTGGCCAGACGTTCCTGCGGACGGTTGCCGAGGTGCTGCGCCGGCCGGCCAACCAGGATGTGATCAACCTGACCTTCGACGCCGTCGCCGCCTACCTGGCGGCGGTGAGGCCGCCCGGTGACCCCGACGCCGACCTGGACGGCGTGTTGGTGGAGGTCCAGGCGTTGCTCGATGGGCGGGCGGTGGGCACTGCGGCGTTGGCCGGTGTGCGCGAGCTGATCGAGGCAATGCCGGGGCTCACGCCCGATCTGCGGGCGGCACTGGTCCTGTCCAGGCTCGGCTACCCGATCGTCCGTCCGATCTTCTCCAGGACCACGGCTATAGGTTCCCTCATGCGGCGCAAGCTCGAGCCCGTGACCGGCTCACTCCTGGAGGCGATCGGCGTACTGCGCGGGGGGCGGGGGTGAGCACAGGCTCGATCCAATTCGTGCGGATCGCGGCGCACCTCGAGGTGACCCTATCCGCCGAGGCGCTCGCGCGGCACGCGCCCGCCTCCGCCCCCGAGGTCGGTGCCGCGCTGGCCGAGGCCGTCGATGCCTATGCGCGCGCGCACGCCCTCGGCTATTACCCGGCGCTGGGCTATTTCCGGGAGGTCGCCGGCGTCGATTCCACCCTCCTCGATGGCGCTTCGGCCCTCGCCTGGCTCGCCGGCGAGCTTGCCCAGGAGGAGGTCCGGCGGCGCCTGCGCCAGGTCTTCTCGCGGGTCGACGTGCAGTCGCTGCAGTCGGTGGCCTTCACCCTGCCGCCGGTCCGACCGCGCCAGGCTCATGCGATCGAGCAGCTCGCCCGGCACTACACCCCGGACACCGTCAAGCTGGGCTTGCTCCTGACGTCGCTGCAGCGCCAGCCCGCCGCCCTCGGCATGGAGCAGTTCGTGCGCCGCACCCTCTGGCGCTGGCTGCGAGAGCGCTTCGCCGCAATGGACATCGCCAGCGCGCGGCTCGTGTCCTAACCTATCGGCCGAGGAGGTTGTCGAGGCTCCGGGCGAGGTGGCGGGCTGCCTCCGGGCCGGAGCGGTCCATGATCTGGTCGATGACCCAGCGGTTGGTCTGGGTCTCGCCCATGATGCGCAGCACGCGGCTCCCGAAGTAGCGCAGGAAATCGTACCCCGGCTTGCCGTCGGCAAAGCTGAGCTCGGCGTAGTCCCCGATCCGCTCGTTCAGCGTGGCGATGAAGGGCGCTCGGTAATCGCCGGGGCCGAACAGGTCGGTCAGATTGTCCTGGACCTGGTCGGCGAGTCGGCGGCCGAGCGCGTTGATCAGGGCCGCCCGGTCCTCGTCCTCCAATCGATCGTAGGCGAGGCGGTCGGTGACCTGGACGAGGAACGCCACGAACTCGGCCATGACCGCGACCCGTTGCGGGTCGGACTGGTACTCGTAGCCCTCGCCGTGCAGGTCTCTGGCGCTCTCAAGCGCGACCTTCCACAGGATGTAGGCGAGGGCGCTGGCGACCTCCTCGATCGACCGCTCGCGGTCGTCGCGCCAGGTGTTCTTGATGCGGCCGATGGGCACAGTTCGGGTCCTCCCTGCCGGTGGTCCCCCGTCCGCGGGATTGGCGGGCGGGCATCACTCATGCTAGGTTCAAAGTCACAGTATTTTCATCGGGTTTTGGGCCGCGCGCAAGGGACCCCCGAGGGGACGCGTGGCGGAGGACCGTCCTATGCCAGACGTCCAGTCGATCGCCGAGGTGGTGCAGGGAAACTGCCACCTGTCGGACGCGCGGCACGCGCGCGACTACACCCTCTGCGTATACCTCCTCAAGATGAGGGAGTACTACCGCTGGGAGAAGGGACTGCCCCTCGGCGGTCCCCTGCCGACGAGCGATCTTGGTGAGTGGGTGGTGGCGCGCGAGCGGCTCTGGGAGTCACTGACCGCCGAGGAGTCCGGGGAGGGTTTTCAATGCCTGCCCGTGGACTCTGGCTGCCGTGACCCCTTCGACGCCGAAGGCATCAACGAGGAGCTCGTCCCCCGGGGGCTTGTCTACAGCTCCGGTTACGGCCGCTTCGTGAAGCCACACTTCTTCCTGGCGGACCTGCACAGCGAGGAGGTGCGTGACGGCTTCCGGGTGCTCATCTCCGACCGCGAGCACGCGCGGGACCTGAGTGCGCCCCCGGCGATGCTGCGCGGGGACACGATCTACGTCCGGCGCGAATCGCTGCGCCGCTTGCTGTGGGAGCGGGTCGAGGAGTGGCGCTGGCGCCGCTCACCGCTGGACGCGATGGGCCGGGCGGTGGCGGGCTACCCCTTCGAGCGCGACCCGGAGGAGGCGTTGGACCGCATGACCGACGCCGAGCTCGAGCCGACCGTGTTGCACGAGCTGGGGGAGGGGAGGGCGGGCCGCGTCCTCGGCGAGCGGTGGACGGAGATGGTCCTGGGGCTTGCCCGGACGCGGGCTGAGATGCCCCTGCGCGCGGTCCGTGACCTGGTCGCGGACTGCCTGGTCACCCTGCCCGGGCTCATCGCCCGCGGCGCCGAGCCCTCGATCCACTTTTTCTTCGCCAACCTGCGCGGCCACCGACAGGCACTGTTCACGCGGCTGACGGACGCCTACCGGACCTGGGTGGGCGCGGGTGACCCGCAACCGCTGGCGGCAGCCGTGGACCTTGGCCGGTCGCACTGGCTTGAGACCGCCGAGGAGGCCCTTGCCCGGTACGCCCACGCGGGTGCCGACACGGCCCCCGATGCCCTCGCCGACTACCTGGAGGGCCGTGCCCTGGGATAGTCCGTCCAGTGGCATCGGTGCTCTGGAGTGCACTGTCTAGTGAGGTTGGCAGGCCCCACGTAGGTTGGGCTGAGCAGTTGCGAAGCCCAACAGGGATCGGGTGGCTGGCGGTCGGACCGCGGGGCGCTCGAGGCGTTCGGGGGGACGTTGACGGCCATCGGCAGCGAGGCCGATACTCGCGCCTCCGCGCCGAGAATCCCCGGATGGAGCTTTCCCTCCCCGACCCCGCGTCCTACCGCCTGCAGGAGGTGAAGCCACTGAGCTTCATCTACGAGGTGCGCGGCGCCCTCGCGCCCGAGGTCTGCCGCGAGATGGTTCGGCGCTTCGAGGCCAGCCCGCAGCACCAGTACGAGGGGCGCATCGGGCAGACCCAGTCGCGGGACCTGAGCGTCAAGCGGTCCACCGACATGACGGTCAGCGACAAGCCGGAGTGGCGGGACGTCGACCAGCTCCTGTTCCGCTCCATGGGGGCAGCGCTGCTGCGGTTTCGCGAGAAGTACCCGTTCTTCAAGGGCCGCTTCAAGGACATGGGGTACGCGATCCAGCGCACGAATCCGGGCGAGTACTACCACTGGCACATCGACGGCGGCAGCCATGAGTTCAGCTACCGCCAGCTCGTGGCGGTGTGGTACCTGAACGACGTTTCGGGGCCCGGTGGCGAGACCGAGTTCCTGTTCCAGGGCGTCAAGGTGCGGCCGGAGGAGGGCAAGCTCCTGCTGTTCCCGCCCTTCTGGACCCACGAGCACCGGGGCGTCACGCTGCAGCAGGGCGTGAAGTACATCGCCACCACCTGGGTCGTGTTTGCCTGAGGCCGCGCGGCCAGCCTCACTGAAGCGTGCCGGTGGCTCGTATCCTGCTCTCGGTGGTCGAGCTAGGCGGATACCCGAGCTTCGTCGCTCGCTACGAGGCGGCCGGATTCCAGGTGCTCACCGCTACCTCGATGCGCAAGGCCCTGTCGCTGGTCAAGCGCCAGGCGCCCGACGTGGTCGTGGCGGAGTTCAACTTCCAGTCGGACTTCCGTGATCGGACGAGCAACCTCGAGTCACTGCTCGGCACGCTGCAGGCGCGGTTGCCCGCCACCCGGGTTATCGTCTTCTACGAGCCGCAGTACCTCGTGCACCTGGACCGGATGCGCGCGCGCCTGCCGGTCTTTGCCGCGCTGCCCTTCCCGATCCAGGAGACGGACCTGACGGAGGCCCTGCGGCGGGCGGCGGCGTAGCCGCGCACGCCAAAGTTCGGGGGCGTGGTCCGAGCAAGGCGGCGCATGAGCCCCCGGGGACGGGTTTGCGGCGGGGCCCGCCAGGCCTTACCCGGACCGCGTAACATTGCCCGCGAGGTCGTTGCCGGTCGGCGTCCGGGTGAGGAGGTCCGACAGCCATGCTAGTGACCCTGGAACGTGTCATGGACCCCGGCGAGCTCGAGGCCGTGCGCGGCCTGCTCGACCGGGCGAGCTTCGTCGATGGGCGGCTCTCGGCCGGTGCGGCCGCGCGCCGGGTTAAGCAGAACGAGGAGGTCGCGGCGGGTTCCGGTGTGCTCGAGGCGCTCAACCGCATCGTCATGGGCCGGCTCGTGCAGCACCCGACGTATCAGCGCGCCGCGCTGCCCCACCGCGTTGCGGTGCCCTATTACGCCCGCTATACCGCGGGGATGGGGTACGGCGACCACGTTGACGACCCGGTGATGGGGCCGAGCGGCGGACGCTATCGCTCGGACGTCTCGGTCACCGTATTCCTGAGCGGGCCCGCGGAGTACGACGGGGGCGAGCTGGTGGTGCGCACCGCGTTCGGACCCCAGTCGGTGAAGCTTGCCGCGGGCGACGCCGTGCTCTACCCCTCCTCGAGCCTGCACCGGGTGGCCGAGGTGACGCGCGGGCAGCGGCTGGTGGCGGTGACCTGGGTGCAGAGCCTGGTGCGCGAGGCCGAGCGCCGCGAGTTGCTCTTCGAGCTCGCCCTGGCGCGCGAGCACCTGTTGCGGGAGAGACCGACCGCCGAGGAGACCGCCTGGGTCGACCGCTCCTACGTCAATCTGGTACGCATGTGGTCACAGCCTTGAGCGGGTCTGCGCCGGCTTACTTGCTGGCGACCGCGTCGCCGCCGCGGGGGGGGGCGGCCCCCCGCGGGTGGCGTGCGCCAGCGCTCAGTAGCCGCCTTTGCGGCGGGTCTCGGGTAGGCCCGCGACCTTCGCGCCCTGCTTGCTCGGCATGTGCGGGAAGAGGAGATACATCTCCTGGCTGGAGACCTTCCGCCCCCACTTGTCGCTCATCGCCTTCAGGATGGTGCGCTCGTTCGGCTGGTTAGCGCCGTTGTTGATGTACTCCTCGCGCAGATAGGCCATGATGTCCCAGTGCTCCTGGGTGAGGGTGACCCCCTCGGCCGCGGCGATGGCCTCAGCGACCTTCTCGCTCCAGTCGTGGACGTTCGTCAGGTAGCCGTTGGCATCCGACGCGATGACCTTACCTTCGACCTCGTATGGCACGTTCAACCCTCCTTACGCCATTGTTGAAGACTGGTATCCGATCGCCCAGGGCAACCCGTGGCGGGGCGCCACGGCCCGCGTCGCGGGCACCCCGGCGGTAAGTCCCGCGGGGGCGATAGGCCCGTCGCACACCCTCACCGGTCATCCGACCTGCGGACCGGCCCGATCCCCTTGTGGGGAACGAAGATGCCGCAGCCAAGCCGGCGCTCCGGCCCGAGGCCGTGGCGCTGGATCTGCAGCGACTCCTCCCGGTCGAGGTCGGCCACCATCAGGCTGCGCGTGAGCAGCGTCCCCGCGGGGGTGCGCACGCCACCGACCATGCCGCACAGGAGCTTGCGCGGCCGCACCCCGAGGGCGCGCAGCTCACCCGCGGCGGACTCGACGAAGGCCTCCTCCGTGGCTTGACTCGCCACTTGGCGGGCGAAGAGGGTCGGCATGGGCAGCAACGGCCGCACCACGGGCTCCCCCACGACCAGCGGGTGACCGGCGACGTCGAGCCGTGCACCCCGCACGGCCTCCAGGTCTGGCAGCCGCCCCCGGGGGATGCGCAGGGTCATGCGCGTCCGGCGCGAGAGGTGCAGGACTCCCCCCGAGGCCTCGTCCGGACGGTACCAGCCATTCTGGGAGGCCGCCACGTGGATCCCGTGCACCCCTGCTGCCGGCTCGTCCTCGAGCCAGGGGAGGACCTGGAGGAGCGCGGCGAGCAGGGCATAGGCATGGTCGACCGGAAGCGTGCCGCCAGCGAGCGGGTAAGAGACGTCAACGACCTCGTCGATCGGGGCGGGCTGCGGGGCCTGCTGGCTCTCTTCCTGCCAGTACATGAGACGGCCTCAGTTCACCGGGATTGTGGCGTGGATCGCCTCGCGATCCACCCACCAGTCGTCCTGGACCAGGATGTCCACCACGTTACGCAGGCGGACCAGAAACCGCTCCGGCTGATCGAGCTCGAGCCTGCGCAGCCAGGCCTGAAGTGCCTCGTCCGTCTCGACCTGGCTGTGGCGCCGGGCGACGGAGGAGAGCAGCTGTCCCGTATAGAAAAGCAAGTTCTCGCGTTGCTGCCCCTCGCTGCGCAGGTCCGCCACGTAGTGGGCGGTTGCGGCCGCCACCGCGGCCCCGTCCGAGTCGTCGGGGGTTTCCTCGACGATGCGCCGCAGCATCTCGATCGTCACCTCCGGGTTGATGGGGAAGGTGACGGCGAGCCACACGCCCTGGCCGAGGGCCGCGAGCGACTGGGGTTGCTCGGTCAGGAACAGGGCCTCGCAGGCCTCCACCGCGCGCTCCCAGCGGCGGGCCGCGAGGAACCCGTCGAGCGCCTCGCGCGCGGGCGCCCAGGCCTCCTCCCGCCGATCGAGACGCAACAAGGCCCGGGCCTGGTCGAGCAGCACTTCAGCCCGCTCCGGTGCGCCCGCCGGCAACTCCGCCAGACGCTCCCTCAGCGCCGCCACGTGTCCGTGCAAAGACGCTCGGGTCGTCGGCGACTCCACGTCGGTGAGCATGTCCTGGGTCTTGCCGGTGTACAGCTTCACTCGTCCATTCCCTCGGAGGTCGCTCAGCCCGCACCTGCTGGCAGGGCGGACCGCGCACGTCAGACCTTCCCGCTGAACGTGCCCTCCAGGATGTCCTCCCAGTTCTCGGGGGTGTCGCTGAAAGGCGGCTTCACGTCCATCCGGAAGAAGCGCTCGTGCTTCGCCCCCTCGCGGACCAGCGGGATGAGATCCTGAAATGACTTCACCTCGTGGTGCTTCAGGAGGATCTCGCTAAGGTTCAACATGGCGGCATCCGTATTTTGGGTCACGCCGACGGACATTCAAAGTGCCGCAGGGGGGGAAATGCGCCCCGCTCGGCCGCACAACGCCCCGGTCCAAGTGGCGCCCCCCTGCCGCGGTTGCCGCCGGCACTTGTGTCTCGCAGCAGGCATGCCCCGTGGACACCCCGCAGTAGAAGCGCCCAGTAGACACCCAGTAGAACATAGTAATACATTAACGCACCTCTTAACGACTCCACGCGCGCGTGCGCCGGCATGCGGGGTCTCTATAGGAACTATGGTGGCAATAGGGTGGCTGCCCGGCCTATCCCAAAAGGGATACCAGGGGAGGGGTAGGGCACCCCATCGGTGGGGGTGCCGAGGGGGCGGAGCCTGGCTACACTGCCCACCCGCAACCGGACGGCTGCCGGAGGGGTGTGTTTCGGTCCTTCGTCGCCCCCGATATTCGGTGACCCGACCTCGCTGGCGTCTGGCTTAGGTGTGGATCGCTTACGTATGAGATGCGGCCCAGCCCCCCGCTGGGCGGTGCCTCGGAATGAACCCCTGCTCCCGAAGGAGATAACGCAATGGCAATGAACAAGCACGAGACCCCGATGCTCGACGAGCTGGAGAAGGGCCCTTGGCCGAGCTTCATCTCTGGATTCAAGCGGCTCCGCGATAAGCACCCCGACCAGCGCATCAACGAGATGGCCAACGACCTGCTGGGCCAGCTCGAGCACTCCTACGAGACCCGCAAGGGCTACTGGAAGGGCGGTACGGTCAGCGTGTTTGGCTACGGCGGCGGCATCATCCCGCGCTTCTCCGAGGTGGCCAAGGCTTTCCCCAAGTCGAAGGAGTTCCACACGCTGCGCGTGCAGCCACCCGCCGGCAACCACTACACCACTGACATGCTGCGCCAGCTGGCTGACAGCTGGGAGAAGTGGGGCTCGGGTCTCGTGACGTTCCACGGCCAGACCGGGAACATCATGTTCATTGGAACCACGACCGAGAACACCCAACACTTCTTTGACGAGATCAATGACTACGGCTGGGACCTTGGTGGGGCCGGGCCCTGCGTGCGCACCGGCATGTCTTGCGTCGGCGCGGCGCGATGCGAGCAGTCCTGCGCCAACGAGCAGCGTATCCACCGCACGCTCCAGAATAACTTTACCGATGACGTTCACCGGCCCGCGTTGCCCTACAAGTTCAAGTTCAAGGTGTCGGGTTGCCCGAACGACTGCGTCAACGCGATCGAGCGCGCCGACTTTGCCATCATCGGCACCTGGCGCGACAACATGAAGGTCGACCAGGCCGAGGTGAAGGCGTTTGTCCAGGCCAAGGGCCGCAAGTACATCATCGACAACGTTGTCAACCGCTGCCCGACCAAGGCGCTGTCGCTCAACGATGACGACACCCTGGCCGTCGACAACCGGAACTGCGTGCGCTGCATGCACTGCCTGAACGTCATGACCAAGGCCCTCTCTCCTGGCGACGACAAGGGGGTAACGATCCTCATCGGCGGCAAGCGCACCCTGAAGATCGGCGACCTGATGGGCACGGTCGTGGTCCCCTTCAAGAAGCTCGAGACCGAGGAGGACTATGAGAGTCTCGTCGAGATGGCTACCAACACCATCGACTTCTTCGCCGAGAACGCCCTAGAGCACGAGCGCACTGGCGAGATGATCGAGCGCATCGGCTTGGTCAACTTCCTCGAGGGTATCGGCATCGAGGTCGACCCGAACATGGTGGCCGAGCCCCGGCAGAGCTCGTACGTCCGTATGGATACGTGGGACGAAGAGGCGGCGAAGTGGTTCGACCGCAAGGCGGAGGCCGCTGCGGGCTGACGCGGCGACCGTACTAGACAGGGCCGACGGTGCGCCGGCGCCCCCCCGGCGTACCGCCCAGCTACGGATAGACCAAGGAACCGCATACTCAGGAGAACAAGTGATGGCTCAGCAGCACCGCATGCCCATCGAGAGCGGATGCCCGGACGGCTGGCAGTACATGCATCCGGTCATGCGCAAGAACTTCGGACAGTGGAAGTTCCACGACCA
>Ga0316622_100001278_pt1 | contig 16182 bp, 15 predicted proteins | sample OWC_Aug_OW2_C1_D_FD_207646 | JGI IMG/M metagenome (GOLD analysis project Ga0316622, IMG submission 207646) | Wetland soil microbial communities from Old Woman Creek delta, Ohio, United States - OWC_Aug_OW2_C1_D5_C | ecosystem: Environmental > Terrestrial > Soil > Wetlands | place: USA: Ohio... | reverse complement strand
CCTGGTAGCCCTCGTTCATCTCCATCTGGGACAGGCCCGTGCCGCAGCGCGGGCACCACGGCATCGTGTCGTGGCCGCGGTAGACCCAGCCTCGCCGGTGACACTCGGCGAGGAACCCCCAGATCAGATCGTTGTTCTCGTTGCTGAAGGTGAAGTAGCTGCCTCCGACGTCCGGCATCCCGAGCCGGCCGACGAGCATCTCGACGGTGTCGGTCACCGGGCCGTCCGGGCCGTCGATGGTGGCCACCTGGCCGGGATCGGCGGCGAGCAGGTCGCGCAGCTGCAGCAGCTCCTGCGGGTCGTTCCAGTCCATCCAGTAGCCGAGCCGGATGCTCTGCTCCGTCTGGCGTGCGGCGTAGGTCAGGACCCGCTGCTTGCAGAGGCTCACGAACTCGGCGATCCCGAACGCCTCGATGTCCCGCTTCGAGGAGAAGCCGAGGTCGCGCTCCACGTTGACCTCGACCCACAGCCCCTGGCAGTCGAACCCGTTCTGCCAGCGCTGGTCGTGCCCGAGCATCGCCCGGAAGCGCTGGAACAGGTCCTTGTACGTGCGGCCCCAGGCGTGGTGAACGCCCATCGGGTTGTTGGCGGTGATCGGACCGTCCAGGAAGCTCCAGCGCTCCCCGCCCGCGTTCTGCCGGCGCAGGTGCTCGAATGTCCGGTGATCGCGCCAGAAGCGCAGGACCTCGTGCTCGAGGGCGACAAGGTCGGGCTTGGTCGTGACGGGCTGGAACATCTGGCCTCGAGTGGATGGGGCTTGGCGCGCCAGCGGGTCCCTCCATCGTGCGACGGCACACGGCGAGCCCCCGGCGCGTCAGAGGATCGAGCTTCTGTCGTACTGCACCGTGGAGGGTATCCTACCCGGCGATGACACCGCGCCCTGCGCCACAGGCGCGCAACCGATCTCCGTTCGCGGCGGCGTTCCTCTCGTTCGTGTTCCCAGGGCTTGGCCAGCTGTACGCCGGCGCGCCCCAGCGCGCCCTGCTGTTCGCCACGCCGGCCATCCTGGCCCTGGCGCTCACCCTCGGGCTGATCCTGCGCGCCGACCGTTTCGGGCTGCTCGGCTTCGTCATCCAGCCCAGCGTCCTGACGGCCATCCTGGTGGTCAACCTGGCCGTGCTGGCGTACCGCGTCGTCGCCGTCCTCGACGCGTACCGCGTGGCCGCCTACCAGAACGCCGCCCTGGGCGGCGGGACGCGGCTGGGCAGGCCGCGCCTGGCCGTGGGACCGGTCTCGATCGCGGGGCTGATCGCGGTGCTGGCCGTCCTCAGCCTCGGCCATGTCGCCCTCGCCCGCTACGACCTGCAGGCGATGGAGCTGGTCAACTGCATCTTCGACGAGTCCGGCACGGCCTCGTGCGACGAGCCGACCGACGGGACGGCCGCCGCATCGCCGGACGCGAGCGCCTCGACCGAGCCATCGCCCTCGGCCACGTCCGCGGGGGCCAGCGCGAGCCCGGACCCGAGCGCCACGCCCGCTGCAACGCTCCCGCCCTGGGATGGCAAGGAGCGGCTGAACATGCTGCTGATCGGCTCGGACCAGCGGCCCAAGGAGGGCGCCTACAACACCGACACGCTGATCGTGGTCTCGATCGACCCGGCGACCGGCCAGGTGGCGATGTTCAGCCTCCCGCGCGACACCGTCGATGTCCCGGTGCCGCCCGGTCCGGCTCGCTCGCTATTCGGGCGGACCTACGCTGGCAAGATCAACAGCTGGTTCACCGACATCCGCAACCGCGAAGGGATGTTCCCGGGCAACGACCGCCAGCGCGGGTACAACGGGCTCAAGGCGATCATGGGCGAGCTCTACGGTGTCGACATCCGCTGGTTCGTGGAGGTCAACTTCGAGGGCTTCAAGAAGGTCATCGACGCGCTGGGCGGCGTCACGGTGAACGTCCAGATCCCCGTCGTGGACGATCGCTTCCCGGGCGACGAGGGCCTGCTCACGCGCGTCTACATCCCGACCGGCATCCAGCACATGAACGGCTCGCAGGCGCTCCAGTACGCGCGCTCCCGGCACACCTCCACCGACTTCGACCGCGGCGCCCGCCAGCAGCGCATCCTGCTCTCGCTGCGCGAGCAGACCGACGCAGGGGCTCTCCTGCCACGGCTGGACAGCCTGGTCGGCGCGCTCAAGTCGGCGGTCAAGACGGACATCCCGGTGGCCGAGCTCCCCCGCCTGCTCGCCCTGGCCGACACGGTCGACACCAAGAGCGTCCGCTCGTTCGTGTTCGCGCCGCCGACCTACCAGGAAGAGCGCCGGTCGGGCGACCCGCGCGGGTACGTCATCGTTCCCTACGTCGACAAGATCCGGGCGGCCGTCAGCTCCGCGTTCGATGTCAGCCCCGCGGTCATCGAGCGCCGCGAGGCGCTGTCCGAAGAGGGAGCAACCGTCCGCGTCCTGAACGGCAGTGGCAAGGAGAACCAGGCGTCCCGGATCGCCGGCTACCTCGAGTACCACGGGATCAGCGCCAGCGCCCCCAACCAGAAGCCCGACACCCGCGGGCAGGCGGCCACGATCGTCCGCGTCTACAACGGCGCCGAGGCGCGCATCCCGCGGACGATCGCGTTCCTGGAGGCCGTGTTCGACGTCGTCGCCGAGCCGGTCGCGGACCCGACGATGACCACCGACGTCCTGGTCATCACCGGGACGCAGACCAAGGACATCAAGGCTCCCAGCGGTCCCTGACACGCCCCGCAGCCACGCAGCACGAGCACGGCCGGGACGTCGATCGCCCCCCTATGCCCGGCGCTCAGACGGCGTCGCCGCGGATCCTCGCTCAGCCGATCGGCGTGAGCCAGTGGCGATAGGCGGGGTTCCGCCCACGGACGGCGTCGAAGTAGCGGGCGCGTATCGCCCGTGCGACCGGCCCGACCTCGCCGGAGCCGACCTTGCGGTGGTCGACCTCGATGACCGGCGACACCTGGACCCCGGTGCCGCACAGGAACGCCTCGTCGGCGACATACAGCTCCGAGCGGTCGATCGAGCGAACCTCGACCGGGATCCCCTCGTCCTGGGCCAGCCCGATCATCGCCTTGCGCGTGATTCCCTCGAGGATGTCGTCTGACACCGGCGGGGTGATGATGACGCCATCGCGCACGACGAACAGGTTGGCGGCCGAGGCCTCGGAGGCGTGGCCGTCGGGCGTCAGCACGAGCGCCTCGTCGAAGCCATTGAGCTCCGCCTCCGACTTCTGGAAGGCCATGTTCACGTAGCCGCCCACGATCTTGCCGCGAGCCGGCAGCGCCTCGTCCGCGTTGCGACGCCAGGAGGAGGTCATCAGCCTGACGCCGTGCTCGGTGTCGATGTAGTCGCCGAACGGCACGGTCAGGACGTACAGCTGGTGCTCGAGACGGTGCAGCCGCACTCCGATCGCCCGCGTCGACTTGTACAGCGACGGACGAATGTAGACGTCCTCGCGGTAGCCGTTCCGGCGGACGGTCTCGAGCACGATCGCGACGAGCTCGTCCACCGACGGAACCCCGTCCATCAGCAGGATGCGGGCCGATGCCCGGATCCGCTCCACGTGCTCGCGCACGAACAGGCCGTAGAGGGTCCCCTGCTCGGCGTTCCAGTAGGCACGGATGCCCTCGAAGGTAGCCGTCCCGTACATGAAGGCGTGGGTCATGATCGACACCCTCGCCTCGGCGAGCGGCACGTAGCTCCCCTCGAAATAGCAGATCAGCTGGTCCAGGCTGCGGGCACCCGAAGGGGCGGCAGCCGGGGCGGTGGCCTCGGACGGCTTCTCGGTCAGCATGACGCAGACTCCCGCGGCTATGACGGTCCGGGGACACGCTGGCGGGCGTGCCCTCGACCGTGGCGAGTATACCGGCCGCCCCTCGCCGGCCACAGCAGCCCGTTGGCCCGTTCGCCGGGGCCGTCGGGTAGGTCAGGCAGGTGCTTGCCGGTACCCGTCGGGATGCCGGCTCAGCCCTCCAGCCCGACCGCCAGCATGACGCTGGCCACGACCACGGCAAGGATGCCGACCGAGACGGCGACCATCGTCCAGTCGCGCGCGAGGCCGTACCCGAGCAGCGAGGCGACCACGCGCACCGTGGGCGTAGCGATGACCGCGATCAGCCCCAGCCACAGGAAGCCGGCTGGCTGCAGCGTCGCGATGTCGGCGAGGATCGTGGCCGGGTCGAGCGACGGTGCCGCGTCGAGCGGCGAGATCCCGGCCAGCAGCATCAGCACGACACCGACCGCCAGCAGCACGACGCTGACGTAGGTGCCGGCCATCAGCACGCGGGCGATCGCCCGGTCGAGGTCACGCGGTGCGGCGGCAGGCCGTGATCGGTCCGTCATCCGAGCGCCCGGCTCAGCATCTGCCAGGCCGTGTAGAAGATCACGACCACGAACAGCACGCGCAGGATCCGCACGTCGATCCGGTGGGCGCTCCGCGAGCCCACCGTGGCACCGACGAAGACACCGATGACGGTCGGGCCGGCGACGTAGGGATCGATCCCGCCGCGGAGCAGGTAGATGATCGCGCTGGCCGATGCCGTGACCCCGATCATCAGGTTGCTGGTGGCGGACGCCACCCGCAGCGGCACGCCCATGACGAGGTGCATCACCGGCACCTTCACGATCCCGCCCCCGACGCCGAGCAGCGCCGACACGACCCCGGCGAACACGCTCCCCCCGACACCCGGCCAGAACCTCCTGATGCGGTAGCCCGGCCCCGACAGCCGGGCGAGCGCGCCGTCGGCCGTGTCGTCGAGCGGCGGGTCCTCGTCCAGCGTCGCCGCCTCCTCCCCTCGGTCCGCTCGCAGGCCGCGGAGCATGGTCAGACCGACGTAGATGAGCAGGCCCGAGAACAGGAATGCCAGCGCCTGGTCCGGGATGGCGAACGCGATGAGCGCGCCGGCCAAGGCCCCGAGGGCGGTGAACAGCTCGAGAGTCATGCCCAGCCGCAGGTTCGCCACGTGGCGCTGGAGGTAGACGCCGGCCGACGCCCCGCTCGTGGCGATCACCGACACGAGGCTGACGCCGACAGCCTCGCGCAGCGGAAGGTCGAAGCCGAGAGTGAGCAGCGGGACGATAAGGATCCCGCCGCCCAGCCCCAGGAGCGACCCGAAGGCGCCGGCGGCCACCCCGCCGGCCATCATGATCAGCGCGACGTCCATCCGCGCTCCCCTGCCGGCCGGGCCGGCTGCGGTCCTTCAGGCGCCCGTGGCGGCGACTACGGGCGGAGGTGCTGGGGCGCGTACGGCAGCAGCGCCACGTGCCGCGCCCGCTTGAGCGCGATCGCCAGCTGGCGCTGGTGCGCGGCGCAGGTCCCGGTCTTGCGCCGGGGCTCGATCTTGGCCCGCTCGGACAGGTAGCGGCGGAGGCGGTTGACCTCCTTGTAGTCGATCTGGTGGGTCTTGTCGGCGCAGAAGGCGCAGACCTTGCGACGTCGGCGGTCGCGGTAGTAGTCGTCGCGGCGCTTGGTCCTGGCTGGCGGCATGTCGTCGTGTCTCCGGTGCTGCGCGGCGGGGTCGGCCGTCGCGCGGGATGCTCAGGTCTGGGCGGAAGCCCTGTACGTCAGAAGGGCAGGTCCTCGAGATCAGTGTCGTCGGCGGGGCCGGGCTCGGCGGCGGCTGCGGCCCGACCAGCCTGACGCGGCTCGGGGCCCTCCCCGAGCTCGTCACGCGGTCGCGGGTCGAGCGGGGTCACGGTCTGGGCGATCAGCTCGGTCGTGTACCGCTTGGCGCCGTCCTGGCCTTCCCACTGCCGGGTCTGCAGGCGACCTTCGACATAGACCTTGCGGCCCTTGCGCAGGTACTCTGCCGTGCGCTCCGCGAGCGGCCCCCAGGCCACGACCCGGAACCACTCCGTCTCTTCCTTCCATTCGCCCTCGGCGTCCTTGTAGTTGCGGTTCACGGCAACTGTGAACTGGGTCACGGGCTGACCGCTGGGCGTGTACCGGAGCTCGGGATCACGACCCAGGTTGCCGATGATCATCGCCTTGTTGAGCGACATCGGGATCTCCCAGCGTGTGTCGGTTCGGGGTCAGTCGATCGCGGCGGGAGCGGCTTCGCTCTCCGACTCGTCGATCAGCTCACCGTTCTCGTCGACTTCTTCCTCGTCGGCACGGGCAAGCGCCGCCTCGAGATCGGCCTCCTCCTCGGGGACGTCCTCGCGACGGGCCGCCTTGACCGGGCGCTCCACCTGGACGACCAGGTGGCGCAAACGCTCCTCGGTGATCATCAGGCTGCGCTCGAGCTCGTCGATCACCGGGGCCGGTGCCTCGAAGAGGACGATGTAGTAGGAACCCTCGCGCTGCCGGTCGATCGGGTACGCGAGCCGCCGGCGACCCCAGGGGGCGACCTTCACGATCTGGCCGTTGCCGGCCACGATCTGGCGGGTGGTGCGGTCGAGGACCGCCTGGATCCGCTCGTCCGGGGCATCCGGACGAAGGACCAGCATCAGCTCATAACGGCGCATGCGCCATGCTCTCCTTCCTGTGGGATCTGCCCCGATCGCGCGCCCGAAAAGGCCTTCCGCGTCGGAGCCGAAAGGACGGCCGAGAGTCTACCACGCGAGCGAGGCGCGCCTCGCCGACGCCTCCGGCGAACCGCCGAGCCTGCCTCGCGAGCCGTGAGCCGGGGACCGTGTATCCTCAGGCAGTCCTAACCCGATCCCCACAACGCAGGTAGCAGCGCCCGTGGCAGGTCAGTCCATCCTCGTCGTCGATGCCGACGCCGCCGGAGCCGAGGCCATCTCGGCCATCCTGGACCCGGTCGGCTACGGGCTGACCGTCGTCACGGAGGCCGCCACCGCCTTCGCGCAGGTCGTCGACCACCAGCTCGTCATCCTCGACGTGGTGGCCGACAAGACGTCGCTCGAGCTGTGCCGCGAGATCCGCTCGACCCCGTCCATGACGGCCGTGCCAGTCCTGTGCATCACCCAGACGGACGACGTCGACGAGAAGATCCGCTTCCTCGAGGCCGGCGCGGACGACGTCGTGTCCAAGCCGTTCGACCCGCGCGAGCTCGAGGCACGGGTCGAGGCGCTCCTGCTCCGGTTCCAGCGCTCGAAGAAGCTGGCGCCGGCGATGACGGTCGGGGCCGACTCGCAAGGTCCGCGCATCGTGGCCGTCTTCAGCCCCAAGGGCGGCGTCGGCACGACCACGATCGCCGTGAACATCGCCATGGCCGTGGCGCTGCGCGAGCCCGGCCGGGTCGCAATCGTCGACATGGATCTCCAGTTCGGCCAGGTCGCCACGCACCTCAACATCGAGCCGCGCCAGACCCTCGCCGACCTCGTTCGCGACGAACAGGCCCTCGTCGAGCCGGAGCTGTTGCGGACCTACGCCACGGCGCACGGGAAAGGCCTCCTGGTGCTGGCATCGCCCGGCCTGCCCGAGCTGGCCGAGCTCGTCACTGCCGAGCACGTCGAGCGTCTTCTCGGCACCGCGCCGGGGACCTTCGACCGGATCATCGTGGACGCCGGCTCGACCCTCGACGAACGGACGATGAACGTCCTCGAAGCCGCATCGACGGTCGTCGTTCCCGTTCTGCCCGAGATCGCCGACCTCAGGACGGTCCACTCGCTGGTCGACTACCTGACCGAAACGGGCTCGGTGCCGGCCAAGACATCGTTCGTCCTCAACCAGCTCTTCGCCCGCCAGATCATCAGGGGGCGGGATGTCGAGGCCAACCTGGGGACGAAGGTAAGCGTCGAGCTCCCGTACGATCCCTTCCTCTACCTGAAGGCCGTCAACGAGGGCGTGCCGATCGTGGCGGGGGCTCCGCGCAGCGCACCCGCCGTCTCCCTGGTGCGGCTCGCCGACCAGCTCTTCCCGCCGGCGCCGGGTGCCGCCGCAAACCACGAGGCTGCGGCCCGTGGAGGCCTGCTCGGGGCACTCCGCCGGCACTGACACGAGCCGCGCAGGCGCCGGACCCCCTCGGAGCCAGACCCGGGAGCGACGCCCTCGCCTTCCCTGCGCCGCCGGCGCGCGCGACCTACGGCTCGCGCACCTCGGCCGTCACCCTGACCGAGCCGGCCTTCTGGAAGCTGAGCGTGATGTCGACGGTCTCGCCCACCTCGAGGGCGTCCTTCAAGCCGATGAACATCAGGTGGAACGACCCGGGTTCAAGGACCGCCTCGCCCCCGGCCGGGACCGGCAGCTCGTCGATCGGCACCATCCCGACCATCCCGCCGCTCATGCCCGGCGTCGCGCCAGGCTCCATCGAGGCGTCCGGAATGGCCGTGGGCTCCATCACCATCGTCTCGTGGATCTCCACGCGCGCCGAAGCCGGGCTGCTGGCACCCACCAGGACGTCATCCTCGGTGCCGCTGTTCGAGATCGTCATGTAGCCGCCCGAGGGGTTCTCCAGGTTGTCCTGCGGGCGCACCCAGGCGTCATCGATCGTGATCTGGGACCCGCCGCCGCAGGCAGCCACCACGAGCGCCAGGAGTGCGCCGACAAGACCCAGCTGCCACTTCACCGTGCGTCGGACCGTGTGACCTGCCTCTGAACGACTGAGCCTGACCATTCTGTGTCTCCTCGTCGTTGTCCGGTCGGGCCCCGGGGGACGCCTGCCGTGCGAGCCGCCGTGGAGCGGCCGCACAGCTCATGGCCACATGTTCACCGGCCATCATGCGCCGGGACGAACGGGGTCGATCGATGCGGTCCGCGGCGCGCAACCGCGCGGGTCCCGCTCAGCCCTCGGCGATGCCGTCGGGGCCGGGCTCGACGGCAAGCGCCTCTTCCAGCCGGTCTACGAACACCGCCTGGGCGTCCTTCAGCTTCCGACGCGCCAGATCGGGCTCGAACCACTCGACTCGATCAAGCTCCGGGAACACCTCGAGGCGTCCCGACCCGGGTGGCCATTCGAGCTCGTACGTGTTGCTCACGGCCTCCGCCGCATCGAGGTCGCCCTCGAGGCCCCAGGCGTGGACCACCTTCCCGCCCTTCTGGACCGTGGAGCCGAGATCGATTGGCGTGCCGCCAGGGGGATCGTGGCCTGTCTCCTCGGCAAACTCCCGCCGGGCAACGGCGAGCAGCTCTTCGGCCGGGTCCTCGAGCTCGCCCTTGGGGATCGTCCATGCGCCAAGGTCACGACCGCGGTGGTACGGGCCTCCATGGTGGCCAACGAGGACCTCGAGCCGGCCCGCCCGGCGCCGGTACAGCAGGATGCCCGCGCTCACCTTCACGCGGGCCAGCCCTCGGGCTGCGGCAGTCGTGCCAGATCCGCGTCGACGATGGCCCGGTCCTCGGCCTCGTCGATCCGCCCGGCCAGGGCATGGGCCCGCGCGTAGTGCGCTGCGTGACGCTCGTGATCGCCGGCAGCCGCCGCGGCGTGGGCCAGCGCGCCATGGGCGAACACCGTGTCCCACTCCTCGCACGGGTTGTGCTCGAAGTAGTCCACGCTCTGCTGGGCATACGCGAGCGCCAGCCCGGCATCGCCCGCGAGTGCGTGGGCTCGCGCGAGGGCGACGTCGGCGCGCGCCCGGTTGAGCGGCGTGCCGACCTGGCCCCAGTGGAAGGCGGCCGCATGGGCGAGATCGAGCATGCGCTGGTCGTCAGGCGGCGTCCGGTGCTCAGCGCCGATCAGGTCCCAGGCAGCGTTGTTGCACTCGACCGCGAACCAGCGGTGCCAATCCGCAATCTGCTCGAGAGTCCGCGTGTGGTCCATCTACCTGTGCCTTTCTCGTCGTAGGCCCTGGTGCCGAGGCCGGGACTCGAACCCGGCCAGCCTTTGGGCCTCCCGGCGGGCTGTTTCGTGCGCGCAGGTGGTGCCGAAGCCGAGATTCGAACTCGGACGGGCCTGAGCCCCGCGGAGTTTAAGTCCGCTGCGTCTGCCATTCCGCCACTTCGGCTTGTCAGAGGGTACCCGCTGGAGCCTCCGCTGGATCGGGCGTCCGTCCTGGGGACCGAGCCTTCGATAGAGCCGCCGCGGGCCTGCACCGCGGCCTGGCAAGGGCGGCCTCCGGACGGCATACTTCCATTCCCCAATGGGGATCCGGGCCCGCGATGGGCATCGGGCTGGCAACGATCGACCAGGGAGGGGATGCGATGGCCGACGATCTCGTTCGCGGGGCTGCGGATGCTGCGGGCGACGCCACCGAAACCGTGACGGCTGCCGCTGGCGGCGCTGTCGAGGCGGCCCAGGACGTGGCCGGTGGCGCAGCCGAGGCGGCCCAGGACGTGGCCGGTGGCGCAGCCGAGGCGGCCCAGGACGTGGCCGGTGGCGCAGCCGAGGCGGCCCAGGACGTGGCTGGAGCAGCGACCAGCGCCGTCTCGGGCGCAGCCGATGCCGCAGTCGGGGCTGCCTCGAGTGCCGTTGGTGCTGCCTCGAGCGCCGTCTCGGGTGCAGCTGGCGCTGCCCAGGGTGCCGCGGCCGGCGCCGTTGATGCGGCCCAGGGCGTGGCCGGTGGCGCAGCCGATGCCGCCTCAGGGGCGGCAGGAGCAGCGACCAGCGCCGTCTCGGGTGCAGCTGGCGCGGCGGCCCAGACCGGCGGCGGGCTGATCGATCGGATCAAGAGGCTCTTCAGCGGCTGAGAACACCTTCCCGGCGGTCGCAGCGCGATCGTCCGGCAGCCAAGACAGCAGACGACCCCGGTCTCATGATCGGGGTCGTTGACTTCTCGCAACAGACCGGGCGACGCGCGCTATGCGGTCGAGAGGAGTGGAGGCGACGTCGGGATTCGAACCCGAGAATAGAGGTTTTGCAGACCTCCCCCTTAGACCACTTGGGTACGTCGCCCCGTGCTGCACCGGCGGGAAGGGGACCCGCCCGACGCGTTCTCGCGCTGTGGCACTCGCCTTGAGCTGGCTGCCCCTCGAGGATTCGAACCTCGGTTCACGGATCCAAAGTCCGCTGTCCTACCACTAGACGAAGGGGCAGCGGTTCATGCCTCGAGCGGCGGCGCGTGCTATCCAAACATGAAGATGGAGCGGAAGACGGGACTCGAACCCGCGACCCTCACCTTGGCAAGGTGATGCTCTACCAACTGAGCCACTTCCGCCCGGCGGCCGTCGAACGGATTGGTGCCGAGAGCCAGATTCGAACTGGCGACACCGCGATTTTCAGTCGCGTGCTCTACCAACTGAGCTATCTCGGCCCGCCAGATGAACTGAGCCCTGGGCCCGTTCGAACGGGCTGGAGGATAGCACGGCCGCCCTGGACCGGCAAGGAACGCCGCCTCGTGGGGGCCTCAACCGGAGCCTTCGGGCATCGTGGCCGGACGGGCGACCGAGACCCCGTGGCCCGGCGCCCTCAGTCGAGGCCCTCGAGGCCAAGGACCCCGTCCCGGTCGAGCGGAGCCTGCCCGGTAAGCGACCGGAGCCGGTTGATCCGCTCGACGATCGGCGGGTGCGTCGACCAGAGCCCCGACGAGCGCTCCTCCCACTTCTTGATGGGGTTGGTGAAGTAGAGGTGCTGGGTGGCCCGGTTGGCGACCTCGAGCACCTCGCGATCGACGGCGATCTTCTCCAGCGCCCGCTCGAGACCGTGCGGGTTCCGGGTGAGGTCGACAGCCGACGCGTCGGCGAGGTACTCGCGCTGCCGGCTGACCGCGAGCTGGACCAGGCGGGCGATGATCGGTGCCAGGATCGCCAGCATGAGGGCCAGCACCATGATGATCGCCCCGCCGGCTCCCCCACCCTCGCCTCGTCCGCGCGAGCGGCCCACGCCGCCCCAGAACACCGAACGCAGGAACATGTCGGCGAGGAGAGCGATGCTGCCGACGAGCACCCCGACCAGCAGCGTGTAGCGGATGTCGTAGTTGCGGACGTGCGACATCTCGTGGGCAAGGACACCCTGCAGCTCCTCCCGGTCGAGCTTGTCGAGGAGACCGCGCGTGACCACGACCGATGCGTGCTTCGGGTCACGCCCGGTGGCGAAGGCATTCGGTGCGCTGTCCTCGGTGATGTACACCTTCGGCATCGGGACATTGGCGGCGACCGACATCTCCCGGACGACGTTGACGAGCTGGGGCTCCGTCGTTTCGTCCACCGGGTGGGCCTGCGAGGCGGAGATCACCAGGCCGTCGCCGGCGAAGTAGGAGCCTCCGGCGATCACCAGGCCGAGGGCGAGCGCCCCGATCATCACGAAGACCGACCCGGGACCGCTGGCCGTCCAGGCATACCCGATCGCGAGGCCGAGAACCGCGAACAGCGCAATGACGACAGTGCTCAGAAGCAGCGAGTTGCGCTTGTTGGCGGCGATCTGATGGTAGAAGGTGGTTGCCATGCTGCCACCCGGCCCTCCCGGGGCCTGGGATCAGGCCGCAGGCCGTTCGTGCGCTCGGCTGCCTACCGGAGCTGCACCGCCGGGACCTGGTCGGCTTCGGGCTCGGCGTCGAAGAACTCGCGCTTGATGAAGCCGAACATCCCTGCCACGAGGTTGCTCGGGAACGTGGCGATCGAGGTGTTGTAGTCGAGGACGACTGCGTTGTAGTGCTGGCGGGAGAAGCCGATCTGGTTCTCCGTCGTCGTCAGCTGCTCCTGCAGCGCGAGGACGTTCTCGTTTGCCTTCAGCTGCGGGTAGTTCTCTGCCACCGCGAAGAGCGAGCGCAGGGCCCCGGTCAGCTGGTTCTCGGCCACCGCCTGCTCGGCAGGGCCCCGTGCGCCGGCGGCGATGGCGTTGGCACGGGCCTCGGTCACCCGGGTCAGGACGTCCTGCTCGAACTCCATGTACCCCTTGACCGCGTTGACCAGGTTGGGGATGAGATCGTGGCGGCGCTTCAGCTGGACCTCGATCTGACCGAGCGCCTCGTCGATCCGCAGCCGTCGCTGGATCAGGCCGTTGTAGGTCAGGATGAAGAAGCCGACAGCGACGATCGCGACGACGACCAGGATGAGCAGGAAGAGCTCCATGGGCGAGCCTCCGATGACGGACCTTATACCTGGGAGTCTAGCCGGGCGGGCGCAGGGAGCAACCGCCAATCGGCCCGTCTCTGGCATGGACGTTTCCGCCGGTCAGGCACCCGGCCCCGCCTGAGCGAGCCCCCGGCACGTCGCCGCGCGAGCCCGGGCACCCGCGCGCACGGCGCAGCGCTCCGTTGGGACCCTGGCGCACGTCGAAGATGAGGGTCCCGGAGAGTCGGGTTCGATCGTCCCGACGAAGTCCCCGAACAGACTGCGCGTGGCGGGTACCGCAGCGACAGTCGGCGCCGGCCGCCGCCCACGGACCGCGCGACAGCGGTGCCGGCGTCAAGCCTGCGTTGGCGTCGCGGTCGGTGCCGCGGTGGGCGTTGGCGTCGCGGGGATGCGGCCAGGGTCGGTGGCGATCGCAGCCCTCAGGACGATGACCTCGTCCTTGCCACGTCGACCGGCACGCCAATCGAGCCAGCCAGCCTCTGGCCTTGCCTCGGGTCAGCACAAGAGCGGAGCCGTCGCCCGAGCCGGATGCGCCAGCTCACCTTCAGCTCCAGAGGTCAATCGGCGGCAGCCCGGCTGCGGTGAAGGCCTCGTTCACCTCCGCGACGTGCCAGATGTCGTGGGCGCAGACCCGCTGGATCACCGCGCCCCTCGTGTGAGCCCAGTCGCCGCCCCACTCCGGGCGTCGGATCTCCTCGCCCAGCATCTCCAGGGTCCAGCCGTCCAGACACCGCTCGACGATTGCGAAGGTCGCTTCGAGCGCCTCGACCAGCTCGGCGGCGTCGAGCGGGTGGTCGAGGTCGTCGTCGCCCGGGCAATTCCAGCCGGCGTTGGTGAACCGCGTCGTCGCGGCGCCAGGCTCGCCGGCGAAGTCGCACAGCCAGAAGACCCGCTGGCAGGCAGCATGGCCGACGATCGCCCACAGCGGCCACCGGTTCGGGCCCGGGCGTAGTGTCAGCTGTTCGACGGTCAGACCGCGGATAGCCTCCCGAAGCCGCCGGTTGATGTCGGGCCAGCCGCTGAAGGCCGGTCGGATGGCCGGTTCGCGCATCGAGTTCACCTCGCCTCGCCGGACTCATTGGAGGCCCGCGCCACGTTCGGCGCATGTGGCCCGGCGCACCAGCAGGGTCAGCCACACGGCCCTCTGCAGCTGGGCGTCAGGCGAGGAACGGGGAGTGCCCGAGGCCGGCCACCAGGGGCCAGAACGTGCTCAGATTGTGGTGGGCGGTGCTGGGCTCGAACCAGCGACCTCCTCGGTGTAAGCGAGGCGCTCTGACCAACTGAGCTAACCGCCCGGGCGATTCTCGACAACGGGCCCGGAAACAGCGACGGCGGCAGAGCCGCCGTCGGTTGGATCAGGGGATTGGTGCCCAGGCCGGGACTTGAACCCGGATGAGTTGCCTCATACGCCCCTCAAACGTACGCGTATACCAATTCCGCCACCTGGGCAGGTTCTCGTCGTCCCGGATCCCTGAGGGACAGTGGTACCGAGGAAGGGATTTGAACCCATACGCCCTTGCGGGCACTAGCTCCTGAAGCTAGCGCGTCTACCAGTTCCGCCACCTCGGCGTGGACCCGGACGGGCCGGCTCGCTGGCGCTCACCGGTCCGCGGCGAGGCGCCATGTTAGCACATCCCAGTAGCGCTCCCCCGGGTCGCTGACCTGGCGCCCGAAGACACCATCGAGCTCCTGGGAGACCACCACGGGCTCGTCGCGGAAGTACACCGGCAGCAGCACCTGGCTCGCCGTGAGGAACCGCTGCAGGTCGCTGTAGGCCTTCTTCCGGACCTCGATCGTGCCGGGTGTCCGCGCAGCAACGAGCAGGCGATCGAGCGCGGCGCTCTGGACGCCGGACAGGTTGGCGCCACCCACCAGCGTCTGGGTGGAGCCGAGCAGCGGATAGAGGTCGGGGTCGGCGCCGAGGGCGATGTCGACCACCGCGGTCGTGAAGTCACCCGCCGCGAGTCGGGTGGCCACCAGCTCGTCCGGCGGCAGCGCGGTGAGCGTCACCTCGAACCCGAAGCGCTTCCAGGCGGCGGCGATCTGGCGGGCCGCCGACCATGTCGTCGGGTTTGCCTCGCCGGTCGGGGCGATGACGTCGAGCGGATAGGGCTTCGTCCAGCCCTCGGGGGTCCATCGGCCGTCGACCTTGCGCCAGCCGGCCTCCTTCATCAGCTTTGCCGCGGCGTCGGCGTCGAAGGCCACTCTCGGGCTCGTATCGGGATCGAACGCCCAGGAGTGCGACGGGATCGGGGCGTCGGCCCGGGTGCCGATCCCAGCGAGCACCGAGGCGACGATCGCGTCCCGGTCCAGTGCCAGCAGCAGGGCGCGGCGGACCCGCGGGTCGTAGAAGCCTGGCTTGTCCGGGCGCACGTTGAGAAGGACGGTGGTCAGCGTGCTCAGTGGGTAGCGCAGCAGTCTGGACTCGGTGTCCGCGGCGAGGTTCACGGCCGCGGCTGGAGCGAGCCCCGACACCGCGTCCAGCTCGCCTTCCTCGTACGCCTCGGCGAGGTCTTCGGCCGTCGGGTAGAACCGGAGCTCGATCCGACCGAGATACGGCAGCGGCTGGCCTGCGATCGTCGGCTCGGGGGTCGGAGCCAGCGAGTCGGCGCTCGGGTCCGGCTCGACCACGGGCCCGCTCGAGCCGTAGAGGGCGCCCGGGATGGCGGCCGGCTCGAGGACGGCCTCGGCCGGCGTCAGCGAGACGACGCGATAGGGCCCGCTTCCGACCGGCTGATGCCCAAAGGGATGCTCGAAGAGATCGGCGACCGATGCATCAGCGAGCAGGTGCGCCGGCGCCAGCGGCTGCGTCAGGGCCTGCACAAAGCCGGCGATCGGCGTGGCGAGCCGAAACGACACGGTCTGGTCGTCCACGATCGAGACCGTCACACCTTCCCACGATCCCGCAGCGGGCCCCGTGTAGGCCGGGTCCTGGATCGTGCGCACGGTGAACGCCACATCGTCGACGGTCACCGGCTCGCCATCGTGCCAGCGAGCGTCGGACCGGAGCCTGACCGTGTACAGCGACCCGGTCTCGTCCACCGTCCATCGCTCTGCAAGATCGGGGACCGGCGTACCGTCGGGCTCCGTGCGAAGCAGACCGGAGAAGGCAAGGCCAACGACGTCGCGGTCCGCCTGTGTGCGAGCCGCCAGCGGGTTGACGGCGGCCGGCTGACCGAGAATCCCCTCGCGGTAGGCGCGGATAGCCGGGAGCGACGATGACGGCGACGCCGCCTCGGTCCCTGGCGTGGCCCCGGGGGGCAGGGCGCTCACCACACCGGCGACAACGAGCAGGATGACGAGGCCGCCGATGACGGCAGTGTCACGGAGCTTCAGCTGCATTCGATCTGCCAGACGGGGCCGCCGGG
>Ga0316622_100001277_pt1 | contig 16182 bp, 15 predicted proteins | sample OWC_Aug_OW2_C1_D_FD_207646 | JGI IMG/M metagenome (GOLD analysis project Ga0316622, IMG submission 207646) | Wetland soil microbial communities from Old Woman Creek delta, Ohio, United States - OWC_Aug_OW2_C1_D5_C | ecosystem: Environmental > Terrestrial > Soil > Wetlands | place: USA: Ohio... | reverse complement strand
CGCACGGCGAGGCCGTCGCTGCATTCCACGAGCATCAGGTGCATCGGCCCGGCGCCGCGCAGCTGCAGCGACAGCTGCCCCTTGAACTTGAGCGTCGCCGCAAGCAGGACCGTGGCCGCAGCCGCCTCGCCGAGGCTGTCGCGGATCTCGTCCGGGTACTCGTGGTGCTCCATCATCGCGCGCCACGCCGGCCCGAGGTGGACCAGCTGCCCGCGGAACGGGTAGCGCTCGAAGACGAAGCGGCGCAGTGAATCGGCGAACTGCATGGCTCAGGCGACGCGCACCGGGATACCGAGGGTGCGGATCTTCTCGGACCACTGTGCCGGAGCCGTGTCGTGCACGGACGTACCGCGCGAATCCACCGCGACGGTCACGGGCATGTCCTTCACCTCGAATTCGTAGATCGCTTCCATGCCGAGGTCGGCAAACGCGACGACGCGCGCCGAGCGGATCGCCTTGGAGACGAGGTATGCGGCGCCACCCACGGCCATGAGATAGGCCGCCTTGTGCCTGCGGATCGCCTCGATCGCCGTCGGGCCGCGCTCCGACTTGCCGATCATCGCGATCAGGCCGGTCTTCTCGAGCATCATGTCAGTGAACTTGTCCATGCGCGTGGCGGTCGTCGGGCCCGCGGGACCCACGACCTCGTCGCGCACCGGATCGACCGGGCCCACGTAGTAGATCGCCCGATTGGTGAAATCGACGCCTTCCGGCAGGCCCTGCCCGCTCGCGTAGAGATCGGCGATGCGCTGGTGTGCCGCATCGCGACCCGTGAGCATCTTCCCGTTCAGCAGCAACGTCTCACCGGGCTTCCAGCTCTCGACTTCGGTGCGCGTGAGCGCATCGAGGTTCACCCGGCGCGACCCCGGGCCGGCGCTCCAGGTCACCTTGGGCCAGTGCTCGAGTGACGGCGGCTCGAGTACCGCGGGCCCGGAACCGTCGAGCACGAAGTGCGCGTGGCGCGTGGCCGCACAGTTCGGAATCATCGCAACCGGCTTCGAGGCCGCGTGCGTGGGGTAGGTGCGGATCTTCACGTCGAGCACCGTCGTGAGGCCCCCGAGGCCCTGCGCGCCGATGCCGAGCGCATTCACCTTCCCGTAGAGGCTGATCCGCAGTTCCTCGAGCTGGCTCGACGGCCCCCGCTCGAGCAACTCGTGCATGTCGATCGGGTCCATCAGCGCTTCCTTGGCGAGCAGCATGGCCTTCTCGGCGGTGCCGCCGACTCCGATGCCGAGGATGCCGGGCGGGCACCAGCCGGCGCCCATCGTCGGCACGGTCTTGAGCACCCAGTTCTCGAGCGAATCACTCGGGTTCAGCATGACGAACTTCGACTTGTTCTCCGAGCCGCCGCCTTTCGCAGCGACGGTGACCTCGACCTCGTCACCCGGCACGAGCTCGACGTGGAACACGGCGGGGGAATTGTCCTTCGTGTTCTTGCGGGCAAAAATCGGGTCGTCCACGACCGACGCACGCAGGGTGTTGTCCGGGTTGCGGTAGGCGCGTCGCACGCCCTCGTTCACCAACTCGCCGAGCCCGCGCTTCGTTTCCCACCGCACGTCCATCCCGACCTTGAGGAACAGGTTGACGATTCCCGTGTCCTGGCAGATCGGCCGGTGACCCTCGGCGCACAGGCGCGAATTCGTGAGGATCTGCGCGATCGCGTCCTTTGCCGCGGGTGATTGCTCGCGATCGTAGGCGCGACCGAGGTGCTCGATGTAGTCGAGCGGGTGGTAGTAGGAGATGAACTGCAAGGCGTCTGCGACGCTCTGGACGAAATCGTCCTCGCGGATCACGGTCATGGCGCGACTCCTCAGCCGCCCAGCTTGCGCTTGAGCAGCTCGTTCAGCTGTGCCGGATTGGCCTTGCCCTGGGTGGCCTTCATCACCTGTCCGACGAAGAAGCCGAACAGCTTGTCCTTGCCCGCCCGGAAGTCGGCGAGCTGCTGCGGGTTCTTCGCCATCACCTCGTCGATGGCACGCTCGATCGCCGAGGTGTCCGTAATCTGCCTGAGCCCACGGGCCTCGATGACCTCGTCGGCGCCGTGGCCCTCGGACCACATCGCCTCGAAGACTTCCTTGCCGATCTTGCCCGAAATCGTGTCGTCTGCGATTCGCGCGAGCAGTCCGGCCAGCCCCGCGGCGGAGATGCGACTCTGCGCCACGTCGAGCCCGTCGCGGTTCAGCGCGCCCGACAGTTCGCCCATCACCCAGTTGGCGGCGAGCTTCGGCTGGCCGCCAAGGCCCTTCACGACCGACTCGTAGTAGTCGGCCATCTCGCGGCTCGCTGTCAGCACGCCCGCATCGTAATCCGACAGCCCGTGGTCGCGCCCGAAGCGCGCGGCCTTCTCGTCGGGCAACTCTGGCAAGCCGGCGCGCACGGCCTCGATGAGCGCTTCGTCGATGGCGAGCGGCAGGAGGTCGGGATCCGGGAAATAGCGGTAGTCGTTCGCCTCTTCCTTCGAGCGCATCGATCGGGTCTCGCCGCGATCCGGGTCGTACAGGCGCGTTTCCTGTACCACCTTGCCACCGCCGTCGATCAGGTCGATCTGGCGCTCGATCTCGTAGTTGATGGCGCGCTCGACGAACCGGAACGAATTCAGGTTCTTGATCTCGGCGCGCGTGCCGAACTCTGCCTGGCCCCGGGGGCGTACGGATACGTTGGCGTCGCAACGGAACGAGCCTTCCTGCATGTTGCCGTCGCAGATCTCGAGGTAGCGCACCAGCGTGTGGATCTTCTTCATGTACGCCACGGCTTCCTTCGCGGAGCGAAGGTCCGGCTCGGAGACGATCTCGAGCAGCGGCGTGCCGGCACGGTTCAGGTCGATGCCGGAGAGCCCGTGAAAATCCTCGTGCAGCGACTTGCCGGCGTCCTCCTCGAGGTGCGCGCGCGTGATGCCGATCGTCTTGCGCGTGCCATCCTCGAGCACGATTTCCAGCGACCCGTCCTCGACGACCGGGCGCTCGTACTGGCTGATCTGGTAGCCCTTCGGCAGGTCCGGGTAGAAGTAGTTCTTACGCGCGAAAATCGAGCGGCGCGAAATCTTCGCGCCCGTCGCGAGCCCGAAACACACGGCCATGCGTACGGCCTCGCGGTTCAGCACGGGCAGCACGCCCGGATAGCCGAGGTCGACGAGGCTGGCCTGCGTGTTCGGCGCGGCGCCGTAGGCGGTGGGGGAACTCGAGAAAATCTTGCTGCGCGTGGCGAGCTGCGCGTGGATCTCGAGGCCGATGACGGTTTCCCAGTCCATAGAGGAAGTGACTAGTGATTAGCGGATAGCGGGTAGTGAAGAGAAGAAAGGAGATAGGGGATAGGGGATAGTGGCCGGAGGTGGCTCGAACCAGCGTCGCGTGTCCATCGAGGCATCAGGAAACCCTCCTCTTCACTAACCCCTATCCCGTAACCCCTATCCCCTTTCCTACGCGTAACCCGGCGGCACCCTGCGATGCCACTCGGTGATCCTCTGGTACTGGTGCGACACCGACAGCAGCCGCGACTCCGAGAAATGCGGACCGACGAGCTGCATCCCAACCGGCAGGTCCCTGCCTCCCTCGTTCACGAAACCGCAGGGGATCGAGATCGCCGGCAGGCCCGCGAGGTTCGCGCCGATCGTGTAGATGTCGTTCAGGTACATCGTGATCGGGTCGCTGGTCTTGGCGCCCAGCTCGAAGGCGGGCGTCGGCGCCGTGGGACCGATCACCACGTCCACGTCCCGGAAGGCGCGTTCGAAGTCGGCCGCGATGAGTTGCCGCACCTTCTGCGCCTTGAGGTAATAGGCGTCGTAGTAACCCGCCGACAGCACGTACGTGCCGGTCATGATGCGGCGCTTCACCTCGTCGCCGAAGCCCTCCCCGCGCGAGCGCTTGTAGAGGTCGAGCAGGTCGCGCGGCGATTCGCAGCGGTGCCCGAAACGCACGCCGTCGAACCGCGACAGGTTGGACGAGCACTCGGCAGGCGCGACCACGTAGTAGGTGGGCACGGACAACGGCAGCGCGGGCAGGCTCACTTCGCGCACGGTGGCGCCCTGCAGGCGCAAGGCCTCGATGGCGTCCTGCACGAGCGTCCCGACGCCGGGCTCGAGCCCCTTGTCGAAGAACTCGCGGATCACGCCCACGCGCAGCCCCGCGAGCGGCCGCACGAGTTCCGCGACGTAGTCCGGTACCGGCACGTCGACACTGGTCGAGTCGCGCCGATCGAAACCGGCCATGAGCTTGAGCAGCAGTGCGGCGTCTTCCGCCGAGCGCGTGAGCACGCCGCCCTGGTCGAGACTCGAGGCGAAAGCGATCATTCCGTAGCGGGAGACCCGGCCGTACGTGGGCTTCAGGCCCGTGAGGCTGGTGAGCGCCGCCGGCTGGCGGATCGAGCCGCCCGTGTCGGTCCCGCTCGCCGCCGGCGCGAGGCAGGCCGACACCGCCGCCGCGGAACCGCCCGAGGAGCCGCCCGGAACCCGCAGCGGGTCCCACGGATTGCGCACCGGGCCGTAGAAACTCGTCTCGTTGGACGAGCCCATGGCAAATTCATCCATGTTGGTCTTGCCGAGCAACACCGTACCGGCCGCCCGCCAGCGCTCGACCACGGTGGCGTCGTAGGGCGCCACGAAGTTCGACAGCATCTTCGACGCGCAGGTCGTGAGGATGCCGTCGGTGCAGAAGATGTCCTTGTGCGCGATCGGAACGCCCGTGAGCGGCCCGCCCTCGCCCCGCGCCAGCTGCTCGTCCGCGGCGCGCGCGTCGGCCAGTGCCCGGTCGGCGGTCACGGTCACGAAGGCATTCAGCTGCGGCGCCAGCCGCTCGATGCGGCCGAGGAAATGCAGGGTCAGGTCGAGACTCGAGAACCGGCGGGCCCGGAGGCCCGCGGCCAGCTCGGCAACGGTCAGCGTGTGCAGGGACATGGTCGCGTCTTATTCGATGACTTTGGGCACGAGGTACAGCCCGGCGGCCACCGCGGGCGCGTTCTGCTGGTACTTCTCGTGCTGGTCGGCTTCGGTGACCTCATCCACGCGCAGCCGCTGGACCTGGTCCGACAGCGGGTGGGCCATTGGCTCCACGCCGCTCGTGTCCGCGGCGGACAGGTGCTCGACGAAATCGATGATGCGGGAGAGGCTGTCCACGTACACCGGCATCTGCGCCTCGGTGATCTCGAGGCGGGCAAGGTGTGCGATGGCCTCGACCTGGGCACGCGTCAGGCTCATGCTGAAAAGCTCGGTCAAAAGGGAAAAAAGCGACGTAAATCATACACGTCGCCTTGCCGAAAGTCCTGACAATGGTTAAATTGCCGCGGATCCGCGCCGTCTCGCGCGCCCCTCCTTTTCCTCTCCTGCGAACCAGATGTTCAAGAAACTCCGGGGTTATTTCTCCAACGACCTCTCGATCGACCTTGGCACGGCCAACACGCTGATCTACGTCCGCGGCAAGGGCATCGTCCTGAACGAACCCTCCGTCGTCGCCATCCGCGAGGAACCCTCGCGCGGCGGCAAGAAGATCGAGGCGGTGGGCACCGAGGCGAAGAACATGCTTGGCCGGACGCCGGGCAACATCACCGCCATCCGGCCGCTCAAGGACGGCGTGATCGCGGACTTCACCGTCACCGAGAAGATGCTGCAGTACTTCATCGAGAAGGTGCACGGTAACCGCCTCATCCGCCCGAGCCCGCGCGTGCTGGTGTGCGTGCCCTACGGCTCGACGCAGGTCGAGCGGCGCGCCATCCAGGAGTCGGCCGAAGGCGCCGGCGCCCGCTGGGTACGCCTGATCGAGGAGCCGATGGCAGCCGCGGTCGGCGCGGGCATGCCGGTGCACGAGGCGCGCGGCTCGATGGTGCTCGACATCGGCGGCGGCACCTCCGAGGTCGCCGTCATCTCGCTGAACGGCATCGTCTATGCGGCCTCGGTGCGCATCGGTGGCGACCGCTTCGACGAAGCGATCATCAACTACGTGCGCCGCAACTACGGCATCCTGATCGGCGAGGCGACCGCGGAGCGCATCAAGATCGAAATCGGCTCGGCGTACCCGGGCCAGCAGGTGCGCGAGATCTCGGTCAAGGGACGCAACCTCTCCGAAGGCGTGCCGCGCAGCTTCACACTCAATTCGAACGAGATCCTGGAGGCGCTGCAGGAACCGCTGCAGGGCATCGTCGGCGCGGTCAAGGCCGCGCTCGAGCAGACGCCTCCGGAGCTCGGCTCGGACGTCGCGGAGCGCGGCATCGTGCTCACGGGCGGCGGCGCGCTGGTGCGCGACATCGACAAGCTGCTGATGGAGGAGACGGGCCTGCCGGTCGTGGTGGCCGAAGACCCGCTCACCTGCGTTGCGCGCGGCGGCGGCAAGATGCTGGAGCTGATCGACGAGCACGGCCCGGGCCTGTTCGGCCTGGATTGAGCGCGGAGTGACACTCCAGCCGCAGCCACCGTGGTCGAACTGACGCACGACTCCCGCCCGATCATCGGCCGCGGGCCACCGCTCGGCGCGACGTTCCTGACGCTGGCGATCGTATCGATCGCGCTGATGGTCGCGGACCAGCGCTACCCGCAGGTCGGACGCGTCCGCGGCTGGCTCACGGCAGCCGCCTATCCCGTGCAGGTCGGCGTGGACCTGCCCTTCCGCGCCTGGGACTGGCTGACCGGCTCGTTCGCGGATCGCAGCCGCCTGCGGCAGGAGAACCTCGAACTCACCGCGCGCCTGCGGCTCGCGAACCTGCAGCTGCAGCGATTCGCCGCACTCGAGGAGGAGAACCGCCGCCTGCGCGACATGCGGGAGAACTCCGCGGGTGTCGCCGAGCGCGCGCTGGTCGCGTCGATCATGAACGTGGACCTCGATCCGTTCCGGCATCGCGTCCTGCTCGACAAGGGCGCCGTCGACGGCGTGTTCAAGGGCCAGGCAGTCCTCGACGCGGAAGGCATCTTCGGGCAAGTGTCGAAGGTCAACGTGCAGACCGCCGAAGCGATCCTCATCAGCGACGCCGAACACGCGATCCCCGTGCAGTCCAATCGCAGCGGTCTGCGCACGATCGCGGTCGGCACGGGAGATCCTGACCGGCTCTCGCTGCCGTTCGTCACCACCGAGGCCGACCTGAAGCCCGGCGACCTGCTGCTCTCGACCGGCATGGGCGGCGTGTTCCCGCCGGGTTATCCCGTCGCCGAGGTCACGCGCGTCGATCGTGCCGCCAGCGCGACCTTCGCGCTCGTGGAAGCCCGCCCGACGGCGCTGCTCGACCGTGACCGTGAAGTACTGCTGGTGTGGTTCACGCCGCCGGTCGCGCCGGAGCCGGCGGCGCCACCGGCCGCGCCGACAGCCCCAGCGGGGGCCGGCGAATGAGGCCAAGCGAGTTCACCCGCCGCATTCTCTACTGGCTCAGTGTCGCCGCGGGCCTGGTCCTCGCCATCGTGCCGCTGCCCGACTGGCTCGACCCCGCGCGCCCGGACCTCGCGCTCCTCGCGGTCATCTACTGGATCCTCACCAGTCCCCGCATTGCCGGCCTCGGCTACGCCTGGCTGAGCGGTCTCTTCCTCGACGTGCTGCGCGGGATGGTCCTGGGCCAGCACGCGCTCGGCTTCCTGGTCGTTGCCTTTCTCACGCACCGCCTGCAGCTGCGCATGCGAATGTTCCCGATCCTGCACCAGGCCGCCTCGGTCCTCCTGCTGCTCGTCCTGTACCACTTCATCATCTTCTGGACCGACGGGCTCACCGGCCACGGTTACACGGGATGGGACCGCTGGCTGCCGGTGCTGTCGGGCGCCCTGCTCTGGCCGCTGATCGTGGCGGCCGGCGACACGTTGACGCGCCGCTCGCGCTGAGCGCGCTCGCAACCCAGCACGATGCCCCGCGCCGTACGCCTGAAGGACCACTGGGCCGAGCAGCGACTGTTCGGCCGTCGCGTGATCGCCTCGACGTTCGTGCTGCTGCTGTGCGTCGGCGCGCTGTTCGCGCGACTCGTGTTCCTGCAGGTCGTCAAGCACGACTACTTCAGCGACCTGTCGCAGGGCAACCGGATTCGCATCGATCCCGTGCCGCCGAGCCGGGGCCTGATCTTCGACCGCAACGGCGAGGCGCTGGCGCTCAACCGTCCCGCCTACCAGCTCGAAATCGTCCGCGAGCAGACGCCTGACCTCGACGACACTCTCGCGCGCCTGGTCAAGATCGGCCTGCTGCCGGCCGATGAACTCGAGCGCACGCGGCGCACGATCAAGGCCCGCCGCAGCTTCGATGCCGTGCCGGTCCGGCTGCAGCTCGACGAAGAGGAACTCGCGCGCTTCGCCGTCAATCGTCCCGACTTTCCCGGCGTCGACGTGCGGCCGCGGCTCACGCGCTACTACCCGCAGGGCGGCACCGGTGTGCACGCCCTGGGCTACGTCGCAGCGATCAGCGAACAGGACCAGGACCGCATCGACGTCGCGAATTACGCGGGCACGACGCTCATCGGCAAGCTCGGCATCGAGCGCGCGTACGAGGATGAACTGCACGGTGAAACCGGCTATCAGCAACTGCTCGTCAACGCGCAGGGTCGCCGCGTCGAGCGCCTCGGGCTCACGGCACCCGAACTCGAGCGGCACCAACCGATCGCCGGCAACGACCTGTTCCTCGCGATCGATGCGCGGGTCCAGAAGGCCGCCGAGGATGCGCTCGCCGGTCAACGCGCTGCAGTGGTCGCCATCGATCCTGCCAACGGCGACGTGATCGCCTACGTCAGCACGCCGACGTTCGACCCGAACGGCTTCGCGCGCGGGCTCACGTATGCGGAGTATGCGGCCATGTCCGAGAACATCGACGTACCGCTCTATGACCGGGCGCTGCGCGGCGTGTACCCGCCAGGCTCGACCATCAAGCCACTGGTCGCACTCGCGGCACTCGAGTACGGGGTTACGGATGCCGCATCCACGCGCTATTGCCGTGGCGTCTTCCAGCTGCCGGGGTCGAGTCACCGTTACCGCGACTGGAAGAAGGGCGGCCACGGCACCGTCGACATGCACAAGGCCATCGCGCAGTCCTGCGACGTCTATTTCTACGGGGTGTCCGACCAGATCGGCATCGACCGCATGCACGACTTCCTGGTCCAGTTCGGCCTCGGCTCCGAGACCGGCATCGACATCCGGGGCGAGCGGACGGGCCTGGTGCCGTCGCGCGACTGGAAGAAGAAGGCCTTCAAGCGCAAGGAGCTGCAGGTCTGGTTCCCGGGAGAAACCATCATCGCCGGCATCGGGCAGGGCTACATGCTCGCGACACCCCTGCAGCTGGCGCACGTGGCGGCCACGATCTCGATGCGCGGGCAGAGATTCGCGCCGCGGCTGGTGAAGAAGGTGCGTGACGCCAGCACGGGCGAGGTGCGCGAGTTGCCGCCGAGGCCGCTGACGCCGGTGAAGGTGAGCGACCCGAAGAACTGGGACGTCATCATCAACGGCATGATCGGCGTGACGAACGATCCGGCGGGAACCGCGCGCCGCAGCCAGGCGGGGGCGCCGTACAAGATTGCCGGCAAGACGGGCACGGCCCAGGTCTTCAGCGTCGGGCAGAGCGAGAAGTACAACGAGAAGGACGTGGCCGAGCGGCTGCGTGATCACGCGCTGTTCATTGCGTTTGCACCGGCCGATGCTCCGAAACTTGCGGTCGCCGTACTGGTCGAAAACGGACGCAGCGGCAGTGGCACCGCGGCGCCGATCGCCCGCAAGGTGTTCGACGCGTACCTGCTGCCGCCCGAGGCCGCGCAGGTGGCGCCCGGGGAGACGCCCGTGCCGACGGCTGGAGGCACCGAGGAATGAGGACCGAAATCGCCGGAATGGGCTCCTCGAGCCGCGCGCAGCGCACCTTCACGGTGACGGGCCGCGTCCTGGAGGCCCTGCACATCGACGGCCCGCTGCTGCTGTCCGTGCTGGCCGTGTGCGTGGCGGGCCTGGTCGTGCTGTTCAGCGCTGCCGGCGAGGACCTGGGCGTCTTCCTCCGCCAATCGGTGCGCGTGGGTCTCGCGCTGGGCGTAATGGTTGCAGTGGCCCAGATACCGCCGCGCGTGATGCGTTTCGGCGCGCCCTGGCTGTACTCGCTCGGGGTGCTTCTGCTGATCGCCGTCGCCGTCAAGGGCGACATCGCGATGGGCGCGCAGCGCTGGCTCGACCTCGGGTTCATCCGGTTCCAGCCATCCGAGATCATGAAGATCGCCGTCCCACTCGCCTGCGCGTGGTACCTGCACGATCGCCCGTTGCCGCCGGACTTCCGCTCGCTCGTCGTCATGGCCGTCACCATCCTCGTGCCGGTCCTGCTCATCGCCGAGCAACCGGACCTGGGCACCGCGCTGCTCGTCACGGCCGGCGGCGGACTGGTGGTGCTGCTCGCGGGACTGCAGGCGCGCTACATCCTCGGCATCGGCGGGCTGGCGCTTGGCGCGGTCCCCGTGCTGTGGCACTTCCTGCACGACTACCAGCGGCAGCGGGTGCTCACGTTCCTGAACCCGCAGAACGACCCGCTGGGCGCCGGGTACCACACCATCCAGTCGCAGATCGCGATCGGTTCCGGCGGGATCTTCGGCAAGGGCTACATGAACGGCAGCCAGGCGCAACTCGAGTTCCTGCCGGAGCGGTCGACCGACTTCATTTTCGCGGTGATCGGCGAAGAATGGGGTCTCGTCGGACTCGCCGTGCTGATCATGCTCTACCTGCTCGTGATCGGGCGCGGCCTGTACATCGCCGCGCAGGCGCAGGACACGTTCTCGCGCCTCATCGCCGGCGCGCTCACGCTCACCTTCGCCGTGTACGTGTTCGTGAACAGCGGCATGGTCGCGGGCCTGCTGCCCGTGGTCGGCGTGCCGCTGCCGCTCGTGAGCTACGGTGGAACGTCGATGGTGACCCTCATGGCCGGCTTCGGTATCCTCATGTCCATCCACTCCCGTCGCAAACTGGTTGCAACGTGATCCGCAACTGTCCACGGCACCGGATGCCGCGATCCCCGCTTTTTGTCCTGCTCGCGAGCCTCGGCGCGCTGGCGGGCACGCCAGCGCTGGCGCTGGACGGCCAGCGCGAGGACGTCGGCGCATTCATGACGGAAATGAAGGATCGCCACGGCTTCGACCCCGTGGCCCTCGGCCAGGTCTTCGCGCAGGTGCAGTCGCGCCCGTCGATCATCGAGGCGATGTCGCGCCCGGCCGAGAAAACGATTCCGTGGCACGAATACCGCGCGCGCTTCATCACGGAGCGCCGCGTGCAGCGTGGGGCCGAAGTCGCGCAGGACCAGGCTGAGGCGCTGCAGAAGGCCGCCGCCATCGGCGTCCCGGCCCAGGTGCTGCTGGCCATCACCGGTGTCGAGACCTTCTACGGCGAGATCACCGGCAAGCATCGCGTAATCGACGCGCTGGCCACCCTCGCCTTCGACTACCCGCCGCGCAGCCAGTTCTTCCGCGGCGAACTCGAGCAGTACCTGGTGATGGCGCGCGAGGAATCGCTCGACCCGCTCGCGCCGCTTGGTTCATACGCCGGCGCCATGGGCGTCCCGCAGTTCATGCCGTCCAGCTTCCGCGCCTACGCGGTCGACGGTGACGGCGACGGGCACCGGGACCTGTGGCGCAGCTGGGGCGACGTGTTCTCGAGCGTGGCCAACTACCTGAAGCGGCACGGGTGGCGCATCGGCGAACCCGTGATGCTGCCGGCCGATGTCGACGGCGCGAACCTGGCGGGTCTCGAGTTCGGCAAGCTTGCGCTCTCCGAAACGGTGGGTTCGCTGCGGGAGCGCGGGATCAAGTTCGACACGTTCCTGCCGCCCGACGCGCCGGCCGTGCTGGTGCAACTCGCGGGTGCGACGAGCCCGGAGTATCGCGTCGGTTTCGCGAATTTCTACGCGATCACCCGCTACAACCGCAGCCAGCTCTACGCCAGCGCCGTCAACGACCTCGCGGAGGCCATCAGCTCCGCCACCCGGCCGCAGGTCCCCGACGGCACGACGCTCTTTGCGGAGTAAGGCCCGGCCTGCTCAAGCCCTTCCATTCGTGTTCCCGAGCCGAGATTCAATGAGACACCCACACGCACTGATCACCAGCACGCTCCTGTCGCTCTCCCTCTTTCTCGCCGCCTGCTCCGGCTCCAAGGACGAGGCAGCGCCCGCCGCGACCGGCGGTGAACCCGCCGCCGCGGCTATGGCGGCGCCAACGCCCGTGCCGCCGCCGCCCCAGTTGCAGGCGCGCAGCTTCATCCTCATCGACCATGACAGCGGGCGCGTGCTGGCAGCGCTCGAGCCCGATGCGCGCCAGGAGCCCGCCAGCCTCACGAAGCTCATGACGGCCTACGGCGTGTTCAAGGCGCTCAAGGAGGGCCGCATCAAGCTCGACGACATGGTCACCATCAGCGAGCACGCCTGGAAGCAGGAGGGCTCGCGGATGTTCGTCGAGGTGGGCAAGCAGGTCTCGGTCGAAAACCTGATCCAGGGGATGATCGTCCAGTCCGGCAACGATGCGACGGTCGCGCTAGCCGAGCACGTGGCGGGCACCGAGCCGACCTTCGTGCAGATGATGAATACCTACGCGAAGGGGCTCGGCATGACCGGCTCCCACTTCATGAACTCTGCCGGCATGCCCGACCCCGAGCACTACATGACCGCACGGGATTCGGCGATCCTCTCGAGTGCGCTGATCCACGAGTTTCCGGAGTATTACCGCTGGTACGCGCAGAAGGAGTTCACCTGGAACGGCATCACGCAGCAGAACCGCAACGGGTTGCTCTGGCGCGATCCGTCGGTCGACGGCGTGAAGACCGGGCACACCGAGACGGCGGGCTACTGCCTGATCACCTCCGCGAAGCGCGAAGGAATGCGGCTCGTGTCCGTCGTGCTGGGGACCGATTCGATGCGCGCGCGCGAGGACGCCAACTCGGCGCTGCTCAACTACGGTTTCAATTTCTTCGAGACGAAACGCATCTACGCGGCGGGCCAGCCGCTCACCACGGCGCGAGTCTGGAAAGGCAAGGTGCCTGAAGTGGGCCTGGCGCTGAAGCGCGACCTGTACGTCACCGGCCAGCGCGGCCACGTGGGCAGCGTCAAGGCAGAGTTCGAGCTGCCGGAGCAGTTATTTGCGCCGCTCGCGGCGGACCAACCACTGGGCAAGGTGAAGATCGTCGTGGACGGCGCCACGATCGCCACCCACGATCTCTACCCCGCGCAGGACGTGCCGGCGGGCGGAATTTTCCGCCGCGCCATCGACACCGTGCGACTCTGGTTCAACTGACGTGTCAGAGCCCTTCCCGACCTGCTACCTCGACGGCCAGTACCTGCCGCTCCGCGAGGCGCGGATTTCGCCCCTGGACCGCGGGTTCCTCTTCGCGGATGGAGTGTACGAGGTGGTGCCGGTGCATCGCGGGCGTCCATTCCGCCTGCGCGAGCACCTGCGGCGCATGGACGACAGCCTCGCCGCCATTCACCTCGCCAACCCGCGCGGCGAAGCTGAATGGGCAGCGATCGTGCAGCGCCTGGTCGCCGAGGCCGGCGCGGGCGAGTTGCTGGTCTACCTGCAGGTGACGCGCGGTGCGGAGTCGAGTCGCAATCACCTGTTCCCAGCGCAGCCGCGGCCGACCGTCTTTGCGTTCGCGAGCCCCTACCCGGCCCCGAGCGCGGCCGTGCTGGAGCGCGGCCTCGGCGCGGTGACGCTGGAGGACATCCGCTGGGACCGCTGCGACATCAAGTCGGTGGCGCTCCTCGCCAACGTCCTGTTGCGACAGGAGGCGAGCAACCAGGGCGCCGACGAGGCGCTGCTGGTGCGAAATGGCATCCTGCTCGAAGGCTCCTCGAGCAGCATCTTCCTCTGCGTCGGGGGCATGCTGATCACGCCACCGAACAGTCACCTCATCCTGCCCGGAACGACGAGGGACGCGGTGCTTGAACTCGCGCAGGGCTGGCTGCCGAGCCAGGTGAGCGACATCGAGTCACGCGACATCGGTAGCGCGGAGGAGCTCTGGATCGCCTCGGCCGGGCGCGGCGTGCTGCCCGTAACGCGCGTGGACGGCGAGCCCGTCGGGGAAGGCGTGCCAGGCCGGTTGTGGCAGGAGATGTACGTGCGGCTGCAGCAGCACCTGGACGAACTCGCACCGACGCCGGCGCTCTGAGCCATGGCCGAAGACTCGCTGCTCGAGTTTCCCTGCGATTTCCCCATCAAGATCATGGGGCAGGCCACGGACGAGTTCCGCAGCCTCGCCCTCGGCATCGTCACGCGGCATTTCGGGACGCTCGCGGCGGACCGGATCGAGGAGCGGCCGAGCACCGGCGGAAAGTACCTGTCGCTCACCTGCACGGTGCGTGCGGAGAGCAAGGCACAACTCGACGCGGTCTACACCGAGCTGACGTCGTGCAGCCAGGTGCTCGTGGCGCTCTGAGCGGACGCGCCAAATCCGAGCGACTCGAGCAGCCGGGGTGCAAGCGCTTCCGCGACCGCGAGCAGGTCCGCGGGCCCGCCCAGCTCGCTCAGCTGCGTCATCTCGAGCCCCGCGTACCCGCACGGATTGATGCGCCGGAACGGCTCGAGGTCCATCGCGACGTTGAGCGCCAGCCCGTGGTAGGAACTCGACTTGCGTATGCGCAGCCCGATGCTCGCGAGCTTGCGCCCGTCCACGTACACGCCGGGCGCATCGCGCCGCCCGACGGCGACGATGCCCCAATCCGCCACCGTCGCGATGATCGCGCGCTCGATCCCTTCCACCAGTCCGCGCACGCCGAGCTTCGCGCGCGTGAGATCCAGTAGCGGGTACACGACGAGCTGGCCGGGACCGTGGTAGGTCACCTGTCCACCGCGGTCGATGTGCACCACCGGGATGTCGCCCGGCGCGAGCAGGTGCTCAGGCTTCGCGTTCATGCCCATCGTGAAGACGGGAGGGTGCTCGAGGAACCAGAACTCGTCGGGCGTTCCCGCATCGCGCGTCTCGACGTGGCGCTGCATCGCGCGCCACGTGGGCCGGTAGTCGGCGCGTCCGAGCCAGCGCAGGAGTGGAGTCACCGTCGCGCGATGCCGCCGCTGCCGAGCCCGGCATTGTTGCGTTCGAGCGCCTGTTCGGCGCGATAGCTCGAGCGCACCAGCGGACCCGCAACGCATTCGAGGAAACCGCGCTCCAGCGCCGCCGCGCGGTAGCCCTCGAACTCCTCCGGCGTCACGAAACGCTCGACCGCCAGGTGATTGACGGTCGGGCGCAGGTACTGGCCGAGCGTCAGGATGTCGACGCCGGCCGCGCGCAGGTCGTCCATCGTTTCGAGGACTTCCGTCTCCGTCTCGCCGAGCCCGAGCATCAGGCTCGTCTTCGTCAGCACCTCGTTGCGGTGGCGCTTGGCGTGTGCGAGCACGGCCAGCGTCTGCGCGTAGGAAGCACGCGGGTCGCGTACCGGATGGGTCAGACGCCGCACCGTCTCGACATTCTGCGCGAACACGTCGAGGCCGCTGCCCACCACGGTTTCGACGTCCTCGAGGACGCCCTGGAAATCCGGCGTAAGCGCCTCGACGGCAGTCCGGGGATTGACCCGCTTGATTTCACGGACGCAGGCGGCAAAGTGCCCCGCGCCGCCGTCCTCGAGGTCGTCGCGGTCGACCGACGTGAGCACGACGTAGCGCAGGTCCATGAGTTGAACGGTGCGTGCCGCGTTGGCGGGCTCATCTTCGTCCAGCCAGCCTTGCGGATTTCCCGTATCGACGGCACAGAAGCGGCAGGCGCGTGTGCAGACCTCGCCCATGAGCATCAGGGTGGCCGTGCCGGCGTTCCAGCACTCACCGATATTCGGGCACTTCGCCTCCTCGCAGACCGTCGCCAGTCGATGCTCGCGGACGGTCTGGCGCACGGCGTCGAAGCCCTCGCCACCCGGCATGGGGGCACGCAGCCATGGCGGCTTGCGCCCGGTCGGGAGCGGCGCCGTCCGGGCGCTCGCCTTGATGCCGTCCTTGATCGCCTTGATGCCCTGCGGGGTCACGTACTTATCGCCGCTGCGCGCGGCGTTCGTGACGACGGGTATGCCCTTGAAGTCGCTCATGAGTTCCTTCCGCTCGGACACCCATTGTACGGGTTCGCACAGCCGTTGCTGCGTCCGGCGCCGCGTGCGCGGAGTTGGCATGGGGGTTGGGACGCCGCAAGCACATCCCTTGTTTCTTGACTGCCTGGTACCTTTGATCTGCCTCGCGTGGTAGGTCGTCCATCCATGGCACCCTTTGGGAGTCCGTCCTACAGCAAGATCGCCACGCGAGTTCTTTCCAAAG
>Ga0316622_100001276_pt1 | contig 16183 bp, 10 predicted proteins | sample OWC_Aug_OW2_C1_D_FD_207646 | JGI IMG/M metagenome (GOLD analysis project Ga0316622, IMG submission 207646) | Wetland soil microbial communities from Old Woman Creek delta, Ohio, United States - OWC_Aug_OW2_C1_D5_C | ecosystem: Environmental > Terrestrial > Soil > Wetlands | place: USA: Ohio... | reverse complement strand
GGGTACGGACACGATCATCCAGTTGACCAACACGTCGAGCCAGGCGGTCAACGTGCGGTGCTTCTTGGTGAACGCAAACGGCCACTGTTCCAATAGCGGCGAGATTTGCAACCCGGAAGGCGATCCCGAGCAGAATCCATGCGGTAAAGAGTTGTGCGTGCCGGGCTGGCAGGAGACCGATTTTCGCCTGCGCCTGACGCCGAAGCAGCCCATCATGTGGACGGTGAGCAGCGGCCTCGAGAAGTTGCCGCTAGCGGACGCGCCGAACAACGGGTACTTCAACGACGGGAACATCGTACCGGCACCGGAGAACCCGATGGTCGGCGAGTTGAAGTGCGTGCAGGTCGGCGAAGACGAAGCACCGGTCGATCGCAACGACTTGAAGGGCGAAGTGACGATCGAGACGGTCGTCTCCAGCGCGGCGTTACAGCCCGACGGCTTGCATGTCGACTCTCGCGGTTACAACGCGATCGGCATCCAGGCGATCGAAGGGGAGAATGACGGCAATAACACGCTGGTGCTGGGACAAGAGTACAATGCCTGCCCGAACGTCCTGGTGCTCGACCACTTTTTCGACGACGCTGAGGAGCCGTCGGATGTCGGCCACAAGGTGCGGACGCACTTGACGCTGGTGCCTTGTTCGGAAGACTTCAACCTGCAGGCGCCGATCTCTACGACCGTGCAGTTCCTCGTCTTCAACGAATTCGAACAGCGCTTCTCGACGAGCCGTTCGATTCGGTGTTTCTCCGAAATCGTGCTGTCGGACATCGACACGCGCCCGGGGTATGAGGGCGATGCGCAGTCGATATTCAACGTGAACGTGCAGGGAACGCTGACCGGCCAGACGTTGATCCGCGGCGTGGCCGACTCAGCGACCAGCTACGGGCATGGCCTGCTCGCCATCGCTGAGGAGTTCCAGTGTTCCGGCGCGGCGCGGGTGGAACCGACTGGGCCGGTCTTCTCGAGTGCCTTCGTAGCTCATCAACGCGGGGCTCGGACGCAACTGGATTACGTGTACCTGCCCGAAGCGGCGCCGGCGCAGTAGCCGCAGCGTCCGTATTCGACTTCTTCCAGATGGCAGAAAGGGCCGAACCGTGAGGTTCGGCCCTTTTCTCATTAGCGCGCTCGACCGGGCCGGTCGGGCGATTCGGCGCACCGAATCCGTCGTGGGCCTGTCCTGCGTGTGTGATCAGGGCTATAAGGCCGGGCGACACTCAGGCGCCGCAACCCGCCGTCCGGTCGAAGGCCGGGTCCTGCGGCGCGTCAGTTGGAGGTCATCGCAAGGATCATGATTCGAGGGTGGACCGTCCGCGACAGCTTGGAACTGTACAACGTCTCGAATTGGGGCGCCGGGTTTTTCACGATCAACGACCGGGGCCATGTCGAGGTGCGCCCGCGGGGCGAGGATGGGCCGCGTATTGATTGTCTTGAGTTGGTTCAGGATCTCCACCAGCGGGGGTTGCGGACGCCGCTGCTGATCCGCTTCTCGGACATCCTGGCCAGCCGCGTTCGCGGGCTGTGCGGCGCGTTCGCCAGGGCGATCGAGGAGTACGGGTATCAGGGTGCGTATCGGGGCGTGTACCCCATCAAGGTGAATCAGCAGCGGCACGTCGTCGAGGAGATCGTCGAGTACGGCGCCGAGATGCGGGTGGGCTTGGAAGCGGGAAGCAAGCCGGAGCTGCTGATCGCACTGGCCGTGCTCGATACCCCGGGTGCCTTGATCGTGTGCAACGGGTACAAGGACCGCACGTACGTCGAAACGGCGCTCCTGGCGCAGCGGTTGGGCCGAACGCCGATTATCGTGGTGGATCGCTTCCGTGAGATCGATCTCATTATCCGGACCGCTCGCGACCTCGGTATCCGGCCGCACATCGGTGTGCGGGCCCGGCTGTCGACGAAGGGTGCGGGCAAATGGATCGAATCGACGGGGGACCGTTCGAAGTTCGGCCTGACGGCAGCGGAAATCGTTGAAGCCGTCGATCTGCTGAGCGTGGAAGGGATGCTCGACTGCCTGGAGTTGTTGCATTTTCACATTGGGTCGCAGATCACGGCAATTCGCGCCCACAAGGACGCTCTGCGGGAGGCGGGTAGGATCTTCGTTGGGTTACACCAGATGGGGGCGCACCCCCGGTTCGTCGACGTTGGTGGCGGGCTCGGTGTCGACTACGACGGCTCGCAAACCAACTTCCACTCGTCGATGAACTACTCCGTGCAGGAGTACGCGAATGACGTGGTGGCGGCGATTCAAGACGCCTGCGACAAGGAGCAGATCCCGCACCCGGATATCCTCACGGAGTCCGGGCGTGCGATGACCGCCCATCACTCCGTCCTCATCTTCGATGTGCTCGGCGTTCACGAGATGCTGCCGGGCACGCCGCCCGAGCCGGTCACCGCGGATGAGCACAAAGTGATCCGCGACCTTGCCGATGCTGCGGCGTCGGTGTCGCACAAGAACGTCCTCGAGGCGTACCACGACAGCTTGCAGCTCAAGGAGGAGGCGGCGGAGTTGTTTTCGCTCGGCTACCTCGACCTGCGGGCGCGGGCGCGAGTCGAACGCTGGTTCTGGCACGTGTGCGAGAAGATCCTGCGCATCCTGCGCGAACTCCCGTACGTGCCGGACGACCTCGAGCCCTTGGAGAAGGGCCTGGCGGACACCTACTACGGGAACTTCTCCGTCTTCCAGTCGGCACCCGACCACTGGGCGGTGAAGCAACTCTTTCCGATCATGCCGATCCACCGTCTCGACGAGAAGCCGACGCGGCGCGGCGTGTTCGCCGATCTCACGTGCGACAGCGACGGCAAGATCGACAAGTTTATCGACCAGCGCGACGTCAAGGATGTCCTCGAACTCCACCCCTTGAACGGCCACCCCTACTACATCGGAGTGTTTCTAGTTGGGGCATACCAGGAGATTCTGGGCGATCTGCATAACCTGTTCGGTGACACCGACGCCGTGCACGTGCGCTTGGGGCCGGACGGCCGCTACGAGGTGGAGCATGTGGTCGAGGGCGACGCCGTCACCGAGGTGCTGCAGTACGTGCAGTACGACAAGGGGACGTTGATCGAGAAAGTCCGGCGTACGATCGAGGTGGCGATGCGGGCCGGGGAGATCAGCCTCGAGGACTCCGCCCGCCTGCGCCGACACTACGAGCAGGGGCTGCAGGCATACACGTACCTCACCCGCGACGAGTGAGGCGGCCCGCGGTGTCCCTGTCCCGCGGCGGCGTGGCTGCCTACATCGTCACCGACGGGCGGTGTTCGCCGAACACGCGCCGCATTGCGTCCGAGATTTCGCCGAGTGTCGCATAGGCGCGCACAGCATCGACGATGGCGGGCATGAGGTTGGCGTCGCCTCTGGCGGTGTCCTCGACGCGTTGAATCGCGTCCTGTGCGGCCTTCTGGTTGCGCTGCGCCCGCACCTGGGCGAGCTTGCGCTTCTGCTGCTCCTCCAGTGCCAGATCGATCTTGAGGACGTCCGGAATGGGTTCGTCGGCTACGGTGAAGTCATTGACGCCAACAATGATGCGGTCTTTGCGCTCGATTTCCTGCTGGTAACGAAACGCGGCGTTGTGGATCTCGCGCTGCTGGTAGCCCTGCTCGACGGCTTTGACGGCGCCGCCGAGCTTGTCGATGGCCTCGATGTACTCGACGGCCTTGCGCTCGAGTTCGTCGGTCAACGCCTCAACGTAGTAGGACCCGGCGAGTGGATCGATGGTGTCGGCGACGCCGCTCTCGCACGCGATCACCTGTTGCGTCCGCAGCGCCAGCCGGGCCGACTCCTCGGTCGGCAGGCTGAGGGCTTCGTCACGCCCGTTGGTGTGCAGCGATTGGGTCCCGCCGAGCACGGCTGCCATCGCTTGAATGGTGGTGCGCACGACGTTGTTGTCGGGTTGCTGGGCGGTGAGCGACGACCCGGCGGTCTGCGCGTGCGTGCGTAGCATCATCGAGCGCGGGTCTTTCGCCTTGAAGCGCTCCTTCATGATCCGTGCCCAGAGGCGGCGCGCGGCGCGGAACTTGGCGATCTCCTCGAGGAAGTTGTTGTGCACGTTGAAGAAGAAGGATAGCCGGGCGGCGAACTCGTCGACGCTCAGGCCAGCATGAAGCGCCGCGTCCACGTAGGCGATGCCGTCGGCGAGCGTAAAGGCGATTTCCTGCGCCGCGGTCGAGCCGGCCTCGCGGATGTGGTAGCCGGAGATCGAGATCGTGTTCCAGTTCGGCACCGACTGGGTGCAGAAGGCGAAGATGTCGGTGATGATGCGCATCGAGCCCGCCGGCGGATAAATGTACGTGCCCCGGGCGATGTATTCTTTGAGGATGTCGTTCTGGACCGTTCCCCCGACCTTGTCCCAGCCGACACCCTGTTTCTCGGCGACGGCGAGGTATAGCGCCAGGAGGATCGACGCCGTTGCGTTGATGGTCATCGACGTCGTGACCTTGTCCAGTGGGATGCCGGCGAGCATGGCTTCCATGTCGGCAAGCGAGTCGATCGCCACGCCGACGCGCCCGACTTCGCCCGCCGCGCGCGGGTGGTCGGAGTCGCGTCCCATCTGCGTGGGCAGGTCGAACGCCACACTGATGCCGGTCTGGCCCTGCTCGAGCAGGTAGCGGTAGCGGCGGTTCGACTCTTCTGCGGTGCCGAACCCGGCATACTGCCGCATCGTCCAGAAGCGTCCTCGATACATGGTGGGCTGGACGCCCCGGGTGAACGGGTAGGTGCCGGGAAAGCCGACGGTCTCGAGGTACGCATCGTCCGAGCGATCGGCCGGCGTGTAGAGCCGCTGCACCTCGATGTCGGACGTTGTGGTGAACTGCGGCCGACGTTCGGGGGATCGCGCCAGCGTCCGCGTCAGGGTGCGCTCCTCCCACGTCTGCTGGGCCTTCTTGATGTCGTCGCGAGTGCTCATCCGACTACCTCACCGGGATCATCGAGCTGCGTGGTTTACCAGAGATGCGCGAGGTACGCGTCCGTGTTGGCGCGAATGCGCTGGCGGCGCACCTCGGGGTCTTCTTCCACCAGGCGTTCGTCCGGCGTGACCTTGAACAGGGGTTGGCCCTTGCGGACGACGACGCCGCTGTCCTTGACGAGCACGTCGTCGATGGTGCCGGCGAAGGTGGCGTGGACCTTGTTGAACATCTTCATCACTTCGATGACGTAGAGCGGGTCGCCGAGGTTGAAGTGCGACCCTTTGTGCACGAAAGGCGGCAAGTGGGGTGCTTCCTGTCGGTAGTAGGTGCCACCCATCGCTGCCACGATCTCGTCCGCCCGGGTGGCCGGCGGCGGCACGAGGACCTTGCGCATGGTGTCCTGCCGACCCGGATCCAGCAGTCGCTCGGGGATGCTCACCGTCAGGTCGTCGTTCAAGCGCAGGTCGTAGAATCCGACCCTCGCGGCGATCATCGGGAGGATGGCAAGGATCTCGAGGCCGAGCTGGTGGCCGGCGTGGGCGGCCTGCACGGCGGCCCACAGGGCCGCGTCGATGCCGAAGGCAGGGGCCTCGCCGCGGAGCATCCGGTCGAGGTCAGCCCACGAGAGCCCCGGTGGGACTCGTTCGGCGAGACGAGCGTAGAAGTCGAGGGCGGTTTCCAGCAGCTGCGAGTCGTGATCCCAGATACGGTTCGCGGCGGCGTCGCCCGGCCGGTCGTCCATGTGCAGCAGGTGGTAGGTGTCTGCGAGGAGTTCGACCGGGTTGCGCTTCCAGATGACACGCCCGGCCGAGACTTCGAGGTCGTTGCGGTGCTGGCTGAGCCAGGCCGACAGGTAGTGGGGTTCGTCGATCAACATCGAGATCGGCCGTTCGAGCAACGTTTCCTTGAGCTCGATGACCTGTCGCATGGCGGCCATGGCCGCGGCGTCCGGCGCTGCGGCGGTTGCGTGCTGTTCGATCTGCTGAAACGCGTAATCGAAATCGATCGATTGGGCTTCGGCCGCCAGTTCGCCGACGAGCGTCAAGTACGGGACGACGAACTTGGTGGTGGGCTTGGCCCATACGTCGCGGCTGCGGAACCAGGTGACGAGCCCGAAGAGGAACTCAAGGTTCGTTGCCAGGTCGGTGCCGCGAATGGTCGTCTGTCGGAGAATCTCGGCAATTCGGTCGAAGCTGTCGGCGCGATCGGTCCCGGTGGCGAGGAGGAGCGCGATGTTCGAGTCGTAGGCGCCCGCCAGCCGATACCGCATAAAGAGCCCAGTGTCCGGATTCTTCATGGAAATCCCCTGGTCGTCACGAATCTCGTCGTCGATCGGGTCGGACCAGTGGATGATGACGCCGCCTGCCGCCGGGTTGAGCGCGCGGTCGGTGGCGTTGAGGCGAACCTCGACGGCTGCCGTTTCGCGCCGCACACGGGTGGGGCGGGGGAGGCGACGCTTGTGCTTGGCGACGAGCGCCATGCACTCGACCAGTGATGTCACCTCGAACAGGTCGTCGGGGTCGTCCGGATTGGTGAAGCGCAACGTGTAGCAGAGTTCGGAAACGCGGTGCTCCACCTGGATGCGTGTGTTCACCTCCATGAAGTAGTGGTGCTCGCCCTCGACGATGCACTCGAAGGTCGAGGCGGAGTCGAGCTTGACCGCCTGCCCGAAGCGTTCCGCCTGGTCCTCCATGCGTTGGAGTACGTGCAGGTCGGTTTCGAGGACGGCTGCCTTCCGCGAATCGCCGGCGCCACGGGCGGCGTCGATGGCCTCCTGCAATCCATCTTGCGTGATGGAAACCTCGACGAGTTTCTGCTCGTGCATTTGCAGCGAACAGTCGCGCCCGCCGAGGGCGACGCACCAGTCGCCATTGCCGACGATTTGAATCTCGTTGTGCCGCGTCTGCTCGACGTTGAGTTCGACGAGCATGTTCTTGTCGTCACCCACCCCGGTGGCCTTGACCTCGTTGAGGATCTCTCGTGCCAGGGTGGGCACGTTCTTCGCGTCGGCAAAGATGCGTTGTCCCTTGCCGCCGCCGCCGCCGATGGCTTTCAAGCGCAGCCGGTGGCCGGGGTGCTGGGTGAGCAGTTGTTCGGCCTCGGTCCGGAGCTGCGCCGCCAGCTCGTCGATCGTGTAGAGGTCGAGGTGCTTCGCGTACGCCGCGTCGAGCACGCGGTCCGCCAATTCATCGAGCGGCAGGCTCGCATCGGCAAGCTGGGCGACCTGCAGTCCCTTCTCCTCGGCCAGGGCGGCCAGGGCGGCTCGCGACGGGTACTTGCGGAGCAGCGTGCGCGCCGTGGTGTTATTGACGCCCGGGGTGACGGAGACGGCGTTTTCGATCGCCGTCCGTTTGGCCTCGTCCTTGGCGCCCGCCGCACGCTGCGTGTGCGATCCGGGTCCGATGAAGGTCAACCCGGCTTCTTCGAGCCGGCGCACGAAATCGGCGTCCTCGGCCATGAAGCCGTAGCCGGCAAAGACGTACTCGTAGCCGTGCTGACGGCAGATGGCGATGATCTCCCCGATGCGCTGCACGCGCTCCTCTTTCGTGGCGCCGGTGTAGTCGGGCACCGCGTGCACGTGCGCCGGATCCATGATGCGCAACTCCGGGGAGAGGGCGCGCGGAAACACGATGCTGTCGCGCTCGGAGAGGAGGATGCCGACCTGCGTCATCCCCATTTCGCGGAAGGTGTCGATGGCTTCCTTGCGGATCGGCCCGCGGCACACGATGAGGACGCGCATATCCTCGCACGCGAAGGAGCGCGCCCACGGTGAGGCCGAACGGCTCAGTCGACGGTCGCGGTGGATCAGCGGGTGATTCGTATACGGATCGTATGTCATTGCTGCCTGCATCAATGGAATTCCCGCTGCACGGACTGCCAGGGGCCGGCCTCGTACCGGCGCAACAGGAACTGGAGGCTGCGGCCAAGGGTGGCGCGCAGGTCCGTGGGCATGACGATTTCGGAGATCGAGCCGAGGCTCAGGGCCTCGCGCGGGTTCATGAGCTCCTGCTCGTAGCGCAGATTGAACTCCGCCTCCTGGGCCCGCAGCCACTCCGCGACTTCCTTCTCGGCCTCCACCTTGGCGTTCTCCGGGGTGCTGCCGGTGTCGATCCGTGCCGCGGTGCGTTCCTTCATCATGGTCGCCGCGGTGGCACGGACCTGCTGCAACTCTTTCTTGTAGGTGTATTCCTTGCCGGCGGTGCCCATGACGGCGACGCGGGTCGTCGGCAGGGCCAGTACCACGTCGGCCCCGGTGGCGTAGGAGTTGAAGGCCGCGTAGGCGCCGCCGAAGGCATTGCGGATGATCAACAGGATGCGCGGCGTGCGCAGATCGATGATGGAATCGAGCATGGCACGGCCAGCCTGCACGATGCCCCGGCTCTCCTGGTCACGCCCCGGGAGAAACCCCGTCGTGTCCTCCATGAAGATGACCGGGATGTTGTAGATGCTGCAAAAACGGACGAAGCGGGAGATCTTGTATGCCGCGTCGATGTCGATCTGGCCGCTGGCGATGGCGCTATTGTTGGCCACGAAGCCGACGACGTGCCCACCGAGGCGGCCGAAGGCAGTAATCGCGTTGCGCGCCCGGTCCGGCTGCAACTCGAAGAAGTCGCCGTGGTCGCAGACCTGCTGGATGATGATGGACACCTCGAAGGGCGTGTTGAAGCCGGTTGGCGAGTTGAACGCCTTGCGCAAGAGCGTGTCGATCTCCGTCGTCCGCCGGGCGAGCGAATCGGAGGTGTCCTCGAACGGTGGCATGACCTTGTGCGAGTCGGGCAGATAGCTCAGCAACCGTTGTGCCGTCCGCAAGGCCGCGACTTCGTCCGCCACCGTCAGGTCGGAGACCCCGCTGCCGCCGTGCACCTTCGGACCGCCGAGATCGTCCGGCGTCACATCCTCACCGAGGGCGCTCTTGACGACCCCCGGGCCCGTCAGCCCGAAGAACGTGTTCGCCGGTTGGATCATGAAGCTGCCCTGGCGGGGCAGGTAGGCGCCGCCGCCGGCATTGAAGCCGAACATGCACATGATGCTCGGCACGATGCCGCTGATCTTGCGGAGCGCGGTGAACGCCTCGGCGTAGCCGTCCAGGCCGCCGACCCCTGCCGGAACGAACGCGCCGGCGCTGTCGTTCATGCCGATCAGCGGGATCCCCCGGTTGCCGGCCAGGTAGATCAGGTTCGCCAGCTTCCGCCCGTTCGTGGCGTCCATCGACCCCGCCCGGACGGTAAAGTCGTGCCCGTAGAGCGCCACGTCACGGCCACGGATGGTGACGATGGCAGTGACGATCGACGCGCCGTCGAGGTTGCGGCCCCAGTTCTGATACAGGATCGTCGGTTGCGTATTGCGGTCCTGGAGTACGTCGATACGCTCCCAGACCGTCATCCGTCCTTTGGCGTGCTGCCGAAGGATCTGTACGGTTGCGGCCGCCGCGTAGGGCCGACGCCGGAGTTCCTCTCCCTGCAGCAGCGCCTGGTCGTACGGCCTGCGGGCGTCGGCCGCGCCGGCCCCAGGCGGCGGCGCCGCTGCTGGGGCCAGTGGGTTCCCCAGCGCCGGGGTCACGACGCGCGGCTTGTCTGGCGTGGAACTCGGCTTCGATTTCACCTTGGTCTGCGTGGCCATGATCGGCGTCCCTCGGCAAGCATGGTAACCCCGGGCCAATCTATCAACTCAGCAGGTTGGCACAAGTCGTGTGGCCCGCGGTGGCGGTTCATTGCTGGCGCGCCGAGCATCCCGACGCGCGTGTCGTGGACAGGCGGGGAATCGGTAGGCTGTCGGCTGCGTGCGCGAGACGGACGTGGTTGAGGACCGCTGGGCGCAGTGGCGCTTGCTCCAACCGGGGCGGTTCGGGTACACAGCGCCTCTGAATGGAGGCACGGCCGAGCGCGTCGGCCGGTTACAGGAGGTCCGTGTATGCGCGGGTACTGTTCCGTGTACGACAGAGTGAGGGCTGCCGGACTGGTGCTGGTGCTCGCGGTCGACGTCCTGCTGGCCGCCCGGCCCCTGTGCGCCGGGCAATGGAATCCGCCGGCATTCGCCAAGGAGGACACCGTCTCGCTGCGGTCCATCTGTCCCGGTGAAGGGGAGTACTGGTTCCCCGTGTGGTTGGTGGTGATCGACGATCAGGTTTATGTGCGGCTCGGCTCCCGCGCGGCGCAGCGTGTGGGATGCAACCAGACGGCGCCGCATCTCGCAGTGGAAATTGCCGGCCAGCGGTTCGAGCGGGTGCGTGCCGAATCCGCACCGGATGAGGCCGAACGGGTCGCCGATGCAATGGCCGACAAGTATACCAGCGATGTGTTCATTCGGTGGCTTCCGCACCCGCTCACCCTGCGTTTGGTTCCGGAGCAGGGTGCGACTCCGCCGAATACGCCGCAGTGAGGCGGGACCGCCTGATCATACGTGCGTGGCCGGTGGCGACCGCTGCGGGTGGAGCGTCGTCAGGGACGTGGTGGCGGGACGTGGACGAAATCGACCGCATCGCCGGCGGCGATGCGGTGACGGGCGGCGAAACCCGCGTGCACCTCGAGCACGTACTGTGACGGTGCAGGCACTCCCAGCATCGTTTCGCTAAACGGGCGCGCGTCCGCTACGACACCGGCCACCCGACGGGCGGCACTGATGAAGATCAGATCGAGGGGGAGCGGGGTGTTCCGCATCCAGAAGCGTTGCGGGCTTTCCTGCGGAAACACGAATAGCATGCCGGCGTTCGACGGCAGGTCACGGCGATACATCAACCCCCGTGTGCGTGCCTCCGGCGTGACGGCGAGTTCGACGGGGACGTGGACGGGACCGGCGGCCGCGTGAATCGTCACCTGTGGGTGTTCCGTGCACGCCGCGAACACGGCGAGCAGCAACAGCAGTCCGACTTCTCGGCGGAATAAGGCGATGCTCATCGTCATGGACTGCCTTGAATCGACGATGATTTTCGCTTACCAGACGAGCGTGGTCGACGTGCGTCGGCCGCGGGAGGTGACACCATGAGCACGCTGCTCTTCAGTCTCCTGATCATCGTGGCCCTGGGGCTGTTCGGACGCACAATCTACCGCCGTTTCGGCGTCCTGCTCAAGGTCGCACCGACCGATCGCTTCGACAACATCCCGGAACGCGTCAAGGCCGTGCTCGTGTACGCGTTTGGCCAGAAGAAATTCGTGCAGCGTGAGCCCCGGCCGGGGACGCGGATCAGCGAGCAAGCCGCCGGATGGATGCACTTCTTCATCTTCTGGGGCTTCACCATCCTCGCCATCCAGGTGTTGACGATGTTCGGGCGCGGGTTCATCGACGACTTCTACGTCCCGCTGTTCAGCCCGGGCCTGCTCGGTGGACCCTACCTGCTGCTGAAGGACATCATGGAGGTGCTCGTCCTCGGGGCGATCGGCACGGCGGCGTTTCGCTGGGCGGTGTCGCATCCGCAGCGCCTCTATGGATTTAGGCCGGCAGAAGAGCGCCTGGCCGGACAGTCGCACTGGGAAGCGTATCTCATTCTCTTCTTCATCAGCTGCATCATGATTGGGGGGCTGCTGTACGACGGCGGCCGGATCGTCGCCGAGGCCGACAACCCGCACGTCCAAGCCGAAACTGCGTGGCAACCCATCAGTCATGCGGTCGGCATCCTCGTCTCCGGTTTCGGGCCGGGGGCTGCGCTGACCGCCAGCAATTTCGGGTGGTGGCTCCACAACGTCGTCATCCTGATCTTTGTGAATCTGCTCCCACTGTCCAAGCACTTTCACATTATCACGTCGTTGCCCAACGTGTTCTTCTCGAAGACGCAGCCGCGGGGCGCGCTGAGCAAGATGGACCTGGAGAACGGCACCACCTTCGGGACGTCGTACATCAATCAGTTCTCGTGGAAGCAGGTGCTTGACATGTACTCGTGCACCGAGTGCGGACGGTGCGCCTCGCACTGTCCGGCGACCATGAGCGGCAAGCAACTCGCCCCACGGCAGTTGTTGTTGAACCTGCGCGACTATCTGTACGAGCGCGAAGGGGACGTGTTGGCCCTCAAGCCCGCAGGGGGTGACGGAGCCGAGGCGGCGACGGTCGGGGAGAACATCGTCGGCGAGCGACTGATCCACGACGAGGTGTTGTGGGCGTGTACAACGTGCCGGGCCTGTGAAGAGGCCTGCCCGGTGATGATCGAGTACGTCGACAAGATCGTCGACATGCGGCGCCACCTGGTCCAGGAAGAATCCCGCTTCCCGTCGGAGTTGACCCGCACCTTCAAGGCAATGGAGACGCAGAGCAATCCGTGGGGCGTGGACGCCATGCAGCGTGACGCGTGGGCCGAGGGGCTCGACATCCCCACAATGGCGGACAACCCGACCGCGGAGTACTTGTATTACGTCGGTTGCGCCGGCGCGTTCGACGACCGCGCCAAGCGCACGACTCAGGCGGTGGCGAAAATCCTCAAACATGCGGGCGTCAATTTCGCCATCCTCGGCAAGGAGGAGATGTGCAACGGCGAGACGGCACGACGCATCGGTAACGAGTACCTGTTCCAGACCATGGCACAGATGTGCGTCGAGGTGTTGAACGGGTACAACGTCAAGAAGATCCTCACCAACTGCCCGCACTGTTTCAACACGCTGAAGAACGAGTACCCGCAGTTCGGCGGTAACTACGAGGTCGTGCACGCCACCGAGTTCGTTGAGCAGCTCATCGCCCAGGGAAAGGTGCAGTTCAAGGCCAACGGGGCCCGCACCGTGACCTACCATGACTCCTGCTACCTGGGCCGGTACAACGACGTGTTCGACGCTCCACGCGAGATTCTCTCCAAGCTGCCCGGCGTGACGCTGAAGGAGGCGGAGCGCAGCCGCAAGTTCGGCATGTGCTGTGGCGCCGGCGGCGGCCGCATGTGGATGGAGGAGGAGGCCGACAAGCGCGTGAACCTGCGGCGCGTCGAGCAGTTGCTGGAAACCACGCCGGACCAGGTGGCGGTCGCCTGCCCGTTCTGTATGACCATGATTGACGACGGCTTGAAGGCCAAGGGTTTGGAGGAGAAGGTTCAGGCCGTCGACGTGATGGAAATGGTGGCCGACAACATGCGGTGACCGGACGCCACGCGTCGTCCCTCAAAAACGAAGGGGGGAGGACCGAGCGGTCCTTCCCCCTTTTGCGTCGTTGCCGATCCCCGCCGTCTTGCGGGGCGGCGTCTCAACTCTTCAGCTTCTTTACCTCATCGACCATCTCAGGGACCGCTTTGAAGAGGTCGGCCACCAGCCCGTAGTCGGAGACCTGGAAGATGGGCGCTTCTTCGTCCTTGTTTATGGCCACGATGATCTTGGAATCCTTCATGCCGGCCAGGTGCTGAATGGCGCCGGAGATGCCGACGGCGACGTACAGCTCCGGTGCGACCACCTTGCCGGTCTGCCCGACCTGGAGGTCGTTGGGGACGAAGCCGGCATCGACGGCGGCCCGGCTGGCGCCCATGGCGGCGCCCATCACGTCGACGAGCGGCTCGAGGACGGTCTTGAAGTTCTCGCCCGACTTGAGGGCGCGACCGCCCGAAACGACGATCTTGGCTTCGGTGAGAACCGGGCGATCGGATTTCGTCTCGCTGAAACCAGCGAATTTCATGGTCTTCGACGCCGCATCGACGCTGACGCCCACCTTTTCGATCTCCGCCTTGGCGCCGCCCTTCGTCGCGGGGTCAAATGCCGTGGCACGCACGCTGACCACCTTCGTCGGGCTTTCGATCTTCACGGTCGCGACCGCGTTGCCCGCATACATCGGGCGTTGCATGGTGCCGTCGCCACCGAACGCCGTCACGTCGGTGGCCATACCGGCATCGAGCAGTGCGGCGACGCGCGGCAGCAGATCTTTGCCGACGGCGGTGGCCGTCGTGAGGATCGTCTCGACGCCCTTGTCCTTTGCCAGCTGCGCGAGCGCCGCGGCGTGGGCATCCGCGAGGTAGTGCTCGAGGCTCGGGTCGTCGACGGCGAACACCTTTTTCACGCCGTACTCCGCCAGTTCGTTCGCCAGGTCGTCGACACCTTTACCGAACACGGCCGCGTAGCAGTCGCCGCCCATCTTGGCTGCGGCTTCTTTCCCGCCCGTGATACCGACCAATGTGGCCTTCGAAAACTTGTGATGTTGATGCTCCGCAAAGACGAGTACGTGACCCATGGCGATCCCCTTAGATGACTTTCGCTTCCGTGTGCAGGACGTTGACGAGTTCCTGGACGGACTCGACCTTCCGTCCGGCCTGACGCTTCGGCGGCGGGTCAAGCTTGAGTACCTTGACCTTGGGCGTGACGTCGACGCCGAGGCTGTCGACCGGGATTTCCTTCAGTTCCTTCTTGCGTGCCTTCATGATGCCGGGCAGCGACGCATAGCGCGGCGTGTTCAGCCGCAGGTCGACGGTGATGATCGCCGGCAGCCCGATGTCGAGCGTTTCAATGCCGCCATCCACTTCGCGGATGACCTTGGCGGTCTTGCCGTCGCCGATGATGATGCCGGGCAACCCCTGCTTTTCCGCGTCCGAGTCGAGGCCCTCCGCCTTCGAGGCATTCGTGGCTTGGGGCCAGCCGAGGCGCGCCGCGAGCATCTGCCCGGTCTGGTTGCAGTCGTCGTCGATGGCCTGCTTGCCCATAAGGACCACGTTGACCTGTTCGTCCCGGGCGATCTTTTCCAGGATGCGTGCCACCCCGAGCGAGTCGAGCTCCTGCTCGGCGAGGACCAGAATGGCCCGGTCCGCTCCCATGGCGAGGCCGGTGCGCAGTTGCTCTGCGGCGACCTTGCCGCCGATGCTGACCAGGATGACCTCGGCGCCGCCACCCTTATCCTTGAGCCGCAGCGCCTCCTCGATGCCAATCTCGTCGAAGGGGTTGACGACGTACTTCAGGTTGTCTGTGACGATACCGCTGCCGTCCGGCTTCACCTTGATCGTGGCGTTGGGGTCCGGCACGCGCTTGACCGTTACCAAGATTTTCACGGGACGCCTCCTCGGTGGGAATTCAGAACCGAAGATTGCTACCACCCGACACCGGGGTGGTCAAGGGAGCGCGCGGCGCTGGGCTCAGCCTTCGTCGAAACCGAGCCGGCTCGACAACTCGCGCCCGGCCTGCAGCATCAACGGAACGACTTCCTTGTCGATGCGCTCGTGCGACAGCCGATACGCCGGCCCGGCGATGGCCAGGCTGCCGACCAACGAGCGAGTGTAATCGCGCACCGGGACGGCGACGGAGCGGACGTCTTCGACGTGTTCGCCGACGTCGACCGCGTACCCGACCTCGGAAATCTTCTTGAGTTGTTGCGCCAGCGCCTGCCGATCTCCAAGGGTTTTTTCTGTGAACTTCGGCAGTGGGTCGGGCAGGCGGCCGCGCAAGTCCTCGTCACCGAAGGCGAGATGCGTCTTGCCGACCGCTGTGCAGTGCAACGGCAGGGCGTCGCCGATGCGCGAAACCAACCGAACCGGTTGTTCCGCCTCGACCGCATCGAGCGCCACGACCGCGCCGTTACGCAGAATGGCGATGAACGCAGTTTCCCGGCTCGACTTGGACACCGCGCTCATGACCGGCCGCGCCTGGCGGAGCAGGCCGGTCTGCACGACGAAGCGTTGCCCGAGTCGCAGGCAGCCGACGCTGAGCCGATAGTTCTCGGTCGCCTTGTTCTGTTCGATGTACCCGCGCGCTTCGAGTGTCGCGAGCAGCCGGAAGACATTGTTCTTGTGGAGCTTGAGGCGCTTGCTCAACTCCGTCACGCCCAGCTCACCCGGTTCGCCGGTGAACTGCTCCAGCACGTCGAGGGCGTGAGCGACGGACTGGATGACGTAATTGGTCTTGTCGCGGCGAACCATGGGGCCTCCCGAACTACCGAAACCGACGTTTTACTTAAAGGGATTTTTCGCCAGGATGTCAAACCAAGCCTGCGGGGACCGAACGCAGGCCGCGTCAGATGCCAAGGGCCCATCAACCGACTTGCAAACCGATCGAGTGGTCCGTATACGAATGTCGCGCGCCCGTGAAGGTAACTTGTCGAAATTGCATCGGGAACGGTGCGGGACTGAATTACCGTGGGGACCATGCCGACACAGGGCGCGCCGCCCCGATTGCTGGTGGCATTCGCTCGGTGCCGTGCCCGGGCGAACGAACGCCGAAGGCGGCCCGTGCGGCAACACTTTGGCGAGCAATTGAAAGTGTGGACAGTGCGGCAGGACCGGCGGGCGGGACCCGTCCGGCGTGGGAGGGGAACGGGTGGAACCGTTTGCAATGATGAACGAGCGTACGTCGGGCCCGTTTGTTTTCACGTGCGAGCATGCATCGTGTGACGTTCCGGTAGA
>Ga0316622_100001275_pt1 | contig 16195 bp, 13 predicted proteins | sample OWC_Aug_OW2_C1_D_FD_207646 | JGI IMG/M metagenome (GOLD analysis project Ga0316622, IMG submission 207646) | Wetland soil microbial communities from Old Woman Creek delta, Ohio, United States - OWC_Aug_OW2_C1_D5_C | ecosystem: Environmental > Terrestrial > Soil > Wetlands | place: USA: Ohio... | reverse complement strand
GCGAATGTCCTCGTCCCACTCCACGTAACCGCAAGGGATACACCACCGACCAGCGTAGAGACCCCGACTGCGGCGCCCCAGCAGAACGCGATCGCCCTCCATCAAGACCACGGCCACCCCGACCGCCGGATTGCGATAGGTGACCCGCTGACAGGACTGACACACGAGGCGGGGGACAGCTGGCATGCCGCACGGCTGAGCACGCAATCCCCCCCCGCAGGCAGAGCAGAACCGAGGAGCATCGTCTTCCATCGGCCCCGATTAGCGAAACCCGAAGCCCGCCTGCAACCAGAGAGCGCGTTCCGCCGATTCCATCCTAGTTTCCGCCGCCGGGTTTTGGGTTGATTCCCGGGCGGCGCCTGCGTAGTATGGTCGGGCTGAACGCAGGGGCAGACGTGACGCGGCGGACGAGGGCTGGGCGAAAGCTCGTGGTGACGATGGTGTTGGCCCTCGGCCTGTCGACCGCAGGCCGGGCGGACGCCGGTTCGCCGCCAGATCAGCGGCTGCCCTCCGCCCTGCTGCAGTATCCGTTCATTGTCGTCGAGGACGGCGGCGCGACCCGCGACACCCGGGTCGAGTTGGTGAATCTCACCAGCCGTCAGCTGCAGGTCCAGTGCTTCTATGTGCAGAGCCCGCTGTGCCGCGAGACCGATTTCTTCGTGACCCTCACCCCGAATCAGCCGCTCTCGTGGCTGGCAAGCCGCGGCACGTCGAATCCGCTGACCTGGACCGCGGTCCCGCCCTTTTTCGGCACCGGCGAGCTCAAGTGCGCGGTCCTGCCGAGCCAACCGGAAATCGACGCGCACAACGCCATCCAGGGGCGAGCGATGGTTTTCGGCGCCGACGGGCAGACCCTCGCGTACGGAGCGGTCGGCTTTCGCCGCTTGAGCGCGGGCGAATTCTCACCGGTCCTACCACTGGACGGCGAAACCTATGCCCAGTGCCCAGACGAACTGCACTTTGCCTTCGTCGCCAGCGACGAGGGGTCGGACAGTGAAATCGTGCTGGTGCCGTGCTCACAGGACCTCGAAAACCTGAGGCCGACGACGACGACCGTACTGTTCCGCGTCATCAACGAGTTCGAAGAGACCCTGTCGGCAGCGCTGACGTTCACCTGTTTTGACCACCGCCCGTTACAGAAGATCAGCCCCGTCTTCACACGCGACACCCTCGGAAGCCTGACCGGTCATCTGGTCGTGCGGGCGGCCGAGGAACCCGTCGTGGGCCTCCTGATCGATCAGTTCACAGACGGCGCCCTGTCCACCTCCGCCAACGAGCCATTCCTGCGTGGGGGACGCTCCGCAACGGTGAGGTTACCGTGACCGGCTCGCCGCAGCGACCGCTTGCCACCACCGGACGAGCCGGGCGCGCGATCGCGTTCGCCCTTGCCCTGGCGGTGTCTGTGCCGGTAGCCGCTTCGAGAGCGGACGCTGGGAGCGCGCCGGTGACCATCGACTGGGCTGCCGTTCTCAAAGCGTTGGGAAACACGCTCGACGCGTGGCGAATCACGAGCCCGCCACTGCCGGCGGCGGCGACCGCCACACCCACGCTTTCCTTCACGAGGAGCGCAACCGCGGCGCCTGCGACTCCCGCCACCCGAACCCGGACACCGACGGTGACGCGAACGCCCTCCCGGACTCGCACGCCATCGAAGACCGCCACGGCAACTCGGACGCGAACCCCTTCGCTGCTTCCGACGACAACGCGTACCCCGACCATGACCGCCACCGCGACGCTCACGCGGCAACCCTCGGCAACCCGCACCGCGACGCGAACCGCCACGCAAACGCTGACACGCACCGCCACCCGCACCCCCCGTCCGAGCGCAACGCCAACGCCGACCACCGATCCGGCCGACCTCGGCATCATCGCGTTCGGAGTGGCGGAAGGAGTTCCCCCGGCGCAGAAGCTGGCCTCGGCGCTCCTCGAGTTCCCCTACATCGCCTTCAGTGGCACGACGGATACGCGCATAGAGCTCATCAACATGTCCGACCGCACCCAGACCGTGCAATGCTTCTATGTGCGACAATCCGACTGCAACGAGATCGGCTTCTTCGTTTCCCTGACCGCCGGGCAACCGCTGTCGTGGTTGGTGAGCACCGGGACGAGAAACGTGCTGACGTTCACCGCGGTTCCGCCGTTCGACGGGGTCGGCGAGCTGAAATGCGCGGTCGCGCCGCGTACCCCGGAGATCGCGTCGCATAACGTCCTGCAAGGACGGGCAATCGTCTACGACCGGATCACGGGCGAGACGGTGGGGTACGGCGCCAGTGGCTTCCAGCGACTCGTTCCGGGTGATTTTCCCGGCGTGGTTGATCTGGACGGATTTACCTACGAAGCCTGCCCCGAACGGCTCCACTTCCAGGTGTTGACGGCCACGAGTGTCAGCGGTGACCTTGTGCTGGTGCCGTGCGCGCAGGATCTGCTGACGCAAACGCCAACCCAAACGGTCGTGCAGCTCGCCATTGTCAACGAGTTCGAACAGGTGTTCTCCTCGTCGTTCCGTTTCCGATGCCACACCCGCCTCTCACTCGGCGGCATTGGTGCGCTGCGAAAAGCGGTGCTCGGAACGGATACCGCACACCTCGTGGTTCGCGGCGTCGACTCTCCGTTGTTGGGTCTGGTTGTTGATCGGTTCGACGCGCTCGGCGCCCGCCAAACCGCCGTCAACGAGGCGTTCCTCGAGGGCGGAAGTCCGGCCACGGTCATCTTTCCGTAACGTCCGTCCTCGGCCGCACTGACGACTGCGGCCTCGCCGTCACGGTGGCCACGTGGAGCCATTGTGGGCGCCCGTTGGGCACGGAGCGACGCGCAACCCGCGAGATGCCCAACGCCGAGGGGTAAGGAGTCAGTCGGGGAGCAAGAAATTTCCCGTTGAGAGCGGTCCGGAGGCGGAGTATACACGGGTCGGCGGAGAACCCGTATGCGGGAATTCTTTTACGGGCTGATACTCGGTGCGGCGACCGTATACTGCTACAAGTACCTCGACGCTCCGGGTATCCTTGACTACCTCAACAGCGCCACCGAGCACGCGGTCGAATCGACTCACGGCTACGGCGGGAAGACGAAGAAGTGATTCGACGACGTTCGCGTTGACCCGGTTACCGAGGGGGAACGGAGCGCCGCGGCGACTGTTGCGGCGGATCAGCGCAGCGCCACGACGCGCCGGCCACAACCAGAGTCCACCGCCGCACGCATCATGGTCACGAGCTCACGGCGGGAGATCTTGCCCTGCCGCCGCAGTGCCTTCAGCTCCCGGGCGATGCACTGCACGTAGGCCCGCTGGTTCTGCCAGTCGTCTCCAACCGTCGGCCCATCACACGGGCAATGCTGCGCCGGCGCGCAGCCATCGTCGAGCACCGGGAGGCCGGCCTCCGTCGCCGCACAAACGTCGCAGGCGTCGCCGACCCCGTCGCGATCAGCATCGGCCTGGTCGGGATTCGGAGTGTCCGGGCAGCTGTCCGCGTCGTCGAGCACACGGTCCCCGTCATCATCCGGCCCGTCTGGGACCTCCGGCGCGGCAACGATGGTGATCATGAGTTCCCGGGCAGCATCCTGAGGCGTGACCAGGACGAGGTGCAACTCGCCCGGCGCCGGACGCTGCCGCCGCCCGCTGGTCAACAGGGTAGAGACCCCGTTGATCCGCGCGTCGATGACGATGGCGAGTTGATCGGCGGTCAGCCGCTGCAGGAATCCCGACCCACGGATGCTGAACGAGGCGCTGCGCCAATCGACATCGGTCAACGCCTCGACCGGCGACTCGGAAGGAAGGGGCATGTTCGTGAGATCGAATGACCCGCTCAACGGTTCGGATACCGGTTGCCCCGACTCGCATGCGGCGCACCGCTCGACGATCTGACTGCCGGCTGCCAGCACGAAATGCACGGTCGTTGCGCGACCTGCCACGGGGATGGTTACGAATAGCAGGGCGCCGAGCGCAAGCACTGCTCGTACACGTTGGGCGCACATATCATCAATACGATACGTGGGGAGGCGTCGGGAGGCAAGTCACATCTGCGCGGCGGACGTTGGCCGATGACGATCAGCGGGCGTCCCGCCGCGCTTGACGTCGGGCGCGGCGCGCCTCATGGCGGGACCGGACCTCGGCGCTATGCGCGCATGCCTCGATGCGGGCGGTGGTGGTTGCAAGATCGTTCGTGATCTGTTCGTTGGAGTGACCGGCTGCTCTGGCAGCAGCGATGTCGTCACAGGTTGCGCGCCTGGCGTCAGCCCCCCGCCTGGAGAGGAGAACCAGCGCAGCCACGATCACGAGCGCCCACCATCGACCCCTAAACATGGAGGTTTCCATTAAACCGCTGTGGTTGGGAAGTCAATCACGGGCTTGCCAGCGCGGCTGGAGTCCGCCGCGGCTCGGCCGAGCGGCGCGCCGCGAGGATCGGTGGTGCGTCCACCGCGCGGCGACGCCAGGGGCGGGCTTACGCCGAGTGGCGCTTGGGCTTGGTGATCACCACCACCTCTTGTCCGTTCACGCGAACGGTGCGGCGGTCGTTTGGCACGGGGCGGCGGTCGTTCGGCACGGGGCGCGCGCTGGACTTGCGCGCCCGGGCTTCCCGCCACTTCCGCAGCTCGTTCTCGAGGTCCGTGGTTCCCTTCAACATCAGTTCCCTCCCTTCCGCTCCACCACCACCGATGGCCACTCCCTGCCGTTAGTTGCCCACAAAAGACTCGATCGACTTCGCGCGACTCGGGTGCCTCAGCTTGCGCAGCGCCTTGGCCTCGATCTGACGAATGCGCTCACGCGTGACCGCAAACCGCTGGCCCACCTCTTCCAGGGTGTAATCGGACTTTTCGCCGATGCCGAAACGCATGCGCAGGATCTGCTCTTCGCGCGGCGTGAGCGTCGCCAGGACCTTCCGTGTCTGCTCTTCGAGACTGGTGTACACCGCCGCATCGGCCGGCGACACCGTCTGCCGGTCCTCGACGAAATCGCCCAGCGAGCTTTCCTCCTCGTCACCGATCGGGGTCTCGAGCGAGACTGGCTCCTTCACGATCCGGAGGACCTTCCGAACCTTGTCCAGCGGCATCTCCATCTTGACCGCGATTTCCTCGGGGGTCGGCTCGCGTCCGAGCTGCTGGACCAGGTAACGCGAGGAACGGACGACCTTGTTGATCGTCTCGATCATGTGCACTGGGATTCGGATGGTGCGCGCCTGATCCGCGATGGCGCGGCTGACCGACTGCCGGATCCACCACGTCGCATAGGTCGAGAACTTGTACCCGCGCTGGTACTCGAACTTCTCGACCGCGCGCATGAGGCCAATGTTTCCTTCCTGTACCAGATCGAGGAACCCGAGGCCGCGGTTGGTGTAGCGTTTGGCGATGCTGACGACCAGCCGCAGGTTGGCCTCGATCAGCTTCTTCTGGCCTTCGCGCGCCATGGTTTCGCCGGCGCGGATGATTTTGAGGGCCTTCGCCAAGTCCTCGCGGTTCATGCAGACTTCGTTTTCGACTTCCGTCCCCCGCTTGCGGGCCGTCCGGATCTCGTCCACCATGCGTCGCGCTTCTTCCACGCCCATCCGCAGGCTGCGGCTGGATGCGGCCACCTCGCGGCTGTCCTCGGAGCGCAGCTTGGCTCCGAGGCGCAGGATTTGGGAGGCGTTCCGCCTCGTCCGCCGCTCGTAGGTTTCGACCACGTCCTGCTGCTGCGCAAGAAAACGCTGCGTTTTCTTGAGCTTATCGACGATGATGCCGATGTGTCGGCGGCCCAGCTGCAGCTCGTCAATGGCGCGGCGGAGTCGCTGCCGCACGCTCTGGAGCTTGCGAGCGTCGTGACCGGCCTTGGCTGAGTTCTGGCGCCGTGAGGTCGCCGCTTCTTGCAGCTCCTGCAGATCGCCGCTCAGCTTGTGGATCCTGTCCAAGACCTTCAGGACCGCGCCGTCGGTCTCGGCAGTCTCCTGCTCCCCCGCTTCGCTTTCCTCGGTTTCCTCCTCGGCTTCCTCGTCCAGCAGATCGCGCTCGCTGATTTCGCCAGCTTTGATCCGCTCGCGCAGATCGATGAGGTAAGCCAGCGTGAATGGGTGGTTCAGGACGTGCTCCCGAACCTGATGCTCCCCCTGCTCGATCTGCTTGGCGATCTCGACCTCTTGCTCGCGGGTGAGCAGTGAGACCGCCCCGATCTCCTGCAGGTACATCCGTACCGGGTCGGAGGTATCCTCGGCAAAGGCGCTGCTGGTCTTCTCCTCTCGTTCCTCTTCGACCCACTCGCTTTCCTTTTCGTCGCCGTCCTTGCCAAGCGCGGTGTCACCCAGCGATTCGACGCTCTCGACGTCGATATCTCCGAGAATGGAGATTACACCGTCGATGTCTTCCCCCGGGGTTGCCTCTTCGGTGATGCGATCCGACAGCTCTTCAAACGGCCGAGCAGTCACCTTGGGCGACTCGGCAAGTTTCCGCGGCTTCTCACGGGAACGGCGCTTCTCCATAAATCCCTCACCCCCCAAGTATCCGCTGCCGGCGGATAAGAGCCTTCTCTCCCGGTAAACACGAAGCGTTCGTGCTGCTCCCGCAGCTATTCAGCACGGAGGATCGCGTCAAAGTAGATGGCAGCAAGGTATCTTGCGGTAACTGCGTTGCCCAGAGTGTCCCATCTGGGGAGGATGGCTCATCCTAAAAGAACGGTTCTCGCGGATGGTGATCCATTTAAACGCCGGATACCATTGAGTCAAGGGCTAATTTGCCGTGGCCCCGCACTTTTGGGGGCTCGGCGCCCACTGCGGACGGCCCAACTCACTGGCCTGCAGCGGATACGCCGGCATCTCAAGGCCGTACTCCCTCCGGCCTCCTCGACCCTTCGATGAACTCAGGGCAGGCGACGTGTCAACTATGCCTTCGTCGCCCTCAGTCCGTGCGGCCTTGATCTGCCAGCGTCTGCGCGGTCTCGCTACGAAACCCGGTGAGAAATGCAGGTCAGTCGTAGTATTCGAGGCCGAGATGGGTGATCAGCTCTTCGCCCTGCAGGTACCGGAGGGTGTTCTTCAGCTTCATCAGCTGGATGAATAGGTCATGTTCCGGGTACAGGCCAGGGGCCGTCTGGGGGCTCTTGAAGTAGAACGACAGCCATTCCTGGATGCCATGCATGCCGGCGCGCTGTGCCAAGTCGAGGAACAGCGCCAGATCGAGCACCAGGGGTGCGGCAAGGATGGAATCGCGGCAGAGGAAGTTGACCTTGATCTGCATCGGGTAGCCGAGCCACCCGAATATGTCGATGTTGTCCCATCCCTCTTTGTTGTCGCCGCGGGGCCGGTAGTAGTTGATGTTCACGAGGTGCACGTAGTCCCGGTACAGCTCCGGGTGCAGGTCCTTGCGCAGGATCACGTCCAAGACGGAGAGCTTGCTCTCCTCCTTCGTCCGGAACGACGACGGCTCGTCCAGTACCTCGCCATCCCGGTTGCCGAGGATATTGGTGGAAAACCAGCCGCTGACCCCGAGCATCCGGGCCTTGAGGCCCGGAGCGATGATCGTCTTCATGAGGGTCTGGCCGGTCTTGAAGTCCTTCCCACATATCGGCACGTGTCGTGCCTGGGCGAGCTCGACCAAGGCGGGGATGTCGACCGTGAGGTTGGGGGCTCCGTTGGCGAAAGGGATGCCCGAGCGCAACGCAGCATAGGCATAGAGCATGCTGGGCGCGATGGCGGGGTCGTTGGCTTTGAGCCCCTCCTCGAAGCGTGCCAGCGATCCGTGCACCTGAGTCGGGCGGAGGTAGCTCTCGGTGCTACCGCACCACAGCATGATGACCCGCTCCACCCCCGTGCGCCGGCGGAAGCTTTCAATATCGGCCATGATCTGCTGGGCGAGATCGAGCTTGGTCGCTCCCTGCTTGACGTGTGTGCCGTGAAGGCGCTTGACGTACTCCGGCGCGAAGACGGCGGGCCATGGCTCGATCGCCTCCAGCTCCGAGCGCACCAGATCGAGGGAGTTCTGATCGAGAACGCCGGCCTTGCGGGCGCTCTGGTAGGCGTTGTCCGGAAAGATATCCCAGCCGCCAAACACCAGGTCGCCCGGGTCGGCAAGCGGCACGAAGTCCTTGATGAACGGTGACCGGCTGTCGGTGCGCTTGCCCAACCGGATGGTGCCGAGCTGGGTCAGGGAACCGATGGGCATCCCCGCCCCCTTCTTCACCAGCTCAACCCCGGCAATGAAGGTGGTACTCACTGCGCCCAGGCCTGGCAACAAGACGCCGAGACGTCCAGTCGCTGGTTCGATCTTCGCGCCGCGCTCAATCATACAGTGGGCTGCTCGAGTCGCTTGAATAGAGAAGTCGTTCGTTCAAGGCAAGCACGGGCGCAGGCCAGCGGGCAGCGTCTCTCCCCTCGCTGTCGAGGTTCATCGTCTGCGGGCAGACGCTCATGGGCGACCTGGGGTTGAGTGCGCATCTCAACTGCTCGTGCGCTCGGCGGCAGCCTCGGCGTGAAAGTCGCCTTCGATCCGTGCGGCGTTGAGGTGGGGATAGTAGCGCGCCAGGGCGTCGCGGATCTCTTCAAAAGGCAGGTCGGCGCGGGTCCCTCGGTCGTTGATGTACTCCATGTGCCGCCGGTTGGCGGCATCAAACGGGTGGAAGATGGAGTCGTGGCGGCCGTCGAACTCGAGCGCGAGCACGCCGAAGCGTTGGCAGAGCTCGATGTTGAACGCGGGGGTCGCCTTCACCCACTTTCCTTCGATGTGGAGCTCTGTGAACCCGTGGTAGTAGAAGACGTCGGTGCCCATCAGCTGGCGCAGGCGCTCCGTGGCCAGGTGGTTGCGGACGTCGGCAAAGCCCAACCGCGCCGGGATGCCCGCGCCGCGCGCGACCGCCGCGAGGACCACGGCCTTGGCAACACAGAAGCCGCGGCCGCGCGAGAGAATCGTGCTGGCCTTGAAGGCGGCTGGGGTGAACTCGATGGAGTAGGGGTCGTACAGCAGGCCGTCGCGGATCGCGTAATAGAGACGAACCGCTTTCTCCACCGGATCGGTCGTATCGGCAGTGACTCGTTCGCGCAGCTCCCGCAGCCGCGGGTGGTCGGCGTCCAGATAATAGGTGGGCCGGAGGTAGTCCTCGACCACTTGCGCCGAGCGGTGTCTCGGCGAGGCATTACCGGTCATCGTGCCACTAGCCCTACATCGAGCGCCATCACAAAGCGACACCGTGGAGCCTTGTCCGCCCGTCGCCGCGTTCCCGCGCCAGCCTCATGTACACGGGACTCCCGGTCGCACGCAGCAGAGGGAAACCCCTCACTCCTTGATGCTGCCGCTCATGATCCCCGCGATGTAGTAGCGCTGCAGCGCCATGAAGATGACGATGACCGGCAGCACGGTCAGCACTGCCCCGGCCATCATGAGTTCGGTGTCCTGCACATGCTCGCCCAAGAGGTTCGCGAGGGCCACCGGCAGCGTGTACATCTCGCTGTCGGTGAGTACGATGAGCGGCCACAAGAAGTCGTTCCATGTCCCCATGAAGGTGAAGATCGCCAGGGTGACGAGGATCGGTTTGCAGGACGGCAGGACGAGGGACCAGTAGATGCGAAGCTCGCCCGCGCCGTCGACGCGAGCGGCATCGAGCAGGCTGTCGGGGATTGACAGCGCATACTGACGTACCAGGAAGATCCCGAAGATACTCGCCATCCCCGGGATGATCACCGCCCAGTAGGTGTTCACCGCTCCCATGCCCTTGAGCATGAGAAACAGCGGCAGCATCGACACCTGCCCCGGGATCACGAGCGCGGCCAGCAGCAGACGGAAGATGCGGTCGCGGCCGGCGAAGCGAAACTTCGCGAAGGCGTACCCCGCCATGGAGTTGAGCACGAGCGAGATCAGCGTGATGGCTGCCGCCAGCAGCGCGCTGTTGGCCGCGGAACGCGCCAGGTTCAGGCGCGTGAACAACGCGCGGTAATGCGCCAGCGTCGGCGCGCTGGGCCACAGCCGCGGCGGCAGCACGGTCGCCTCGCCAGCGGGCATGAACGACGCCGAGATCATCCACAGGAGCGGGAAGAGGGTCAGGACCGCGCCCGCGGCGAGCACGAGATGAAGGACGGCGGCTTGGGTCGGCCGGCGCATGGGGTTCAAGGGTTGAAAGGTTCGAGGGTTCGAGGGTTCGAGGGTTCGAGGGGGCTGGCAGGAGGGGCACCGACATCCGCACCGCGGAAGCGCAGGCGCATCGCCAGCACCGTCAGTGAGAGAATGATGGCAAAGAGCACAAAGGCAATCGCCGCCGCATGCCCCATGTTCCACCAACGGAACCCCTCCTGGTACATCAGCAGCACGATGCTGAGGGTGCTGTGGGATGGTCCGCCATTGGTCATCACGTACGGCTCGGCGAAGAGTTGGAAGTAGCCGATCACGGTCATGAGCGCGACGAAGGCCAGCGTCGGCGCCAGCATGGGCAACGTGACGTGGCGGAACTGCTGCCCCCGGCTGGCGCCGTCGATGCTCGCCGCCTCATAGAGGCGATCCGGGATGTTCTGCAGGCCGGCGATGAAAATGATCATGTTGAACCCGAAGTTCTTCCAGATCGCCATGAGCATGATGGCCGGCATCGCCCAGCGCGGATCGCCCAGCCAGTCGATCGGACCGATCCCCACGCAGGAGAGGCCGTAGTTCAACAGGCCAAAGCGCGGGTGGTACACATAGCGCCACACCACCGCGATCGCGACCAGCGTGGTGACCACGGGCAGAAAGAAGATCGTGCGGAACACGCTCTTGAAGCGGACGAGTCGAGCCGTGATCAGCAACGCCGATCCGAGCGATACGGCGATCGAGAGTGGGCCGGCGACGAGCACGAAATAGCATGTGTTCCGGAGGGCAACCCAGAATAACGGCTCCCGGAAGAGGCGCCCGTAGTTCTCGGGTCCCACCCAGCGCAGATTCTGCCGGCTCGCGAGCGCGTAGATGTCGAAATCGGTGAGGCTCAAAATCAGCGAGGCCGCAACGGGCAGGAAGAAAAACGCCGCGATCACCGAGAGCGCGGGCCCCATGAACCACCAGGCGGGGCTCACCTTCTGAAATGGGGAATGGGGCGGGCGCGGTCCGCACGCAGTTCCCGTCGGCAGGCGGCAGAACGTTCCCGTCGATTCAACCCGGCTCATTCAACAGTCACCGCTGAGAACTCATGATTCGCGGGCGGCGCGACGGAGCAACCAGCGCCGCTTCTCCAGCAGCGAGTCGACGTCCCCATCCAGCGCCGTCAGCGCCTCATCGACGGTCATGCGGCCACGGATCGCCGCTTCGGCGTACTGGCTGACCTTGCTCGCGATGCGCTCCCATTCGGGGATCTTCGGTGTCGCGCGGACGTGCTGCAACTGCACCCAGAAGGCTTGGGCGTAGCGATTGCCGACGAGGGCGCGACTCGTCCACGCGGTCTTGCGGGAAGGCAGGTCGCCAGTGAGAAGGTAGAACTCTCCCTGCTGGGCCGGTTCGGACAGGTACTCGATCAACTTCCACGCGGCGTCTTTGTGCCCGGAACTCCGGAAGATGGCCAGGCTGGCCCCGCCTGCGGTCGACACGCCGGGTGGGTCTCCGTCGGGACTCGGCATGGGTGCGGTCGACCATTTGTCGGCCACGCTTGGTGGCAAGCGCCGGCTGAACTCGCCGATGTTCCACGGACCGCTGACGTAGATGGAGAAGTACCCGCTGGCAAAATCCTGGTAGAGGTTCGCCACCTGGGCTTCGCCGGTGGGCGGAGCGAGACCGCGCTGGAACAAGTCGAGATAGAACGCGAACGCCTCGCGAAACTGCGGACTGCGAAAGTTACCGTACTGATCGCCGTCGCGCAGCAGGCTCGCACCGCGTTGCAGGGCCAGGATCACCGGCATCTGCCACTCGGTCATCGGCAGCAGGACGGCGAAGTTACGGTGGCCAACGTGCTCGCGGATGCGGGCCATCGCCTCGAGCCAGGAGTTCCAGGTGGTCGGCGGTCGTGGATAGCCGACCTGCGCCAGAACGTCGGTGCGATAAAAAATCAGGCGCGTGTCGACGTACCACGGGACGCCATAGGTAGAACCATCGATCACGTTGGTGTCGAGGATGCCGGGGAAGTAATCGTCTGCCGTCACCACCGCGGAGCGCCCGATCCGCTCCTCCAGCGGTTCAATCGCGCCGAGCGCGACGAACTCGGGTATCCACGTGTTTCCCGCCTGGAACACGTCGGGCATGACGTCACCAACGAACGCGGTCAGGAGCTTCTCGTGTGCCGCGCTCCACGGGATTTGCTGCACGCGGACGCGAACCCCCGGGTTGCGGCGCTCGAACTCCGGGACCAATCGTTGGACGATCTCTCCCTCGCGACCCATCGCCCAGAACTCGAGCACAACCGGCGCGCCCGAGTCGGCGCGGCACCCGAGGACGAGGAGCAGCCACAACAGCCCCACACGGGAAATGGGTTTGTGGCGGACGCAGCGACTGACCCTCAGGATCTCGTACTTCATCGTTCTTTGGCGCTGCCGGCAGCAGGCCCTCGGAGTCTTATCTTTTCGGCGATTTCGCAGCCAATGACCCCAAAACCACCCGCCGGTGCTCCCCGTGGGCTTGACCCGGCCGAACCCCTGTAACACAACATGGGGGTGCGTGCGCTGAAGAAAGGGATTCCATGCCTTACCAATGTCCGAAATCCGACGCTTGCCGCCTGCCAAGACCGCTTTTTGCCGCCCGGAACGCGGCGGCGCTACGCGGTGCCGCCTTGCTGTTCGTGGTGGCGTGGGGGATCGATGCCCGCCGCGCGGCGGCATTCGATCTCAGTGACGTGTCAGCCAAGGCCCAGAAGCTCGCCGAGGAGTCCTTCCGTGACCCGAAAGGGCAGGTGCCCGAGTGGCTGACGGAGATCACGTACGATCAGTGGCGTGACGTGCGCTTTCGCCCCGAAAATGCCCTGTGGCGTGACCGCCACGTGCCGTTCCAGGTCCAGTTCTTCCACCCCGGATTGTACTACGACCGTACGGTCGCAGTGAACGTCGTCGACGGCAAGAAGGTTGGCCCGCTTCAGTTCTCGCCCAGCCAGTTCGATTACGGCCGCACCGACTTCGCCAGCAAGGTACCACAGAACTTGGGCTACGCCGGCTTCCGCATCCACACCCCGATCAAGACGCCGAACTATTTCGACGAGGTCATCGTCTTTCTCGGCGCCAGCTACTTCCGCGCCCTGGGCAAGCAGCAGGTGTTCGGGATCTCGGCCCGCGGCATCGCAATCGACACCGCTCTCCCCACCGGAGAAGAGTTCCCCTACTTCAAGGAGTTCTGGCTCGTCACCCCCGCACCGGGAGCGAAGGACCTCACGATGTACGCCATGCTCGACAGTCCGAGCCTCACCGGCGCTTACCGCTTCGTGATCAAGCCGGGCGAGCAGACGGCGGTCGAAATCGATGCCCGCTTGTTTCTCCGCCGGGAGGTGCAGCGGCTCGGGGTCGCGCCGCTCACCAGCATGTTCTTCCACGGTGAGAACACCCTTCGGCCGTTCGAGGACTTCCGCCCTGAGGTCCACGATTCCGACGGGTTGCTGCTCAACTTCGCCAGCGGGGAGTGGCTCTGGCGCCCGATCGACAACCCGCGCACGCTGAATGTGAGCGGGTTGCGCATACCTGATCCAAAGGGTTTCGGACTGCTACAGCGCGATCGCGACTTTGATCACTACCAGGACCTCGAGACCCACGCCGAAATGCGGCCGAGCGTCTGGATCGCCCCGCGGGGCAATTGGGGCGAGGGCCGGATGGAGCTGGTGGAAATCCCCACGAAGTCGGATACCAACGACAACGTCGTCGTCTTCTGGACTCCAGAGAAGCAGCCAAAGCCGGGCGAGGCGGTTGCCTACGCGTACACGATGTACTGGTACGGCGATGATCAGACCCGACCTCCGGGTGGCCGCGTCATCGCCACGCGCCGGGACCGCGGAACCGCGGAAAATGCGCACCGATTCGTCGTCGACTTCGCCAGCAAGAAGCTCGACGCCCTGCCCCCCGAAACCGTGCTCCGGGGCGTGATCACGATCGCGTCGGGAGAAGGCTCGGCCGAATTGCTCGATCAGCAGGTCGCCAAGAGTCCAGCGACGGGCGGCTGGCGGCTCACGTTTCAGGTGCGGCCCAAAGGAAAGGACCCCGTCGAGCTGCGCGCCTTCCTCGACAAGGGCGGCGACACGCTGACGGAAACGTGGTCGTATGTGATCCTGCCCTGAGCACATCGGCGTCCAGGACCGCCACCTCGGAATCATCTGGGAATCATCAGCCCCGACCGTCACACCACTCTGCAAAGCCGACGGCACAGCGAGGGCGCCATCGGAGCCCCACTCACCTGCCGATGCCAAGATTGCAGATGAATTACTGGAACAATTCTTGCCACAATAGAGTCACGTGGATCCCGCCTCTCGATCATTCCAGCCTCCGCGTCAACGACTTACGATGCTCACCCGCTATTTGCTCATGCTCGCGACCGTGCTGGGATTGGCCTGGTGTAGGGCGGATTCGCTCCACGCCGCCGGCATACCGGATCCAGAAGCGGCGTTGAAAGAAGTGGTCCAGTTCTTCCTCGGGTGCCCATCTTGGGGCGCCGCGGCCAAGACGAACATCTGTCCGATGGACGATCAAGCGGCGCCGGCACCCGAGCCAACGGAGGAACGGGCCGCGACCCCGAAGAAAGAAGCGTGGGAGCGCGCCCTCGGCGGCCAAGAGGCCGCGCGGGCGCACGTGAGAGCTCGGCTGGCCGGCTGGCCACAGCGCTTGCTGGTGGAGAAAGGAACGCTGCCGCAGGCGAACGCCGAGTTTGCGTGGCGGGTGGCGGCCGACACCTGGCGCGGACTCGACGCCTTCACCGACCGTGAGAACGGGTTACCGATCGATAACGTCCGCTTGGCGACGAGCGCTCGCGACCAGTCGGATCCGCGCGTTGGCGATTACACCAGCGGGACGAACATCGGTCTCTTTCTGACGGCGGTCGTTGCGGCACGCGAACTCCACATCCTCGACGATGCGGCTGCGGTCGAGAGGATCCGCCGCGTGCTCGGCACCCTGGAACACCTCGAGATGTATCGGGGTTTCCTGTTCAACTACTACGACACCACGTCGCTGGAACCCACGAGCCACTTCATCTCTTTCATCGACTCGTCATGGTTGGCTGCCGGGCTCATGGTGGCGCGGATGGCGTTTCCCGAACTGGCCGAGCCATGCACCAAGCTGCTCGATCAGATGGACTTCAGTTTCTTCTACGATCCGATCACGCGGCAGGTCTCGCATGGGTACTACACGAACCCCGGGAAACCGTCGCTCTATCATTATGGGACCTTCTACACGGAGGCACGGCTGGGGAGCCTCATCGCGATCGGCAAGGGCGAGATCCCGGAGCGCCACTGGTTTGAGATGGTGCGAACCTTTCCCGGGGAGTGTGCTGGGCAGAGCCGGACCCCGCAGGCGATCAAGCTGAAGACGGTCCGCGGCCACACATTCTCGGCGGGATACTACGAGTGGAATGGCGTGCAGTACGTTCCGTCGTGGGGCGGGAGCATGTTCGAAGCGCTCATGCCGACCTTGGTGCTCGACGAGATCGAGTACGCGCCCAAGAGCTTGGGAATCAACGATCGGATCCACGCCGAGGTGCAGGATCGCTACGCCGTGGACGACCGCGGATACCGTGTCTGGGGCATCTCGCCGTGCTCGTCGCCGGCGACAGGGTTGTACGCCGAGTACGGCATCCACGTGCTCGGATCGCGCGGGTACGTCGTCGGACCGGTGACCCCGCATGCCGCCGCGCTCGCGCTCAGCGTGAGGCCCGAGGCGGGGATCGCCAATCTGCGCGCGCTGGCCGATCTCTACGACGTCTACGGCGACTATGGTTTCTACGACGCCGTGGATCCACGCTCCGGCGAGGTGGCATACGCCTACCTCGCGCTCGATCAGTCCATGCTGTTCATCGCCCTGGCCAATCACCTCACCAACGGGCAGGTCCAGAAGCGCTTTGCGTCCGACCCCATCGTCCAGAAGGTGCTGCCAATGATCGGCGAGGAAGATTTCTTCAACTGAGCCCGGCGGTCTCGGTTGCGCGCGCGCCGAAGTCGACGTCCTCTCGCGCCCCCATTTCGTTCCTCTCCCTCAGGGCCCTCAGGGAGAGGCCAGGTGAGGGGATGAGACAACCACGGAACGTCACCGTATTAAGACACAGTGCTCAGCGACTCAGGACGAAGATCGCAACATCCGCCTCGAGATTCGGATCCACGGTGATCCAGCGG
>Ga0316622_100001272_pt1 | contig 16201 bp, 16 predicted proteins | sample OWC_Aug_OW2_C1_D_FD_207646 | JGI IMG/M metagenome (GOLD analysis project Ga0316622, IMG submission 207646) | Wetland soil microbial communities from Old Woman Creek delta, Ohio, United States - OWC_Aug_OW2_C1_D5_C | ecosystem: Environmental > Terrestrial > Soil > Wetlands | place: USA: Ohio... | reverse complement strand
CAGGCCGCGCTACTTCCGCTGGTCGGCCGGCTGGGTCGTCAGCGCGGTGGCGCCGCCGCGCGGCCCGTGGCTGCGCTTCAGCCAGCGCGCCTCGAAGGCGTCGAGATAGGAGTAGATCACCGGCACCACGACCAGCGTCAGCAGCGTCGAGGTGATCACGCCGCCGATGATGGCGCGACCCATCGGCGCCTGCTGTTCGGCGCCCTCGCCCAGCCCGAGCGCCAATGGCAGCATGCCGAAGGTCATCGCCGCCGTGGTCATCAGGATCGGCCGCAGCCGCACCTGGCCGGCGGCGATCAGCGCCTCCATCCGCGACAGGCCGCGCTTCTGGCCCTGGTTGGCGAAGTCCACAAGCAGGATGGCGTTCTTGGTCACCAGGCCCATGAGGAAGACGATGCCGATCATCGAGAAGATGTTCATCGTGGTGCCGGTGACCAGCAGCGCCAGCATCACGCCGACGATCGACAGCGGCAGCGAGGCCATGATCGCGATCGGCTGGATGAAGCTGCCGAACTGCGACGCCAGCACGATGTAGATGAAGATCACCGCCAGCGCCAGCGCGCCCATGATCGCGGCGCCCACCTCCTGCTGGTCGCGGATCTGGCCGCCAACGTCGAAGCGCAGGCCAAGCGGCAACTCGTAGCTCTTGACCAGGTCCTGCACTTCCTTGCCGGCGTCGCCGGCCGGCCGGCCCTCGACGTTGGCAAAGAGCGCCACCCGCCGCTGCAGGTCCTGACGGCGGATGTTCTCAGGGTTGAAGGTCCGCTCAAGCGTGGCGATCGCGCGCAGCGGCACCACCTCGACGGAGCCGTCAGCGCGCGTTCTGCCAGTGGCGATGTTCAGGTTCGAGATGTCGTCGATCACCGTGCGGCTGCCGCGCGGCAGCTGCGTGATCACCTCGTAGTTCTGCCCGTCCGGCGCCAGCCAGTAGCCGGAGTTCTCGCCGCCGACCAGGGCGCGCAGCGTGGTGCCCAGCTGGGCGTGCGTGATGCCGTACTCGGCCGCCAGTTCGGGTTTCAGACGCACCGCCAGTGCCGGCGTGCCGTCCTTGACCGAGATGTCGACATCGGTGACGCCGCGGATCTGCGCCACCTTGTTGCGGAAGTCGGCCATGACGCGGTTCATCGCCTCCTGGTCGTTGCCCAGCAGCGCGACGTAGATGGTGCCGCCGAAGCCGACCGTCAGCTGCACCCCGGGGATGCCGGCGACCTGCTTGCGGATCGCCTCTTCGATCTTCTGCTGCGAGCGGTCACGCTCGGCGCGCGGCACCAGCTGAAGGTTGATGCGGGCGTTGTTCTTGGCGCCGTCGGTGCCGATGCTGGTGTCGATCGCGGCAATCTCCCTGAATCCGCGCAGGACGCCTTCGACGCGCTTGACCCGCTCGTCGGCGTACTCGAGGCTCGAGCCGACCGGCATCGTCAGGCGCACGCTGGTGAAGCTCTGGTCGGCCTCCGGCATCAGCTCCCCGCCGACGATGCCGGCGATCGGGATGCTGGCGAGAAAGCTCACGGTGGCGATGGCCAGCGTGCTCTTGCGGTGGCCCAGCGCCCGGCGCAGCAGGCGGTCGTAGATCTCGTGCCAGCGGTCGACCCAGCGGTCGAACACGGTGAGCATGCGACCGATCACCGGCACGTCCTTCGCGCCCTGCGGCGGGTCGCGCCACACGGCCGACAGCATCGGATCGAGCGTGAAGCTGACGAACAGCGACAACAGCACGGCCACCACCACGGTGATGCCGAACGGATAGAAGAACTTGCCGACGATGCCGCCCATGAAGGCGATCGGCACGAAAACGGCGACGATCGAGAAGGTGGTGGCCAGCACGGCCAGGCCGATCTCGTCGGTGCCCTCGCGCGCGGCGGTGTAGTGGTCCTTGCCCATGCGGATGTGGCGGACGATGTTCTCGCGCACCACGATCGCGTCGTCGATCAGCAGGCCGATGCACAGGGACAGCGCCATCAGCGTCATGTAGTTCAGCGTGAAGCCGAACGCGTAGATGGCGATGAAGGTGGCGATCACGGCGATCGGCAGCGTCAGCCCGGTGATCACCGTGCTGCGCCAGGAGCCGAGGAACAGGAACACGATCAGCACGGTGAGCATGGCGCCCTCGACGATCGTGCGCTTGACATTGTCGACCGACTGCTCGACGAAGTCGGCCATCGCCCACATGAACTTCAGCTCCACGCCCGGCGGCAGCTGCTTGCGGATGTCCTCGGCGGCCAGCTTGAGCTGCCGGCCGACCTCGACGATGTTGGCGTCCTGCGCCTTGTAGACCCACACGCCGATCGCCGGCTGACCGTCGACGCGGGTGAGCGACCGGCGATCGGCCTCGGCGTCGACCACCTCGGCCAGCTGGCCGAGCAGGATCGGCACGCCGCCGCGGCGGGCGACGATGATCTCGTTGAACTGCGCGGGCGAAGACAGCCGCCCATCGACGCGGACGATCGCCTCCGAGGTCAGGTTGGAGATCGTTCCTACCGGCACGCTGACGTTGGCGGTGCGCAGCGCCGCCACCACCTGGTCGACGGTCAGGCCGTGCGCCGTGAGCTGGGCCGGATTGACGCGCACCTGCACCTGCCGCGTGACGGTGCCGCCGAGGGCGACGCGGCCGACGCCGTTGATGCGCTCGAAACCCTTCTGCGCGATCTGCTCGGCGAGCAGGGTCAGCTCGCGCGGCGTGCGGCCCTGGCCCATCAAGGCGAACGAGGCGACCGGCTGGTCGTTCTCGGTCTCGGCGCGCTCCACGACCGGGTCCTTGGCGTCGCGTGGGAAGCTGGCGCGGATCTGCGCCAGCTTGTCGCGCACCTCCTGCATCGCGCGGGTCGTGTCGACGTCGAGGCGGAACTCGACCCAGGTGAGCGACCGGCCCTCGTCCGAGCGCGACAGGATCCGCTTGACGCCGGCCACGGTGTTCACCGCGTTCTCGATCGGCTTGGCCAGGTCGTTCTCGACCTGCTCCGGCGAGGCGCCCGGATAGTTGACCCAGATCTGCACGCCTGGCGGCGAAACATCCGGCATCGGTTCCACGCCGAGGCGCGCGTAGGAAAACAGCCCCAGCACGGTGAGCGCGACCATCACCATGGTCGCGAATACCGGATGGTTGATCGAAACGCGCGTCATCCACATGGCGTTGCCCCTGCCCGCCTCAGCGCGCCATTGCCACGGTCGCGCGCACCGCCACCTGCGGCTCGGCAGTGACGATGTTGGCCAGCATGCCCTCGCGCAGGTTGTCGAACCTGGTGCCGATCACCTGCTCGTTGCCGGTCAGCCCCGAAGTGATCTCGATGCGCTGCGCGCGCTCGTCGCGCACGCCGGTGACGACGTTGCGCCGCGCAAGCTTGCCGTCGGCAATGATCCAGACGTAACTCTGCCCTCGGTCGTCCTGCACCGCGGTGACCGGCAGCGCAGGCACCGGCGCCTCGCCGCCAACCTGCAGCCTGACCTTGGCGAACATGCCCCCGCGAAGCCGGCCGTCGTCGTTGGGCAACAGCACGTAGACGGCGATCATCCTCGAGCCGGCCTCGGTGGTGGGGTTGATGCGGTCGATCCTGCCCTTGTACGGCTGGCCGGCCAGCCCCTCGATCTCGACCTCGACCTCGGTGCCCTGGGCGATCTTGGCCACGTCGGCCACCGGCGCCTGCGCCTGCACCTCGAGCCGCGACAGGTCGACGATGTGCAGCAGCAGCGCGTCGAAGGCCACCTTCTCGCCCGGCTGCACAAAGCGCTTCGCCACCTGGCCGGCGATCGGCGCGCGGACCACGGCGTCGGAAAGCAGCAACTGCGTCTGCGCCACCTGCGCCTCGGCGGCCTGCACCGCGGCCGCCTGGGCGCGGTAGGCGTCGTCGGCGGTGTCGAAGGCGTTCTTCGAGATGAAGCTCTGCTGGACCAGCTGCGCATTGGACGCGCGCGTGCGCTCCGTCTGCGCCAACGTGGCGCGCGCCGAGTCCAGCGTGGCCTGCCGCTCCGCCATCTGGTTGCGCAGCTGCGCGGTATCGAACTCGGCGATCACCTGGCCGGCGGCGACGCGGTCACCCTCGCGCACCGGCAGTCGCCGCACTTCCGCGGAGAGCTTCGAGCGCACGGTCGCCTGGTTGAAGGCCTGCGCCGTCCCTGGCATTGCCAGTTCCACCGAGAGCTTGTGCGGCGCGAGCCGGACGATGTCGGTCGCGGCGAACGCCAGCGGCGGTTGCTCCTTCTTCTTCTGCTCCGCCTTGGCGCCGACCTTCAGCGCGCCGCTCTGCACGGCCACCAGCGCCCCTGCCCCGACCACGACGACGAGGCCCGCCAGGACCATCCAGCGCTTCCTGCTCTTGCTCATGCTCTTTTCCCGAAGCGGGCCGTGCGTCACTCGATGTGCGGCCGGCCGTATCCTGATTCGTGGCGCGGATTGTCAGGGACCACCGCCCGGCCCGCCATCGCCTTGCGACGGAATGCAGCTGCGTGCGACGAAACGCGGGCCGCGCGGATGGGCAAGGTTGCCGGCGGCCCGTGTCCCCTAGATGTCCGCCTCGACCTCGTTGCCATGCTCTTCGATCCAGGCACGGCGGGCGGCGGCTTCGCCGCGGCCCATCAGCATCGTCATCGTACCAACCGTCTCGGCCAGCGCCAGGTCCCCAAGAGCCACCGGCAGCAGGCGGCGCGTGTCGGGGCTCAGTGTCGTCTCCCACAACTGCTCGGCACTCATCTCGCCCAGGCCCTTGAAACGGGCGATTGTCCAGCTGCCTTCGCGCACGCCCTCGTCGGCAAGCTTGGCGAGGGTAGTGTCGAGTTCGTGGTCGTCGAGGCAGTACAGGCGCCGCGCCGGCCGCTTGCCAGCGGCGGGCACGTCGACACGGAACAGCGGCGGCCGCGCGACGAAGATGTGACCGCGCTCGATCATCTTCGGGAAGTGGCGGAAGAACAGCGTCAGCAGCAGCACCTGGATGTGCGCGCCATCGACGTCGGCATCGGCCAGCACGCAGATCTTGCCGTAGCGCAGACCGGAGACATCCGGCTCGTCGTTCGGTCCGTGGGGGTCAACACCGATGGCCACCGCGATGTCGTGCACCTCGGCGTTGGCAAACAGGCGGTCACGCTCGACTTCCCAGGTGTTCAGCACCTTGCCGCGCAGCGGAAGGATGGCCTGGAACTCCTTGTCGCGGCCCATCTTGGCCGAGCCGCCGGCCGAGTCGCCCTCGACCAGGAACAGTTCGTTGCGCGCGATGTCGGTCGATTCGCAGTCGGTGAGCTTGCCCGGCAGGACCGCCACCGCGGAGCCTTTCTTCTTCTCGACCTTCTGCGCCGCGCGGGCGCGCGCCTGCGCCTGCCGGATCACCAGGTCCGCCAGCGCACGCCCGTACTCCGGGTGCTGGTTGAGCCAGATCTCCAGCTGCGGCTTCACCTGGCTGGCAACCAGGCGCAGCGCATCGCGACTGTTCAGGCGCTCCTTGATCTGGCCCTGGAACTGCGGATCGAGCACCTTGGCCGTGAGCACGAAGCTGGCGCGCGCGAACACGTCCTCGGACAGCAGCTTCACGCCCTTCGGCAACAGGTTGTGCGCGTCGATGAAGGCGCGCACGGCGTTGAACATACCCTCGCGCAGCCCGGCTTCGTGCGTGCCGCCGGCCGGCGTCGGAATCAGGTTCACGTACGACTCGCGCGTGAGGGGCCCGTCCTCGGTCCAGGCCAGCACCCAGCGCGCGCCTTCGCCTTCGGCGAAGGATTCGTCGTCCTCATTCGCGTATCCCTCGGCCTCGAACAGCGGTGCCACCGGTTCCGCACCGAGCGCGCCGAGCAGGTACTGCTGCAGCCCGCCGTCATAGCGCCACTTCTCGCTCCGGCCGGTCTTCTCCACGGTCATGGTCACCGTGGTGCCGGGCAGCAGCACGGCCTTGCTGCGCAGCAGCCGCTCGAGCTCGTCAAGCGGAATCGTCGCGGTGTCGAAGTACTTCGGATTGGGCCACACGGTAACCCGTGTGCCTGTCTTCAGTTCACCGCTTCTCGCGGCGCGGGTCGCGAGTTGCTCGCAAACCTCGCCGTCGGCGAAACCCATCGAGTGCGCCTTGCCTTCGCGCCAGACTGTGACGTCCAGTCGGCGCGCAAGCGCATTGGTCACCGACACGCCGACGCCGTGCAGGCCACCGGAAAACGAATAGGCGCCGCCGGCGCGCTTGTCGAACTTGCCGCCGGCGTGCAGGCGAGTGAAGACGATCTCCAGGACCGGTGCGTTCTCTTCCGGATGCAGACCGGTCGGAATGCCGCGGCCGTCGTCCTGCACAGTCACCGCGCCGTCGGCATGCATGGTGACGTCGATGTGGCGACCGAAGCCGGCGAGGATCTCGTCGGCGGCGTTGTCGATCACCTCCTGCACGATGTGCAACGGGCTGTCGGTCCGTGTGTACATCCCCGGCCGCTGCCGGACCGGCTCGAGGCCCTTGAGGACGCGGATCGACGCTTCGCCGTATTCAGCGGCGACACGCGTGCTGCGAGAACGGGGAGTCGTTGCCATGACGTAGGCCGGAATGGTTCACTGCTGCAGCAGCGCCGGCTTGTCCACAGGAATTGTGGATAAGAGCGCGCCGATCATCGAAAAAGCGCGCCGCGGCGAGGCTTTCACTGACTTGCTCAATCAAAATGCAGACCGGCAACCGCCTCGACTCAGCGCAGTCCGCACATCTGCGCCAGGGCCGCCCAGTCGAGTTGCATATCCGGGTGCAGGTAGCCGACGAAGCCCACTGCCAGCACGGCCGCGATCACCGCCCACAGGAAGGCGCGGCGCAGACCCAGCGAAAATCGACGACTTGCCATCAGTTCCAGGGGCGCGCCGCGCCTTCGGCGCGCTGTGCCCCCATCGGCCGCTCGTCGATCGGCCACGACAGCGCCGCCGCCGCCAGCGCCAGACCGATGCCCAGCCACCACATCAGGTCGTAAGAGCCGGTGCGCTCGAAGGTCCAGCCGCCGAGCCACACGCCGGTGAAGCTGCCGATCTGGTGACCGAGGAAAACGACCCCGTAGAGAGTCGCCGAATAGCGCAGCCCGTAGATCTGGCCGACCAGCCCGTTGGTGAGCGGCACGGTGCCCAGCCACAGCAGCCCCATGCCGGTGGCGAACACGTACAGCACCAGCGGCGTCAGCGGGAACAGCAGCAGCAGCGCGATGAACACCGCGCGCAGCGCATAGACCCAGCCGAGCAGGTTCTTCTTGCTGTGCCGCCCGCCCAGCCAGCCGCAACCGTAGGAGCCGATGACGTTAAACAGGCCGATCAGCGCGATCGCCAGCGCGCCGTCGAATGCCGATAGGCCGCCATCGACCACGTACGAAGGCAGGTGCAGCGTGATGAACGAGACGTGAAAGCCGCAGACGAAGAAGCTCCAGAACAGGAAGTGGTACGACCGGTGACGGAGCGCCTCCCGGAAGGCCGCCGACAGCGAATGCTGCGGCTGGTCCGCTGCGTGCACGGTCTTGCCCTGCAGCAGCAGCGCCAGTGGCATGCCGAAGCTCGCCACCACCGACAGCACCAGCAGCGCCGTATGCCAGTCGAAGTGCGCGATCAGCTGCTGGCCGAACGGCACCATCAGGAACTGGCCCATCGAGCCGCCGGCGCTCGCCATGCCCAGCGCGAGGCTGCGCTTCTCCGGCGGTACCGCGCGCGCCACCACGCCAAGGATCACTCCGAAGGTGGTGCCGCTCTGGCCGAGTCCGATCAGCACGCCGGCGGACAGGTACAGCATCGCCGCGCTGTCGGCGTAGCTCATCGACAGCAGGCCGATGCCGTAGAGCACGGCGCCGAGCGCGATCGTCCGGCCCGAGCCGTACTTGTCCGAAAGCGCGCCGAACAGCGGCGCGCCGAGACCCCAGACAAGGTTCTGGATCGCGAAGGCGAGCGAGAACGTCTCGCGCGAGAAGCCCTTGTCGAGGCCCATCGGCTGCATCAGCAGACCGAACGTCGCCCGCACGCCCATGGCAATCAGCAGCACGACGATCGCCGCCGTGAGGACGACTGTGGCACTGCGCTGAGCGGAGGATGACATCAGGTGGACCGGACGACGAAGGGCGCGATTCTAAAGCAGGGCCTGGAGCCGATCACGCGCGAACTTATACTCGCGCGCACTCCCCGTAGTTCAACGGATAGAACAGGCGCCTCCTAAGCGCCAGATCTGGGTTCGATTCCCGGCGGGGGGACGCTTTCGCGAAAGCAAGACGCACCCGCGTGCGTCTTGCGCGAAAGCGCCCGAGCGCCTGCAAGCGCGAGGGGCGCGGCCGCAAGGCCGCGAGCCGACCGAAGCCGTGACGCCAACTGCCTGCGTCCTGCGCGCAAGCGCCCGAGCGCCTGCAGGCGCGAAGGGCGCGGCATCGGTGTGCAGCCGGGACCTACGGCTGTATGAAGTGCTGTCGGTAATGCCGCATCTCGTCGATCGACTCGTAGATGTCGGCGAGCGCCTCGTGCCGGCTCTTCTTCTCGAACGACCGGTACACGTCGGGCTTCCAGCGTCGCGCCAGTTCCTTCAGCGTGCTTACGTCCAGGTTGCGGTAATGAAAGAACGCCTCGAGCTGCGGCAGCCAGCGCGCCATGAAGCGGCGGTCCTGGCAGATGGAGTTGCCGCACATCGGTGACTTGCCGGCCGGCACCAGCGTCTGCACGAAGTCGATCATCCGCTGCTGCGCCTGCCCTTCGTCGAGCAGGCTCGCCCGCACCCGTTCAGTCAGGCCCGAGCGGCCGTGCGTGGCGGTATTCCATGAGTCCATGCCTGTCAGCACGCGTTCGCTCTGGTGCACGACGAGAACCGGACCCTCGGCCAGCATCTCGAGCTGCGCATCGGTGACGACCACCGCGATCTCCAGCACGCGATCGGTGTCCGGGTTCAGGCCGCTCATCTCCATGTCGACCCAGACGAGATTGTTCTCGTCGAAGCGCGCATGGCGAGCCACTGTCTCTGGGGGCTGTGCCATAATTTTTCCGCATTTTCGGCGGCGGATTCTCGCACGCTCACCTCGCACTGCCGCGACCACGAGGGCGCAAACGCTGCGCAGCCAGCTGCACGATGGCCACCGCATTCACCGTCCTGTTCGTCTTCTTCCTGCTGCTGATGATCGGGCTGAAGTTCTGGCTCGCGACGCGGCAGATCATCCACGTCGCGCGTCATGCCGGGGCTGTGCCAGCGCAGTTCGCCAGCCGGGTAAGCCTCGACGCGCATCGCAAGGCGGCCGCCTACACGATCGCCCGCCAGCGACTGGCGATGCTCGAAGCTGCCGTGGGCGTGGCGCTGCTGGTCACGCTGACACTGCTCGGCGGCGTGCAGGCACTCGCGACGACGGTCACCGTGTGGATGGGCAGCGGGCTGGCGGCGCAGGTGGCGATCGTCGCCGGCGTGGCGGTGATCCTCGGCGCGGCCGACCTTCCCTTCGAGTGGTACCGCCAGTTCCGCATCGAGGAGAAGTTCGGCTTCAACAGGATGACGCCGAAGCTGTTCCTCGTCGACATGCTGAAGTCCGTGCTGGTCGCCGCCGCGCTCGGCCTGCCGCTTCTGGCCCTGGTGCTGTGGCTGATGGATGCGGCCGGCGCCTACTGGTGGCTCTACGCCTGGGCCGTGTGGGTCGGCTTCAACGCGCTGGTGCTGGTGCTCTACCCGACGGTCATCGCGCCGTTGTTCAACAGGTTCGAACCGCTCGCCGACGGCGATCTCGTCGCGCGCATCGGCGCCTTGCTCAGCCGCACCGGCTTTTCCAGTCGCGGCGTCTTCGTGATGGACGGTTCACGCCGCTCGGCGCACGGCAACGCCTATTTCACCGGCCTCGGCCGCGCCAAGCGGATTGTCTTCTTCGACACGCTGCTGCAGCGGCTGCAGCCGTCGGAGATCGAGGCGGTGCTGGCGCACGAACTCGGCCATTTCAAGAGGCGCCACATCGCCAAGCGGCTAGCTTTCTCGTTCTTTTCCAGCCTGGTCTTTCTTGCCGCGCTCGGCTGGCTCGCCGGGAGGAGCTGGTTCTACCAGGGGCTTGGCGTCACACCTGCGCTCGATGGCACACACAACGGCGTGGCGCTGGCGCTGTTCATGCTCGTCGTTCCGGTGTTCACGTTCGTGCTGGCGCCGATCGCCAGCCGAATCTCGCGCAAGCACGAGTTCGAGGCCGACGCCTTCGCAGTGGCGCACACCAGCGGCGACGACCTCGCCAGCGCGCTGGTCAAGCTGTACGAGGACAACGCCGCCACGCTGACGCCCGACCCGGTGCACTCCTCCTTCTACGACTCGCATCCGCCGGCGGCGATCCGCATCGCCCGCCTGCGGGCCGCGGCAGCCTGAGGAAGCATCGATGCGCACGGCTGCCGAACTGCTCGCCGCGCATTGCCGCCCGCTCGAGGGCAACGCAGCGATGAGCAGCGAGAGGGTCATAGCGCAGCTTGCGGCGCTTCCGCAGTGGCAGCTTGTCGATGGCGCGATCAGCCGCAGCTACCGTTTCGCCAACCATTTCGAGACGATCGCCTTCGTCAACGCGCTGGCCTGGATGGTTCACCGCGAGGACCACCATCCGGACCTGGTCGTCGGCTACAACCGCTGCGAGGTGCGCTTCAACACACACTCGGTCGGCGGCATATCGGACAACGACTTCATCTGTGCCGCGAAGGCCGACGCGATCTTCGCCCAGCATTACGGCAGCGCGGCTGCATGAGCGAAGCCGCCCACGCGCCGATCCTGTTCGAGGCGCGCGTGGTCGCCGGCTATGGCCGGCACTTCCTGGTCGAGGACGGCGCAGGTCTTCTGTACGAGGCGCAGCGGCGCGGCAAGCGCGGCGACGTCGTGGTGGGCGACCGCGTCCACTGCCAGCGTGCGGCCGCCGCGCAGGCAGCGATCGAGTCGGTCCTGCCACGGACCAGCCTGCTGATGCGCGCCGATGGTGCCCGCAGCAAGGCACTGGCGGCCAACGTCGATCGCGTGGTGGTGGTGTTCGCGCCGCGGCCGGCCTTCAACGAGCGCTTCGTCTGGCGCGCACTGCTGGCGGCTGAGGCGGCTGGCATCGTGCCACTGATCGTGCTCAACAAGACCGACCTCGATCAGGACGGCGCAGGCATGCGGGCCCTGGCAAGGCTGGCGAAGATCGGCTACCCAACGGTGGCGGTGTCAGCGAAGACGGCGCCGGAGCGGACGCGCGCGGCGCTGCGCGCGACGCTGGGCTCAGCGTCGAACCTGGTGGTCGGCCAGTCGGGGATGGGCAAGTCGACGCTCATCAACCTGCTGGTGCCGCGGGCCAACGCGCGCACGCAGGAATACTCGACGCGCTTGAACCTGGGCCGGCAGACGACGACCGCCTCGCGGCTGTTCCCGCTCGAAGGCGGCGGTGACATCATCGATACGCCGGGATTCCAGGCCTTCGGACTCGCCCATCTCGACCTGCAGCAACGGGCCGCGGCAATGCCGGACTTCGTGCCACTGCTCGGGCGCTGCCGTTTCAACGACTGCCGACATCTCGCCGAGCCCGACTGTGCGATCCGGGCGGCGATTGCGGTGGGCCAGATCGATCCCGCCCGCCACTCGTTCTACGTCGAACTCGCCGCGGAGATGGATGCCCTGCGCAAGCGCGACCCGACCTTGCCATGAAGCTGCTGATGCGCTGCGACCACGCGATTGCCGCCGCCCACTACGCCGGCGCGCTGCGCGCCGCCGGCATCGAGTGCGAGGTGCGCAACACCGTGCTGTCCGGCGCGCTCGGCGAGATCCCCTTCCCGGAGTGCGCGCCGCAGATCTGGATCCGCTATGCGCTCGACGAGGCGCGGGCGCGCGAACTGATCGAGCAGCTGCGCACTCCGGTGTCCGGCGACCCGTGGACCTGCAGGCAGTGCGGCGAGGTCCTGGAGCCGCAATTCGCGCAATGCTGGAACTGCGGCGCGCTGCGTTGACTTGGCTGTCAGGCCAGCCAGTTGGCCAGCGAGATCAGCAGCAGCAAGGCCAGCCACAGCAGCAGTGCGCGCCAGACGAGACCGATGGCCGCGTTCAGCATGCCGGGGCCTGGTTCCGACAGACCACCGCCTTCGAGCCCCGCCTCATCGAAGTAGCGCGCCGACTCGGCGCTGCTCAGCACGCGGCTGCCAAGCGCACCGCCGGCTGCGGCAAGAATGACCGTGCGCGAATCGGGCTGCGGCATTCCGTCAACGGCCGCCGGTGGGGCGGTGACCTTGCGCCAGCAATAGATGGCGCCTTCGAAGTCGCCGACGATGGCAAAGCCCAGCGCCGTGAGCCGCGCCGGCAGCCAGTCGATCCAGGCGAATGCCCGCCGGGCAAACTCGCCGAACCGGTCAGCCGGCAGCGCACCCGTCGGCGGCCGGTTCCAGCGCCGGGACAGATACTCGGCCAGGCGAAACAGGATCGGCCCTGATGGCCCCGGCAGGAGGACGAACCAGAAGAAGACGCCGAAGACATGCCTGTGCGCCAGTTGCAGCCCGTGCTCGCACGACTGCCTGACGATCTCGTCGGCGTCGATCTCCGCGGTCGACGGCGCATCTTCGAGTCCCGCTTTCCACTGCGCGAGTTCGCTGCGCGCCGCCGGCAGATCGGAATTGGACAGCGCGATCTGGATGTCCGTCAGGCGGTGGCTGAACTGACGGAAACCCATCGTGAAATACAGCACGATGACGTTGACCAGCAGCGCCAGCCACCACGATATGCTCAGCGCGAACGCGTAGACCGCACCTGCCATTACGATCGCGCCACCGACCAGCAGCAACCAGGCATACATGCCATGCCGCCGTCGGCCGGCGTTCATGCCGTCGTGCGTCGCGTCGGCCATCGTGCCGGCCAGCGCATAGACCGGGTTGCGCAGCGGCAGCGGCCGCAACTGCTCGAGAAGTAGCGTCAGGACGAGCGCGATCCAGCCCACGGCCGTCAACCTTGCCTACGAGAGAAACATGAGGCAGAGGATCTCATGCTCGCAGGAGGTGGTAGAAGTTGCGCAGCATTGCCGCCGTTGCGCCCCAGATGAAATAGCGCCGCCCGGCCTCGTAGGGCATCGCGTAGAACGTGCGACGCATGCCATCGAAGTCGACCAGCCGGCGCTCGTGATGCGCCGGGTTCATCAGGAAGGCAAGCGGCGGCTCGAACACTTCCTCGACCTCGAACGTGTCGATCTCCAGCGCAAAGCCGGGCGTCACCAGCCCGACCACCGGCGTGACCACGTAACCGGTCGCGGTCGCGTAGGGCGGCAGGCTGCCGAGCACTTCGACCGCCTCGGCGCGCAGCCCCACTTCTTCCTCGGTCTCGCGCAGCGCGGCAGCAACCGGGGTTTCGTCTTGGCGTTCGATGCCGCCGCCGGGGAAGCTGATCTGGCCGGCGTGGTCGTGCAGATGCGCGGTGCGACGCGTGAGCAGCACCGTCGGTCCGGCCTCGTGCATCACCAGCGCAATCAGGACCGCAGCCTCGCGAAGGGGCTCATGCGCCTGCGCGAGGCGGGCGTCTGCGGTGATCTCCGGCTGCCACGAAGGCGGAGAGGAGAAGCGCCGCCGCAGCGACTCGGCAGTCATCCGCTCGGCGGCCACCGGCTCTCCGCGCAAGTGCAGCGGCGCGAAGGCCGGATCGTAGCCGACCATTTCCGGGTCGAAGCTCGGCCGCCGCCCTGCCCGAGGCGCAGGCGTGGTGCGGTCAGTCATTGCCGCACGAGGTGCAAACGGCCTGCGCCAGTGCGATCAGGCGCCCTGGTTGCTGCTGCCGCGCTTGTGCGCCAGCTTCTCCTTGATGCGCGCCGATTTGCCGGAGCGCTCGCGCAGGTAGTAAAGCTTGGCGCGGCGGACATCGCCTTTGCGCTTGACCTCGATCGAGGCGATGGTCGGCGAATAGAGTTGGAACGTCCGCTCCACACCTTCGCCGCTGGAGATCTTGCGCACGATGAATGACGAGTTCAGCCCGCGGTTGCGGCGCGCGATCACCACGCCCTCGTAGGCCTGCGTACGCTTGCGCGTGCCCTCGACGACGTTGACGTTGACCACCACCGTGTCGCCGGGGCCGAAGTCGGGAATCGCCTTGCCTTCGGTCAGGCGGGCGATCTCTTCCCTTTCAAGCTGCTCAATGACGTTCATCGCTCTTCTCCAATAACCATCGTGCTGCGGCCTGTTCTAGGCGGCATGAGCCGCGGTTGTTGCCGTTGCAGAGGATGGGTTCGAAACCGCCGGCGGTTTCGCTCCGCCGACACCCTGCGCGATCTCGCGCAGAAACTTTTCATCGCATTCGTCGAGTCGGCCGCCCGCGCGCGCTGCGGCAATCAGGTCCGGGCGTTCGCGAGCGGTTCTTGCCAGCGCCTGCTCGCGCCGCCAGCGCTCGATCTGCGCATGATGTCCCGAAAGCAGCGCCGCCGGCACACCGCATCCGCGCCAGACTTCCGGCCGCGTGAAGTGTGGCGCATCGAGCAGCCCGGTGGCGAACGACTCGTCGGCCGCCGACTCGATCTTCAGCGCGCCCGGAAGATGGCGCACCACGGAGTCGATCACTGCCATGGCGGCGACCTCGCCCCCCGAGAGGACGAAGTCACCGATCGACACTTCCTCCTCGACACAGGCGTCAAGGAAGCGTTGATCGATGCCCTCATAGCGGCCGCAGACCAGCACGGTCGCGCCACCTTCCTGCGCCCAGGCGCGCACCCGCGCATCGGTCAGCGGGTGGCCGCCAGCCGACAGGGCCACCACCCTGCCAGCGATATGACCGGCGGCGCGCTGCGCGGCGTGCGCGGCATCGACGGCCGCGGCCAGCGGTTCGGCCATCAGCACCATGCCGGGGCCGCCGCCAAAGGGGCGGTCGTCGACGGTACGGTGCCGGTCACTGGTGAAGTCGCGCGGATTCCACGTCGCGAGCTGCCAAAGCCCGAGTTCGTGCGCGCGCCGGCTGATGCCGTGGCCGGTGACCGCGGCAAACATCTCCGGAAACAGCGTAACAACGTCGAACCGCATCTGCCTTGCCTGCGACCTACCAATCCGCTTCCCAGTCCACCCGCACCAGCCGCTGCGCCAGATCGACTTCGTCGACATGCCGCTCGACCATCGGCACCAGCAACACCTTCTCGCCGTGCCGCACTTCCAGCAGCTCCTGCGCGCCGCTGCTCAGCACATCGCTCACCGTGCCCAGTTCGACCCCGCTGCGATTGACGACGCGGGCACCGATCAGGTCGATCCAGTAGACCTCGCCGTCAGCGGGCGGCGGAAACTCGTCCCTCGAAACTCCGACCCGTACGCCGCGCAGCTGATCGGCCTGCTCCGGCGTCTCGCAACCCTGCAGCTTCGCCACCACGATGGCGCCGTGGCGGCGCACGCCCGTCACCTGCACAGGACGGGCCGGCTCGCCGAGCCCGAGAAGCCACCAGCGCCGGCACGCCGTAAGCACGGAGGCCTTCGCTGAATGCGGCCGCACCCGCAGCCAACCCTTAACGCCATAGGCACCACCAAGCACGCCCAGTTCGACCAGGTCGGCCGGCACCGACGGCGACGTGCCTGGCTCAGGCGACAGGCTTGCCAAACTCCTTGACCAGACGCGCGACAGTCGGTGACAACTGCGCACCGACGCCTTGCCAGTAGGTCAGGCGATCGGCGGCGACGCGGAAGCGGGTCTCCCCTTCAGCCGCGACCGGGTTGTAGAAACCAACGCGCTCGATGAAGCGGCCATCGCGCGGATTGCGCGAGTCCGTCGCAACGATATTGAAGAACGGACGCTTCTTGGCGCCTCCGCGGGCCAGTCGGATGACGACCATGTGCAATCTTCCTCTATAAAATCCGATGCTTGCGTTCTGGAAAAGCCGGTAATTCTAGCCGAGGCGCCCGCTGCGGGCAAACGGGACCAACGGCGTGCCCGCCCTCGGCGTGCCGAGCCGGGGCAGCCAGCGCGCGCCCGACTAATATTGATTATTCGCCAGGACCGGTCCGCTCACCGAAGTGACCTTCCGCCGCAAGTCGCTCGCCGCCCTGCTCGCCTTCCTGCTCGGCGCCTTCGGCGCCCATCGCATCTATCTGGGTCAGCCCTGGTGGTGGCTGCCGCTGTCGGTGACCGCATTGTCGCTGCCGCTGCTCATCGGCGTGCGCAACTGGTACCAGACGCCGGCGTTCTTCGTCCTGATGGTGCCCGTGGTTGCCGGATTCATCGAGGCGCTGGTGATCGCCCTGACGCCGGACGAGAAGTTCGACGCCCGCTTCAACGCCATCACCGAACGCCGCAACGACAGCGGCTGGGATGCGGCGCTGGTGGCCATCGCCACG
>Ga0316622_100001271_pt1 | contig 16209 bp, 15 predicted proteins | sample OWC_Aug_OW2_C1_D_FD_207646 | JGI IMG/M metagenome (GOLD analysis project Ga0316622, IMG submission 207646) | Wetland soil microbial communities from Old Woman Creek delta, Ohio, United States - OWC_Aug_OW2_C1_D5_C | ecosystem: Environmental > Terrestrial > Soil > Wetlands | place: USA: Ohio... | reverse complement strand
GCTCCACGACGAGGCCGAAGATACGACTGCAGTCGAACTCGATCGCTTGAACGCGAAGTCCGGATCGGACGGCAAGGAAGGAGGCCACACCGACTCAGAACTCACTTGCGGGAGGAGTCCAGATACGTTGTTAGGCGCCAATCCTCTTGCCATGCGTCGGCCAGTTCATCGCGAGCCGCCTGCCGGATGCGGCGCAATCTCGAAGGTACAAGTTGATCAGCGTCTGGTAGGCAATGCCCGTTTCCCCAGCGAGATGCTTGAAGTACTCGATCGTCTGCTGATCGAGGCGAATCGTCACCTGCCGCTTCATTCGCTTCGCGTACGGGTTCCGCTGCGCCTTGCTGAAATCGTACTCTTTCCTCATCACATTACCCTCTCGAGGTACAGCTGCTGCTCGCGTTTCGTTGCCTTGCGCGCGGAGATGATTCGAATTGTGTCCCCATCGTCTTCGACTGTGTGAACCACGGTGAGCATTCGAAGGCGCACGCTCAGGCCCAGGAGCAGGTACCGTTCCTCGCGTGCCGAGTGGTCGGGATCCGCAAGAAAGAGGGCGTTGTCGTCGGCGAAGATGCTCTGCGCTTCCCTGAAGGACACCCCATGCTTCCGCTGATTGGCGGCGGTTTTCGCAGGATCCCAAACAAAGCGCAAGTCGCCCATGTCCTTAGCGTACAGACGTTGTAACTACATGTCAAACATTCGGTGTGTGCGCCTAAGAAATCGAGCGGTCTACCGTATCCAATACGGCTGACCTGCCGCAAGAAATATCAACACAAGGAGGCCATCCTCCAATCCTGCATCTCCAATGGTACTCCCGCTCCGCGAAACAACATCCCGGAATGCGTTGCGGGGCTGCAAGGTTGCAGCTCATGTCTTGCCGCCCTCCCCGAGGACCCCAGCCATCCGATCCACGGGGCTGAGGACTCCCTTCCCTCCGCGGTTGAGCACGTGGGTGTAGATCATGGTGGTGGTGACGTCGCGGTGCCCGAGAAGCTCCTGCACGGTGCGAATGTCGTAGCCGTCCTCGAGCAGGTGCGTGGCGAACGAGTGGCGGAAGGTGTGGCAGGACGCCGGCTTGGCCTACGGCCGGAAGGTGCCCGGTGGGAGAACGTTTCATAGCTTCCGCGCGACGGTGGCAACGCTCGCTTTCGCGATCGGGTTCCCGATGCGACGATTCGACTCCTCGGGGCTTGGCGCGCGCCGCGCGTGCTCGACCGCTACCGCGCCGTCATGCCTGAGACCGTTCGGGCCGCGGTCGCGACGCTCTCGAGCGTGGCCACGCTCGGCGCTCGTTCGCGCTATGGGCACACCATGGTCACAACCTCGACCGTGACCGAGAGCGCCTCTTCCGGGGAAGCGGGGGAAAGCGTTGCGGCTCTGTAGGTTACTTGGCGGGGCCGACGGGGCTCGAACCCGCGACCTCCGGAGTGACAGTCCGGTGTGCTAACCAATCTGCACTACGGCCCCGCTCCCACGATCCTCTGGTGGGCGGTACCGGACTCGAACCAGTGACACCCTGCGTGTAAGGCAGGTGCTCTACCAGCTGAGCTAACCGCCCCGACAAACGAGGAATGGTAGGGCAAAGGCGGAATGGCGTCAAGGACGGCGCGTGCGCCGGCCTCGGACACGAGGCCCGGGATCCCGCGGCCTGCGCCACCTATAATCGTCCAGTCCCGGAGGCACCGTGTCGCGTCCCAGGCTTCGCATGCTGGCCGTCCTCGCAGCCTTGACCTGCGGGTCCTTCGCCGCGCGCCTCTTCGCGCAGGAAACGCCTCAGTCCGGCCCCGCGGCGCCGCCCCCTCCGGAAAGCGCGGCGGCTTCCCCCGCACGCACCACGAGCCTCCAGGGGACTGCGATCCTCGGCCGGAGCCGGCCCGTCGCCGGGGCCACCGTTCTGGCGGCGGCGCGATCTGGCCCGGCGCGGATCTTCGTGACCTCGACCGACGGCCGCGGGACGTTCCTGCTCGACAACGTCCCGGAGGGGGCGTACGACGTCGAGTTCCTGCGCGACGGCCTCGAGGCGGTCCGCAAGGAGAAGGTCGAGGTCCGGGCCCCGTTCCGCGCCATCGTCGAGGTGACGATGCGGGCCGCGAGCGCGTCCGCCCCTCCCGCGCGCGTCGAGCGAGCGCCGGCCGCCGAGGCGGGGACGCTCACGCTCGGGGGGCACGCGTCCGGGCGCGACGGCCAGCCGCTCTCGGACGTCCGGGTGAGGATCGTGCGCCGGGACGCCGCCGAGGATCCGCGCGAGGTGCGCAGCGGCGCGGATGGGAGCTTCGAGGTCGGGAGCTTAGCGCCCGGGGAGTTCGAGCTGGATTCGGGCGGGCTCGGGGTGCTGCCCGTCCGAGCCCGCTTCCGGCTGCAGGAGTCGGGGCAGCTCCGTCTCGTGCTCGTCTCGCAGCCGACCGTGTACGAGCCGTCGCCGCTCGAGCTCCTCCCACCCGAAGAGCCGATCCCTCCGCCCGCGGGCTGAGCCCCGCGCGCTCAGTTCGCCGCTGCGGAGCGCAGCCCTTGCGGCCGTACCGCGAAATACCCGCGGCGCGCGTTCACCTTGAGCTTTTCGTTGCGGGTTTTCACCTCGACCCGGATCCAGCGCCCGTCCCAGGTCTGGATCGGCGTGGAGTAGGTGATCGCGTACTGCTTGCGCAGCTCCTCGGCGATGCGCTCGTAGGTCTCACCCAGGTCCGAGGCCTTCTTGACGAAGAAGGACCGGCCTCCCGTTTCCTCCGGAAACTCCTTGATCACGGTGCGGCCGGGGCCGAAGCTTCCGCCGAGGCCGATCGCGTACACGATCACGTTCTCCGACTTCGCCTCCTCGAGGATCCGCTCGAAGCCGAACTGGCTCGAGGTGTCGTCGCCGTCGGTCAGGAGCACGATCGCCTTGCGTCCCTGGATCCCGCGCAGCTTGCGGTAGGCGGCGTGCAGGGCGTCGTAGATCGCGGTCGCCCCGATCGCCTCGGTCGAGACGATCGCGCTCTTGAGCGCCGTCTTGTCCGCGGTCAGGTCCTGGATCAGGAACACCTTGTCGTCGAAGGTGACGATCATGGCGCGGTCCTGCTCGCGCACCGTGTCCACGAACGAGCCGGCGGCGGCGTGGACCTCCTTCATCTGCTCGCGCATGGAGCCCGAGGTGTCCAGGAGGATGGCCAGGGTGATCGGCCGGTCCTCGACGTAGAACTCCAGGATCTCCTGCTCCTTCCCGTCTTCCAAGATCCGGAAGTCCTCGCGCTTCAGGTCCGTGACGAACTGATCGTTCTTGTCGGTCACCGAGGCCCAGAGCACGATGCGGTTCACTTCCTCGACGTAGGAGAGGATCACCTTGCGCGTCACGACCGTGTCGCTCACGGTGATCCCCTCGCGGTGGTGAGCGATCGCCCGCACGATCCAGGACTTCGAGGCCTCGCCGAAATCGAAGAAGCACTCGTAGGGCGCCTCGCGGTCGACGAAGATCACCTTGTCGGCTACCAGAAACTCCACGCTCTCCACCGCGTCCGGGTTCTCGGCGCGAACGGTGGCGGTGATCTTCGTCTTGCCGAAGACCACCTCCTGATTCTTGGGCGAGGTGATCTGGATCGAGAACCCTCGGCGCGGGGGAGCGTCCTGGGCGCGCGCGGGCAGGTGCGGCGCGAGCGTGCAGGCCGCCAGGAGCGCGAGCGCGGGCGCCCGGCGCGCGGTCATGACCCGGACCCCGGCAGGGACCCCGTGCCGGGCGGATTCTCGGGCGCCGGCTCGGCCGGCGGCAGCGCGCCGGGCGCGATCTGGCCCAGGATGCGCACGAGGCGGGCGCGCGCCGGGCCCTCGTGCACCTCGTCCAGGTATCTCTTGTACTCGGTCACGGCCTCGTCGCGGCGGCCGAGCCGCAGCAGGGAGTTCCCCAGGTACAGCCGCGCGTGCTTCTCGGCGGGGTCGAGGCCGAGCGCGCGGCGGTACGCGTCGACGGCGCCCGCGTCGTCCCCGAGCCGGGCCAGGGCCACGCCCTGATTGATCTCGAGATCGGCGCGGCCGCCGCCCCGGGCCAGCTCGGCGTAGAGCACCTGCGCCTCGCGCGGCCGGCCGGCGCGGAAGAGGTAGTAGGCGTAGCGCTCGCGCTCGATCCCCGCGGGGTCGCTCCGTCCCTGCAGGTCGGCCGCCCGCTCCCAGTCCCGGCGGCCCGCGTAGATCCCCGCGAGACGTCGCAGGACCTCGGGGGTTTCGCCGGCGGCGCGCTGCGCCTCGAGCGCGGCCAGCTCGCTCGCCTCGGCCTCGACGGCCGTCTTCTTCTCCTGGATCTCGCGTCGCTGGCCCGAGTCGAGACGGCTGTCCTCGAGCGCTTGCGCGAGCTCGAAGGAGGCGGCGGCGTAGTCGCCGCGGCGGCGAGCGATCTCGGCCAGGCCCACGCGGGCGTCGGGATATCCGGGGTCGACCTCGAGTGCCTTGCGGAACGAGGCCTCCGAGCGCTCCAGAAGCCCCATGTCGAGCTCGATGCGCCCGAGGGTCGTCCGGTGCTCTGGGGAGCGGGGCTCGAGGTCGATCGCCTTGCGGATCGTGACCACGGCCTCGCTGTCGAGCCCGAGCTTCCCGTAGGCCGTCGCCAGGCCGCCGTAGCCGAAGGCGAAATCGGCGCGGATCGTGACCGCGTCCAGGAGCAGCCGCACGGCCTCCTCGTAGCGGTCTTGGCGCAGGTAGAGGCTGCCCAGGTTGGCGTAGGCCTCCGCGTATCCCTTGTTGCTCGCGATCGCCCTGCGGAAGAACTCCACCGCGCGCTCGTCGTCCGCCTTGGCCTCGTACACACGGGCGATCCCGTCGAGCCCCCCCGCGTACTCGGCGCGCAGCTTGAGCGCGCGCACGAAGGAGGCCAGGGCCTCGTCCGTGTCCCCCTGCTTGAGCCGCGCGTTCCCGATCGCGATGTGGGCCTGCAGGTGCGTGGGGTCCAGGTCCAGCGCGACCTCCAATGCCTCGATCGCCTCCGGATAGCGCCGGTCGCCCGTGAGCGCGAGACCGAGGTAGTAGTAGGCGCGGAACGTATTCAGCGCGAGATCCGCGGAGCGCCGCAGCTTCTCGACCGCCTTGGGGTAGTCTCCCTGGTTGTAGGCGGAGACCCCCTCGTTCAGGAGGGCGATCGCCTCGACGCGGATCTCGCCGGCCTTTCCGGCACGGGCGCTCTCGCCGGCGAGGGCGAGCAGCGCCGCGGCCGCGAGCGGTCGGCAGAGGAGGAAGCGACGCATCGCGCAGACCATTCTGCCTACTTTGCCGCGCGGGGCAAGGGGAAGCGGGCCGCGGCCGCCCCTGCCCGCGGATCTGGTAGCATCGATTGGGTGGACAAGGACGTGAGTCTCGGCTGCGGGCTGCGTCTTGCGATCGCGATGCTGTTGCTGCCGCTCCTCGCGGGATGCGCGGGAGGCCAGGGCGCGCGAGGCTCGGAGACGGAGGCCCCGGCCGGGCCCCAGGACCTGCGTGTCCACCGGGGGGACTTCCGCGGGCGGTTCCTGCTGACCGGGGAGCTCAAGGCGGTCCGCTCCACCGACCTGGTCGTCCCCCGCACGCCGAGCTGGGAGATCCAGATCCGCTGGATGGAGACCGACGGGGCCACGGTGCAGGCAGGGCAGAAGGTCCTGGAGTTCGACAACTCGTCCTTCACGGGAGAGCTCGAGGAGAAGCGTCTCGCCGAGGCCCAGGCGGAAAACGCGCTGGCCGCCCAGGAAGCGCAGGCCGCGGCCGCCGAGGCCGAGAGCGGCTACCAGCTGGAGCAGCGCCGGATCGACCTCGAGAAGGCGAGGCTCGATGCCGCGGTCCCCGCCGAGCTGCGATCGCTGCGGGACTACCAGGAGAAGCAGCTCGCCCTGGAGCGCGCGCAGGCGCAGTACGAGAACGCCCGCGAGACGCTGCAGGCCGGGCGGCGCGCGGCGCGCGAGGAGCACGAGGTCCTGCGCATCCAGCTCGAGAAGGCGTCCCGGGAGGTGAAGGTCGCCGAGCAGTCGATCGGCGCCCTCACGCTCGCGGCGCCGCGCGCGGGGATCCTGGTGGTCAACGATCACCCCTGGGAGGGCAGGAAGCTCCAGGTCGGGGACAGCGCCTGGGTAGGTCTGGCCGTGATGAGCATCCCCGATCTCACCGAGATGCAGGTGGACGCCATGCTCATCGACGTGGACGACGGCAGCATCGCACCAGGGTCGCCCGCGGTCTGCACGCTCGATACTTACCCCGAGCTCTCCTTCCCGGGCGTCGTGAAGGAGATCACGCCCATCGCGCAGACGGTCGGGCGCCGCTCCCAGCGCCGCGCGTTCCGCGCAGTGATCGGCCTGGAGCGCTCCGATGCGGAACGCATGCGCCCGGGGATGTCCGTCAAGGTCGAGGTCCTGGCGCGCGCACTCCCGGGAGTCCTGCTCGCGCCGCGCGCGGCTCTGGATCTGGATGCCGATCCGCCCCGGGCTCTGCTCCGGGACGGCAGCCTCGCCCAGGTCCGGCTCGGCCCCTGCGGCGCACTCGAGTGCGTCGTCGAGGACGGGCTCGGCGAGGGAACGCTCCTGAGGGCACGCCTGTGAGCGGGGGCCGCCGCATGGCGCGCCTGACCCCCTGGATCGGCGCCGCCCTGGTGGTGGTCCCTGCCGGCGTCTGGCTCGCCGCGCGCGGGTCCGGCGCGGAGCAGGGGGATTGGGTCGAGGTGCGCCGCGGGGACTTGGCGCTCGGCGTGGAGGTCACGGGCACCCTGCGCGCGATCGACACCAGCCTGCTCGGCCCCCCCCCGGTGAACGGGCTCTGGGACTACAAGATCTCGCACCTCGCCCCGGAGGGGAAGGAGGTCAAGGCGGGCACACCGGTCCTGGGCTTCGACACGAGCGAGCTCGAGCGCAGGCTCGAGGAGAAGTCCGCCGAGAGCGCCTCGGCGCAGAAGGAGATCGAGAAGCGCGAGATCGATCTGACCCTGAAGCGCCGCGACGACGAGCTGCGCCTGGCCGAGGCAATGGCACGCCAGCGCAAGGCCCAGCTCAAGGTGGACCGGCCCGAGGATCTGGCCGCGGCCTCGGACCTGGCGCGGTCGCGGCTCGATCTGGACCTGGCCACGCGCGAGATCGGCTATCTCCAGGAGAAGCTCGTCTCCGAGCGGCGCGTGGCGGACGCCGAGCTGGCCTCGCTCCGCGAGAAGCGCGACAGGGCCGACCAGCGCGTGCGCGAGATCCAGGACGCCATCCGCCGGATGAGCGTGAGCGCGCCCCGAGACGGAACCGTGATCTACGTGAGCAACTGGCGCGACGACAAGAAGAAGGTCGGGGATTCGTGCTGGCGCGGGGAGAAGGTCGTCGAGGTCCCCGATCTGGAGCGCATGAAGGCGCAGGGGGAGGTGGACGAGGCCGACGCCGGCAAGATCGCCGTCGAGCAGCGGGTCACCTTGCGTCTCGACGCCCACCCCGGCGTGGAGTTCGTGGGCAAGGTCAAGTCGATCTGGGGGACGGTGCAGAGGAAGTCCTGGAACAACCCGCTCAAGGTGGTACGCCTGGACATCGAGCTCGAGAGCACGGACCGCCAGCGCATGCGCCCCGGGATGCGCTTCACCGGGACGATCGAGACCGGCAAGCTCGCGAACGTCCTGGTGATCCCCGCCGAGGCGGTGTTTCCGACCCCGCGCGGCCCCGTGACCTGGCGCGAGACGCGCTTCGGCGCGGAGGAGGTCCGGCTCACCCTGGGTCAGCGCACCGCGAAGGAGTTCGAGGTCCTGGCTGGGCTCGCGGCGGGGGACCGGGTCTCGCGCAGGAACCTCGCCCCGAAGGGGCGCCCGGCGTGAGCAGGCGCGGGCTCACGCTCGCGGCGCTGGCCGCGGCGGTGCTGGTCGCGGCGGCGGCGATCCCCTCGCTGCGCCGGGCCCTGCGCGCCCCGGCGGTTCCGATCCTCGAGGTGAAGCGCCAGCCCTTCGAGCGCAGGATCGCGGCGGAGGGGAACCTCAAGGCGGTGAAGGCCACACCCCTGACCGCTCCCCTCGAGGCCCAGGGGCCGCTCAAGATCGCGTGGCTCGCCCCCGAGGGGGTGCGCGTCGCCGCGGGCGAGGTCGTGGTCCGCTTCGACCCCACCGACAAGGAGAAGGAGGTCGCGGACGGGCGCGCCGACCGCGACGTGTCCGAGCGCAAGATCGCCAAGAAGCGCGCGGAGGACGACGCGACCCTCAAGAACCTCGATCGGGACTCGGACCAGGCGCGCCTCGAGCTGGACAACGCGCGCACGTTCCAGAGCAAGGATCCCGAGATCTTCTCGCGGATCGAGATCATCGAGTCCCAGATCGACGAGACCCTCGCGAGCCAGCGGGTCGACCACGCCTCCGCCTCGCGCAGCACGCGGGCGAGCCTCTCCGAGGCCGACGTGGATCTGCTGGCGATCGAGCGCAGGAAGGCCGACCTCAAGGTCCGCCAGGGGGAGAAGGGTCTGCAGGCGCTCGAGATGCGGGCCCCGCACGACGGAATCCTGACCTACCGCAGGGACTGGCGCGGGGAGCCGCCGCGGGTCGGCGAGGCGGTGTGGATGGGAGAGCCGATCGCGGAGATCCCCGAGCTCGACAACATGGAGGCCGAGGTCTACGTCCTGGAGGCCGACGCCGGCGGGCTCGCGGTGGGCCTTTCGGCCACGGTCGTCCTCGAGGCCCATCCGGAGCTCACCACGAAGGCCAAGGTGAAGCGCGTGGACACGCTGGCCCGGCCGCGGCAGCGCGGGACCCCCGTGCAGTACTTCAGCCTGACGCTCGAGCTCGAGCGCACCGACCCCGCGCTCATGAAGCCCGGGCAGCGCGTGAAGGCCGAGGTGATCACGGACGAGAGGCCCGCGGCGCTGGTCGTTCCGCGCCAGGCCGTGGTCGAGAAGGAGGGCAAGAAGCTCGTCTACCGGCAGACCGGCTCCGGCTTCGAGCCCGTCGAGGTGGTGCTCGGTCCCGAGGCGCTCGGGCGCGTGGTGGTGGAGAAGGGGGTCGAGGAAGGGGACCGGATCGCCGCACGCGATCCGACCCGCCCCGCCGAGGAGCAGGCTCCGGAGGAGAAGCCGTCGCCGGCCCCCTCGGCTCCCGGCGGCGGCGCCCCGACCGTGGTGGTGGTCCGCTGATGACCGCCGGAGAGGCGCTCGAGAGCGCGCTCGGCAACCTGGTCGCGCACAAGCTGCGCTCGACCCTGAGCATGCTCGGGATGATCTTCGGCGTGGGGGCGGTGATCGCCATGCTCTCGATCGGCGGCGGCGCCGAGCGCCAGGCCATGGAGATGATCGAGCGCATGGGCGTGCGCAACATCCTGGTGCGAACCAAGGAGCCGAAGCAGGAGGAGGCCCAGGAGCTGCGCAAGAAATCCCTGGGTGTCTCCGAGCGCGATGCGCGCGCCATCCTCGAGGGGGTCCCCGGCGCGGAGCGCGTCCTGCCCCGTGTCGAGGTGGAGGCGTACAAGGTCATGGCTCCCGGGGCGAAGAGCGAGGCCAAGGTCCTCGGGGTCTCCTGGCGCCAGGCGGACCTCACGCGCCTCGCGCTCGCCGAGGGACGGTTCCTGGACGCCCAGGACGAGCGCTCCCACGCGCAGGTGTGCGTGATCGGACCGGTCGTGCGCCGCGACCTCTTCGGCTTCGCCCCGGCGCTCGGCTCCGATCTCAAGATCAACGACATGTGGTTCCAAGTCGTGGGGGTCCTCGAGGCCACCGGCGGCTCGGGGAGCTTCCAGGGCGTGGCCGTGGGCTCCACGGCGCGCGAGATCTACGTCCCGGTCACGACCGCGCTGCGCAAGTTCGACCGCGACCCGCTCAAGGCCCCGCTGGACGAGATCGTCGTCCGCCTCGCCTCCGACGCGTCGTCGGCGCAGGCCGCGGGGATGATCCGCACCTTGCTCGACCGCCTGCATGCCGGCGTGCGCGATTTCGAGCTGGTCGTGCCCGAGGCGCTTCTCGAGCAGAGCCGGCGCACGCAGCGCCTGTTCAACATCGTCATGGGCTGCATCGCCGGGATCTCGCTGCTCGTGGGCGGGATCGGGATCATGAACATCATGCTCGCGACCGTCCTCGAACGCACGCGCGAGATCGGCGTGCGCCGCGCGCTGGGCGCGCGCCGCCGGGACATCCGCACCCAGTTCATCATCGAGTCGTTCTCGATCAGCATCGTGGGCGGGGTGGCGGGGGTGGTCATGGGGATCCTGATCGCGCGCGTGGTCGCGGCGTACGCGGGATGGCCCACGGTCGTGACGCTGACGTCGGTCGTGCTCGCCGCGGGCGTGTCGATGGCCGTGGGGCTCGTCTCCGGGATCTATCCCGCCGTGCGGGCCGCGGAGCTGGATCCGATCGAGGCGCTGCGCTACGAGTAGACGGCGCCCGCGCGAAGGGGGGACATTCTGCTTTTCCGCCGGCGCCGCCGGCGATTTGTTCGCGATACCGTTGGCGGAAAAGCAGAATGTCCCCATTTGCGTTGGCGTGACCCACGTCACGGTGGGATGCGACGGCGCGAGGTATGCTCGCTTCCCACCAACGGAGGTCGGTCCATGTCTTCGACAACGAATCCCGACGCCGGACCGCTCGCAGCCGCGACCCCGAGGCAGCTCACCGCTCTCGTGCAGTACGGGGAAGGGGCGATCGTGAGCCGCGTGCTGGGCAAGAACTCCGCGGGGACGCTCACGCTCTTCGCGTTCGCTGCGGGGCAGGGGCTGAGCGAGCACACCGCGCCCTTCGATGCCTACGTGCACGTCCTCGAGGGGAGCGTGGAGCTGATCATCGGCGGAAAGAACGTGCAGGCCGCGGCCGGCGAGATGGTGCTGATGCCCGCGAACGTGCCCCACGCGCTGCGGGCGGCCGGACGCTTCAAGATGCTCCTGACCATGCTCCGCAGCGCCGCGTAGGGGCGGCGCTCTACCCCGACAGGGTCTCGAACGTCGCGCGCAGCACGCGCAGGGGATAGGTCTTCCCGTCCCGCGTCGGGACCCGCGCCCGCCACGCGTTTGGCGGATCGAAGCGGAACGACAGGGTGCGGTGGCGGCTGCGCACCAGGCGCAGCGCGACGCCGGGCTCGGCGGCGGCCGCATCCCTTCCGATCGCGACGGCCAGCTCCTTGAGTCCCTCGGTCGGCAGGACCGGCCCCGAGAGGTGGCGGCAGTGCTTCCACCAGAGCATCTCGTCCAGGTTGTCGAACTCGTAGACGGGATGGGATCGGAACACCGCCTCGACGCTCTGGGGACGCCCAGGCATTTCCAGCAGTTCGACCGCGCGCAGGTCCGCGACCTCGCCGAGGCGCTGGCGCAGCGAGGCCTTGGGAAAGAGCCCACCGCGCGTCGTGCCGGCATCCCCCAGGGCGAGCGCACGCACCACGCCGTCCGCCGGGAGGATCGTGTAGCCGCCCTCACGGTCGCCCAGGAACGCGCAGGTCTCCGGCGCCTCGAGGTAGCGGCGGGCCGTGGCGGCCAGCAGGCAGGCATCGAGGAGGGAAGCCGCGGCCTCGAGATCCTTCTCGGTAGACGCGCCTGCCAGGGCGTCGCGCACCGGACGCAGGTCGATTGCCGGCGAGGCGGAGAGCGCGCGGACCGTCAGATCCAGCCACGCCATCCGCTCGCCGGGGCTCGTGCGGACCCGGGACGAGGAGCGATGCTCCGGCGCGGCATAGGACCGGAACATGGCGGCGCGATCGAGGGCGCCCGCGGCGCGCGCGGAGGGCGAGTCCTCCCACAGGAGTGCCTTCAGGACGAGGCCGGGGTCCATCTCGGCCATTCCCGATTTCCGGCGGTCGCGGTCGGGGTAGGGGAGGCAGGGGAGCCCGGCCGCGGCCAGGGCCGCGAGGAGCGCCTCCCCGGCCACGCCGCCCCTTCCCGACGCGAGTGCCGAGCGTCCGCCGTGGGGCAGCCTGTATCCGAGCCTGCGCCGGACCAGCCCCTCGACGGGGCGGTTCCGAGCCGAGCCCGCGGGGACAACCACGGCGAGGTTCACGCCCAGCAGGAATGGCTCCCCTCCCGCGAGATCCCCGATCTCCACGGCGATCGCCGGCAGGTTCCTCGGATGACGCAGCGCCTGCACGCGGCCCGCGTCGTCCAGAAGGACGAGGGTGTTCTCCGCTTCCGGCCGGGCCGGGAGGCTGGGCGACAGGTCCGCCCCGAGGATCCTCATGAAGCGGCTTTCCGCACGGGCGGATTATGCCCGAGAATCGCCGCGATCCCTACGCCCCCAGCTCCTTCCGGATCAGGTCGGCGAGTTCCGCGGCGTGGCGGCGCACCTGCTCCGGGTCGGCGCCCTCGACCATGACCCGGGCCAGCGGCTCCGTCCCGGAATAGCGCAGGAGGACCCGGCCGCGCCCCTGCATCGCGGCCTCCACGCGGGAGACCGCCGGGCCGATCACGGGGTGGCGCAGGAGATCGACCCTCGTCCGCACGTTCACGTTGAGGAGCACCTGGGGGAACGGGACGACGGAGTCGAGGATCTCCCCGAGGCTCCGCGCCTCGCCGTGGAGGAAGTGAACGAGCAACACTCCGGTCAGGATCCCGTCCCCGGTCTTCGAGTGATCCCGGAAGATGATGTGCCCGGACTGCTCTCCCCCCAGAACCGCGTCCTCCGCGACCATCCGCTCGAAGACGTACTTGTCGCCGACGGCGGTCCGCAGCAGGCGGATCCCTTCCTCGCGCAGCCTCAGCTCGAGCCAGAGGTTGGACATCACCGTCGCCACGACGGTGTCGCCGCGCAGGCGCCCCTGCCGCTTCAGGGCGCGGGCGCCGAGGTAGAGGATGTGATCGCCGTCCACGGTGCGCCCCCTGCCGTCCACCGCCAGGCAGCGGTCGGAGTCCCCGTCGAACGCGATCCCGAGGTCGAAGCCGTCCGCCCGAACCGCGGCGGCGAGCGCCTCGAGGTGCAGGGAGCCGCAGCGGAGGTTGATGTTCCGGCCATCGGGCGCGGCACCGATCGTCTCCACCTCGGCACCGAGGAAGCGGAACACAGCGGGCGCGATCGCGGTCGCGGAGCCGTTGGCGCAGTCCAGCAGCACGCGGACTCCCGAGAGCGCCCGCGCGGGAACGGTCGACTCGAGAAAGCGCACGTAGTCCGCGACGAGCGCCGCGTCCTCCGGCACGCAAGAAGTCGGAAGCCCCGGAGGGATGTCGGCCGCGTCCAGGATCCTGTCCTCGATCTCCTTCTCCATCTCGTCCGGGAGCTTGGTGCCGTCCGCGCCGAACACCTTCAGCCCGTTGTCCTGGAAAGGGTTGTGGCTCGCCGAGATCATCACGCCGCCGTTGAAGCCGCCGCGCCAGGTCGCGCGCGCGAGGCCGGGAGTCGTGATCACGCCCGCATCCACCGCAGCCGCAGCGTGCGAGGCCAGCCCCGCGGCGACCTCCTTCCCGAGCCAGAGGCCGGACTCCCGCGTGTCCCGTCCCAGCACGATCCGTGCGGGCTTACCGGTGGCGTGCGCCACCACCTCGGCCAGCGCCGCTCCGAACTTGCGGACCGTGGGCGGGTCCAGTGGGTTCTGGCCGGCGACTCCGCGGATCCCGTCGGTCCCGAACAGCCGCTTCACGGGGCGACTCTCCGGGTGGAGAGGCTGACCGCCACCTTCGGGCGGCTCAACGACTTGACCGTGACGCGTCCGATCTCGGCTGCCGACATGTTGAGGAACTCCACACGTACCGGGAGCTGGTAGGGGACGGCGCGCGGCGCGAGTCCTTCGACATCGACCACTGCGCGAAGGCGGTCCGCCCGCAGGCCGCGCAGCAGAGCGGGAGGACCCGAGAGGGTCACCGCCAGCGTGCCGGGAACCGAATAACCCTCGTAGACCTTCCCCGCCAGGACGACCGGCACGCCGCTCAGGGTCGTCGTCACGGGGGCCAGGTCCACGATCACCCGGGCCTCCAGGGGGCGGGGGTCGACCACCCGCACCTCGGGCGTGGTGGGGACGACCCCCACGCCCACGGAGAACGGCGTCATCTTGCCGTCCAGGCGGATCGGGTCCGTGCGCAGGCGCGTCAGGCCGGACACCTTGGAGTCCGGACCCTCGACCTCGATGCTCTCGGGATCGAGGATCACGTCGTACACCGTGTAGCCCTTGGCGGGCTGCCCCGCGAAGGCGGGCACGACCGGGAGCAGTCGATTGGCCCGCCGCTCCAGGAGCAGGCGGAAGCGGTCGGGCTCCAAGAGCACGATCTCGGCACCGCCCGGGACACCGCTCACCTGCTCAGCGGACAGCAGCACGTTTCGCGGTCCGGGGCCGGCGTCCCTCAGGTCCACGTTGATCTCCAGCGGAAGCGGGTCGAGGCGACGGAAGATCGTCTCCGGTCCCCGCAGCCGCAGGTTGACCGTCGTGGGCGGTGCCTCCCCCGCCACGAGGTTGGCCGGCAGGGTGATGTCGAGCGGCACGCGGAAGTCCTGCACGATCCGGTTCTCGCCGGTCACCGCGACCCAGATCGCGAAGGCGAGGAGCAGCGAGAGGACCTTCAGGGGCCAGTTCCGGAACAGAAGCTCGAGCATCGCCTATCTCGCCAGGACCAGGGCCCGCCGGGAGCGACGGTCGCCCCTGCCGCCGTTCCTCGGGGCCAGGGCCGCCCGCAGCCGCTGGGCGAGGTCGCGCGCGTCCAGGTTCTCGACGATCGCGCCGCTCTCGGTGAGAGAGATGATCCCGCGCTCCTCGGAGACCACGACCGCGAGCGCATCGGATTCCTCGGTGATTCCGATCGCGGCGCGGTGCCTCGTCCCGTAGGTGCGCGACAGCTCCGGGTTCGTGGTCAGGGGGAGGTAGCAGGAGGCCGCCTTGATCCGGCCCTCGGCGACGATCACGGCGCCGTCGTGGAGCGGGGAGCCGCGTGTGAAGATGTTCAGCAGGAGGTCGTAGGAGACCAGGGAATCGAGGGCGATCCCGGTCTCGGCGAAGGCTCTCAGGCCCAGCTCGCGCTCGATCACCAGCAGAGCCCCCAGGCGCTTGCTGGCGAGGGAGGCGGCGGCCAGGGCGATCTCCTCCGCGAGGATCTCGTGACGCGGCCGCGGGAGGAAGGCGGTGAGCGGGTTCCGCCCCACGCGGGTGAGCGCCTGGCGGATCGGGTTCTGGAAGAGAACGATCACGGCGAAGGGGATGTAGAGGAGGATCGTGCCCAGGACCGAATGCACCGCCGGCAGGGAGAACAGACCGGGCCCGGTAAGGAAGTGGGCGAGCACCACCGCCACCACGCCGAAGATCATCCTCGCCGCGCGCGTCCCGCGCAGCATCAGCAGGAGCTGATAGATGAGGACCGCGAGCACGACCACGTCCACCAGGGCCAGGATGCCCAGGTTCTGGAGGTGGAGTGCGGATACGAGTCGCCCGGTCATGCTCATCCGCCCCGCAGGGCGTCGATCATCCTTGCCACGCGCAGCGTCGCCGCCACGTCGTGGACCCGAACCACGTGCGCTCCCTGCCAGAGCGCCACCGCCGCGGCTGCCAGAGAGCCTTCGAGCCGCTCTCCGACGGGCAGATCCAGGACGGCGCCTATGAACGACTTGCGCGAGGCTCCGATCAGGATCGGCCTGCCCACGCTGCGCAGCAGCGGGAGCCGCCGCAAGATCTCCAGGCTCCCCGAGGCCGACTTCCCGAAGCCGAGCCCCGGATCGACCAGGATTCTAGCACCCGGAACCCCCGCTTCCTCCGCTCTGCGCAGAGCACCGCGCAGGAAGCCGCTCAGCTCCCCCATCAGGTCGGCGTAGGAGGTGTCCTCCTGCATGGTCCGCGGCGTCCCGCGCATGTGCATCGCGACCGCCGGCGCGCCGGTCTCCCGGAGCAGGGGCAGCATTCCGGGATCCGCGAACGCCGCCACGTCGTTGACCATGTCTGCGCCGGCTTCCAGCGCGCGCCGGGCCACCTCCGCCTTGGTCGTGTCGACCGAGATCCGCACCCGGACGCGGCGCCGCACGGCCTCGATCACGGGGAGCACGCGTCGGATCTCCTCCTCCGCGCTCACGGCGCTCGATCCGGGACGGGTGCTCTCCCCCCCGACATCGATCAGGTCGGCTCCCTCCTCCGCCATCCGGAGCGCGGCATCCGCGGCCGCCTGCGGGTCGGGAAAGCTCCCACCGTCGGAGAACGAGTCGGGGGTGACGTTGAGAATCCCCATCACCCGCGACACGCGTCCGAGCTGCATGCTGCCGCCATCCGCGAAGGGAAGCGTGAACGGGTCGCGGGGCGGGCAGGTCAGTTCGTATTCCATGACCAGTGTATTCTGATTCAGAAAGAATGAGCCGCGGGAGCCCGTCACACCCAGGGGGGGGAACGTCGGGCCACCGCAGCCCCCTCAATGCCTCGGC
>Ga0316622_100001270_pt1 | contig 16216 bp, 13 predicted proteins | sample OWC_Aug_OW2_C1_D_FD_207646 | JGI IMG/M metagenome (GOLD analysis project Ga0316622, IMG submission 207646) | Wetland soil microbial communities from Old Woman Creek delta, Ohio, United States - OWC_Aug_OW2_C1_D5_C | ecosystem: Environmental > Terrestrial > Soil > Wetlands | place: USA: Ohio... | reverse complement strand
CGCGCCATCGAGGTCGACTCGTATTCCAAGCACTATGACGGCCAGCATCCGCGTTTCCGCGAGAGCGATGCGCACGACGGGCTGCTGACGCAAACGCTCGCCGACGTTCGGTCGCCCGCGGACGTGGCCGGCATCGTCTCCCTCAGCTGGCGGTACCGCGGTGCCCGGCAGCGCGATTCCGTCTGGGTGTTCGTTCCCGCCTTGCGCCGCGTGCGCCAGGTGTCGCCGGCGAATCGCTCCGACGGCTTCCTCGGCTCGGACATGACGCAGGACGATGGCGCGTACTTTGACGGCAAGGTGGAGGACTTCACCTGGCGGCTGATCGGCGAGCAGGACCTGCTGGTGCTCTTCGACCGGCCGTCGTTGGAGGAAGCGGCACAGCTCCTCCGGCTTCCGGGCGACGGATGGCGCATGATGATCCCCGGGAAGGCCCGGCTCGGCTTTCAGTCGCCAGACTGGCACGGTGCGCCCTGGTGCCCGATGCAGGAAGTGCTGGTCCGCCGCCCACACTGGGTGATCGAAGCAGTGCCGAAGGACCGCTACTACCTGTACGGCAAGATCGTTCTGCGCTTCGACAAGGACATCTACCTGGGCAGCTACAGCTCGAAGTACGACTGGCAGGGGAATCTGATCGCGTCGTTCGCGGGCATCCGGACCAACTTCGTCAAGGTCGGGCCGGGCGAATATTGGGCCTGGGCCGGCGGGGCGGTCGCGACGGCGCTCAATTGGAAACTCGACCGTGCAACCACCGCTGGCATCGTCATGGGGGACGACGTGCCGGCTGATTCGCGCATTCCGATGTCGCCGCAGTTCTTCTCGCTGCAGAGCTTGATGACGAAGGGCAAGTGAGGCGTGTCCCGTGAGGCGTGAGGCGTCAGGCGTAAGGCGTAAGGGGTCAGGCGTAAGAAGGTCGCCCCTCACGCCTCACGCTTTACGCCTTGCGCGGCGCCAGATATCAACGCGTTCAGCATGGCACAGACCTTCGATATAGCCATCATCGGTGGCGGAATCGTCGGCCTCTCGACGGCGATGGCGCTGACAGACGGGCCGGCGCCGGTGCCGCCGTTGGTGATCGAGAAGGAGGCGGAAGTCGCCCAGCACCAGACGGGTCACAACAGTGGCGTCATCCATTCGGGCATTTACTATCGTCCCGGATCGCTGAAGGCGCGCTACACGGTCGAGGGCGCCCGCCGGCTGGTCGAATTCTGCCAGCAACACGGGATTCCCTACGAGACCTGTGGCAAGGTGGTGGTGGCGACGGACGCGGCGGAGCTGCCGCGACTCGAGGAGCTGCACCGCCGCGGCGCGGCCAATGGCGTCCCCGGCGGCGTGGAACTCATCGGTCCCGAACGCCTGCGCGAGATCGAGCCGCACGCCGCAGGGATCAAAGCGTTGCACGTGCCGGCAACCGGCATCGTCGATTATGTGGCCGTCGCCCGCCGCTACGCCGAGTTGGTGCGCGAACGCGGTGGGGCGATCCGGACGGGCACGCGGGTGCGGGGACTGCGGCGCGACGGAACCAGCTGGGTTGTGGAGACGACCGCCGGGGCCCTCCGCGCAACGCACGTGGTCAACTGCGCCGGTCTGTACTCGGACTGGATCGCCCAGCGCGCCGGCTGCCGGCCGTCGGTGCGCATCATCCCGTTCCGCGGCGAGTACTATCGCCTGCGACCGGCCAGTGAGCCGCTGGTGCGGTCGCTCATCTACCCGGTGCCAGACCCCGCGTTCCCGTTCCTGGGCGTTCATTTTACGCGCATGATTCGCGGCGGAGTGGAAGCGGGCCCGAACGCGGTGCTGAGCTTCAGGCGCGAAGGCTACGCCAAGACGGACTTCAACGTGCGCGAGGCATGGAGCACCGTCGGCTTCCCGGGCTTCTGGCGCCTCGCCAGCAAGTACTGGCGCACCGGGATCGGCGAGGTGTACCGCTCCTTCAGCAAGCGGGCCTTCGTTCAAGCCCTGCAGCGGCTCCTGCCGGAGCTGCGTGAAGAGGATCTCGATCCGGGTGGGTCGGGGGTGCGCGCCCAGGCCATCGATCCGAGTGGTGCGCTCGTTGACGACTTCAGTATTCAGGCCATGGGGGGAATGGTTCACGTGCTCAACGCACCATCGCCAGCCGCGACGGCATCGATACCGATCGGCGAGGCCATTGCCGAACAGGCGCGCCAGCACTTCGGGCGGTGAATGCGGCTACGCAATGCGGCGCTGCACGACCTCTCCCTGTTGCCGCCTCTGGCAACGGGAACTGTCGATCTTGATCGCGGCGATGAGTTCCTCCCTTTGAAAAAGCATGTCCTGAGCTCTGTCGAAGGGGGAGGTGAGGAGGGATTTTGGAATGGATCATTCAAACAAATCCGCCTCAGTCCCCCTTTTCCAAAGGGGGGAAACCTCCGTGTTGCTGCCGAAAGCGCATTTATCCACGCTCCCGACGAGGAGAGTCAGAGCGGGGGCACGAGCCTGCGGGCCGTCGCCTGAACGCGGTCCATCCATATGGTGAGCGCCGGGGCAAACGCGCGAGGGACGCACTCGCCGCAGATCTCCTCGGCGAGCCGCGCCATCCGGCGGCAGGCTCCGTCGAGCATCGGAGAGCGGCGAAACCCCGCGGGCAGACACGCGAGCACGTCGGCCAGCTCCCGCAGCGCCGCGGCGAGGCTGGCGAGGATCGCTTCCAGCACCGCCTCTTCGGGTGTCCACTGCGGCCGGTACAGGAGGTCGTGAACCGCTCGCAACTGGGCGGCAAAGACCATCGCCGCGCTCTCGAGGCGAACGGCAACCCGCTCAGCTTGCGCGTTTCCCTCGGCGCACATGGCGCTGATCGCCTGCAACTCGGAGAGCACGAGGTGGAGGTCCGTTTGTACTCGGGCGAGCCGTTGCTCGAAGGTCACACGATGAATCTCGCGCACGAGCTGGTCTTGTCGTCGAGAGACGAACTTCGAGACCACCGCGCCAAACACGAGCAAGCCGGCAACCGCCTCCATGATGGCGACGATGCGGAGCGCCCCCATGGGAAGTACGTCACCGTACCCGAGCGACGTGGCGGTCACGAAGCTGAAGTAGATCGAAACGGCCAGCCCAGCTGGCGTGAACGGTACCGGGGTGCCGCCCGAAATGAGACCGTGGCGGTGCGACAGGCCGCCGAGCCAGTACACCACCGCGCACGCGAGAATCATCGCCAACCAGAAGAGAAACAGCTGCGCCGTCGAGCGACTCTCGATCGCGTCGAGGATGGCGTTCCCCCACTGCTGCGAGCGCGATCGGTTCGCGGCCCGCGCTTCACGTCCCGGCGAGATCGCGGGTCCGCCCCCGCCGTTCGACGGTGATGGCGTGGTGAGTTCGATGGACCCCCCAGTTGCGGTCCACTCTGCCATGCCACCGTGGTAATGGCGCACGTTTGTGTACCCCAGCTCGTGGAGCAGGCCCACGGCCCGCTCTCCCGCCGTTCAGGTCGGGCCCGCGCAGTAGACCGCGATCTCGGCGGCACGATCGGGCAGGACGTCGGCGGCCCGCCCCGGAAGGTCCGCAAGCGGCAAGTTCACCGCCCCGGGAATGTGCCCAGCCTGATAGGCCTCGCTCGCCAGCACATCGACCACGTGAAGCGTTGGATCGTGCAGGCGACGGCGGATCTCGTCGCGCGAGATCTCCGCGCGGTCGGCGCTGCCCACGGCGTCGGACGGCGGCAGTTCCATGCGCGCAGGATAGCGCAATCACCGTCGCGAGCCACGCCGAGCCCCGCATCATTCGTCCGACCCGAAACCCGAGGTGCTTCCCCCGCCACTTTTCAGCGCATCGCAGGTGGCGTAGTGTTCCGGGTCAGCAGCTCGCTTCACATTACGCCCCTCCCCTGATCACCCGTCATCATCTCCGCCGACGGGGACGGGTCGGGTGGGGTACGGAGGTTTTGATGATCAAAGTTCGCAAGGCAGCGGAACGCGGCCACTTCGACCACGGCTGGTTGAACACCTACCACACCTTTTCTTTCGGCGACTACCGTGATGCCGCGCACATGGGGTTCGGACACCTGCGCGTGATCAACGAGGATCGGGTCCAGCCTGGCCAGGGCTTCCCGACCCATTCGCACCGTGACATGGAAATCGTTTCCTATGTCCTCGAGGGGGCGCTGGAGCATCGCGACAGCATGGGGAACAACTCCATCATCCGGCCGGGAGAAGTCCAGCGCATGTCCGCCGGCACCGGGGTCACGCACAGCGAGTACAATCACTCCCCGTCCGACCTCGTCCATTTCCTGCAAATCTGGATCGTCCCGGAAGCGGGAGGCTTGAAACCGGGGTATGAACAGAAGCTATTTCCGGAGGCGGAGAAACGCGGCCGGCTGCGGCTAATCGTGTCGCGCGACGGCCGCGACGGCTCGGTGACCGTCCACCAGGACGTGAGCGGGTACGCAACGTTGCTGGCGTCCGGCGAGAAGGTGGAGCATTCGTTTCCGCCGGATCGCCAATGCTGGATCCAGGTGGCGCGCGGTGCGGTGCGGCTGAACGACGAGCGGCTGGCGGAAGGAGGCGGCGCGGCCGTCACTGCGGAACGGCTGGTCGCGATCGTCGCCGAGCAGCCCGCCGAGGTGCTGCTCTTCGACCTGCCAGCGTGACCAGGAATCGAGGGGATGGTCCATTTCGGCCTTGATTCTATGGAGCTGGCTCGCGTAACCTCAGGACAGGATTTTTCGTTGGTTCGTCTGCGAACGGAAGGGGATATCATGAGGGATCATTCAAACCGCAGGAAAGTTGGAGCCGGACTTCTCGTTCTCGCGCTCCTGGTGACATTCGGCGTGTCGGCGGCCGCGGCGGCCCCGCTTTCGCCGATCAAGGTGCTGGTCACGAACGACGATGGGGTCAGCGCCCCCGGCATCGATGCGCTGGTGGAGGAGCTGAGGACCCGCTCGGACTTCAACTTGACGGTCATCGCGCCGGCAGCGAATTCCAGCGGTACCGGCGAGAATCGCACCGCAACCATCCAGGTCAACGACGCGACGACCGCGAGCGGATACGCGGCAAAGGCCGTGACCGGCTTTCCCGGTGACACCACGCTGTGGGGCATCCTGGAGGAGATGAAGGCCAACCCGCCCGACTTGGTCGTGTCGGGCATCAACTTTGGGCAGAACCTCAGTGCCGAGGTCATCCCTCTGTCGGGCACGGTTGGTGCCGCCACCTGGGCGGCCCGACTCGGGATCCCGGCGTTCGCAGTGAGCGCCGGTTTTGGGTCGCCCGTGAACTATGGACAGGCCGCGAAGTACACTGCCGACCTGGTGGAGAAGTTTCGCACGAGCGGTGGCTTCCGGAAGAAGATGAAGGAGAAGGACCCCTCCGGCTCGAACTTTTTCCGCGGCCTCGTGCTCAACATCAACGTCCCGACGTGCACGACCGGCTCGGTGCGGGGGGCCCGGGTCGTTGCCGTGGGGCGCTCGAGCAACTTCACCAGCTACACCCTGCTCTCCGGCACCGCGGTCACGCAGGTCTGGGAGGCGGTGGTGACGAGCGGGACCCCGTTCACCACGGACTGCGCCTCGACGGTGGATCCGGTCTACACCGATCTCGACGGCTTCAACAACGGTTTCGCGACGGTCACTCCGCTCGGCGCGGAGCGTAACGCCGTTGGGCGGCGGATCAAGCAGTTCAAGTTCGTGGAGAAGCTCTTCTGAACTACTAGCCCCAAAGCGAAGAGAACTTCTACCACGGATAGCACGGATTTCACGGATACTAATCAAAGAACCTGGCCGGGCTGGGCAATCAGTGTAATCCGTGGTCATCGGTGGATTTCTCAGGTCACGGCGGGGTGTTCTGGGGCGTATGACGCAGTTGTTCCGTTCGGTAGCGCGCATGCTACTGGCCGTCGGTGCGACCTTCTGCCTGTTCGCGTCCTCCGCCAGAGCCCAGACCCCCACTCCTACCCCCGGTGGCGATTGCTGCGCGGATCATCCTGGACCCGGCTGCGACGATGTGGCCTGTCGGGATTGCGTCTGCGGTCTCGTCGATCAGGAGGTGTGTTGCGCCGGCGTTTGGGACGCAGACTGTGTGGCCGCGGCCAGCAACGCGTGTGCGGCGAATTGTGCCTGTGCCACAGTCCCGACTCCGACGGCTACTGGCACGCCGGCGACTCCGACACCGAGCCCGACACCGGGCGGCGAGTGTTGTGCCTCCCATGGTGCGCCAGGCTGCGATGTCAGCGCCTGCCAGGCCTGCGTCTGCGAACTGGACTCGAACTGCTGTTCGGAGATCTGGGACGAGTACTGTGTTTCAAGGGCAGCTGACGAGTGCAATGGGAGTTGCGCCTGTTCGGGCGAATGTTGCCTGGCGAGGGATACTCCCGGCTGTAAAAGCGCCATCTGTACAGATTGCGTCTGTGCCATTGACTCCGCATGCTGCACCGCCGTCTGGGACCAGCCCTGCACTGAACGAGCCGTCAACCCAGACGAGTGCGCGGGAAGCTGCCCCTGTACGCCCGCCGACTGCTGCGCGGCGGGAGATACCCCGGGCTGCGAGAGCGCAGTCTGTATCGACTGCGTCTGCGGCATCGACCCGGACTGCTGCACGATCAGCTGGGATCAGACCTGCGTCGAGGAAGCGGCTGGTCCGATGTGCGCAGCGAAATGTCCGTGCAACTCAGGTGACTGCTGCGCCGCGCATGATTCGCCTGGTTGCGACGGGGCGCTGTGCGTCGATTGCGTGTGCGGCCTTCTGGACCGCGCCTGCTGCGACGACGCGTGGGACGATCGCTGCGCGCAGGAAGCCGCAGCCGCTTGCGCCGGGAGCTGCGGCTGCGCAGCCGCCGATTGCGGTGTCGCGCGCGAGCAGCCAGGGTGCGGCGATCGCAACTGCCTGGATTGCGTCTGCACGATCGACCCGGTGTGCTGCGCCGATGGGTGGGACGCGACCTGCGCCGAGCGTACGGTCGATCCGCTTGAGTGCGCGGATCGGTGTGGGGCGAACTGTTGCGCCCCCCATCAAGGGGCGGGTTGCGGGGATTCCGCCTGTGAAGCCTGTGTGTGCGGCATGGATCCCGAGTGTTGTTCCGGCGTGTGGGACCAGCGGTGCGCCGACGAGGCGGCCAACCCGGACAATTGCGGCAGCAGTTGCTCGTGCCCGCCGAAAGGCGCCTGCTGCGCGGCGAATCAGACGGCCGGATGCAACGTTGCGCCCTGCGAAGCGTGCGTCTGCGCATTTGATGCCCAGTGCTGCAGTGACGTCTGGGACGAGTTCTGTGCCGGGGAGGCAGCGACCGAATGTGCGGCAGAGTGCCGGTGCGTCGGCGACTGCAACGGCGATTGCCGGGTCAGTATCGACGAGCTGTTGCTCGGGGTGAACATGGCCCTGGGCAACCGACCTCCTGGCGACTGCTTCGATGCGAGCGATGACGGGCAGGTTGACATCACCGAGTTGCTCCAGGGGGTCGACAACGCCTTGAACGGCTGTGGCTGACGGCGGTGCTCGGGATCTCCTGAGCTCGTCGAAGGATGAGCCCATCGAAGCATGGGACAGGGTCTTTCAGCCGCCTGTCAGGCCCGGATCTCGATGCCGTGATCGCGAGCGTCGGTGAGGATCTCGAAGGCGGCGCGGTGGGCGGTCTCGATCACCTCCGGCGCCGCGGTCTGGCCTGGCCGGCGGTCGGTGAGCGTGAGGCGGCACGCCGCGAGCTTGGTGTTGAGGCAGTGCTTCTCGCCGCCGGGCGGGTTGTAGTAGCGCAGCCCGACGAACGCCTCTCTCCGCGCGCTGATCGTGCCTTCGAGACGGAGCTCGTTGGTTTCCGCGCGAAAGTTCCACACGAAGTACGTGAACGACGCTTGCGCGCGGAGCATGTGCCGCCAACTGTTCAAGACGATCTCTTTGCCTCGATGCCGCAGGACGAGCGGGGTCATGAATGGCGTCCATAACGGACCGAACTTGACGCGGGCGGTGGCGATCTCGAGGAAGCTCTCGGGGTGGCTGTCGAATCCCGCCACCTGGCCCCAGGCATACTCATCGGTGTGCCGGCGGCCCCAGTTGTGGTTCTGGCTGCCCACCCAGTCCGCGATGCGAAGGTCCTGTCCGTCCACCGAAAGCGAGCCGGAGTAACTCGCCATGGGCAGACCGACGAGGCTCTTGGCGCGGGGCATCGACGCCTCGTAGAGACCGAGCGGCAGCAGAAACAACGGCTGGGCGTCGCCGCGAAAGGTCAGGTCCCAGGCGATGCGGTGCACGCCGGACGTGGCGGATCCCGTCAGCGCACCCGGGCGCAACGTGGCGTCGGCAATCTCGACGGCGAGGCCCGACGAGCTGAACTGACATTGCGAGAATGGGACCTCGCGCTTCACGGCGACGTGACGGCCGCTCTCGCCGTCGAAGTACACCGCCCACAGTTCGCCGAGCGCCGCCTCCGGCCGCCGCTCTGGACTGAAGATCGTGTAGCGGATCCAGAAGGCCAGCGGCCGGCTCGGGTGGTTGGCCCGTTGAAAGAAGCTCTCGTAGTGACCGCGCGCCTGACCCGAGCGGTAGCGCGTGTCGTTGGCGTGACGAGCGGCGTTCGCCGGATCCGTTCCCATGACCGTTCAGCGCCTTCTCGGCACGTCTCCGCGTCGCTGCGCCGGCCTACGCTGCGCCAGATAGGCCGGGGCGGTCACGAGTACCATGTACCCCGTCGCGAGCGAGAGCCAGAAGCGAAGCGCCGACGGCGGAGCGGGAGTGAAGTGGCCGAGCCACGAGCCCACCGCGCTCATGGCCCGAACCGGTCCGTCCGGCAGGAACGGGACAATCGTCCCGACGATGAGAAAGGATGCTACCAGGCCACGGAGAACGAGACGGCACCACCATTCCTTGCGCCGGCCCCGGTCCGATACTGCTCGTCCCGTCATGGGTGGAGTGCTCATAGGCCATCCATCAGAGGGCCGCAACTTCGAGGTAGAACACTTCGGGGCAGAACTTTCTCATGCGTGCCGTGGTTCCTGCCAGAGGCCGATGCTAAGCAGTACTTCTTCATCGTAGGTTCAACGCAGGAGACGAGACGCATGCCGAACTTGGAGGCGACAGGGCCCAACGCCGAGCAGATTCAGTACTGGAACGACATCGCGGGGCCGAAGTGGGTTGCCCTGCAACCCCTGATCGACGCGCAGATCCGCTCCCTCGGCTTTCTGGCCATGGCCCGCGCCGCCCTGACCGCCGGCGAGCGGGTGCTGGATGTGGGCTGCGGCTGCGGACACACGACCGTGGAGATTGCGCGGCGCGTGGGTCCCACGGGTTCGGTGGTGGGCATCGACGTGTCCAGCCGCATGCTCGAGTGCGCCCGCGACCGGGCGCGTTCCGCCGGAATCGCCAACGTCCGCTTCGACAACGCCGACGCGCAGACCCACGCGTTCGCGGGTGCGCGGTTCGACGTGCTCTTCTCGCGGTTCGGAGTGATGTTCTTCACCGATCCCACCGCGGCGTTCGCCAACCTGCGCACGGCGCTGCGGCCCGGCGGTCGCCTTGGGTTCGTCTGCTGGCGGGATCTCAAGCAGAACCCCTGGATGCTCGTGCCGCTCATGGCCGCGGCGCAGCACATTCAGCTCCCCGCGCCACCGCCACCGGGCGCCCCCGGACCGTTCGCTTTTGCCGACGCCGAGCGCGTGCGCGGCATCCTTGCTCGCGCCGGGTTCGTCGACGTCAGCCTCGATCCGCTGGACGAAGCGCTGGTGGTTGGCGGTGGCGGCGATCTCGATCAGACCGTTGATTTCCTGCTGCAGATGGGCCCGGCCGGCGCGGCACTGCGCGAGGTCGGGGCGGAGGCGCGATCGGCTGTCGCGGTGGCGGTGCGAGACGCGCTGCGCCCGTTCGTGACTGATGCGGGCGTCCGCCTGGCGGGCGCGGCCTGGGTGGTGACCGCCGGGAATCCCCTGGACCATCGATAGACGGCGTAGGGCCGGCGCAGCCGGCCCTACGTTTCAGGTCAGCGCGGGGCAGAACCCGCAACCCAATTAGGAAAACCTATGACCACGGATTGCGCGGATTACACTGATGGATCTGATGGAGAAGGAGCCCGTTTTTCATTCCCCTCGGATCCGTGAGATCCGTGCCATCCGTGGTTTCTCTGATCATGCTGCAGAATCTTCGCGCCACGCGAAGACTTTTGGATATGGTAGCTCAGGGTGAGCGGGCACGGGAAATGGGCACGAACTCACGGGGAGCTGTACTCAGCACTCGGCGGCCGCTCTGATCGCGGTTTCGGGAAGTTCGGAAGTCGGCAGCGACACCAGGATGGTTGTGCCAACCCCGGCCGCGCTCCGGACCGTGATCGTGCCGCCGTGCTGCTCCACCGCCCGCTTGGTGAGCACCAGCCCGAGCCCAGACCCGGTGATCGTCCCCACGTTGGTCCCCCGGTGGAACGGCTCGAACAGGTGGGGCTGATCCTCCGCTGGGATGCCGATGCCCTGATCGGAGACGCGGAACACGACCCCGCCGTCCTGACGCGCCAACTGCAGGTGCGCCGCTTCGCCGGCCGGCGAGTACTTCACCGCGTTGATCAGTAAGTTGCGCAGCATCTGCCGCACCAGTCTCGGATCGACGACCGCATGGCAGCTCCCGCCGACACCGGTGTACAGCACTCGTTGTGTTCCGGGTGCGGCGGCCTGGACCTCGGCCACCACCTCGCGGCAGAGTGCGTCCAGGTCAACGGTCTCGCGCAGGCAGCTCGTCTTGGCATCCTGAGATTGTCCGAAATCGAGCACGTCCTCGATGAGTTCCGTCATGTGTCTCACCTGCTGTTCGATCCGCACCAGGCGCTCGAGCCGCTGCGCGGGCGACATCCGGTCATTGTATCGCTTCAGCATGCTGCTGGCCGCCAGGATGACGGCCAGCGGTGTGCGGAACTCATGCGACGCTGTCGTAACGAAGTTCGCGCGCAACTCGGCGAATCGACCCCGTTCCTCGGCCATCTGACGCGAGCTTTCCTCCTGCTCGCGCAGGTTCGTGCCGACGAACGACGTCAGATACGCAAAGACGAATGCCAGACAGACGACGTTGACGTAGCGCGACAGCGCCAGTTCGACCCCCCCCGTGTTGCACTGGCTGCCTGGAGGTGGAGGGCAGAAGTGATCGAGCCACCCGATGTGCTCGCCGGCGAACACGAGGGCCAGAAGGACCGCCGCGAGTGAAGCGTGCAAGAAAGTGTCCCGCCGCGCCACAAACGCGCCATACACCACCAACGGGGTGACGTAGAAGCTCAGCGCTGGCGCGTCCGCGCCGCCGCCGAGGTGGATAACCACCGCGAGCGTCATGAGATCGGCGACCACGAGTGCGTTGAGGAGGAGGGGATACAGCCGCTGCATTGGCACGAACCGGGTGCGGCGCCAGTGCCCGATCGTCAGGACCGCCGCGCCGTTGTACGCGAAGACGCTCAGCGCGAGCGTCACGGTCAGTGCCATCCCCCAAGCCAGGGATCCGAGGTACCAGTGGAAGAGCGCGATCAGCACGATCGCCGGCCCCACCGTCCAGTGCAAGTGAGTGATCCACCCCAGACGCTGGAGTAACGCCTGCTCCTCAATCGTCAGCGGGCCCGGTCGAGCGTCGGGTCGGTGGCCGGGATCCCGCGCACCGACTGACGTCAATCCCGCCGCGGCGGGTCTCTGGTTTCCGTCCGGTGAGGAAGACATGGCGCCTGTGCGGCCAAGCTGGGATCGGTCTTGCTATTCAGGGCCGCGCCGTCATCCCGGCCTGGGCCAGGTCATCGCATACCCCATTGCCGCCCCGTAGCGGTTGCCTTTCCCCACGCTGCCTGTCAGCAGACGTCTGTCGCGCTTCGGGGTGGCCGTTTGCCGGTTCCGCCATTGGCAGGGCGACCGATACGGTGGTTCCTTCCCTTGGCGTGCTCTCGATCGAGAGCGATCCGCCAGAGAGGTTCGCGATCTGCTTGACGATGCTGAGCCCGAGGCCCATTCCTTGTTGCTCGTTGATGACGCGGTTGAACTGAACGTATGCTTTGGTTGCCGCGATCTCTTCACTCGTCATGCCGCGCCCGCGGTCGGACACCCGCAGCAGGGCCATGCCGGAGCTGCGTTCCGTCCTGACCGTCACGGCAGTGCCCGCGTCCGAGAATTTGAACGCGTTGTCGATCAACTCTTCAACCAGCTTACTGAGGTACGGCTCGAAGATCTGTACCGCCACTGGCTCGCCGTCCAGGACGAGGTCATTCTCCCTGCCCACCTCGCGCGCCTTCTCGCTGCCAAGCGTTTCGACCAGCTCCCCGAGAGCCACGGGGTTCTTCCCCCGTGTTCGGTTCGAACATGGCTCCACGCTGAGCAGCTCGAGCTCCGCGTAGAGCACGAAGTTCTCCGTCAGACGCTTCAAACGCTGAGCGGCACGCAGGATGCCGGTGGCGAAATCGCCGACCTCGCTCGCGTCGCGCGCAATGGACGGGTCCGACAGGAGGTCCGCGTAGCCGAAGATGATATTGAGGGGCGTCAGCAGCTCGTGCGGCAGCGAGGTCGAGATGCGCTCGCGCAGCTCGGTCAGCCTTTCCTCGGACTGGTGCTCCACACGGGCCCTTTTCTCCAGCCCCGCCCGGACCGCGGCGATCAGCTCTTCCGCCGTGAATGGCTTGATCACGTAATCATCCGCGCCAATCTCCATGGCCTTGCGCACGTCAGCACGCTCCGCGCGCGCCGTGAGGCAGATGAAGGGTATGGTCGCCACTCTCGGCTCGGCGCGGAGCCTGCGAAGCGTCTCGTAGCCATCCAGCTCCGGCATCATCAGATCACAGAGGATCAAGTCTGGCGCCTGCTGCTGGACCCGGTCGAGGCCTTCCCGCCCGTTCTCGGCTTCCATGACGGCGTAGCCTTCGAACCGCAGGATATCGACTATTTCCTCTCGCACCGACTGGTTGTCTTCGATCGCCAGGATCGTCGTCATGCGCACTCCGGCCTCTTCGTTCGATCGTCGAAGCAGCAGAAACCATGCCGCAGGTTCGTGATTGGATAGCAGCCGGCGGTTTCAAGCATCTGGCCAGGCAGTTTTTCAACGCATTCGGTCCGTTCGACACCCGGCTAGCAGGTGGCAAGCAGGGTCCGGCGTCCGCAGAACACCGCGAGTTCACGCCGGATCCCCACCATTCATGATGGAGATAGAACGGCACCTGACTTGCTGAGTCGTGCGACGGAACCGTAGGCGGGTTTGCGGATGACAAGAATATCTCATGACGGCGGGCAAGTCTGGATTCCCGCTTGCGATACTGCCGATTTTCTCCGTGTCGGTGTAGCCGCGGCCCTCGTGGCCGCTGTTCGCGACGAACCGGAGCGGGGACAAGCCCCGCGGCTACGCCGGGGCCGCGACGGCACCCGCTTTGCGCTCGCGCTGGCCATCGCCGCGCTTGCGCTTCTCCAGGCGTCGGCCGCGGCGGCCGCCGTTTCCAGGGTCGCCGTCGTCCTCAGCAGCCGCATTGGTCCGTTCGAGGAGGCAGGGCGGGCCGTGGAGGAGCACCTCAAGCGGCGCATCGTCCAGCCCGAGATCCTCGTCTTCGATCTGGAAGGCAATGCGGAAAACGGAGGCCGCGTGTTCGCACAGGTGCGTGCCGCCGTGCCGTCGCTGATCATGCCGGTCGGGACGCTCGCCACGGAGGTGGTGCTGTCGTGGGACCTGCCGATTCCGGTCGTCTTTTCGATGGTCTTGTATCCGCAACAGAGTGGCTTTCTCGCGAGGCCCGGACACGAGGTGACCGGCAGCTCGCTCGACATTCCCGTCGAGACCCAGTTCCGCATGCTGCGCCGCCTGGTGCCCACCGCCCGGCGGATCGGCGTACTCTATAACCGGCAGGAAACCGGGGCGATTGTCGAGGCGGCACAGGCAGTCGCCGCGCGGCTCGGGTTGCAGCTCGAGCCGCAGCAGGTGGAGCGCCCCGAAAACGCGCTCGGCGCTATGGAGGCGCTGGTGAAGAACGTCGACGCGATGTGGAGCATCGCCGACAGCCACGTCTTTACCCCGGAGACGACGGCTGCCCTGATCCTGGCGACGTTGCGGGCGCGTCTCCCACTCTTCGGGCTGTCGGCCGCGCAGGTCCGCAGCGGCGCGCTGGCGGCGCTGTCCTGTGATTACGCCGCCAACGGCGAGCAGGCGGCGGAGCTGGCGCTGCGGGTGCTGAGCGGCGAGCGGGCGTCGACGATCGCGCCGGCGGTCCCCGCGAAGGTTGCACTCAGCCTGAACTTGCGCACCGCCCGTCACCTGGGACTGCCGATCGACTCCGACATCGAGCGCGAGGGAACGGTTGTCGTCCGCTGAGCCGGCGATGGCGGCAAGGTCTCACATCTTCGGCATCCCCATGCCGCGACTGCTCTCCGGCGGCGTCGTGGTGCAGATGACGGTGACTAGCTCCGTGCTCATCGTCTCGGCGTGCGTGCTGCTGAGTGTGATCTTTGTTCGCCGCCAGCTGGCGGAGATGCGCCACAGCCTGGAAAGTCGCGGTCGGGCGATCGCCGAGTTTCTCGCCCGCGAATCAGAACTCGGGGTGTTGAGCGGTGACGTCAATGCACTGAACAAGCTTGCCAGCGGCGCCCTGGCGCAAGCGGATGTGGTCTACGCGCGCTTCTTCGATCGCGACCTGCGACTGCTCGCCTCCGTCGGCGGCACGTCGGCGGCACCGGCGGCGCTGTCGCTCGGGGCCATGGAAACCTCGATCCTGCAGGGCGCGGCCACCGAGGCGATCTGGGAAGCGGGGGCGGCGATCATGACCATCGAGTCGCCGCGCCGCCGTGAGGAGCTGGGGTTTCCCCCGGAAAACGACAACGCCGCAGGTGCCGCCGACCCCAACGCGGGGAAACCGTCCAGGCAGCAAGTGGGTTTCGTGGCCGTCGGGATGGCCCTCGGGCCGTACTTCGAGCAACGCCGCATCGCCGTGCTGACGGCGGCTGCCTTTTCGGCGGCCATCACGCTGCTCGCGGCGCTGAGCGCCGTGCTGTTGACCTGGGGGCCACTACGGGCGCTGGCGAGCGCAGCGGAGTTGGCGGAGGAACGGGGGCGGGTGGCGGAGCTGAAGTCGCATTTCGTGACCATGGCCTCGCACGAGTTCCGCACGCCCCTCGCGGTCATCCTCTCGTGTGCTGACGTCCTGCGACGGTACGCGAACCGGATGAACGTGGAGCAACAGCAGCACCGCCTGCTGAAGATCCAGGCCGCGGTCCGGCAGATGACCGATCTGCTGGAGGACGTGCTCTCGATCGGGCGCGCGGGCGCCGGCAAGCTGCGGTGCAACCCGGAACCCGTGGAGCTGGAGGCGCTGTGTCGGGAGATCATTGCCGACCTCGCGATACAGCAGACGCATGCGGTGCACCTGTCGGTCGGCGAGGTGGGCGAGCACATCTTCCTGGACCGCAAACTGGTCCGGCAGATCCTACGCAATCTGCTCACGAACGCCATCAAGTACTCGCCCGAGGGCGGGCAGGTCGCGATCGACGTGACGCGCCACGACGGGGCACTGAGATTCCGGGTTGCGGATCACGGGATCGGGATTCCGAGCGACGACCTGGCGCATCTGTTCGAGCCCTTCCATCGCGCCGGCAACGTTGGGAAGATTCCGGGACACGGGCTGGGGCTGCCGATCACCCAGGGTGCGGTGAAGGCGCACGGTGGGACGATCGCGGTGGAGAGTGAAGTAGGTCGCGGCACCACCTTCGTGGTCGAGTTGCCGTGCGGCGCTCCGGCGGATGTGGGGCAATGTGCCACGGCGTGAAGCTGGGGGCAGCGAACAGCGACACGCGTAACGAACCGGCTGGTCTTCTTGCTGCCCGGCAATGGCTCGCCGGTCACTCACGTCTGGTGCCGATCCTCGCGCTCGGCCTGGCGCTCACGCTGCCGCCGCAGGCCTGGGCGGCGGATGCCCGGCCGGCGCGGGAGATGCTGCTCTTCGACGAACCCATGGTGACGGCTGCCACCAAGTCCCCCCAGCGCGCCTCCGAGGCGCCCTCCGCCATTACGATCATCAGCCGTGAGGACATCCGCCGGCACGGCTACCGCACGCTCGCCGACGCGCTGGCCTCGGTGCGCGGCTTCTATCAGACGTACGACCGCAACTACACCTACCTCGGCGTGCGCGGATTCGCGCGTCCGGGTGACTACAACGACCGCATCCTCCTGCTCGTCAACGGCCACTCTTACAACGACGACATCTTTCACATGGCCTTCCTCGGCCCCGAGTTCGGCATCGACCTGGAGGCCATCGAGCGCATCGAGGTCATCCGTCCCGGACCGGCGCTCTACGGCGGCAGCGCCCTGTT
>Ga0316622_100001269_pt1 | contig 16220 bp, 9 predicted proteins | sample OWC_Aug_OW2_C1_D_FD_207646 | JGI IMG/M metagenome (GOLD analysis project Ga0316622, IMG submission 207646) | Wetland soil microbial communities from Old Woman Creek delta, Ohio, United States - OWC_Aug_OW2_C1_D5_C | ecosystem: Environmental > Terrestrial > Soil > Wetlands | place: USA: Ohio... | reverse complement strand
GCTCAGCGACCAGATCTTCGCCGCGCGGTGCCACGAGGATTCCGAAGCGTCCCGCGACCGCGAGCGCTGCCGTCGCTTCGCCGAGGATGCCGTCATCCGCCTCTTCGAGCGCCTGCCCGAGATCCGCCGCCTGCTCATCCTCGACGTGCAGGCGGCCTTCGATGGCGACCCGGCCGCGAAGAACGCGCAAGAGATCATCTTCAGCTATCCGGGCCTCACCGCGATCGCGACCAGCCGCGTGGCGCACGAGCTGGAGGTCTTCGACGTGCCCCTGCTGCCGCGCATCATGGGCGAGTGGGCCCACACGCAGACCGGTATCGACATCCACCCGGGGGCGACGATCGGCGAGCGCTTCTTCATCGACCACGGCACCGGGGTCGTGATCGGTGAGACCTCGATCATCGGGGCGAACGTGAAGCTCTACCAGGGCGTCACGCTGGGCGCGCTCAGCTTTCCGAAGGACGAGCGGGGGAAACTGATCCGCGGCCTCCGCCGCCACCCGCAGATCGAGGACGACGTCGTGATCTACGGCGGCGCGACGATCCTCGGCGATATCGTGATCGGACGCGGATCGGTGATCGGCGGCAACGTCTGGCTGACGCAGTCGGTGCCCCCTGAGACCCGGGTCCTGAATCAGACGCAGATCCCGGAGATCCGCGAGCGGAGCGCGCGCGGAAGCCCCCCCGCCCGGGGCGGCCCCGCCCCGACGCCAGAGGACGGATAGCGCGCGCGGTGCGCCGGGACCCATGCAAGAGGAGAGCCGCGACCATGCACATCCACGACAGCATTCTCGAGACGATCGGACATACGCCGCTCGTGCGGGCGCCGCGCTTCTCCGCCGGCCTCGCGGCGGATCTCGTGTTCAAGCTCGAGTCGTTCAATCCGATGTCGAGCGTCAAGGACCGGCCGGCGCGCGAGATGATCCGCGAGGCCCTCGGCGCCGGGCGCCTCGCGTCCGGAGGGCTCGTGATCGAGCCGACGAGCGGTAACACGGGCATCGGCCTCGCCCTCGCCTGCGCCGCGCTCGGGCTGCGGCTCATCGTGACGATGCCCGAGACGATGTCGCGCGAGCGGCGCCAGATCCTGGCGGCGCTCGGCGCGGAAGTGGTTCTGACCCCCGGACCGCGCGGCATGGGGGGCGCGATCGAGCGGGCGAACGAGATCCTGGCCGAGCATCCCGGGGCGATGCTCGCGGGCCAGTTCACGAATCCCGCCAACGTCGCCGCGCACCGCAAGACGACCGGACCCGAGATCTGGGACGACACGGACGGCGAGCTGGACGTCTTCGTCGCGGGGGTCGGCACGGGCGGCACGCTCACGGGCGCGGGAGGATTCCTGAAGGAGCGCAAGGCGGACATGCGCATCGTCGCGGTCGAGCCGGCGCGATCGCCGGTGCTCTCCGGAGGCCCTCCCGGCCCGCACGGGATCCAAGGCATCGGCGCCGGATTCGTCCCGGTGATCCTCGACCGGGGGCTCATCGACGAAGTCGTGACGGTCGAGGACCGCGACGCGCGCGGGACCGCCCGTCGCCTCTGCCGCGAGGACGGCCTCATGGTGGGCATCTCGTCGGGGGCGGTCGCCTGGGCCTGCCGGCAGATCGCGCTGCGGCCGGAATCGGCCGCCCAGCGCATCGTCGGAGTCCTCGCCTCGCACGGCGAGCGCTATCTCTCGACGGGGCTCTACGATGAGGAGTCCTGAGCCCGCGGCCCTACCCGCGCGGCGCCGGCGCCGCGTAGATCTCCGCGGGAAAGAGCAGCGGGGCCAAGCCCTCGAGGAACTGGCGCTGCTTCAGCCGGTGGTGGCTCGCGTAGTGGCGCGTGTGGATCGTGCGTAGATAGGTCTCGAGCGTGTAGATCTGCAGCTCGACGGTGAACACGTAGGGCTCGCGCGAATCCCACTCGGGCTGGAACAGCACGTCCGCGTCTCCCTTGAAGACCCGGTAGCCCGCGCCCGAATGCCGGTTCAGCAGCGCACGGTCCTCGTCGTGGGTCAGCGTGTCGACGATGTTGCGGAGCTTCATCGGCCCGCCGAGGATGTCGAAGAGCGCCTCCTTGAGCGTCTCCACTTCCCCCAGGTTCCGGACGATGAACATGGCTCCGACGATGTCGGGGATCTCGCACGGCCGGCTCGAGCCCTTGCGCAGCATCTTGCTCACGATGGAGGCATCCCGGCGCAGGGTGAGCTCGCTCCAGCGCTCGCGCGCCTGCATCTCGTAGATCTGCCGGCCGCGCACGTAGCGGTAGGGCAACACCTCGCGCTTCGAGCGGCAGCTGTAGAAGTAGATGTTCAACCGGCGCGGCCAGCCGTCCTGCAGGAAGTTCAGCTCGCGCAGCTGGAAGCGCCAGGTCTCCTCGCCCGGGCGGGCCGGCCCGTCGTGGTACTCGATCCCGACGCCGTCGGCGGCGATCGCGAAAGCGAGGTCGATCTGGCGCGAGGCGACCGCGTGACAGAAGAGCTCGCGCTCGAGGAGATCGGCAAAGAAATCGCGATGGATCGCGCCGCGCTGCACTTCCCAGGTGCGCGCGACGTTGTGCAGGAGGAGTCCGACGTACATCAGGCGCCGCGCCTCGAAGGCCCGCCGCTCGTCGCCGTGCTCGAAGACCCGCGCCATGAGCGCCCGGAGGTCGCGTTCCGCGGCGACGGCCGCGTCGGGACGGAGCCGCGCCCGCGCGTGCCGGGAGAAGAGGCCGACCAGCGCCTCGAGGTAGCGCGCCGCCTCGTTCAGGTAGTAGGCCGCGCTCACCTGATTGGCTTCGAACGAGCGCGGGGAATCGGCGGGATTGAGCAGGCGGTCGAGAAAGCCCGCGTAGGCGCGCTCGTCGTCGCGGATCGTGAGGTAGAGGCGCACCATCGAACGGTACAGCTCGGGATGGTGGAGCGTGAGGCGCGGATCGAGCGCCGGGTGGGCGCGGCGCGGATCGGCGCAGGCCGCCGGATCGAGCGCGCTTCCGGCGTCCGAAACGCGAGGGAGGCGGCCGGTCCGCATCGGGCCGCGGGAGGATTCGTCGGATGCAGAGGACATTGCGGCAGGGTACCATTTCCGGGCGCCGTTGCCAATGGCCCGGGCGGGCGCGCGCGGGCCGGGCAAGCGGCCGAACGCACGCAACGCGCATTCACTCACGGCGGAGGGCGGCATGGGCGGCGACCGGACGCCCGAACGGAAGGAACCTGCGCTCACGCTCGCGCACCTGCGCCGCGTTCTGCGCGCCGGGAGGATCCGGCGCGCCTTCGCGGCGGACTCACGAGACGCGTCGCGCCGGCGGGCCGCACGGTCTTGCGGCGGGCATCCCTTCGGCCGGCCGGTCCTCGACATCCGTCCGGCGGAATGTTTTCTCGCCGGCCACCTGCCCGGAACGGTCTGCATCCCCGCAGACGAGATCGATGCGCGCATCTACGAGTTGCCGCCCAAGGAACGCGCGTTGATCGTTGCGGGGGACGATCCCGCCGCCGCCGCGGCGACCGCGAGGCGCCTGCACGAGCGCGGGTGGCTCGCCTGCCTCGCGCTCGGAGAACCGCTGTCGGCCTGGCCCGGCCCGTGGGAAACGGGCGCAGCCCGCGCGCGGCTCTGGGAACCTTCTCCCCTCGTCCGCCGCTTCGCCCCGCTCATGCCGGCCGGCCCCGTCGCCGATCTCGGCTGCGGCGCCGGACGCGACGCGGTCTACCTGGCCCTGCGCGGCCATCCGGTCGTCGCGGTGGACCGCCTGCCCGAAGCGCTGGAAATGGCGCGCGCGCTGGCGGCGCGCAACGGAGCGGCCGTGCACGCAGTCCGGGCCGACCTTCGCCGGGAGCGCCCTCCGGACGCGGGCGGATTTCCGGCCGGCGATGAGGCCGCGTGCGCGCAGAGTCGACCGGCAGGCGCGCGGCCCCCGGCCGCCCGTGCGAGCAGCGGCTCCGCGGGCTACTCCGCGGTGCTCATGATCCGGTTTCTCGAGCGGGATCTGCGCGCGTGGATCGCCGGGTCGCTCGCGCCCGGGGGGCTCTTCCTGCTCGAGGCGCATCTCGCCCGCGGCCTTCCCCCGCGCGCCCGGCCGTCGCGCACGCGCCTGCGCCCCCAGGAGGCGCGCGCGCTCTTCGCGCTCCCGGAATGCGAGCTGCGTTTCTACGAGGAGACTCGGGACGAGGCGGGGGAAGCGATCGCCCGCCTCGTCCTCAGACGCCCCACGCAACCGCTGCCGGAAGCGGGCTTCGAGGAGGGTTCCCATGGCTCTGCTTGAGATCGCGCCCGACATCGCGCCCCACGTTCGCCTCGCGCTCTTCCAGGCGGAGGGCGTGACCGCCCGCGGCGAGAGCCCCACGCTCGAGCGCGACCTGGCCGCGCTCTGCGCGCGGCTGCAGGAGCACTTCGCCGAGCCCGCGCAGGCGGTGGAGCTCTTCGGCCCGGCGCGCGCGCTCTACCGGGCGCTCGGCCTCGACCCGACGAAGACGCGGCCGTCGTCGGAAGCGCTCATCCGGCGCGTCATCACCGGCCGCGGCCTCTACCGCATCAATCGCGTCGTCGACACCTGCAACCTGTGCTCGATCGACCTCGCCCTGCCGATCGGCCTCTACGACACCGACCAGGTGCGCTGGCCCGCCGTCCTGCGTCGCGGCCTCGAGGGCGAGGGCTATCGCGGCCTGGGCAAGGACCACGTGAACGTCGGCGGCCGCTACACGCTCGCCGACGCGGAAGGGCCCTTCGGGAACCCTTCCTCCGACTCCTATCGCACCCGGATTCGCGCCGAGACGACCGCCTGCACCTTCATCCTCTTCGCGCCCGCGAGCCACGCGCCGGCCGCCCTCGCGGAGGAGCTCGAGATCTGCGCCGAGCGCATGGTCCGTTACAACGGCGGCACGATCGTGCGGCGGGAGGCGCCGGGCGCCGCCTGAGCCGCGGCGGAACCCGCCCCGCCCGCACCGGCGCCCGCGCGCCATCCCGCTCCGCGCCGGGCGAGGGTCAGCGGCGGAGGTCAGGCAACACCCAGCCTGCGGAGTGCGGCTTTCAGATTCCGCCGCAGAATCGGGCTTGCAACGCCTTCCGAGAGGGAGCAATCGCTGCAGCGGAGCTGCTCGAGTTTCGCGGCGAGTCCCGGCGGCGGCGAAGTCCCTTCTCCGATGAGATAGGCCGTCTCCTCGTGCGTGAAGCGCGCGGCGAGCCTCGCGAACGAGAGCCGGCCCGCGTTCGCCGGGCATGCCTCCTGGCAGACCATGCAGCCGATGAGACACGGCCGTCTGGCGGTCGCGAAGGCGTCGGGAAGGGGGCCCTCCTTCTCCGAGAACCAGGTGACGCATCGCTCGGCGTGGATCAGGAAGCGCTCCTCGTCGATCGCGCCGGTGGGGCACGCCGCCCGGCAGGCGCGGCAGGTGGCGCAGCGGTCGAGGGCCAGAGGCCGGGGCAGTTCCGCAAGCAGCGCGCCTCCGGCCGCAACCGGGCTCGCGAAGGCCATCCACTGGAGATAGGAACCCAAACCTTCGACGTAGGTGAGGTTGTTCCGGCCGTATCGCGCGAAGCCCATCCGGGTCGCGAGCGTCTTGAAGGGCACCCTGACGAGGCGCAGAGGCACCTCGCCGCCGAGGAAGTCCTCGAGATCCTTCCTCACCTCTTCGAACAGGCCGCTGTAGTTGTGATAGGTCGGCGGCAGGACGAGGTCGAGGCTTTCGCCCCGGTACGCGAAGTTCACGAGATGGGCCGGCCGCGGCATCGCGACCAGGATGACGCCCGCGTCGGTTGGTCGCCCGCCCGCCGCCGGGGCGCGAAACCAATCCAGCGCATGGTCGAAGGTCGGATCGAGCCTACCCTCCCGGCCGAGGGAGGCGAGCTGCGCGAGCGCGTGATCGACCGGCGCCGGCGCGCAGCACGCGAGGCGAACGCCCCTGCTCGCGGCCCATTGGTCGAGACGCGCGCGCATCGGCGGCCCTCCCCGTTCGCCGCGGGGCCGGGAAGAAGCGGCGGCTCAGCGCGCCCAGACGAGCGGGTCGATGTCCGGAAAGATGTTGTTCTTCTGCTCGACCTCGCCCAGCCACCACTCGTCGATCGACCCCGCGCGGATGTCCTCGTAGAGCTTGGTGAAGTTCGTAATGTGCTCGCGCGTGCGCGCCACGGCGTAGGGCACCATCGTCCCGGTCTTCATGATGAAGGCCCAGTCGCTGCTCTGCGCGAGGAGGAACTCGCGGGCTGCCTGGCGCAAGGCGCGCCAGCGCAGGCCGTCCCCGTTCCAGGCGCCTTCCCGGGCCTGCGAGGCGAGCTCGACCAGGCGGTCGCCCGCCGCGTGCAGGTGGCGGTAGATCCAATCGTTCGAGCCGTCCAGCCAGACCTCGGCGTAGCCCTTGTAGCCCCAGCTCGACGTGGCGGGCGTCGCCACCTGGTTTACCGGGAAGCGATCCAGGTACTCGGAGGGCGTGATAGCCGCGACCGTGCGCTGGTCGAAGGCGATCTTGCGGAGCAGGAAGTTCAGGAACTGCGGCCCTTCGTACCACCAGTGGCCGAAGAGCTCGGCGTCGTAGGGGGCGACGATCACGGGCGGGCGGCCGAGGAGCCCGTTCAGGTACTCGACCTGCTTCTCGCGGTTGAACATGAAGTTGCCTGCGTGAAGCGCCGCTTTCTCGGTCGCGCGTTCGAAACTGTAGGGCTCCTTGTGGTTGGTCGGCCCGGTGATGCGGTGGTACTTGATCCCCAGGTTGCTCCGCCGGCCGTCGCCGTGCAGGTAGGGACGCACGTAGTCGTACTCGAGATCCCAGCCGATGTCGCGATAGAACTCGCGGTACTCGTAGTCGCCCGGATAGCCCTCGTTCGCGCTCCAGACCTGCTTCGAGGACTCGAGATCCCGGCCGAACGCCGCCACCCCGCCGCGCGTCACGATCGGCGCGTAGACGCCGAAGCGCGGGCGCGGGGTCGCGAACATGACCCCGTGCGTATCGAGGAGGAAGAAGCGCAGGTGCGCCTCGGCAAGCACCTCCTCGAGGGTCGGCTCGTAGCCGCACTCGGGCAGCCAGATGCCGCGGGGCGGGCGTCCGAAATGGCGCGTGTAGTCGCGCGCGGCGGTGTGGATCTGCCCGCGCCAGACGGCGCGATCGCGCAGCATGAGCGGGAGGAAGCCGTGCGTCGCGCCGCTGGTGATGATCTCGAGCACCCCGCGATCCTGGAACTCGCGGAAGGCGCGCAGCAGATTGCGGCTGTAGACGTCGACGAACAGGTGCCGGGCCGCGCGGAAGTTGTGCAGGTAGCGGAGCGCGGCCGGATGGAACTCCGGCATCCAGCGCGTGCGCTCGACCTCCTTTTCCGCGAGCTCGATCAGCTTCTCGATGTGCCGGACGTAGCGCTCCTGCAGCAGCGGATCGGCGAGCATGCCGGCGAGCGGGGGCGTCACGGTCATCGTCACGCGGAAGGGGACGTTCTCGGCGACGAGACCGGAGAAGACCTCGATCAGCGGAATGTACGTCTCGGTGATCGCCTCGTAGAGCCAGTCCTCTTCGAGGAAGGCGGGATGCTCCGGATGGCGCACGTAGGGCAGGTGCGCGTGGAGAACCAGCGCGAGATAGCCTTGCGGTTCGCTCATCGCCTACGATTCCATCCGCGCTTCGACCGTTTCCGTGGCGTTCGTCTCGCGACGTACGGTCGGGGTGATCGTCTTGCGGAAGAGGCTGTCGGCCGAGACGGCCGTCGCGTCGATGACCTGCGTGCCGTCGGGCAGCTGGAAGCGCAGGCTGAAGGTGCCGTCCGGCCGCAGCCGCACCGGCCGACCCTGCACGGTCACGCTCGCATCCGGTTCGGTCGCGCCGTAGACGATGAGCTCGGCGTCGAGCACGAACCAGAAGCCCGGGCCGCTCTCCGCCGGCCGGGCGAGCGCTCCGCTCGCCATGCTGCCGAGCATCCCCGAGGACCAGTCGGCCCGTAGGCGCTCGCGCAGGAGCAGGCCGAGTTCGCCCGAGCTGCGGCCGTCCTTCAGGCCCTCCCCCATCATCTCGTACAGGCGGCGGTAGCTCTCGGGCGCGCGCGTCCACTCCTCGTCGGTCACGGCCGAGATCGTGTCGCGCGGCGCGTGCACGGCGTTCGAGCGCGCGAGCGCATGGAAGACGCCGCCGCGGGAGATGACGCCGACGGCGTAGCGGTAGACCCGGTCGGGACGGCCGACGTTCAGGTACCAGTTGTCCGCCCCGGCGGGGAGCTCGATGTCGTAGCGGTCTTCGCCGTTGCCCTCTTCGGCCTTCTCGAAGTCGACCCCCGGGCCGAAGGCGAAGACGCGCAGCACCCACGGCTGATCGCTCCACTCGTCGCCCAGCCGGTTGCGCAGTCCCGCGACCGCCTCCGGAGTGATCTCCCAGTATGCGTGCAGCCAATGCGGGTCGCGCGCCATGAGAACCGCGCGCGTGTGTCCGTAACGTCCGGGCATGACGAGCGGCGCTCCGAGGCCGCGACGCGAAGCCGCCGCTTCGCTCCCGACCCCGGCTGCGGCGGGCGGTGCCGGCGCGGCGGCCGGGGCGGGCTCGGCCTCGACGGTTCGCTCCGCTCTCCGTCTCGAAGCCTGCGCGCGCGGCCGTTTCCCGGCCGGGGGAGCAGGCATCGCGCGGGGAGCCGTGCCCCCATGCAGGCGCTCGGAGGCGGGCCCGAAGGGCCCCGCGCGCTCGGCGCGCGACTCGGGCTCGGGCGGCGGCGTGATGACCCTCGCCCGGGGCTCGCCGAGCGCCTCGCGCCTCGACAACCCGGTCCCGGCCCGCGCGGCGGCCCGCGGCGTTCGAGCCGCCTTCTCATCGCGCCCGCGCGCCTCGGGAGCTCGACCCTGGGCGGCGACCTTCGCCCGCGGCTCCGCCCGTCCGGCTTTGGCTTGCGCAGCCGGCTGCTCGCGCTTGGCCGTCGCGGCGGGCTGGACGGCCCGCTTCCCGGCCGCCGGCCGCTCGCTCCGGCTCCGCGTCCCCGCCGCGGCGGGCTTCGGCGCGGCGCGCTTGGCGCTCGCCGTCTCCCGCGCGCCGGCCGCTCCCCGGCGTTGCGGCGCGCGGGGTGACTCATCCTTGGGCCGCGCCGGACGGTCGAAGGCGGGGCGGCGTTTCGCCTCGGCCTCCTTCATCAGCGCGCGGATCAGTCCGTCCTTGGACAGCTGGCTGCGGCCGGCGATGTCGTGCTTGCGCGCGAGCTCCAGCAGCTCCTGCTTGGTCATCGACTCCAGATCGACGCGTCTCATGGCCATCTCGACCTCTCGCTGCAACGGCCGCCCGCAGGCCGCCTCGCTGGTTTTCCGGCGTTCGCGGGCGGCAAGCCGACCACCGCTACGGGCGCCTCCCCGCAGCGGCCTCGTCCCCTTCGCCCATCTCCAGAATCCAGTGGATGTTCAGGTGAAGCGCATCGGCGAGGTCTTCGAAGACCCGCCAGTCGGTGTTCCCGCCATCCGTGGACTGGTGCATTCGCTTCAAGTTCAGGAGGAAGTCGCGATGCTTCCTCAGCACCAAGAACGCTACGTCCTCCAACGGCCGTCGGTCCAGAGGAAAGTGCAGATCGTAGCTCTTGCCGATCGTTTCCAGGAAACGCCGCGCGACCGCCGGATCGGGCTCACGCAACAGATCTTCGAGGAGGCGCATGAGAACGACGCCGAAGGCCTGCTCCAAGGGCTCGAGGCCGATTCTGACCTCGACTGCCTGCACGAATGCGAGGAGTTCCGAGATGCGATTCAGGAGTTCTCCGGTTTCGCTCTCGTGCTCGCGTCGCGGCCCCTGCAGGTCGCGGAGGAAACTCGCCTCGAGGCGCTCGGCCAACTCCTCCAGCTCGCGCCCGAGGACATGGCCTGCGACCGCGCGCAACACCGGCGGCACCGGCACCTGCGCGCCCTGGAAGGTGAGCATGAGGTCGCGGCTCTCGCCGAAGAGCGCGGCCAGCGCGCGATCCTGCTTCTCGAGGATCGCCTCGTAGGCCGTGCGGATGATGCGCTCGCGGTTCTCGGCGACGAGATCCGCCAGGCCCAGGCGCACGGTGTCGGGCAGGGCGACCACCTCCTCTTCCGCCACCGCTTCACCGGTGCCGGCGGCCGGCGGCCCTTCCCCGGCGGGCAGTACGTAGCAGCGGATGCCGGCGAGGCCGGTGTGGAACAGGTGCACCGCGAACGCCTCGCGGTCTTCCGTCGCGCGGTCGACGAGCTCGATCAGACCGTGGAAGGAGATCTCGGTCTCGCCCCCCTCCCGCCGCCGCTCGTCGCGGCGCAGATGGCGCACGGTCGTCGCGAAGCGGAACTCGCCGGGAGCCGGCTCGTGGCCCAGCACCGCGGCGGCGACCGCGAGGTCGCCCGCGACCAGGCGCGCCGTGATGCGCTGCGGCCGCACCAGACGCTGGTAGACATCGGCGCCGTTGCCCAGCTCGGGCAGGTTGCTCCACGCCTCGCCGAGGTACTCGAGCAGCATGCTCTCGAGCGGCAGCGTGGTCCAACGCCCGGCAAGCTCGATCGCGCGGGCCGCATAGGCCATGTTCTGGACCGTCTCGATGCCCGAGACGTCGGCGAAGAACCAGCCGCAGCTCGTGTACATGAACATCGCGTAGCGCTGCGCCTCGAGCAGCGACCAGAGCGTGCGGCGCTCCTCCGCGTCGAGCGCGCGGCGCGCGTGCTGGTCGAGGAACGCGGCGCGGGCCGCGGGGCTCGGGTCGAGCAGGACGAGGATGTAGTCGTCGCGCGCCGCCCAGGGGTCCTTGACCAGGGCGCTCGTCTCGGCGAGAAAGACCTCGACCAGTCGGTCGCGCACCATGTCGAAGCCGCGCCTGAGCGGCGTGCGCCATTTCTGGTTCCAACCCGGCTGCCCGCCCGTCGAGCAGCCGCAATCGCGCTCCCAGCGCCCGACGCCGTGCGCGCAGCTCCACGCAGTGCCCTCGTCGTTGTCGCCGAAGTGGAGATCGATCTCGTCCTCGGGCGGATGGAGGTCGAGGTACCGGCCGTAGTTGAAGAAGCGGAAACCGCGCGCGGGCGCCTCGCGGCGGATGAGATACGAAAGGCACATGTCGCCGAAGGGCTCGTGATGACCGTAGACCTCGCCGTCGGTGGCCACGTTCACGAACCCGTCCGCACCGTGGTCGCCGGCGGCCTCGCGCAAGCGCTCGGCGAATGCGGGGGCCGAGCGCAGCAGGTGCTGGAAGCTCACCGCCGAGGCGAGGGGCCCGTCGTAGAAGAAGACGTCGAGGTAGCGGTCGGCCATCCTGCGGCGCCGGCTGTCCTTCAGGAAGTAGCGATACGGCCGGCGCGGGTCGACCGCGCCCTCGCTCACTTCGGTCCAGGCCCCCGGGCGGTCGAGCGGCCGCTGGCGCCAGGCCTGGTAGGGCGAGAGGATCACGTAGCGGATGCCCGCCTCGATGAGCAGCTTCACCGTCGCCAGGTTGATCGCCGTCTCGGCCAGCCAGATCGACTCGCTCTTGCGCCCGAAACGCCATTCGAAGTCGCGCAGGCCCCAACTGATCTGCGTGCGCTTGTCGCGGTAGTTGGCGAGCGGCAGGATCACGTGGTTGTACACGTGGGCGATCGCATTGCCGTGGCCCTCCTGGAGCGCGAGGCTCATGCGATCGCCCTCGAGGATGCGGCGGTAGATCTCGGGCGCGCCGATCTCGAGCCAGCGCAGCAGCGTGGGCCCGAAGTCGAAGCTCAGGAAGGCGTAGTTGTTGACAATCTCCTCGATGCGGTTCCCCGCTCCCATCACCCGGCTGCGCGCATTCGGGCGGTAGCATTCATCGGTCACCCGCGCGTTCCAGTCGTGGGCCGGGGCCGCGCTCGGCTGGCGCGGCACGAAGCCGCTCCAGGGATTCTCGCGCGGCGGTTGATAGAAGTGTCCGTGGATGGTGAGGTCCATCGTTCTCACTCCCCCGCGACGCCGAGGGCGCGGGCGAGCCGGGGCAGCGCGTCGCCGGCCGCCGCGTGCAGCACCGCGTCGGCCCGCTCGTCGACGGGCGTCGGCGTCCGGTTGACGATCACGAGCGCCGCGCCGTGCGCGCGGGCTTCGAGCGGCAGCAGGGCCGCGGGGTAGACGGAGAGGGAGCTGCCGATCGCGAGCAGGAGGTCGCAGCCGCGCACCCAGTCGGCCGCGCGGGCGAGAGCTTCTTCCGGCAGCGCCTCGCCGAAGAAGACGACCTTCGGCTTGAGCCGCCCTCCGCACGCGGGGCACGGCGGCGGCAGGTGCCGGCGCAACATCGCGTAGACTTCGTCCATCGACCAGCTCTGCCCGCATTGCAGGCAACCGATCGTGCGCGTGTTGCCGTGCAATTCGACGACTTCCCGCGAGCCGGCGGCCTGATGCAGCCCATCGATGTTCTGGGTGAGCACCGCATCCAGCCGGCCCTCGCGATCGAGCGCCGCCAGGGCGCGGTGGCCCGGATTCGGCTGCGCCGTGTGGATCGCGCGATAGCGCACGTCCTGGAAGAAGCGCCAGTAGGGCACCGGGTCGCGCAGGAACTCCCCGATGTCGGCGAGCTTGCAGGGGTCGACCTGCGACCAGAGGCTGTCCTCCGCGTCGCGATACGTCGGAATGCCGCTTTCGGCCGAGATGCCCGCGCCCGTGAAGGCGACCGCCCGGCGGGCACCCGCCCACAGCTCGCGCGCCCGCTCGAATGCCGGCTCCCCGGCGACGCTCATCCCGGCCTCCGCTGCCGTTGCGCCGACCATGCGGCCGCATCCCCGGCTGCGCTCCATCCCCCGGTCCTTCCCGGCGACCCTCGTTCCGGGAACCGCTCCTCGTGAATCCGCCGAATCTAGCCCATCGCCCGCTTGGATGCGAGATCGATAACCCGCTGCCCGTTCGTCTCTTGCCATCCGGCTCGCCTCGCCCTCCCGCGCGCGGCCCTCACCCGGGGCCCGGCCGGAGCAGGCTTGCGGGGCCCAAATGGCTCCCCCCATCCATCCGCGCGACCATCACGGCTCGAATCCTCGCACTTCCCAGTCCAGGTTGCGTTTGCACGAGCGGACGCCGGATGGTATCATTGAATGGACATTCTCTAAGCGTGAGGAGCGGGGTCGCGCGCATCCTCATCCGATATCCAACGACCCGGAGGTCACTCATGGCATCCCCCTTCGGCCCTCGCTTCTCCCTGTCCCGGCTTTTCGTGGCACTCTCCGTGTGCCTGCTCGCGGTCCTTCCCTCCGGGGCAAGGGCCGAATGGATCGATCTCGGCGGCGAACCGCTCACCGTGACGGTGCTCTCGTCGGAAGACGATCGCACCGTCCTGGAAGTGCAGGTCGGCGGCTTCTCGGCCGATCCGGTGGCGATCGACGGAGACACGTATTACACCATCACGCTCGGCCAGGAATCCGAACCCCACCAGAAAGGGTTCCCGGCGCTGCCCGACGTGCAGCGCAGCATCGTCATCCCCGATGACCGGCGCATGAACGTGCGGGTCCTCGAGGCGGAGCCGGTCGACTTCCCGAAGGTGGTTCCCGCGCCCTCGAAGGGCCACTTCACCCGCGACATCGACCCGGCCACGGTCCCTTACACCTTCGATACGTTCTATGCGAGCGCCGGCGTCTGGCCGGAGACGCTGGCCGAAGGCGAAGCGCCCTACATCCTGCGCGATCTGCGCGGCATGGTCGTCGACGCGAACGTCTTCCAGTACCTGGCCGGAGAACAGACCCTCCGCGTCTACCGGCGCATGGTGATCGAGATCGCGGCCGTCGGCGCGGACGACGTGAACGTCCTCGACCGCAAGCACCCGCTCGCGAAGATGGATCGCCAGTTCGCCCGCCTCTACGCCGACCACTTCGTCAACTTCGAGCAGCAGGCCAAGTACGTGCCCGTGCTCGAGGACGGCGGACTGCTCATCATCGCCTACGACGCCTTCCGCCCCTACGTCGAGCCGCTCCTCGAGTGGAAGCTGCAGAAGGGCATCCCGACGCAGCTCGTCAACCTTTCCACGATCGGCGCGACCAGCACGGCGATCCAGAACTACATCCGCGACCAGTACTACGCCTGGGACCCGGCCTACGTGCTCCTCGTCGGCGACGCGGCCCAGGTCCCGACGATCTCGTACGGCGGCGGCTCGGATCCCAGCTATTCGCTGATCGTCGGCAGCGACAACTACCCCGATCTCTTCATCGGCCGCTTCTCGGCCGAGACCGTGGCCCAGGTGGAGACGCAGGTCGAGCGCACGATCGCCTACGAGCGCGACACGCCGGCCTCGCAGGCCTGGCCGCAGTACGGCATGGGGGTCGCCTCGAACCAGGGGGTCGGAGACGACAACGAGTACGACAACGAGCACATGGACAACATCCGCGCGGATCTGCTCCCCTACGGCTACATCGCGGTCGACCAGATCTACGATCCGACCGCGACGGCGGCCATGGTGTCGAACGCGCTGAACGCCGGCCGCGGCATCGCCAACTACTGCGGCCACGGGAGCACCCAGGCCTGGACCACGACCGGCTTCAGCAACACCCACATCGCCGCGCTGACCAACGATCTCAGGCTGCCCTTCATCTGCAGCGTCGCCTGCCTGAACGGCAACTTCGTCACCAATACCTGCTTCGCCGAAGCCTGGCTGCGCGCCGAGCACAACGGCGTGCCGACGGGCGCGATCGCGACGTACATGTCGACCATCAGCCAATCGTGGGATCCCCCGATGTCCATGCAGGACGAGGGGATCGATCTCATGTGCGCCGATGAGATGCGCACGATCGGCGGCCTGTGGTTCAACGGCTCCTGCCTGATGATGGACGAGTACGGCAGCTCGGGCGTGAACGAGTTCAAGTGCTGGACGATCTTCGGCGATCCCTCGCTCGCGGTGCGCACCAAGACCGCCCAGCCCCTGACCGTGAATCATTCCGGCGTGCTCCTGATCGGCATGACCGCCTACGACGTCGAGGCCCTGGCGGAGCCGGGCGCGCTCTGCGCCCTGTACGCGGACGGCATCCTCTACGGCAGCGCCCTCGCCGGCCTGGACGGCCGGGCGACGATCGTCCTCGATCCCGCCCCCGCGGAGCCGATGGCCCTCACCCTGACGGTGACCGCGTACAACCGCGTGACCCACAACGGCCTGGTCGAGGTGATCCCGCCCTCCGGGCCCTACCTGCTCGTCGGCGACACGGTGCTGCGCGACGGCAACGGCGACGGCGTCGTGAACGCCGGCGAGACGGTCGAGGTCGACCTGCAGCTGCGCAACGTCGGCATCACCACGGCGACCGGCGTTTCGGCGCAGCTGAGCGTCGCGAGCGAGTTCGTGATCCTCGCGCCCGACACGCGGGCCTTCGCCGACATTCCCGCCGGGGGCGAGGCGTGGAGCATGGGCTCCTACGTCCTCACGATTTCTCCCGATTGCCCCGATCAGCTGCTCCTGGCGATCGCCGTCCTGGTGACCGCCGAGGAGTCCGGGACGCGTCTCACCTGGGAGGACCAGCTGGCCTTCACCGTGCACGCGCCCTTGATCTCCGCCGAAGCCGGCGTCGACGACAGCCAGGGAGGCAACGGCAACGGGCGACTCGACCCGGGCGAGAGCGCGAGCATCGTCGTCACGCTCTCGAACGACGGCCACTATCCGCTGACCGGCATCACGGCCAGCCTGGTCAGCCACCATCCCGACGTGACGATCACCGCCGATGCAGCCACCCTGGCCGCGCTGGCCTTCCCGGCGACGGGGAATCTGGAGCCGGCCTTCGCCCTCACGCTCGACGGCGATTTCGCGCAGCCCACCCTGGGCCTCTACCTCTACCTCGACGCGGCCAACGGCTTCCACCGCATCCTCGATCTCCAGCTCTCGGTGGGCGGACAGCTCGAAGCCTTCGAGCAGGGCCCGGCCGGCTGGACGCATCTGGTGGCCGGAGGCAGTTTCGTGGATCAATGGCACCTCTCGGTCGAGCGCAATCACACGACCGGTGGCGGGCAGAGCTGGAAGTGCGGCGATTCCGGCACGGGGAGCTATGCGCACCTGCTGAATGCCGCGCTGGTCAGCCCGGCGATGGAATTGAACGGCGACAGCGAGCTGCGCTTCTGGATGTGGATCGAGTCCGAAACGAGTCCCGCCTACCCGGGCAGGGCCTATGACGGCGGCATCGTCGAGATGTCGCTGAACGGCGGCGCCTTCACCCAGGTGACTCCGGTCGGCGGCTACACCCACACGATCCGCGCGGGCAGCAATCCGGGCCCCTTCCCCGCCGATACCCCGGTCTTCGCGGGGCAAATGGACTGGCAGGAGAAGGTCGTCGAGTTGGACGGCGTGACCGGGAGCGCGGTCTTCCGCTTCCGCGTCGGCAGCGACGGGGCGGTGGCGATGGAGGGCTGGCACATCGACGACGTGGAGCTGT
>Ga0316622_100001268_pt1 | contig 16223 bp, 16 predicted proteins | sample OWC_Aug_OW2_C1_D_FD_207646 | JGI IMG/M metagenome (GOLD analysis project Ga0316622, IMG submission 207646) | Wetland soil microbial communities from Old Woman Creek delta, Ohio, United States - OWC_Aug_OW2_C1_D5_C | ecosystem: Environmental > Terrestrial > Soil > Wetlands | place: USA: Ohio... | reverse complement strand
TGGCCGGGGGCGCGCTGGTGCTCGGGCTGCGCGAGCGCCTCCCCGACGGCACGGAGCGCTGCTACAACGCCTTGCGCCATGCCCGCGCGCTGCTCAAGCGCGAGCACGGCGACTCCGAGGTCGAGCTGCGGATGTTCCTGCTGGGCTGAGCGCCGTGATCCCGGCCGGTGGCGAGGTTGGCCCCACGCCTTCCGTTCATCGACACCCCCGACGCGGCCTGGTCGGCGAGCAGCAGGAGTAGACGCTTGATGAGCTCCGGCGTCTTTACCAGACCGGTACGCAGGATGTCCTTCCACAGGTAATCGGCGCGGGTCACCCGGACTGTGACATACCCCTGAACAGCGCCTGCACCTCGACGGCGAAGGCCGGCAGACTGGGGGATGCCGCCCCACTGCCGGATTCGTAGACGCCGTGCACGACGTAACGGCCGGCATCACCGTCGATCACGAAGACCGTGACCGTGCGGTTGGTGGGGTCGATCAGCCAGTACTCCGGGATACCAGCCGTGGCGTACTCCCGTCGCTTGATCTCACTGTCACGCTTAGGGTCGTCGGGACTCATTACCTCCATGACGAGGTCGGCCCCCGACCAGTACTTGTCGTGGCGGCGGCTGGCATGCTCGCGGCGCATGAACACCACGTCCGGCTCCCGGATCTTTCCCTCCCAGAGCTTGATCGGGAATGGCGCAAACAGGACTGTCCCAAGATCCGAGGCGCTCACGAAGTCCATCAGTGCACGGTACAGATACGCGACCAGCAGCTGATGGATCTCGCTAGGCATGTCGAGGACCTCGATCCGGCCGTGGTCGAATTCGGTCAGGTGGTTTCCAGGTAGGCCGAGGTACTCCTCCTCGCTCCAGCCCCCCTGCGGCGGGAAGAGGCGCGCGATGTCCCACGCAGGCTCCAGACCGTCGGGCAGGACACGGAATGCGGAGCGGCTCATCTTCGAGTTCCTGATTGTCGCCTGCGGGCGAGTCTACCCAAAGCCGAGCCGACAGATGCGAGAGACTTGAGACCTCGTCTCCGGGGGCGGTGCACGTGCCGGATCGGGCCCACACGGCAACCCAAGCGTGCTTCCCCGATGCACACCGTCCAGGAACAGGGCCGCTCAGGCAACCGGGACCCCCAGCTCGTGAAGCAAGTCCTGCCACCCCGCGCGCTCGCGCTCCGGGGTGAAGCGCGGGCGGAGTGCGGCGCAGTGCGCCTCGAGGCTCGCGTAGAAGGCGGGGTCGGCCTCGGCCCGCAGCAGGAGCGCGCGCAGGGCCGCCGTGTCTTCTGGCGGGTAGTAGCCCGGGTAGCTCTCGCCGAGGAGCCCGACCGACCCCGGGATGTGCGAGGCGACCACGGGTAGCCCGGCGACTACCGCCTCGGAGATCACGTTCGCCCCCCCCTCCATGCGCGAGGGCAGGGCCAGCAGGCGGGCACTGGCGTACGCCCGGCGGACCCGGTCGTGACCGACCTCCCCGTGCCAGCGGTAGCGGGGATTGAGCGCCATCTCGGCCTCGGCGGCCACGGCCCACTCGGGGGTGTGGGCCCCGCCGTAGTGGTCCACCCGCAGGCGGCTCGCCGCCGGGAGGTCGCGCACCGCATAGGCCGGCCGCAGGGGGTCCTTCTCCTCGCGCAGGTGCCCGGCGACGCACACCCGGAAGGTGCGCCGTGCCGGCGCCCGGCGCCCGATCGGCCGGGCCGACTGGTAGATCACGCGCACCTTGCCGCGGTGCGTGGGCGGGACCGTCTCCCCGATCAGGTCGTGCAGCCCGACCAGCCGGTCGGCGAGGGCGATGGACCGCAGGGTCGCCCGCGGGTGGCTGTGGATGAACCGGTAGGCGTCGGTCCCGGTCAGCGCGACCACGAGCGGCCGGCCGGCGCGCTCTGCCGCGAAGCGCTCGATCGCCTCGGCGCTGCGCCAGGCGTGCAAGGCCACCATCAGGTCGGCGGGCTCGCCGGCATAGTCAACCGAGACCTCCACCCGGTGGCCGAGCTCGCGCAGGATGTGGGCCCAGCGCGCGGCCGTGGCGCGGTTGCCGGCGCGCGAGCGCGGAGGGGCGGGGGTGATCAGGCGGATGCGCATGGGTGATTTCCCGGGGACGGACGACCGCCGGAGTGGTCTCGGTGCGGTGCCACCCGCCCCGGCGGCGCCCGCGTCTCGGGCCGCAGCGCGTTCGTTTGTCGGTCAGTCCAAGCTCGGCAGGCATTGAAGCCCGAAAGAGCGAAAGTCGGAGTCGATAGCCAGGCATACCGGCAATGCCAGGCGCTGCACGAGCACGAAGCTGGTGCAGTCCGTGAAGCTGAAACGCTTGTCGCGGTACTCCTCGAAGATGGACCAGGCGGCTGCTTCGTCCTTAGGGGTCACGCGCTCCAGGCGCGCAACCCGTTGCCCTTGCAGTTGGCTGCCTAGCTTCTCGGCCACACCCCATCCCAGCCGGTAGCGTGCCAGGGTTACTGCCTCGTCGAAAACGAAGTTGCTCGTGACCAGCCTGCCGCGATACGCGCGAAATGTCTCGGCGACTCGGACATGGTCCGGGTCGTTCTTGTCCAACAGGGCGTACCAAGCCCCGGTATCAACGAAGGCCCGTTTCAAGGGGCACCCGACCCGTACAGATACCGATCGTGCTCGCGCCCAACGGGTTCGCCGGTGCCTTCGCCGATGCCGACCAGTCTATCGAGGGGGTCCTCCTCCGGCGGCTGGCTGCGGCCAAGGTGCTCGTCGATGAGGCTCCGGATCAGCGCGGCAAGGCTGATTCGACGCAGACGCGCCTCCTCGCCGAGCCGGCGGTATTGCTCCGGTTCCAGTGAGATTTGTGTTCGATGCATGTCCAACGGCTCCGCGCTGAGCACCTGTGCGCGCCAGGCTACATCACGACCTCAATGATGTAAATACCAGCGATGAATCGAACACATCAGCTTGAGCGACCACCCGGTCTCCCGGACCGGGACCGCCCGCAGCAAGGCCAGCCACTGGGGGTCGGTCCCCGCCTCGGCAGGCGGGCTGCAAGCAGGCGCGGACGCCCTGAAGGTCAGCCGGGCATCCACTCCGAGCAGGTCGTCGACCCGCTCGTTGGCAGTGCCGAGGGGGTCGGCCAGCGCCAGGATCAGGGCGTCGGCCGGTCCTGGCGAGCGGACTTCGCTCGTGGGCCGTGAGGCGCGAGATGGGGTATGCCCCGGGCCACCACTGGCTCCCCCTCCTCACCGGTGACACAGTCCGGCCGCTACGGGCCGGTGAACAGCGGATTAGTCAGAGCGCCAACACGGCGTTTCGGTTGTTGCGTACTGCGAGACACACCCACCGACCAGCCGCACCATGCCAACACCCCAGGACAAACGGATCCCTTGCCTTCTGAAGCTCATCTTCGCTCTCCTCTCTAGTCGTTCCTGTTCCAACATTACCCCGCCCACCCAACCGCCGTGCCACCTCGCGCCCTCGCGGCCCGCCTACGGATTGGGGGGGAAGACCGCCTTCCAGTCCTTCTTCATGCTGATGACGATCCAGCCCTGCTGCTTCGCCTCCGCCATGAGGGCGTCGCTGAAGGTCCCGATCTTCGAGTCCGGGCCATAGGCGTTCTCGCGTTCGGCGTCATCGTGATGCACCAGCATCATCAGCCGCGCGCCGCCACCCGCCTGCGTCCACTCCAGCATCTCCCGGTCGCCGTCCGAGTTCCCGAATGCGGCAATCGGCCGTCGGCCGATATGCGAGTTGATGCCGACCGGCTTGCCGGCCTTGTCGTCGACGAACTCGATCGCGGGCAGCCGCACGAGCACCGGCTGGCCGTCGCGCACCTCGAACTTCGTCTTGATGCTGCTGCCGACGACCTGCTCGGGCGGGATGCCATAGACCCGCTCCGTCCACGGCCGCATGAACTCGATGCCGCCGCCCGACACGATGAAGGTCTTGAACCCGCTCTCGCGCAAGTACGCGAGCAGCTCGAGCATCGGCTGGTAGACCATCTCGGTGTACGGCTTGCCCGTCTTGGGGTGTCTCGCCGTGGCCAGCCAATCCTTCACGACCCGCTCGAACTCCGCGGTGGTCATCCCCGCGTGGGTGACCATAACGATCTCGGCGATGGCCTTCTCGCCCCCGGCAAGGGCACCCTTGACGTCACCCCTGAGCAGCGAGGCGAACGGCTCCTGGTCCTTCCATTTGGGGTGCTGAGGCGCGAGCGCCTTCACGCGGTCGAGCGCAAAGAGGAGCTGGAAGTACAGCGGCTGCTCGGCCCAGAGCGTGCCGTCGTTGTCGAACGTGGCAATGCGCTCGGGGGCGGGCACGAATCCGGGCGAACCCGCCTTCGTCACCTCGGCGACGAAGGTCACGATGGCGTGCTTGGCGGGACCGTCGTTCCAGGAAGGCAGCGGGTCCGCGGCACGGGCCACACCTGCGGTGAATGCGAGCGCGACGGCCAGTACACCCACGAGCGCTGGCCTGGTGCTGGGCCTCATCTCCCGGTCCTCCATCGTGAATGCATAAATGGACGGGCCGCCCTGGACACCGGGCGGCCCGCGTGGTCAACAGCCTGACAGGCATCGCGCCGAAGCGCCGGAGACCTTTTCGCTGTCAGTTTCCCGTCGGCAGCGGGATGTTGACGCCATCCCTCTCCAGTTGCTCCCGAATCCACTGGAACTGCTGGTACTTCGAGATCTCGATCGGGCCAGTGTAGCCCTCGCTCTGCATCTTGCGTGGTGGATACTTGACGTAGGTCTTCATCAGCTCCCGGATTGCGTCGCTGATCGTGACCAGTGTCCAGGTGTGCTCGGTGTAGTTGTTCATGAAGATGTCGTAGCGCTCCTGCGGGTCCTGCCACAGGTCGAACACCTGCGGGACGATCGCCACGTATTTCTCCGGGCCCTTCCAACCGAGGTTGGTATCGACTGCGAGGCCGCCGGTGGGCTGACCGTTGTCGCCCCGCAGGTTGAACACCGCCTTGTAGTTGCCGACCCGTGCCGCGCCCGGCGTCAGCTCGTTCTCGGTGAAGTAGAACCAGGACTTGCGCGCGGACTTGCCGGTGCCGAGCAGCACCGGCGACATGTCGTAGCTGTCGAAGATGATGGGCTGACCCTCGCGGTCCTTCTCCGGCAGCGGGACCCCCGCCACGCTGGCGAAGGTCGCCATCAGGTCGAGGCCGCCGACGATGTCGTGGTTCTTCGCGCCGGCCTTGATCTTGCCCGGCCATAGCGCGATCGCCGGCACCCGGTTGCCACCCTCACGCACCGTTCCCTTGGTACCCCGGAACGGGGTGTAGCCAGCGTCGGGGTAGACGTCCTGCCAGGCGCCGTTGTCGGTCGTGTAGAAGACGAGCGTGTTCTTGTCGAGACCGAGCGCGCGCAGTCTGTCCATGATGTGGCCGATGTGGGCGTCCAGCTCCACCACCGAGTCCGCGTACTTGCTCTTGGACAGCGACTTGTGCTGGTACTCGGGCGCGGGCATGTTCGGCTGGTGGACCTTCATGAAGTTGACGTTGATAAAGAAGGGCTTGCTCGGGTCCTTGGCCGCCCTGTCCAGGAACTCCATCGCCGCCTTCTCGACGTAGCCGTCGAAGAACGGGATGCCGACCACACCCTTGTCGGGCGTGTCGACGTACTGCCCGTTGATCTTGAAGTCTTCCTTGGCCTGCTCGCCCGCCTTGCCCGAGAGCGACCCCTTCGTCACCTTCTGGAACATCGCCCGCAGCTCCGAGTCCATGTCGGGGAACCAGGTGGGGTCGGCGTAGGTGTAGGCGTTCAGATGGTAGAGGCCGACGTACTTCATCTCGTCGTAGCCCTGGGCGTTCGGCAGCGCGTAGTCGGCCTCGCCGAGGTGCCACTTGCCGGTGAAGTAAGTCTGGTAGCCGCCCTGCTTGAGCATGGACGCCAGGGTCCACTCGGCCGCGGGCAGCCCGCCGCCCTGACCCTGGAAGGCGACGGTGGTCATGCCGCTGCGGTTGGGGATCCGGCCGGTCTGCATCGCCGCGCGGCCGGGCGTGCAGCTCGGCTGAGCGTAGAACGACATGAACGTCATCCCCTGCTCGGCCATGCGATCGATGTTGGGCGTCGGCATGCCACGGCCCTCGCCACCGCCGTACGGGCCCAGGTCGCCGTACCCCGTGTCGTCCGAGACGATGAACAGGATATTGGGCTTTTCGGCCTGGGCCGCCGCGGCGCTGGCGACGGGGCCGAAACCGACAGCAGCCGTCAGGGCCAGGACCGAGCAGGCGGCCTTGAACCCCGCGTTGATCGGAGATATTGAGAAGGGCGGCGTCCGGACTTGCATCGGGGTCATCCTCCTTATCGTCGTACAGGCTGACAGTGAGATCGGAGCGTCGGGACGAGTGGGCCACGGGGCCGGGACCAGGCGACCTCCAGCGAGCGTCAGGTCCACCGTCTCAGAATCGGTCCTCAATCCCAGACCATCGACACGCTCTCACCGACCCCGCGGACGGACCGCTCATCGACGGACTGACCGCAGGCCCGGATCACCACCAATGCTGTCGGGCCCCGCGACCCACCCGCAATCGGGCAGAGGGGCAACGTTGGTCTCCCCGAGGGGCATTGCTACTTGCCCTCGAGGGCACAAACGCCCCGGAGAGGAGGCCCGTCGGCGCGGCCGCCGCAAGGGCCAGCCCCGGATCCGGCCGCGGAGCCGGCCCGTGTCAACGCAGGAGTCGCCCCATCCGCTCGGCCAGCCGGCCGAGATCGACCGTCGAGGCGACGCCGAGCTTCGTCATGATCTGCGCGCGCTGCGCCTTGACGGTGCGTTCCGAGACCGACAGATCGTCGGCAATCTGCTTGTTGAGCCGGCCGGCGACGATCTGATGAAAGATTTCGACCTCGCGGGTAGTAAGGGATGCAAGGCGTGCGCGCAGTTCCTCCTCTTCGGATCGCAGCGCGCGCTCCACCGCGTCGCGGTCGAGGGCACGACGGACCGCGTTCAGCAGCGCGTCTCGCTCGACCGGCTTCTCTATGAAGTCCACCGCGCCGGCCTTGAACGCACGCACGCTCGTGGCCACGTCCGCGTAGCCGGTGAGGAACACTACCGGCAGGGCGACGCCCCGGCGCGCAAGGGCGGCCTGAAGATCAAGCCCCGATGGACCCGGCATGCGCACGTCGAGCAGAAGGCAGCCAGGGCGCTCCGCCGGCGGATCAAGCAGAAACTCACCCGCCGAGGCGTAACCGCGCGCCTCGAAGCCGGCCGCGCCGAGGAGGCGCAGCAACGCAGCGCGGAACGAGTCATCGTCATCCACCACATGGATCAAGGGAGGGGCGCTCATGACGCCCCCCCTGGTGAAAGGGTCGTCACACTACTTGTCGGCCATTCGACTCGGAAGACCGCGCCCTCGCCGTGTTCGGCCTCGGCCCAAATGCGGCCCCCGTGGGCCTCGACGAGGGTGCGCGCGATCGACAACCCCAGCCCCATACCCATGCGCTTGGTGCTAAAGAAGGAATCGAAGAGCTTCGGGAGGTGTTCGGGGGCGATACCGTGACCGCAGTCACGGACCCTGATGGAAACCCTTTCCGCACCGCGCTCGACGGATACGACGACCTTGCACCGCTCTTCGGGCAGGCCGGCGACCGCCTCCATAGCGTTGAGAACCAGGTTGAGGAGCACCTGCTGGATTTGGATCCGGTCTCCAAGCAGCGTGGCAGCCGTTGCAGCGGGTCGAATCTCGAGGCTCACCCCCCGCCGCCGCGCTTCGGCGCGCAGCACTCCCTGTAGATCGCACACTGCCCCATTGAGGTCGAACGGTCGCCGCTCGACCTCCTGCCTGGCGAGTAGCGCTCGCAGCCGACCGATCACCTCGCCAGCCCGGAGGTCGTCACGGCGGATGTCGGCGAGGATCGCGCGTAGGTCGTCGCGCCGATCCGCGCCGGAGGCGAGCAGCAGCTCGGCGGCCTCGGCGTTGCTCAAGATTGCACCGAGTGGCTGGTTGATCTCGTGGGCGATTGCGCCCGTCAGCTCGCCCGCGACCGCCATCCGCGACGCATGAGCGAGCTCGAATCGCTGCTTCTGCAGGGTCAGCTCCATCCGGCGACGGCGCCGGCGCTCGATCAGGAGCCCCGCAATCAGCCCAGCCTGGAGGACGAGGACGGCGGCGGCGAGGGCCGCCTCGATCCGGTGCACATCGAGGAACGCTGGTTCTCTGAAGTGCACAACCGCGTCGCCCGGCACCGCACGCTCGTCGATATCCCAGCGGCGGACCTGCCGCCAGTCCACCGTGACGTTCGGGGGCGTGACCCCCGGCAGACGGAGCCCCGCAGGCGCCACGCCCTCGAGCAAGTTGCTGACAACCTGGCCTGCCTGCCGGCCCATCGCCTCGAAGCTCGGCATCAGGCCGCCGACGACGCCGGTGCCGATGAATGTATCGAACGGGCCGTACACCGGCGCGGTAGCAGCGGTGGCCACGAGTCCGGCAACCTCCCGGGGCGAGAAGCGGCGGCCCTCGCCGTCCTCGAAGTACCCGGGCGTGAACACCACGGCCTCACCTCCGAGCTCACCCAACCGCCTCAGTACCTCAGCGGTTGGCAAACCCGCGAGAAACTCGGCCGGCGCCCGATCGTCGAACCGTGAGACCTCCTCGCGCAGTCGGGCCTCCCATGTTCGGTCCAACGCGGACGCGCCCGTCACGACCACCAGTCGGCGGGCCCGCGGATGCCAGCGCAGCGCCAGCTCGATGGTGCCCGAGAAATCCCATTCCGTCGGCACCCCGAGCACATCGACGGGCAGCGGCGCAACCGACAGCAGAAATGCTCGCGAAACTGCCCCGTGGACTACCGGCGCGTGCGGAAAAAAAAGATGGGGGCGATGAAGCAAGAGAAACTTGAACGCCTCTTCGCCCGCAACGACGATCACGTCCGGCGGCTGCAGGGCGTACTTGTCGCGCAGGAACGTGGTAAATGAGCGAATGTAGGACTCCCCCTGGAAGTGGGGATAGTCGATAAACTCGGCGCTCACCTCTGCCGAACGCGAGACCGTCTCGCGCAGTCCGCCTTCGAACCGCATGTTCGCAGGCAGCAGTCGGTGGTTGGAGTACAGGACGAGGACGTGCCGCGGCTCCCGAGCCAGGGCGGCCGCCGCGAGGAGGAGACCACCCACGGCAAACAGGCATACGAGCCAGACCTTGACTCCGACGACCAGCGACGGCCGTCGCTGCGGCAAGGTGTAGCTCATCGATACGCGTCTCACCGAATGCGCGGTCGGGGGGCCGGCGGCCCCGCGCTCAGCTCCGTAGCCATCCGTGTCGCCGTCGGCACCGCATGGCGGAAGAAGGATAGGCGATACAACGGCCCCTGGCGACGTCCGATCGGGGCAGTGGGTTGGCACAGGGACACCCCCGGCAGATGGGCAGCCCACCGGTAGAGGCGGGCGAGCCGCATCGCCCAGAGGTAGCGCGCGGGGTAGCGGTGCAGCGGGGCGGCGGGATGAGGGCGGCGAGCGGCTCGATGTCGACCCGGTGGAGCGCGGTCTCGGCTGCCGGCGCCGGGCATTACACGAGGGACCGACGGCGCGGGCGCGGCACGAGAACGCCACCCGGCAGTCGTGCCCACGTGCCGGGCACCGGGCCCGCCCGAAGCCATGAGCCAACACGCCCCAGGTGAGGTACTTGTGGAAATCCCGCTCCACCAACCCGGGCACCCTCGGCTCCTCGAGCTCGCCGTCGCGCTTGAGCACGAGCCCGATCTCGAGGTGCTCGCGCACGAGCGCATGCACCACGGTGCGCTCGGGGTGAGGGGGGCGGTACGGACCGGTGGCGTACGGGGACGCGTGCGTCGGGCAGGCCCGGTGCGTGCGGAGCCCATCCGTGCCAGGATCGGTCCGTCGGTCCGGATGGATGAGGCCCGACGGCGTGGGACCCGGACCCGTTGACCGAGGAGAATGGACGATGAAGCTGCCCAGCCCCGCCGAGCTTGCCGCCCAGGCCGCGGATGCCCGTGCCCGGACCCTGACGCTGATCGAGGGACTCGACGACGTGCAGCTCATGGGCCCGCGGCTCGCCATCGTCAACCCGCTGCGCTGGGAGATCGGGCACGCCGCCTATTTCCACGAGCTCTGGGTGCTGCGCCGGCACCTGGGCGAGGCGCCGGGGAGGCGCGACGTCGACCGCCTGTACGACTCGATCACCATCGCCCACGACGACCGCTGGGACCTGCCCCTGCCCTCCCTGCCCGAGACGCTGGCCTACATGGACGGGGTGCTCGAGCGCGAGCGCGCCCACCTGGCCTCCGACCCGCCGGACGCCCGGCGTGACTACCTGGTCCAGTACGCGGTCTTTCACGAGGACATGCACACGGAGGCCTTCACCTACACCCGCCAGACCCTCGCCTACCCCGCGCCGGCGATCGGCGTCGCCCGGGACTCCGCCTGGGAAGCGGGGCCCCTCGCCGGCGACGCGGCCATCCCCGGGGGGGTGTTCGAGCTCGGCGCACGGGCGGGGGACGGCTTCTGTTTCGACAACGAGAAGTGGGCCCACCGGGTCGTGGTCGCGCCGTTTCGCATCGCGCGGGCCGCGGTGAGCAACGCCGAGTACGCCGCGTTCGTCGACGACGGCGGCTACCGCCGGCGCGAGCTCTGGGAGGACGAGGGCTGGCGCTGGCGGGAGGGCGCCGGGCTCGAGCACCCGGTCTACTGGCGCCCCGGCGCGGCGGGCTGGGAGCTGCGGCGCTTCGACCGCTGGGGGCCCCTCCCCCCGCACACCGCCCTCATCCACGTGAGCTGGCACGAGGCCCGGGCGTACTGCCGCTGGGCCGGGCGACGGCTGCCCACCGAGCTCGAGTGGGAGGTGGCCGCCGCGGGCGAGGCGACGGCCGACGGGGCCACGCTCGCGCCGCGCAAGCGCCGCTACCCGTGGGGTGACACCGCGCCGACGACCCGCCACGCCAACCTCGACGGCCGCGCCCTCGGCACCATCGACGTCGGCGCCCTGCCCGCCGGCGACAGTGCCTTCGGCTGCCGGCAGATGATTGGCAACGCCTGGGAGTGGACCGACACGGTGTTCGCGCCCTACCCCGGCTTCACAGCGGACATGTATCAGGACTACTCTCAGCCCCTCTTCGGCACGACCCGGGTGCTGCGGGGGGGATGCTGGGCGACGCGCGGCCGGCTCGTCCGCAACACCTGGCGAAACTACTACGGTCCGGACCGCAACGACGTGTTCGCCGGCTTCCGGACCTGCGCCCTCTGAGAACGTCATGGACCGACCCGCGATCCAGTTCCACGACCTGCACCCCACCCCCGCCGACCTGGCGGCGGAGGTGGTGGCCGCGCTCCGCCGCCGCCCACGCTACATCCCGCCGAAATTCTTCTACGACACGCACGGCTCCCAGCTCTTCGACGCCATCACCGCGACCCCCGAGTACTACCTGACCCGGGTCGAGGTGCAGGTCCTCAAGGCCAATGCGGCCGCGATCGCCGCACGGGTCGGCACCGGCAGCCTGCTGGTCGAGCCGGGCGGCGGCAGCTGCGCCAAGGTCCGGATCCTGCTCGAGGGGCTGCGCCCCTGCGCCTACGTGCCCATGGACATCTCCCGCGAGCACCTGCGCCTCGCCGCCGAGCAGGTGGCGGCCGAGTTCCCCTGGCTCGAGGTGCACGCGAGCTGCGCGGACTTCACGCGCACGATGGAGGTGCCGGCGACCGCCCCCGAGGGGCCACGCGTGGCGTTCTTCCCCGGCTCGAGCATCGGCAACTTCGACCCCGAAGGCGCGGTGGGTTTTCTCGCCGCGGTCGGTACCCTGGTCGGACCGGGGGGCTTCCTGCTGATCGGCGTCGACCTGAAGAAGGACCGCGCGGTCCTCGACGCCGCCTACGACGACGCGGGGGGCGTCACGGCCGCGTTCAATCTGAATCTGCTCGCCCGCATCAACCGCGAGCTCGGCGCCGACTTCGACCTCGAGGGCTGGCGCCACCGGGCCTTCTACCACGAGGCCCGCGGCCGCATCGAGATGCACCTGGTGAGCACACGGGCGCAGACGGTGCACGTGGCGGGAGAGGCCTTCGACTTCGCCCCGGGGGAGACGATCCACACCGAGAACTCCTACAAGTACGGCATCGAGGAGTTCCAAAGGATCGCGGCCCAGGCCGGGTTCCAACCGGACGCCGTCTGGACGGACCCGCAGGCCCTCTTCAGCGTGCACCTCTTGCGCGCGACCTGAGCCGCAATGGAGGAACCGGGAGGCGCCGGCGGTTGGGGCATCACACCCGCCTTCGGGACCATGGCGCCAGAGCGGATCGGGGGGGCTTCATGCGCGGATCGAGCACGCCGGTCGTCAAGGACCTGGTGCTGGTCGGTGGCGGCCACGCCCACGTCGCCGTGCTCCGCCGCTTCGGCAGGCGTCCGGTACCGGGCCTGCGCCTGACCCTCCTCACCCGGGACGTGCACACCCCCTACTCGGGCATGCTGCCGGGCTACGTCGCGGGCCTCTACGACTACGACGAGTGCCACATCGGCCTCGGACCGCTCGCGCGCTTCGCCGCGGCGCGCCTCTACCACGCCGAGGTCGAGGGCCTCGACCTGGAGAGCCGGCGCGTGCACGTGCGTGGCCGCCCGCCGATCGCCTTCGACCTCCGCCTGCCGGGTGATAGCCGGAATCTGCACGCCGACGGGCGCCACGTGCGGCGTCGGCATCCGGGTCGACGGCTTGCTACGTCACCGGTCGCAGGAGCCAGCCAACCATCAGCAGACCCGCCGCCGCGATCCAGCTGCCGGCGACGCGCACCGCAAAGACGGTCCAGCCTGCCCGCAGCGTCGCCACCTGCGCCGACAGGATTGCCAGCACGCAGAAGACCGCGGTGACGACCCCGGCGAGCCCGAGGACGCTGGCGCCCTCCGGCGCCATGCTCGCCCCGTTCACGTAGCCATGCGAGAGACCGGCGATGCCGGCGAACACCGCGACCAGCACCGCAGGCAATGCGGCGTTGAGCGCGACCAGCGCACCCGCTGCGCCGAAGAGCAGCGTCGTCAGCAGCGGCAGGTCGGGCTGGAACGGAAGCTGCGCGCCCGCCAGGCCTCCGCCAGCCACGCCGTCGGGAGCATGAACAGTGTCCAGCGCGCCGCCTGCGTGCCGCGCTGACCCGCGAGCAGCGCGAGCGCAACCACGAGCAGCAGGTCGGGAACCGTCAGCGCGAAGTGCGCGATGCCGTCGTAGAAGGCGCCGAAGCCGGTCTCGACCAGGTGCGCGTGGGCCGGCGCCGTGGAGGGCTTCAACAACAAGGCCAAACTCACCCTCAGGAAATCCTACGGCTTCCGCAGCTACAGAGTGCTGGAACTGTCCTTGTATCATAGTCTTGGGGCGTCACCCGAACCGCAGGTTACCCACAGATTCTACTGACGAGGCCTTGTTTGATAAGTCGGTTCATGACAAATCCCTCTGGGGCTGGGCTTAACACATGATGGCCTGACAGGAGGCATTCGAGCTGTCCCCGCGATGCATCAGCCGTGCCGGAGGGCAAGAAGAGTCAAGAACCTTATGAGAAGACTTAATGTTGTGGACTCCTGACAGCTGCCGATAGGAATGCCGATCAACGCGACTGTAAGCAATCCCGACACGCTTTCGTGCGTCAGTCGTCCCGGTTGCCACCGCGCGAGTGACCGCGTGCAGCGACAGGGGAAACGACCAAAACCGGTCGAGCCCAGCGGCCCGCCGCCCGGGGGCGGGGGCCTCGTTGTTGGCCCCCTCGCGCTTCGGTATCCTGCCGCCCCTCCCTTCCGCTAGATGAGGACGTCATGGCGCTCGACGAAGGCTGGTTCACCGAGGTCTACGCCCCGGGCGGGACCGCATTCTCGCTCAAGGTCGCGGCCAGGCTGCACGACGAGCGCTCGGTCTATCAACGGATCGAGGTCTACGAGACGGACACCTTCGGCACGCTGATGGTGATCGACGGCTGCGTGATGCTGACCGACCGGGACAACTTCCTCTACCACGAGATGATGGCGCACCCGGCGCTCTTCACCCACGCGCGACCCCGCCGGGTTGTGATCATCGGCGGCGGGGACTGCGGGACGCTACGCGAGGTGCTGCGGCACCCTGGCGTAGAGCGGGCGACCCAGGTCGAGATCGACGAACGGGTCACGCGGCTCTCCGAGCGCTACTTCCCCGATCTCTGCGAGGCGAATGCCGACCCGCGCGCGGAGCTCCGCTTCGATGACGGCCTCGCATACATGAAGAACGCCGAGGCTGGGAGCGTCGACGTCGTGATCGTCGACAGCACCGACCCGGTGGGCCCGGCCGAGGGCCTCTTCCGGGAGCCCTTCTACCGCGACTGCCTGCGCGCGCTGGGCGAGGGCGGGGTCCTCGTCCAGCAGAGCGAGTCGCCGCTCCTGCACCTGGAGACGATCATCGCCCCGCTGCACCGGGCGATGCGGGCGGCAGGCTTCGCCGATACCCGCACCCTGCACTTCCCCCAGCCGGTCTACCCGTCCGGGTGGTGGAGCGCGACCCTCGCCCGCAATGGCGGTGCGCTGGACGCCTTCCGCGAGGGCGATGCCCGCGCGCGCCCCTTCTCCACCCGCTACTACGGCCCCGAGGTCCACCGAGCGGCCCTGGCCCTGCCACCCTTCATGGCCGAGGCCCTCCGACCTATCCCCGCGGCATAGGCGACGGATTGTCACGGAGAAGAGTGATCAGCCACGGATTAACGCGGATTAACACGGACAAGAGAACAGGCCGGGGATGGCCGGCGGGCGTTTTTCAACCAGGGAGGGTCTCCGTTCATTCCGAAGCCTGACCGGGCCGGCGACCCCTGCCGGCTGTCGGGATTCCTTACAGCAGCCCCGGCCTGGCCCAGCGACTGAGCGGGCGAGGCCGACCCCTAACCACCATTCGCTCGTAGTCCGGGGCGGGCGCTACCCTTCACCGAGGGCGACCGGCGCGACCGCGCATGCCCGAGCCCAGACCATCGCGGCGGGGAGGACGCCGCAACGGTAAGTCGGAGTTATGGCTTCGCTTGCCGGGTCTGTGGCCCGGGTTGGTACGCAGGGGCGCTTCCGACCCCCCACAGGACCTTTGGGGTTGACCTACGTTGGTGTCGGCCCGCTTTACTCCCGCCTGCGGTGGTCCCGACCTAACCCGTTGAGCTAGTCAAATGACGGAGTCGAATTTCCTGACACTCGAGGAGCCGCCATACTCTGCCCAGAGCGGCCCGCTGCCGATCGCCACCTGCTCGGCATAACCATGCGCTACCACATGAGCGGTCCCTCGCGCCAGTAAGCCGCCGAGTACCGCCGACACTAACCGAAGCTCGCTGGCGCCTACGAGCCCGTATTCGCAGAGGATGCCGTGGCCGCCATCCACGAATCCACCTACGGCGTTCCTCGCAAGATCGGCGCGATAGCCGAGCAGGCCATGACCTACGCGATGTTTGTCGATTATGTGGCGTGCCACATAATCGACATCATGTTCCCAGTCGCGTTATGTGGCGGGGCGTCTGGCGGAGCCCGAGGGGCCTGGAGGGGCACGGGATTGTGGCCACATAACGCCTACAGGGATTGCAGCCACTTCAGGAGCGACGGGTCGTCGCGCCAGATCGCTCCGCTCGGGGATGCCACGCCGGCCTGAGTCGGTGGCGCACAGGCCTGCAGCGCAGCCTCCTTCATCGCGATGTTGACCTCGGCGTAGCGGTTGGTGGTCTCCAGGCTCACGTGACCAAGCCAGGCGCGGATCACGTTTGGCTCTACGCCAGCCTCCAGCAGATGGACGGCCGCGGTGTGGCGGAAGATATGGGGGGAGATCGCTTTCGGATGTCCGTCGCTGCCGCGCCTGACCAGCGGCTCGGTATGGTGGCGGACGATTTTGTAGATCCCGAAGCGGGTCAACGCTTGACGGCGCTGAGAGAGGAAGATCGGCCGTTCGGGCGTGACATTAGCGGACTCGCCCAGGAGCTGGGTAAGGAGAGAGATGGTCTCCTGCCACAACGGACACACCCGCCATTTGTCCCCCTTCCCGTGGAGATGGACACGATGGCGCTCGAGCTCGAGATTGCGCCACCGCAGGTCGGCGACCTCCTGGACCCGGGCGCCGGTGTTGTAAAGAAACAGCAACAAGGTCCGGTCACGCAACGCGTACGGCCCCGAGGTCGGGAGTTGAGCGAACAGGCTCTGGACCTCATCGCGCTCCAGAAAGAAGGTGGGTGGTGGCGCGACGCGCTTGACGGGGATGGCCATCACCCGCTCGGCCTCGGCGAGCCTCTCCGGCAGCTGGGCGGCCAGATACTCGAAGAAGGTCTTGACCGCTGCCAGGCGTTGGTTGCGCGAGCGCACGTGATTG
>Ga0316622_100001267_pt1 | contig 16227 bp, 13 predicted proteins | sample OWC_Aug_OW2_C1_D_FD_207646 | JGI IMG/M metagenome (GOLD analysis project Ga0316622, IMG submission 207646) | Wetland soil microbial communities from Old Woman Creek delta, Ohio, United States - OWC_Aug_OW2_C1_D5_C | ecosystem: Environmental > Terrestrial > Soil > Wetlands | place: USA: Ohio... | reverse complement strand
AGGACGGCGTTGGCCGCGATGGCGGCGTCGACCGCATGGCCGCCTGCCCGCAGAACGGAAAGCCCGGCCGCAGTTGCCAGGTGGTGAGGGGCGACGACCGCACCGCGGGCGCCGCGAGCGAGCACGGCCGGGACGAGCGGGCGATCAGGCATCTCGGCCATTCTAGGTGTCGGCGTCGGCCGTCCGAGCACCGGGCGAGCGTCGCGCGGGTGGCCGGGCCGGGTAGGCTGTGCAGGTGGATCGCTCGCTGCTTGCGGTGCTGCTCGGGACGTTCACCCTGCGGCTCAGCACGGGCCTGACCGGGGCGCTCCTGGTCTACTACCTGGCCGATCTGCCGAGCCATGGCGGCCTGCCGGTGGAGGCGACCGTCGTCGGCATGCTCGCTGCCACGTTCTACGCGGCCGAGCTGATCCTGTCGACCCCGTTCGGGATGCTGTCCGACCGCTTCGGGCACCACCGGATCATGCAGGTCGGGCCGATCTTCGGTGCCGTGGCCGTCGTCATGACCTGGGCTACCACCGACCTGTTCGCGCTCGGGGTGACGCGCTGGCTGGAAGGTGCCAGCACGGCGGCGAGCATCCCATCGATCCTGGGCTTCATCGCCATGGTGACGGCCGGCGACGAGCTGCTCCGCGGCCGCGCCTCGGCCCGTTTCGAGGGTGCCACGCTGGCGGGCCTGGGCGTCGGGCTCGTCCTGGCCGGCCCGCTGTGGGAGATCCTTGGGCGCCAGGCGTTCCTCCTCAACGCCGTCCTCTACGGCGGTTCGCTGCTCATCTACCGCTTCGGGGTGGAGGACCCGCGAGGCGAGGCCGCCACGCTCCGTGCCCCGCACTTCGGCTGGCGGCGCTACCGGACGCTCATCACCTCGTCCCACGTCTGGCTCCTGGCGCCGACCTGGATCGCGATCAATGCGGCCCTCGGGCTGTGGACGAGCCAGACGATCTTCCAGCTCGTGCGCGAGCCGCTGCCGGGCTTCGAGGACCAGGTCCTCATGGGCGGGTTCAGCCCGCTCGCGGTCAGCCTGGGGCTCGCCGCCGGTCTCGTGGTGTTCTTCGCGGGGCTCTGGTTCTGGGGCGATCGCTTCAAGCGCTACCGGCGGACCACGATCATCCTGTATGGCGTCCTGGGCGGCGCGGTGGTCGTGGCCGCCGCCGTCCTGCTCAACCACAGCGCCGGGCAGCCGATGGTGCTGCAGCTGGCCTTCGCGGCAGCGATGGCGGCCGGGCTCTTCGTGCTCGCCGGCGCCACCCCGGCCGCGCTGGGCTTGCTGGCCGACGTCTCCGAGGCGTTCCCCGCCGACCGCGGTGCCATCATGGGCCTGTACTCGGTGTTCCTTGCGCTCGGTCAGATTGCCGGCAGCCTCATCGGTGGGCTCTCCGCGGACCTGCGCGGGATCGACGGGATCCTCGTTGCGACCCTGCTCCTGCTCGGGGTCGCGCTCGTTCCGCTGGCCCGCCTGCGCTCGTACGAGCACCTGGCCGGGGCCGGCGCAGAGGGCCAAGTCGCGCTCGACGGCGGCGACGAGTCCGACCCGCCCGTCCCGATTGCCGTGCCGGCGGGGGACGGCGCACCGTATGATCCCGGCCACCAACGCGAGGGAGGACCGCCGTGAGCCGCGTGGCCATCGTCACCGACAGCGCCGCCGACTTGCCGTCCGAGGCGGCTGCCCGTGCCGGGATCACCGTGGTCCCACTCGTCGTCAGCTTCGGGACGCAGAGCTACCGGGCGGGGGTGGACCTGCCCACCGACGAGTTCTGGCGCCGCATGCTCGAGCCCGGCGCGCCGTTTCCGACCACGGCCGCCGCGAGCCCCGGCGACTTCAAGTCCACCTTCGAGGGCATCTTCGCGACCGGCGTCGAGGCAATCGTCTGCGTCACCGTCGGTGGCAAGCTCTCCGCGACGGTCAAGAGCGCCACGATCGCGCGGGACATGCTGCCCGACCGCGAGATCCACGTCATCGACTCCAACTCGGCGTCGATGGGCGTGGGCCTGCTGGCGCAGGTCGCGGCCGAGCTGGCGTCGGCCGGCGTGTCCGGCAGCGAGATCGCGCGGATCGTCGAGGCGCGCACCGCTGACCTCGACCTCTACCTGGCCATGGACACGCTGGAGTACCTCCGCAAGGGCGGCCGCATCAGCGGCGCCAGGGCGGCCATCGGGACCGTCCTGTCGTTCAAGCCGATCATCACCGTGCGCGACGGCCTCGTCGAGGTCTTCGAGCGCGTGCGCACCCGCTCGAAGGCCCGCGACCGGGTGGTCGAGCTGCTGACCCGGCGCCCGGTCGAGCGGATCGCCTTCCTGCACACGATGACCACCGCGGCCGAGCTGGCCGAGGTCGATCGGTTCCGCGACATGGTCGTGGCGCGAATGCCAGGCGGCGTGGACGCGGCCCACGTGTCCGTGCAGGCCGTCGGCTCCTCGGTCGGACCCCACCTCGGCCCGGGCTGCCTGGGCGCCGTGCTGCTCCACCACTCCGCGCCTGCCTGATCTTGCAGGTCCCGAGCGGACCGGCCCGCCCGGCCCCCCGATCAGGGTCGCTCCGGCCCGCAACCAAACCGCAACCTGCCGATATACTCGGGCTGCTTCGAGCGACGCGGCGTCCCCTCCTGGCTGAGGCGCCGTGTCCCGTGGGGTCGTCCGGGAGACGACCCAGGAACCGGCCCGCCCGCAGACGGGCGGCCCGGCAAGGAGGTCGCCACCTCGATGACAACCGAGCAAGCGGCCGCGATCAACGCCTGGGCCGTCGCCCAGCAGCAGTTCGACCTCGCGGCCGAGAAACTCAACCTGGACCCCGGCCTTCGCCAGGTGCTCCGCGAGCCCCGGCGTGAGCTGACGGTCCACTTCCCGGTCAAGATGGACGACGGGTCCGTCAAGGTCTTCACGGGCTACCGCGTCCAGCACAACCTCGGGCGCGGCCCGGCCAAAGGCGGCATCCGCTACCACCAGGACGTCACGCTCGACGAGGTCAAGGCCCTCGCGATGTGGATGACCTGGAAGTGCGCGGTCGTCGGCATCCCGTACGGCGGCGGCAAGGGCGGCGTCATCGTCGATCCCAAGAAGCTGTCCAGGAAGGAGCTCGAGGGCCTCAGCCGTCGCTTCTTCACGGAGATCGAGGTCCTGGTCGGTCCCGAGCGCGACATTCCCGCGCCGGACGTCAACACCAACGCCCAGATCATGTCGTGGTTCATGGACACGTACTCGATGCACGTCGGGTACACCGTCCCCGGCGTCGTCACCGGCAAGCCGATCAGTCTCGGCGGGTCGGAGGGACGCAACGAAGCAACTGCCCGCGGATGCGTCTTCACCGTCGTGGAGGCCGCGGCGCACCTGGGGATGGACCTGACCAAGGCCACCGTCTCCGTCCAGGGCTTCGGCAACGCCGGCTCGATCGCGGCCAAGCTCCTCGGCGACGAAGGCGCAACCATCCTGGCCGTGAGCGATTCCACCGGCGGCGTCTACAAGGCCGACGGGCTGGACATCGACCGCGTGATCAACTGGAAGAAGGAGCACGGCACCGTCCAGGGCTTCCCGGGCGCGACCAACGTCTCCAACGCCGAGGTCCTCGAGGTCGAGTGCGACATCCTGATCCCGGCCGCCCTCGAGAACCAGATCACCGGCGCCAACGCCGGCCGGATCAGGGCCAAGATCGTCGGCGAGGCCGCCAACGGCCCCACGACTCCCGAGGCCGACCGCATCCTCCACGAGAACGGGATCTTCATGATCCCGGACATCCTGTGCAATGCGGGCGGGGTCACGGTCAGCTACTTCGAGTGGGTGCAGGACCTCAATCGGGACCACTGGAGCGAGGCCGAGGTGAACGCCAAGCTCAAGGAGATCATGGTTCGCGCCTTCGACGAGGTTCTTCAGATGTCGCGCAACGCGAACGTCGACATGCGCACCGCAGCCTACCTGCTGGCCGTTCAGCGGGTGGCCGATGCGACCGCCATGCGGGGCCTCTACCCGTAGGTCACGCCATCGGGTCCTGGTTCGAGGAGCCCCGGCGGCCCGTTCGCCGGGGCTCCGGCACGCAGGCAACGACACACGGGAGAGCCCCGCGTCGTCATTGCCCTGGATCGACGACGCATCAGGCCGTCGCTACCGGCAGCACGCCACAGAGAAGATAGGGAGCCTCCCCGCGATGACTCACTTCATCCGCCCGACCTCGCCGCTCGCCGCCGGCGCGAGGACGTTCGTCGCCCTGGCTGCATTGACGGCGGTCGCACTGGCCGCCTGCACGACGGGCGCCACGCCGGCGGCGAGGAGCGGCCTGCCCCTCGAGGGAACCTCCTGGCAGCTCTCGTCATACGTCGGTCCCGAGGGTACCGAGGTCCCGGTCCCCGACGGCGTGGCGGCCACGGCCCGCTTCGAGGGCGGCACCGTCTCCGGGACCGGCGGCTGCAACTCGTACACGGCTGCGTACACCCTTGACGGCGAGGAGCTGACCATCGACCCGGTTGCCTCCACGATGATGGCCTGCGAGGGACCGGCCGGCACGCTCGAGAACCTCTACTTCGCGGCGCTCGGACTCGTCGGCTCGTACGCCATCGACGACGTGACGCTGCGCCTCAACGACACCGACGGCAAGACCATCCTGACCTTCGAGCAAGCGACCGAGACCGCTCTGACCGGCACGAAGTGGATCGCCACGGGTGTCAACAACGGCAGCGAGGCGGTCGTCAGCGTGCTCGCCGGCGCCGAGCTCACCGCGGTCTTCGCCGAGGATGGCACCGTGGCCGGCTCGGGCGGCTGCAATGCCTACAACGGTCCCTACGCGACCGACGGGTCGAGCATCGACATCGGTCCCCTTGCCTCGACCAAGAAGCTCTGTGGCGAGCCGGCCGGGGTCGACGACCAGGAAGCGCAGTTCCTCGCGGCGCTCGACAATGCGACGACCTACGCGATCACCGGCGACACCCTCGAGCTTCGTGACGACAGCGGCGCCCTGCAGGTGTCCTTCAGCTCGAGGTAGCCCGCCGGGCCGCGGCGGCCACCGGCGGCCACCGGCCACCGCCGGCGGCGTCCGGAGCGGCACAGGGGACGCCCCGGCCTCGGCCGCCGGGGCGTCCGCGTGTGCGCACCCTGCCCGACCGACCCGGCCGCACGGCGGCTGGGTGCTACCATCCCGGCCATGCTCGACCATGAAGAGAAGTTCCTGTTCCGCGAGGAGATCCTCCATCTCAGCGCCGCGCTGTCGGAGCCTGGTGCGCTCGACAACGTGGAGGACCTGCTGACCGACGTCATCACGAGTCCTCGCTTCGACTCCGAGGTCTTCACGCTCGAGCGGAGCCTCCAGGTGATGCTCGGCGGCCGCGCCGGCACGACCCTGGTCGGCATCCTCACCGTGGCACCGGAGGTCTTCGACGAGGTCGGCGAGGTGCAGGTCCCCGCCGAGATCCACGAGCGCCTCGTCGCCTGGCGGGCCCGCTTCGGGCTGGCGATCGACAACGCGCTCAACTTCCTCAACAACCCGGACGGGATCCAGGGCCACAGCTTCGCCACCCAGATCGCCCACGTCGAGGATCGGCGTGTCCTTCAGGGCCGCCTGACGCTCGTCCGCTACAACAACGAGCCGCAGTTCTTCGTGGCCGACGCGAGCGCCTACCTCGGGATCGTGGCGGACATCCTCGACCGGCTCGGGCCGTACCTCGAGCCCGACTCGGTCGACGCCGAGACGATCGGCCGGCTGCACGACGCGGCGCAGCTCGTGGAGCGCAAGACCGCCGCTCGCAGCTGAGCGCGCTGCGCTGCGCCAACGACCGACGAGCCCGCCCGTGCGCCATCTCTACCTCGCCGCGACCGGACAGAACCGCGGCAAGACGACGGCTTCGCTCGGCCTGCTCAACGTCTTCCTCGAGGAGGGGCTCCGAACGGGCTTCATGAAGCCGGTCGGCCAGCGCACGGTCATCGAGGACGGCCAGCCGGCCGACGAGGACGCGGTCCTCATGAAGGCGGTCTTCGGTCTGCCCGAGCCGTTCTCGGTCATGAGCCCGGTCCACATCCCGCGCGGGTTCACCAAGGCCTACATCCGCGGCGAGGTGGTCGAGGACCTGCCGGCCCGCATCCGCTCGGCGCACGCGGCCTTCGCCGGGCGCGACATCCTGCTCGTGGAGGGCACCGGCCATGCCGGGGTCGGGGCCGTGATCGGGCTGTCGAACGCGGTGGTGGCGGGCATGCTCGGGATCCCGGCCGTCATCGTGAGCGAGGGAGGCGTGGGCCGGCCTATCGACGAGATCGTGCTCAACACGGCCCTGTTCGAGCGCCACGGCGTGACCGTGGCCGGCGCCATCGTGAACAAGGTCGACCTCGACTCGCAGCCCGGGCTGCCCCAGGTCCTGGAACGGGGACTGGCGCGTCACGGGATCCCGTTGCTCGGCGTGCTTCCGTACCGGCCGATCCTGTCCAACCCGACGCTCGGCATGGTCCTCGAGGGCGTCCGCGGCGAGCTGCTCAACGCCGGCCCCGATCTCGACCGGGTGATCGACGACGTGGCCGTCGGTGCCATGCAGCCCGGCCACATGCTTGAGCGTGTCGGGCCGGGCACGCTGGTGATCGTCCCCGGCGACCGCGAGGACGCGATCCTGACCATCACCACCACGCACATCATGGGCACGGCACGGCGGGGATCGCCGGCCGAGGCCTCCGGCATGGCCGCCGGTCGCCCGGAGCCCGACGGGGTCGCCGAGGCGGCCGTTGGCCTGGTGCTGACCGGCGGCTACCGGCCGCGCCCGGCCGTCATCTCGGCGATCCGGCAGGCCGACCTGTTCGCCGCGCTGGTCCCGGAGGACACCTACGTCGTGGCCTCGGAGGTGCACGACCTGCTGGTCAAGACCCACGCAGCGGACCGCGACAAGATCGCGCTCATCAAGGCCATGGTGCGCGAGCACCTCGACGTCGACCGATTCCTGGAGGCCGCTGGCTCGCCTGGCTGACTTGCGCGCCCGGGTCCGCGGCGCTGAACTCGGCGAGCGCGCCGGACCGGCACCCTGGAGGCCCCGGGCCGACTGGCATCGCGCGAACGGGCGCTCCGACCCTGCAGGGGGCTGCGCCCGGCGCACCATCATGGGGCGGGATGACGGCCAGCGGCGCACCCGTACCGGATGTTCGCCTCGTCGAGCTGACCAAGCTCTACGGCGATGTCCGGGCGGTCGACGGGGTCAGCCTGGACATCAGGTCCGGGGAGTTCTTCTCGCTGCTCGGCCCGTCTGGCTGCGGCAAGACCACCACGCTGCGCATGATCGGCGGTTTCGAGGCGCCCACCAGCGGCCGGATCGAGCTCCAGGGTCATGACGTGTCGCAGGATCCCCCCGAGCACCGGCCGGTCAACATGGTCTTCCAGAATTACGCGCTCTTTCCCCATCTGAACGTCTTCGACAACGTCGCGTTCGGCCTCCGACGGCGCAAGGTCGCCGCCGCCGAGATACGCCGGCGGGTGGGCGAGATCCTCGAGCTCGTCCGGCTGACCGGCTTCGACCGTCGCAAGACAGACCAGCTCTCCGGTGGGCAGGCACAGCGTGTCGCGCTGGCCCGGGCCCTCGTCAACCGACCGACCGTCCTGCTCCTCGACGAGCCGCTCGGCGCCCTCGACCTCAAGCTTCGCAAGCAGCTGCAGGTCGAGCTGAAGCGCATCCAGAAGGAGGTCGGCATCACGTTCGTCTACGTCACCCACGACCAGGAGGAGGCACTCGCCCTCTCGGACCGCATCGCCGTCATGCAGGCGGGACGCGTCGAGCAGCTGGGCACGCCCGAGGAGCTGTATGACCGGCCGGCCACGCGGTTCGTAGCCGGCTTCATCGGCACGACCAACCTGCTCACAGGTCGCGTCGAGACGCTGGCCGGCGAAAGCGCCGTCCTCCGGCTCGACACAGGCGAGCAGCTCGCGGTGAACCGCGACGGACTGGCGATCGGGATGCCGATCGAAGTCGCCGTCCGCCCGGAGGCGGTCGTGCTTCGCCCCGTCGGCGCGGCGGGCCTCCCGCCCGACCTCGCGGACGGGACCAGCCTCATCGAGGGGAGGGTCGAGCAGGCGGCCTACCTGGGCACCTCGATCAACTATCTCGTGCGGACGACCGGTGGTCTCCAGGTCTCCGCAGCGGCGCCGCGCTCTGCCGGTCGCCTTCCGGTCGGCAGCGAGGTGGCTATCCAGTGGCGTCCCGACGACACGCTCGTTCTCCCGGCAGCGCCGGAGGCGGCAGAGGAGGTTCGGCCATGAGCAGACCCAGGCGGGACGGCGCCCCCGACATGGAGGGCGCACTGGCGCGATACCTGATCGAACGGAGAATGTCGCGGCGGCAGGTCCTCGGGCGCATGGCGACGCTCGGGGCAGCGGCCGCCGTTGGCTCGGTTGCTGCTGCCTGCACGACCGGCGCGACCGCAGAGCCGGAGCCGTCGGGGGCCTCGGCGGCCCCGTCCGGGTCGCCGGCTCCCACGCCTCAGCCTACCCCCGAGAGCGAGCTGTACGTCTACAACTACGCCGACTACATCGGCGAGGACACGATCCCTTCGTTCGAGGAGAAGTACGGCATCAAGGTCACCTACGACTTCTTCGACACGTACGAGACGATGACGGCCAAGATCGCGACCGGCGACAGTGGCTACGACGTCACCTTCGCGACGGGGGTCGACGTCCCTGGATTCCTTGCCCGCGAGCTGGTTCAGCCGCTCGACCTGTCGCAGATCCCCAACGTGGTGAACCTCGCGCCCGAATGGCAGGACCCCGCCTACGACCCGGGCAACCAGCACTCGATGCCGTACATGTGGTGGACGACGGGCTACGGCTACGACACGGAGAAGATCCCCGAGGAGCTGACCTCGTGGGCCGCCCTCTGGGATTCGCGCTGGAAGGGCAAGATGGCGATGCTCGATGACTATCGCGAGACCTTCGCGGTGGCCCTCATCCGCCTCGGCTACAGCATCAACACGACGAGCGACAGCGAGCTCGATGAGGCGCTGGCGCTCCTGCAGGAGCAGAAGCCGCTCCTTCGCAAGTACACCGCCGACGACATCGGCGACCTCTCGAGCGGCGACGTCTGGCTGTGCCACGCCTGGGGTGCCGACGTCTCCCAGGCGGCCACCGAACGGGAGTCGCTGGCCTACGTGATCCCGGAGGAGGGCGGGATCCGTGGTTCCGACGCGATGGTGCTCCTGGCGAACGCGCCGCACCCGATCGCAGCCCACCTCTTCATCAACTACATGCTCGACGCCGAGGTGAGCGCCGCGAACACGAACTACATCTACTACATGGGCCCCAACGAGGCCGCCAAGGCCTACATCGACCCGGCGATCCTCGAGGACCCGACGCTCAACCCGGACAAGGCCGCGATCGACAAGCTCCAGGAGATCCTCGACCTTGGCCCGGATCTCGAGAAGTACCAGACCCGCTGGACGACGCTCCGGGCGGGCGCCTGACGCCGGCCTGCTGTGCCGCTCGACTGCGGTTCGTGTGCCATGCCACGGGGCAGACGGTCATGAGCAGCCGGCGCGTCGGCGACCTGGCGCTGTTCATGCCGGGCATGGGATGGCTGGCGGTCTTCTTCGTCGTGCCCCTGATCATGATCTTCGTCGTCAGCCTCGGCTCCCGGGACGCGTACGGCGGTGTCGTCCTCGATCGACTGAGCTTCGACAACTACCTGCGCGCCCTGGCGCCTGCCTTCCTGCCAACCGCGCTGAACTCGGTCAAGTACGCCACCGCCACCACGATCCTGGCAATCCTCGTGTCGTACCCCATCGCCTACTGGATCAGCCGCTACGGCGGCCGGCACAAGGTGCTGCTGCTGGTTCTCGTCATGCTCCCGTTCTGGACGAGCTGGGTGATCCGCACCTATGCCTGGATGATCATCCTGCGCGACAACGGGGTCATCAACGGGATCCTCGGGGGGCTCGGCCTCACGAGTGAGCCGATCATGCTCCTCAACACCGACCTCGCCGTCATCCTGGGCATGACCTATGGCTTCCTGCCCTTCGCGATCCTGCCCCTGTACGTGGCGATCGACCGGGTCGACGAGGCCGTCGTCGCCGCGGCGCGCGATCTCTACTCGAGCGGGCGCGGTGCCTTCCTCCACGTGACCCTGCCGCTGACGATGCCGGGCGTGATCGCTGCCGCAATCCTCACCTTCATCCCCGCGATCGGCGACTTCGTGACGCCCGATCTGCTGGGTGGTGCGCAGACGATCACCATCGCCAAGGTCATCCAGACCCTTTTCCTGACCGACAAGAACTGGGCCTACGGAGCGGCCCTCGGGTTCATGCTGATGGTCGTGACCGTGGTCGTGACGGTGGGCACGCTGCGCGTGCTCCGCCGCGAGGTCATCGGCTGATGGCACCTCGGAGCACCGGCTGATGCGCCGCGATCGCAACCCGCTGCTGACCGTCTACGCCTGGCTGGTCTACGGCTTCCTGTTCGCTCCGATCGTGGTGCTGATCCTGTTCAGCTTCAACGACTCGAAGCGCAACTTCATCTGGCGCGGGTTCACGCTCAAGTGGTATCCCACGCTCTTCGCCAACGACGCCCTGCTCAACGCCCTGGTCGTGACCCTCGAGGTGGCCCTGATCGCGGTTGTCATCACGACCATCCTGGGGACGCTGCTGGGTCTCGGGCTTGCCCGTCTCCGGTCTGGAGCAGCGGGCAGCGTGTCGGACACGATGATCATCCTGCCGATGGTCGCGCCCGAGGTGGTCATCGGGATCAGCCTGCTGATCTTCTTCGCGCTCCTGTTCGACGCCCACGGGTCGGTCCTGCAGATCTCGATCGCCCACGTCGCCTTCTCGATCTCGTACGTCGCGATCATCGTGCGGGCACGGGCGCTGTCGCTCGACCCGCGCATGGAGGAGGCCGCGCGCGACCTCGGCGCATCGGCGCTGGGGGCGTTCTGGCACGTGACCGTGCCGCTCCTGGCACCGGCAGTGGGGGCCGGAGCGATGATCGCCTTTGCGCTCTCGTTCGACGACCTGATCATCACCTCGTTCAACGCCGGCGTCGGCTCCTCCACGCTGCCGCTCTACATCTACTCGCGGATCCGCTTCGGCGTGACACCCGAGATCAACGCCATCTCGACGATCGTCGTCGCGGTCACGGCGCTGCTTCTGCTCATCGGGTGGCGTGTCGGGGTGATCCGCGCCGGTGCTCGCCGCTCCCGGCCGACACCGGCCGCAGGGATCGTCTAGAGGAGTGCCCCCATGACCGTCGACCGCCCCGGCCTTGAGCCGCTCAGGCCCGCCTTCCGCCTCCGCTTCCTCACCGACGCGCAGCTCGACCAGCTCCAGGAGGCCGCGCTCGAGATCCTCGAGAACGTTGGCGTGCGCTTCCCTTCCGAACGCTGCCTGTCCATCTTTGCCGACCACGGCGCCCGGGTAGATCGCGAGACGCAGATCGTGCGGATCCCGCGCGACCTCGTGCTGCGCGCGATGTCGACCGTCCCCCGCTACTTCACGATGGCGGCCCGCGATCCCGCCTTCGACCTGGCGCTCGCAGATGGCGTCACCTGGTTCACCAACGACGGCTGCGGCACCGAAACGGTCGACTTCGAGACTCGCGAGCTGCGGCCTTCGCGCAAGTCGGACGTCGCGGCCATGGCGCGCGTGTGCGACTACCTCTCGTCGATGGGGTTCATCTGGCCGATCGTCAGCGCCCAGGACCATGGGTCGACGGCGCCGCTCCACGAGATGGACGCCTGCTGGAACAGCACGGTCAAGCACGTCCAGAGCGAGACGATCATGGGCGACGCATCGTGCCGCTACGCCGTGGAGATGGCCACGGTGATGTCCGGAAGCCGCGAGGAGCTCCGTCGACGGCCCAGCTTCTCGCTCGTCGTCTGCACGATCGCGCCCCTCCTGCAGGACCACCACGGCATCGAGGGTGCCCTGGTCCTCGCCGAGGCCGGTGTCCCGGTCGGCTTCCTGGCCATGCCGACCCTCGGCACCACGGCTCCCGCGACCCTGGCCGGTGCCCTGGCGATGGGCGATGCCGAGATCATCAGCGGGGCGGTCCTGCTGCAGCTGGCCTACCCAGGCTGCCCGGTGTTCCATTCGCTCATGCAGGCCTGGGCCGATCCGCGAACCGGCGCCTACGTCAGCTATCCGCTCGCCGCCCGCGTCCGCTATGCGCCGGTCGAGATGGCGCACCACTGGGGGATGCCCGCGCTGGCGGCCTGCTACGGGACCGACGCCCCGGAGCCCGGAACCTGGCAGTCGGGCGTCGAGGTGAGCCTCGACCCGTTCTGGGCCGGCCTGACCGGACCCGAGATCGTCACCGGGATCGGGCTGACGAACACGTACACCCGGCTCTATCCCGAGTCGGTGATCTTCGACGATGACATCTACCACCGCGCCCGCCACGCGCTGATGGACCTCGAGGTGAGCCCCGAGACGCTGGCGCTCGACGCCATCGCCGACGTCGGGCCGAGCGGCCATTTCCTGGCCCAGGAGCACACCCGCCGCCACATGCGCGAGGCCCTGCAGCGGTCGATCGCACACCAGCTCAACGAGCGCATGACATACCGGGATCCGGCCGAGGTGGCCCGCGAGCGGGTGAGCTGGATCCTGGACAACCACCACCCCGAGCCACTCGAGCCGGCGAAGCAGGCCGAGCTGACCCGGATCCTGGCCGCGGCCGATCGCGAGCTGGGCTGACCTCATGGCCAGCGAGACTCCGGCGCTCCAGCCGATCCGTCCCAGCCGGCGTCTGCGGCTCCTGGGCGACGACCAGCTGGCCGGGCTGCGCGCGGCCTCGCTCGAGATCCTCGACGAGGTCGGCTTCCACTGCCCCTCGGAGGTTGCCCTGGGGATCTTCACCGACCATGGGGCGAGGATCGATCGCGAGGCGAGGGTCGTCCGCCTGCCGCCCGACCTGGTCCTCGAGGCGATGAGTCGCGCCCCGCGCTTCTACACGATGGGCGCACGCTCGGCGGCCCACGACATCGTCCTCGACGGGACGGCCATGTACGTAGCGACCGACGGGTGCGGCGTCGCGACGATCGACGCCGTGTCCCGCGAGCGGCGGACGTCGACCGAGCGGGACGTCGCGGACATGGCCCGGGTCGCCGACCACCTGTCGTCGGTCGGCTTCTACTGGCCGATCGTGAGCGCCCAGGATCACCCGGCCACGGCCCCGCTCCACGAGCTCCGTGCGTCGTTTGCGAGCACCGTCAAGCACGTCCAGAGCGAGACCGTGATGGGCGAGCCCACGGCCCGCTACGCGATCGAGATGGCGCGGGTGATCGCCGGCGACGAGGCGACGCTGCGCACGCGCCCGCCGCTCTCGCTGCTCGTCTGCGCGATCGCCCCGCTCGCGCAGGACCGCGACGGGCTCGAGTCGGCGCTGGCCTTCGCGGCGGCCGGGCTGCCGGTTGGCTTCATGTCGATGGCGACGGCGGGATCCACCGCGCCGGCCAGCATCGGCGGCACGATCGCGCTCGGCGATGCCGAGATCATCGCCGCCCTGACGCTGATCCAGCTGGCCTACCCCGGCGCACCGGTGTTCCACTCGTTGATGCCGGGCGTGATGCATCCTCGCAGCGGCGCCTATCTCGCCACCACCTGGGAAGGCGAGGCTGCCTACGCCGCCGGCGTCGAGGTCGCCCACCACTGGGGCGTGCCAACGCTGGCCGGGGTCTTTGGGACCGACGCCCAGGTCCCCGGCTGGGAGGCCGCGGCAGCGGCGCCGGTCGCCCTCACGCTGTGCGCCCTGCTCGGAGCGGAGACGGGAAGCGGGATGGGCCTGCTGGACGGCTGCACGGTCCTCTACCCGGAGCAGCTGCTCCTCGACACCGACATCTACCACCGCGTCCGCGTCAACCTGGCCGGCCTCGACACCAGCCGCGAGGCGCTGGCGGTCGATGTCATCCGCTCGGTCGGCCCGCGCGGGCACTTCCTCGCCGAGCGGCACACCAGTGAGGGCCTGCGGCGGCTGGCGCTTTCCGACCTGACGGAGCAGCTCGATGCCGGGGGCGCCTACCGCGACCCGCTCGAGGTGGCCCGCGAGCGCGTGCGCTGGATCCTCGACAACCATCACCCCGAGCCGCTCGATGACGCTCGTGACGCCGAGCTGAACCGGATCCTTCAGGCGGCCGAGGGAGAGCTCGCGTGAGGCCGCTCGTCCGCGTCCTGTCGGAGGACGACGTGGGGCAGGTTCACGAGCGGACGCTCGGTCTCCTGGCCCGGGTGGGCGTTCGTGTCGACACCGAGAAGGGCCGTCGAATCCTCGCCGACGGAGGAGCTGTCGTGGACGAGGGGACGCGCGTCGTGCGCTTCCCGCGAGGGCTCGTCGAGGAGGCCCTTCGGGTGGCACCGCGCCAGTTCACGCTCGGGGGCCGGCGCCCGGGCTGGGACCTGCCGCTCAACAGCGGGGCGTGCACGCTCATGGTCGACGGCGGAGGGATCTTCGCCTATGACGCACGGGCGGGCATCCGGCGCCCCGCGACATACGACGACTGGGTCGCGGCCACCGATCTGATCGATGCCCTCGACGAGGTCGGGGTCTACTGGCGGACGGTGGAGGCCGGGCTCGCCGGCGACAAGACGCCAGACGCGGTCCGCCACTGGATCGCTGCGTACCGCCACTTCTCGAAACATGTGCAGGACGTCGCCGTCACGCCGGCCGACGCGCGCTGGCTCCTCGTCGTGCTCGAGACCGTCTTTGGCGGCCGGGCGAACGTCCGGCAGGTCCGGCCGTTCTCGTTCCTCCTCTGCCCGCACTCGCCGCTGGTCATCGAAGGGCCATACACCGACGCGTACCTCGAGACGCTGGGCTGGGAGATCCCCGTCGCGGTCATGCCCATGCCGATGATGGGCCTGACCAGCCCAGCCAGCCTCCTGGCAACGGTCATCCAGGGAAACGCCGAGGTGCTCGCGATGCTCTGCCTCGTCCAGGCAGCCGCGCCCGGCACCCCGTTCATCTACGCGCCCGCCTTCGCCGTCATGGAGCCGCGGAGCGGCCGCTACGGCGGCGGCGCCGTCGAGCACGCGCTGCTGGGTGCCGCCACGACGGAGATGGCCCGTTGCTACGCGCTGCCCGCAGAGGCTTCCGCGGGAGGGACGGACCACCACGTCCCGGGGATCCAGGCGGCCTATGAGAGTGCGCTCAACTGGTCGCTCCCGGCGCTCTCCTGGCCGGACATCCTCGTCGGGCCGGGGCTGCTCGGCGGATCGATGATCCTGAGCCTCGAGCAGCTGCTGATCGACGTCGAGGTCTTCCGACGCTGCCAGCGGCTCCGCGAGGGGATCGGGTCCCCGGCCGACGGCAGGCTCGACGACCTCCTCGACGAGGTCGCGCCCGGGCAGACGTTCGTCGATCACCGCTCCACCCGCGACGCCGTCCGCGGGGGCGAGTGGCACCTCAGCCGGCTGGGCTTCCAGGGGACATACGAGCAGTGGGACCAGGCCCGCCGGCCGGACATCCTCGACGAGGCACGGGAGACGGTCGGCGCGATCCTGGCCGGCCACAGCTCGCTGCCCCTCGATCCGGACCTCGAGGGCGAGCTCATGCGCATCCAGCAGCAGGCGGAGGCAGCCACGTGAAGGTCCAGGCAACGTTCCTGAGCGAGGCCGACCAGGCCCGGGTCGACGACGAGAGCCTGCGCATCCTGGCCGAGGTCGGGGTCCGCTACCACGGCCAGCGGGCCCTGCCGCTGCTGGCGGCCCACGGTGCCCGCGTCGACGCGGAGTCGGGGATCGCCCGGCTCCCGCCAGAGCTGGTCGGCGAGGCGCTGGCCGCCGCGCCCCCCTCGTTCGTGCTCGGGGCGCGCAACCCGGTCCACGACCTCGCGCTGCCGAGCGACACGCCGCGCTACGGGATCGACGGGACGGCCACCTTCGCGATCGACTTCGAGACCGGCGAGCGGCGATACGGCACGCGCCGGGACATCGAGCAGGCGCTGCGCGTCTTCCAGGAGGTCGACATCGGGCTCATGGTCTGGGCACCGACGGCCGCCTCGGACGCCCCATCGGGATCGCGCGCGGTCCACGAGTTCCTGGAGATGGCCCGCCACTCGTCCAAGCACGGCCAGCACGAGCTGCACACGGCGGAGCAGGTGCCCTACCTTCAGGCCGGGCTGCGCGCGCTCATGGGCGGCGACGCCCAGATCCGCGCCCGCCACGAGTACTCGCTGATTTACTGCCCGGTCGCGCCGCTGACCCACGATGGCCCGATGCTGGACGCGTATCTCGAGCTCGGCGGGCTCGACCTGCCGGTCATGATCATGCCCATGCCGGTCAGCGGCTCCACCGGTCCGGCGTCGC
>Ga0316622_100001266_pt1 | contig 16229 bp, 18 predicted proteins | sample OWC_Aug_OW2_C1_D_FD_207646 | JGI IMG/M metagenome (GOLD analysis project Ga0316622, IMG submission 207646) | Wetland soil microbial communities from Old Woman Creek delta, Ohio, United States - OWC_Aug_OW2_C1_D5_C | ecosystem: Environmental > Terrestrial > Soil > Wetlands | place: USA: Ohio... | reverse complement strand
GAGATCCCTGCAAGGCTGTCACGGGGATCCTCCGCGCCGATCCAGAGAACGCCCGGGGACTCTCTGATGAGCCCCTGCACGTTCTCGTTCCCTCTATTGTAGAGGATCGCCGCGGCTCCCCTTCTCAGCGCCTGGGGAATGAAATCGTGGCCGTCGGAGTTCTCTCCGCGCAGAGCCGCAAAGAGATGCCCCTCCCCCACCTGACGGGAATCATAGGTGACACCGCGGATGTCCACGGTCGGATCTCCCTGTGTCACAGACTCTTCACCTATGATGTCTTGTGCTCTCATGGTAGTGCGGATTTCAACGGGACACAGGGGACGTCAGCCTCATGACAGGTTCTGCACGCCGGGATGTCCCGGCGCACTCCCTGCTGATGCCAACGCCTTCGCTCTTCCCGTTATCGGTTCGAAACGAGCAGGAGCCCCCGCTCCTGGTAGTCATCACGCGGGACACTCAGGTAGGAGAGCGACTCACTCGCGATCTTCTTGAAAACAGGGGCTGCAACCAGGCCGCCGTAGATCTGCCCCCTTGGTTCGTGAATGACCACCACAAGAGCGATCTTGGGATCGTCGGCCGGCACAAAGCCAACGAAGGAACTCACGAATCTATCCCTTGAATAGCGCTTGGTCAGCGGATCTACCATCTGGGCCGTTCCGGTCTTCCCGGCAACCTGATTCCCGTCAACCGCCGCGGCAAGGGCGGTGCCGCCCTGTTCGGTGACAGTCGTGAGGATCTCTCTAAAGGTATCAATGGTCCTGTCAGAGAGGATCTTCTTCCGTTCCTGGGCTGCCTTGTAAAGGACCCTGCCGTCTGATGCCATGACCTGGGAGACCACATGAGGCTTGACCAGATAGCCGCCGTTCGCGATGACCGAATAAGCCCTTACGAGTTGAAGGGGTGTGATCGAGACCTCCTGTCCGATCGATATGGCCCCGATGGACATTCCCGACCAGCGCTCAGCCGGGCGAACCTGCCCGGAGACCTCGCCGGCAAGGTCGATTCCCGTTCTCTGACCGAAACCGAATCGCCTGATGTATTCGTACATCCTCTCTTTGCCCACCATGAGCCCTATCTTTATGGAACCGACGTTGGAAGACTTCTGTATGACCTCCCTGAAGCTCAGCACACCGTGCCGGTGGGCGTCTTTGATTCTTCTGCCGCCCACCTCGATCGACCCGGCACTGCAATCGAACTTCATGTCGGGCTTGACTATGGCCTCTTCGAGGGCGGCGGAACCCACTATTATTTTAAAGGTTGACCCCGGTTCATAACAATCCGTGAGGGCCCTGTTCCTGCGTTGCTGGGGCTTTGCCCCGCCGGGACTGTTCAGATCAAAGGTGGGCCTGTTCGCAAGGGCCAGGACTTCTCCGGTGTGGGGGTCGATCATGACCGCCGTTGCCGAGGACGCCCTCCACTCGAGGATTGCCGCGTCGAGGTTCTTCTCCACGATGTACTGGAGGCCTTCATCAAGAGTGAGGACCACGTTATTGCCTCTGATCTCCCGTGAAGTCCCCTCGGTCAGGAGATTGCCCCGGGCGTCCCTGTACACGTACGTGCTCTCGCCCCGCGTGGTCAGGTACCGTTCATACGCCTGTTCCACGCCCTCAAGGCCCCTGTTGTCGACGTCTACAAACCCGATGACCTGTGAGGCGAGGCTCCCTTTCGGGTAAAGCCGCTTGGGCTCGGACATAAAACCGACGCCCGAGAGTTTCATCTCTTTGACGCGCTGAACAGACTCTGCCGTCATCTTCCGTTCGATCCAGGCAAACCTTCCGTCAGAGGATGCCTTCTTCACGAGGTTCTGCTCCCTCTGGCGGATCACGGGTGAGAGTGCCGATGCAAGGCTGTCCGGGTCGGTGACCTCGGAAGGGTCGCAGAAAATCGACTCGGTGTCGATGTTCACCGCAAGCTCACGCCCCCTGCGGTCAACGATGAGGCCGCGCTTCACAGGAAAGGCCTCTTTCCTGATCTGTTGCGACCTCGCCTTGGCCAGGTATGATTCATGGTTTATCACCATGATCTCAGCAAGACGCACCATCACCGTTGCAAAGCCGCACAGGATGCAGACACTCAGTATGGTCGCTCTCCTGCCCACGACGGCTTTCAGTTACCCCGGGGGACTGAAGTGGAGGGAGCAGTCTTCTGCTTCGCCGCGGAATAGGATACCTTGTAGGGTTCGGAGTCTGAGCTCCGCACAACCGCCACGACCTTGACCCTGTCAGGGAAGACGAACTCTGAGCTTGCCACCTGTCCGAGTCGCTCGGCTGAGATCAGCCGCGCCTTTTCGGCGGCGAGGAGCTTCTTGTCTTTGGCCAGTTCTATCTTCTTCTTCTCCAGCTGACACAAGCGGTATTCCAGGGAGACCACCGTCGACCGCAGCCAGACGAGACTGAAGATCATCACGAGGAGAACCACCATGGCAAGGGGCCTCAGGACCTGGAGGGCTCTGTTCTTTCTCCTGTGGCTGTGAATCATATCTTTTCAGCTCCTCTCAGCTTGGCGCTCCTCGAGGAAGGGTTCCACCTGACTTCATCTCTCTGAGGAGCGACGGGTTTCTTGGTAAGTAGTCTCAGCTGACCGGAGCGCGCGTGATCACGCATGAAGTTCTTCACAATCCGGTCCTCCAGTGAGTGGTACGACACAACGCAGAGCTTGCCGCCCCTGTTCAGCAGACCGAGGCCGGACCGGAGGGCCTTCCTCAGCTCATCGAGCTCTCCATTCACCTCGATCCTCAGGGCCTGAAAGGTCTTTGTAGCCGGATGGGCCCTGCCGTGTCTTCGGCAGACGGAGAGGATCAGTTCAGCCAGCTCAATACAGGTCTCGATGTGCTTCTTCTCCCTCTGCAATACGATCGCTCTCGCGATCCTTTTCGAACGATGCTCCTCGCCGTAATCCGCAAGGACTTTTTCTAGGGCGCGCTCGTCATAGGTATTCACGACATCCCATGCGGTAAGGCTCTCGCCGGGGTCCATTCGCATGTCAAGCCGGGCCTCCGACGAGAAACTGAACCCCCTGGAGGGACGCTTAAGCTGATGCATTGACACGCCGAGATCGAGCAGGACTCCATCGACAGCCGGGAAGCCCAGTCCCTTTACCACATCCTCCATCTGCGAGAACCTCCCCTGCGCCAGAAACACCCGGTTATTGCCGAGCCTCTCGCGACACCATGCGAGGGCCTCGGGATCACGGTCTATGCCGACTATCCTGCCCCCGGGGCCGAGTCGTGACAGAATGGAAGCAGCGTGTCCCCCGAAGCCGACTGTGGCGTCCACATAAACCCCTTCCTCCCGTACCGAGAGAAGCCCGATCACCTGCTCCGGAAGGACCGGGGTGTGAGGTGCGGGGCCCTCCACCTCTCTTCTACCTGTTCCCTGTTCGATGCCCGAGCCAGCGCCCTAGGCGCCCCGCACAGGCGCGCCGGTCCCGTTCACGGACTGGCCGTCAGACAAGAACAACCTCTTTCCATCCGCACCGGTGTCCACACCCCGCCGGCACGTCCCGCCCGTGACGATCAAACCCCTGGTTAACACAACGAATCCCCCATCGAGATGCTCCGTGACAATTCTCAGAGTCCGTGAGCGGCGAGCACTGAAGCAAAGGCTCTGACGTCGATCTTCTGCGGATCTGTGACAGAGTCCCATTCAGCCCTATCCCAGATCTCGATCTTCTCCAGCTGTCCGACGATCACAATATCAGCCTGTATGCCGGCATCCTGCCGATGTTCGTAAGGAACGAGAAGGCGGCCCTGCCGATCGAGCTCACACTCAACCGCAGGAGCTACGACACGACGAAGAAAATACTTGACGGCTTCATCCATCTTCGGGAGCGTCCTGACTTTTTCTTCGAGTCTGGCCCACTCCTCACGAGGATAGATCTGCAGGCACTTGTCAAAGGCGGCGTTGGTAATATATAGTCTTGAATTGCTGTACTTTGTGACTATTACTTCACGGAGGGGCGCTGGCATGATGACCCGGCCCTTGGGATCAACAGTGTGATAGTATTTCCCGAGGAAAGAGGACACGTGTTCCTCCACTTTTATCCACTTTTTACCACAATGATAGGCAATAAAAACTTTCTTGTCAAGGGAAAAATTGCTCTGCTGCTGAATATCAATATAAAGTAGCCATAATCTGGCCTGCATACCATATGTAGTTACATGCCTGACGCCGACGCCTTCACCCCTGAGCTTGACGAACTTCGCAGGCGGTCTCTTCTGAGAGAGATAAGGGACAGGGCTCCGGTAACGCCCGCTGCCGGACCTTCCCCGAAAATCGTCCTGGCGGACAGGGAATACGTAAATTTCGCCTCCAACGACTATCTCGGCCTTGCGGGCTCACAGGAGCTCAGCGCCGCTGCCCGTCGCGCCGAAGACCTCTACGGGTTCGGAGCGGCAGCGTCGCGCCTCCTGTCCGGCGGCACCGAACTCCACCGCACTCTCGAGTCGCTGATGGCCCGGTTCAAGCTGACCGACTCGGCCCTCGTCATGAATTCCGGGTACACCGCCAACATCAGCGCCATCCCCTCCATTGCCCGGGAGATCGACTGTATCCTGAGTGACGAACTCAATCATGCAAGCATCGTAGACGGCTGCAGACTGAGTGGTGCGAGGAGAGCCGTCTACCGGCACGGCGACGTGGAGCACCTCCGCACTCTCATGACACATGAAGGGTGCCGCAGGAAGGTGGTGATCACCGACACGGTCTTCAGCATGGACGGTGACATCGCGCCCCTGAATGAGCTCGTCACCGTCTGCGAGGAGGGTCGGGCCCTGCTTTATCTCGACGACGCCCACGGAACAGGAGTCCTGGGGGACGGCAGGGGAGCCCTTCACCATTTCGGCCTGGGACCGCAACCCTGGATCATCCAGATGGGCACCTTCTCGAAGGCTTTGGGTTCCTTCGGTGCTTTTGTTGCAGCGGGATCAGAGGTCGTCGACGTGCTGACGAACACCGCGCGGGGATTCATGTACTCAACGGCCCTTCCCCCGGGAGTGATCGCCGCGTCTATCCGCGCCGTGCAGCTTGTCCAGGAGAGGCAGGATCTGATCGAACGGCTCTGGAGTAATCGCCAAAGACTTCACCAGGCCCTCGGGAGCCTCGGGTTCGACACGATGAGGAGCGAGACCCCGATCATTCCCGTCGCCGTCGGTGACGTGAGGGCCACACTCAGACTTGCTGATCACCTGTGTGAGAACGGTCTTTACGCGCCTGCAATACGGCCTCCGACTGTTGCAACCCCCCGGATCAGGATCACCGTCACCGCAGCCCACACGACCGAGGATCTCGACCGGTTGACCCACGTCCTGTCACGGGCCTAGCGGTATCGTCTCCCTCACTGAAGCCGAGGTTTCGACAACCAGTCCGTTTCTGGTATAGTTGTATCCTCATGGCTGGATTCCCGGACATTTCAGGGTCTATAGCAGTCGTAGGCGCCGGCAGCTGGGGGACGACCCTCGCGGCGATTCTCAGCGAAAAAGGTTACGACGTGACGCTCTGGGCCCATGAACCGGAAGTGGTGCAACAGATTGCCCGGACACGAGTCAATCACCTCTACCTTCCCGAGACAGTCCTCCCCTCGAACCTTCACGCCACCGGAGACCCGGTCAGCGCCGTCCGCAAGGCCCGTTACGTGATCAGTGTTGTCCCGACCCAGTTTGTGCGTTCCGTCTTCTCAGTTCTTGTGCCCTCAGTGCCCGACGAGGCCCTCGTCGTCAGCGCTTCGAAGGGTGTCGAGATCGGAACTCTCGAGACCCCTTCCGGAATCCTGACCCAGCTCCTCAGGAGACCGGTGTCAGTCCTTTCAGGACCCAGCTTTGCCAGGGAGGTCATCTCGAAGCGCCCGACGGCGGTGACATTGGCGACACAGGACAGGAGTACCGGACTGGTGCTTCAGGAACTCCTCAATACCGATTTCTTCAGGGTCTACACGCATGACGACACCGTTGGTGCGGAGATCGGGGGTGCGCTCAAGAACGTGATCGCCATTGCTTCGGGAATCTGCGACGGCCTCGGCCTCGGCCACAATGCCAGGGCGGCTCTCATAACAAGGGGGCTCTCTGAGATCTCCCGCCTCGGCGTCTGCATGGGGGCCCGGGAGGTCACGTTCTTCGGTCTCAGCGGCCTCGGCGACCTCGTCCTCACCTGCACGGGCCCCCTTTCAAGGAATTACACGGTGGGATACGAACTCGGGAAGGGCCGGAGGCTTGCCGACATCGTGAGCGGAACGCAGTCGATTGCCGAGGGCGTCACAACAAGCCTCTCGGCCTACGAGCTTTCACGGAAGAACTCCGTGGAAATGCCGATCACTGAACAGGTCTACCTGACCCTTTACCGGGACAAATCCCCGGCAGAAGCAGTGCTCGATCTCATGAACCGCTCCCTCAAGGCAGAATTCAACGCCTACTCCTGAGAGAGCGACGGCAGTTTCGGTGCGCGCAGGTGCACCGGCATGGTCTGTGGCGCCGGCATGTGGCGGATGTAAATCGGTGGGAGGTGCGTGATTGTGTGGTGGTGCGCCGAGCCTCCGGCTCAGCAGGAACGGGGACCTCAGGTGCCGCCGTGGCCTCCCAGAGAACCGAAGGACGTCAGACCGCCACTGCCGAAGCTACCGCAACTGAACGAGGAGAACATCTTCTTCACATCTGAGGTGCCGCACTTGGGGCAGCGGGCCTCCTTTTCCGAGGCGTTGATGCTCTGAAAAAGGGCAAAGACTTCGTTACATTTCGTGCACGAATACTCATAAATCGGCATGGCTGACTACGATCCTCCCCTCTGGAATATCACCTCTATGCTCCCACACCGCCCGTCACGAAGTCAAACGCACGTCGTCAGATCGAGCACCATCACCGCACCGTCCTCAGGGGGCGAGTCATAGTAGACTCTTCTCGTGCCCACATGCCTGAAGCCGAGTTTCTCATAGAGACCGAGGGCTGCCGTGTTCGATACCCGCACTTCGAGGTAGAGCGAGCTACAGCCCATCGTGCGAATCTTTTCCAGCGCATCGACGAAGAGGGCCCTCGCCACTCCCTTCTGCCTGTGTGAGGGGTGGATGGCGAGGTCCAGCAGGTGCCCCTCGTCGAGAATCACTTTCAGACAAATATAGCCGACCAGGATATCATCCTGTTGAGCGACCCGTGTGATGGAACGCCGGCTGTGAATCTCGTTCAGGAACGAAGTCTCCGACCACGGCGTGGTAAAGGACTGCCGCTCGATCTCAAGCACCGCCGGCAGGTCAGCGGCTTCCATGTCCCGTGTTATCATTATCAGAACCTTTGTGGTTCAACGCAGCCCTGCTTCCCCTGTCTTCTCGGCTTCAGATCTTCTCAGGTATAGGGGAGTGGTGCTCGCCGGATCGGCGAACTCCTCATTCAGTGCCCTCGCCATCCCCAGAAAGGCAACATTCGAAGCCGACGGCACCATTCTGATGCCCGGGGCATAGTAAGCCCGTGATCCGAGGGCCCCGGTGATCTGTGTCCCGCAAAGGAGTGCGCCCTCCCCCAGGAAGAGCGTCTCTTCCTTGATCTCCACCAGGAGATCGCCGATTCTGAGGGCCCGCTCCTCCATGATGCGTTCGAAGCCTCCCTTGGTCCACTTGAAGAGACCCGCATAGACCTCTCCCTTTCGCGCGTCAAGGAGCGGGCACACCTGGTATCTGCAGAAAGGCACATTCCAGGCCAGGGCCTCCAAGGTCGGCACAGCCACCATGGGTCTGCCGGTCGCGTATACAAGCCCCTTGACCGTGCTGAGGCCAACCCTGAGGCCGGTGAAGGAACCGGGCCCGACGGCGACGGCAAAGACATCGATGTCCTTCACCGTCAGATCCGAGTGGCGGAGCATACGGTCCATCTCCCCCATGAGCCTCTCGGAATGGGCCACGGCAACATTCAGTCTCGATTCGGCGAGGAGGGTCTCGTTCTCAAGGATCGCAACGCCGCCCAGGAGCGACGAGGTATCAATGCCCAGAACCCTCACCGGCCGCTCCCTCTGTGGTTCACCCTGAAGAGTCGACCCAGCACCGCGCTACCCCCGATGCAGATGACCGAGAAGAGTTCCAGGGACCTGACGGTGCCGATGGAGTCCGCAGTCACACCGATAAGGGAGTTCCCGAGGGGAGCAAGACCCAGGAAGACCAGCGTGTAGGCGCTCATCACACGGCCTCTGAGTCCATCGGGCACCACCCGCTGGATGAAGCTGTTGCTGCCTGCCAGGAAGGTCACAATCCCCCAGCCGGCCCAGAAGAACAGCGCGGCTGAAAGCAGAAACGTCGTCGAGAGGGAAATGGCCAGTATGGCACAGGAGAAGACCATGCCCGACAGGGGGATCATGGTCCGTTCGTTCTTCAGCTCTCCTGCGAAGGCGATTGACAGGGCCCCCATGAGTGAACCGGCCCCCGCCGAGGCCATGAGCAGGCTCAGCCCCTTCACCCCGCTCCGGAGCACCTCTTCCGCCAGCACCGGGAGAAGCGTCACATACGGTATGCCGAAGAGGCTGAAGAGCGCTATCCAGATCATGATCGAAAAGACCGTCCTTTCCTGTCTGATGAAGCGCCACCCGTCGCCGAGGCCGGTGAGGAAACTGCGCTGCGTCCGTTCCGGCCGCCGGCCCGCCTTTATTTTCCACAGCGCGAAGAGCACCGGCACAAAACTGAAGGCGTTGAGGTAAAAACACGCCGGTATTCCGCTTGAGGCGATCACGAAGCCCGCGATGACCGGACCCATGATGCGTGCACCGTTGAAGGCAACCGAGTTGAGGGCTATGGCGCTCGTGATGTCGCGCTTTTCCACGACCTCGCCGATGAAGGACTGTCGGGTTGGGACATCGAAAGCGTTGACCGTGCCGAGAAACGCTGCGGTCATGCAAACGTACCAGACCGTGATTGCTCCAAGGTCGGTAAGGATCGCGACGACCAGTGCCGGCACCATCGAAAGAGTCTGCGTTACGATCAGGACGTTCCTCTTGGGATAGGTGTCCGCAACCATTCCCCCGAAGAGGGTGAACAGGAGGATCGGCAGCGACGAAAGTGAGGCGACAAGGCCGAGGTACAGCGGCGATTTGGTCAGGGAATAGACGAGCCAGCTCTGGGCGACTGAGTGCATCCATGTTCCCGACAGCGAGATGATCTGGCTCAGCCAGAAGAGCCTGAAGTCCCTTACGTAAAGGGCTGAGAACCGTTGACGCTCCTGCATTGCGGTCTTGTTGAAGTATACCCTAAGGAGAGCCGAAATATCCGGACGCAATTCTCCGCAATGAATAAACTGCTTGACATTTACTGAGTTTGCCTGTATCTTTTTATAAACGCGGTACAATTCTATCCCGCACAGAAAGGAGGTGTAAGAAATGAAGAAAGCTTTACTCCTCATCCTTGCATTCGTGTTCCTCTTTTCCTTCGGTTGCGCCACGAAGGACTACGTGAAACAGCAGATCGATCCGCTCGTGGACAGAATCGGCAAGCTGGAGACCCGGGTTGCAGCACTCGAGAAGTGCTGCGGCAAAGCCGATGACGCCATGAAGGTCGCGGCCGAGGCAAAGGCACTCGCTGAAGAGGCGAAGAAGTGCTGCGGCCAGGCGCCTGTCGTGAAGGGCGACGATCAGCTGGCGAAGAGAGCTGAAGACGCCGCCAAGAGAGCGGAGGCAGCAGCGGCAAAAGCCGAGGCAGCAGCCGGAAAGGCGGGCAAGGCCTTCGAACTGCAGCAGAAGAAATAGCCCGGTCTTCTTCGGACAGAAAGCCGGAAAGGGCACTCAGTGCTCTTTCCGGCTTTCTTATTCCGTCACATCCACCGGAACGCCGCTTCTCTCTATCAGGGCCCGGTAAAGCTTCTTCGTGTTCACCCGTTTCAGGAGATCCTTCTTCCTCAGGCCCTGCATCGCTTCGTCGAAATAGTCGCCCTTCCAGTCTTCATCGCCGTGGACTTCAACATAGACCCTGTGGTCTTTGACCCCCACTTTGACCGGCTGCCTGATGATGGCCACTTTGGCGCCCACGGGCACCACGGCGAACAACTGAGGGATATGCTCCGGATAAAGACGTATGCAGCCGTGGCTCACCCTCCTGCCGACGCCCCAGGGCTTATTGGTCCCGTGGATCAGGACATCGCCGATCGACAAACGCAGGGCATGGGAACCGAGCGGGTTGTCAGGGCCGGGCGGCACCACTGCCGGGAGTTCCGGTTTTTCCTCCCGAATCGATTTGGGCACGTGCCAACTGGGACCAACGGTTTTGTTGATAATAGTGAATCTGCCGATAGGCGATTCGAAGCCCTCCCGGCCTATTCCTATGGGGTAGGTCCTGACGATGCCCGAGTTCTTGTGGTTCACGAAGTAATAGAGGCGCATCTCCGACAAGTTGATCACAATGCCGTCCTGGGGCACCGAGTCGGGCAGCACCCACATTGTGGAGACCTTGACGACCTTGCCGGTCCCGGGCGCAAAAGCGTCAAGCGAAGGGTTTGGCCCGGCGATCTCGCCGAAGCCCAAGCCGTACTGGCGGGCGATCTCGATAAGTGATTCATTGTCTTTCACCACATGGGTTTTCCCCGATCCTATGACGGTAAGGTCGCGGCCGTACTGGTACAGAGAAGCGTCGGCGGGGCCCGTGAGGACAATGAAAAGGAGTGCTGCAAGGGCGATGTTCAGCAGTGATCTCATAAATTTTGATGATATCGGAGCTTGGCGGGCAAATGCAAGCGATTGACAAAGAGAAGACCCCTATAGTTAAATAGTTACTCGCCTGCGGGCGGATAGCTCAGTCGGGAGAGCGCAGCCCTTACAAGGCTGAGGTCACAGGTTCGATCCCTGTTCCGCCTACCATCCTGTGGCCGCTTCCGCAGGATGCCATTGCAGGCATGGAGAATCGCTTCTCCGAGTTTGATTCCCCTGCAGTCTTGGGGCGGTAGTTCAGTCGGTTTAGAACGCCGGCCTGTCACGCCGGAGGTCGCGGGTTCGAGCCCCGTCCGCCCCGTTTCTGCCTACTGTCCGACTCCGTCGGACTCCTCTGCCCCTTTGGCGACAGTGCTCTACGATGCCTCTCCTTCAGCCCCTTTGAGGAGAAGGATGCCGTGCCCCCACGCAGCCACAGGAGCACGGAGGCATGCGTAATCAATAGGGGTAAGTTCCCTGGAATTGCCAGTTCACGCCATCGACTGAGTAGTAGATGTCAAAGTCTTCGGCAAAGAAGTCTGCATAATAGTAGAAGACAGGCACACCATTCGGGTCCACGACAAGCGCCGTTGCGTTGAACCTCCCGTTGTTCCAGACGACCTGAGCATGGTTTATGCCGTCGTAGCTGTACCGGTCGATGACCTGCACGTCGTAGGTGTCATCGGGGGGTAATGTCCACCAATCGGCGGCGCCTGCCGAGAATGCGAGGGCCAGTACAAGTGAAACTGCAATGACGAGGGTATACAAGCTTTTCATGGAGCACCTCCCTAAGGTTTTCACGGTTTCCTGAAACCGCGTCTTCGCTGAATGTTCATGCATCGCCCGTGCCACACTCAAATCCCTGTGCGACACCGGGTCTTTCGGCCGACTCCGGAATCGCCCCGCCTCTACGCGGCAAATGAATCCCCTTTTGGGGAATCCTCAGACCCCGAGATTCTTCTTCTTCTGTTCGAACTCCTCCTTGCCGATTTCGCCGGCGGCATAGCGCCTCTTCAGGATGTCCAGCGGTGATTCCTCAGCCCTCGGGGGGCGGCCCTTCGCACCGATGTGCAGCGAAAGCAGCCTGATGAGCAGGAAGAGCACCACCATGACGGCAAACCAGGAGGCGAAGATCAGGACGGTCCAAAACCAGCCTATGCCATAGCCGCCCGCTGCCGGCCCCATGGGGCCCATTCCCCAATCATAGCCGCGCCATTGTGCCAGCGCCTGACCGGGTACCCGCAGCAGGACAGCCAGAACAACACCGATGCCAAGAAAAGCTCTTTTCATCGCTGACCTCCGATCAGATCACTGAGCGCCTCTTCAATTGTGGAGAATCTGAAGACAAAACCGGATTTCAACAGCCTCTCAGGCAGCACCCGCTGTCCTTCCATGAGCACCTTCGCCCCCTCCCCGAACTGCAGCCTCAGCACGAAGGCCGGCACTCTGAGAAAGGCCGGCCTGTGCAGGGCCTTCGCGAGGGCCCTGGTGAGCCCCTCGTTTGTGGTTGGCGTGGGCGCCGTCAGGTTGAAGGTCCCCGAGAGCGCTTCGTTCTCTATCACCGAGAGATAGGCTCTCGTAAGATCCTCGATATGTACCCAGGAAAAGGGCTGCCTTCCGTCGCCGATAACCCCGCCGAGGCCCATCCTGAAGGGGATGAGCATCTTCTCGAGGGCTCCGCCGGCCCCGCCGAGCACTATGCCGAACCGGAATATGACTGTTCTGATTCCGAGGGGCTCCGCTCTCTTTGCCTCAGCCTCCCAGTCGGCGGCCAGCCTCCCCAGAAAATCGTCGGCGTACACGGCGTTCTCCTCCGTGTATTCCCCTCTCGTGTCATAAATGCCAATAGCTGATGTGGACACGAAGAGCCTCGGTTTCCTGGTCGCCAGTCCGAGGGCGCCCACAATCTTTCGCGTCGTGTCGATCCGGCTGCTGCGCAGGTTCTTCTTGTACTCCTCGGTCCATCGTGAGGCCACCGGGGCCCCCGCAAGGTTGACAAGGACGTCGACCCCTTCAAGTTTTCTCGCGAGGTCCTCCTCCGGAATCCTGAAATCCTCCCTGCCAAGGGGTGTGACAGACCAACCCCTGCCGACGAAAGCCTTCGTCAGGTGCCGCCCCACAAATCCTGTGGCCCCGCTTATCGCAATTCTCATAACTGCTCCTCACCGAAATGCACGTGGAGACCCGCGACACCGTCGCCAGCTTGACTTAAGGATATTATACACATCCCCAGGGTGTCCCGTATGTGTGCCGTCACTCCGCCGCGAACGTCCACCTGCCCCTCCTCGTCGGAACGGACAGGGCCTCCTTCAGCGCCGCGAGGAAGACCGGTCGGGCAACCATGCGGGCGCCCAAGCGCCGGAGATGCTCAGTCGTCACCTGACAGTCGATCAGGCGGAATCCCCATGCCGCGAGGTGCTCCACCAGTCCCACCAGGGCGATCTTCGAGGCGTCGCTCCTGTCGCTGAACATTGATTCGCCGAAGAAGGCTCCACCGATGGCAAGGCCGTACAGACCTCCCGTCAGTTCCTCACCGCACCAGGTCTCAACGGAGTGGCAGAACCCTGAATCATGGAGCCGCTGATAGGCCTCGATCATATCACCGGTGATCCAGGTCCCCGTGGTGGTACGCCCCTGCGCGGTTGCACACCTGCGGATGACCCGGTCGAAACACCGATCGGCGGTAACGGTGTAGATGCCTTTCTTGAGCGTCTGCCGCAGGCTTCTCGATACCCTCAACTCGGAAGGGAAGAGGACGAGTCTCGGGTCGGGGGACCACCAGAGGATTGGCGAGCCTTCCATGTACCACGGAAAGATGCCCATCGAATAAGCGACAAGCAGGCGTTTCTCCGACAGGTCACCCCCGACGGCGAGCAGACCGTCGGAATCGGCAAGCCCGGGATCGGGGAAGAGAGGCTTCTTGGGAAGGGCGAAGACAGGCACGCCGGGAGTGAGGTCGGCGCCTATGAGTAGGCAAAAACAAGCCGGCTGTCGTCGAGGTCAACCGTGACCATGCCGCCGCCCTTCAAGCGTCCGAAGAGTATCTCTTCCGAGAGGACATCCTTGACTTCCTCCTGCATGAGCCTGCCCAGGGGGCGGGCACCGTAGCGGGGATCGAAGCCCCTGAGGGCCAGCGAGTCCCGTGCCGCATCCGTCACCGACACCTTCACGTTCTTGTCCCTGAGCTGTTCACTCAGTTCACAGACGAACTTCTCCACCACCTTCTTCATGACTTCCGGCGTCAGGCTGCTGAAGGTGATGATCCCGTCCAGCCTGTTTCTGAATTCAGGGTTAAAGAGCCTCTCGATGGCATCCTTCCCTTTCCGTCCGGTCTCCCCGCTCCGGTCGCCGAACCCCACCGCCGGCCGCTCCATGTCCTTGGCGCCGGCATTGGAGGTCATAATGAGGACGACATTCCTGAAGTCCGCCTTCTTGCCGTTGTTATCGGTCAGGGTTGCGTAGTCCATGACCTGCAGAAGAATGCTGAAGATATCGGGGTGGGCCTTCTCGATCTCGTCGAGGAGGAGCACGCTGTACGGGTGCTTCCGTATGGCCTCTGTCAGCAGGCCGCCCTGATCGAATCCCACGTACCCGGGGGGAGCACCGATCAGGCGCGCCACGGCGTGTTTCTCCATGTACTCGCTCATGTCGAACCGGGCGAACCTGATGCCGAGAACGGCGGCAAGCTGCCGGGAGACCTCGGTCTTGCCCACGCCCGTGGGACCGGTGAAGAGAAAGGAACCGATAGGCCTCTCGGGCGAACCGAGGCCTGCGCGGGACCGCTTTATCGCTGACACAAGGGACAGGATGGCATCATCCTGGCCGAACACCACCTTCTTGAGCTCCCCCTCAAGGCTGTTCAGCCTCTGGGCGTCATTGAGCGACACACTCTTTGTCGGCACCTTCGCAATTTCCGCCACCACGGTCTCGATGTCGGGAACCCCGACGGTCTTCGTCGCCGCATCCGACAGCTTCAACGTCGCCCCGGCCTCATCGATGACATCGATGGCCTTGTCCGGGAGGAATTTGTCGTTGATGTATTTCGCGGAGAGCTCGGCTGCCGCCTTCAGGGCCTCATCGGAGTAGCTGACATTGTGGAACTCCTGGTAGTAGTCCTTGAGGCCCTCCAGTATCCGGATCGTCTCACCCACCGTCGGTTCCTGTATCTCGATCTTCTGAAAGCGTCTTGACAGTGCCCGGTCCTTTTCAAAGTAATTCTTATATTCCTCGTAGGTGCTCGCACCGATACAGCGCAGCCTTCCCGAATTCAGGATGGGCTTGAGCATGTTGGAGGCGTCCATGGAGCCGCCGCTCGTCGCTCCGGCGCCCACGACAGTGTGGATCTCATCGATGAAGAGGACGGCGCCCTCGATCTTCTCGAGGCTCTTGATGGTCGCCTTGAGCCTGGCCTCGAAGTCGCCTCGGTACTTGGTGCCGGCCAGCAGCGCGCCCATGTCCAGGGCGTAGATCTTTGCCCCCTTTAGGGACTCAGGGACCCTGCCCTCGTGAATCTTCAGGGCCAACCCCTCCGCAATTGCGGTCTTGCCCACGCCGGGCTCGCCCACGAAGACGATGTTGTGCTTTCTCCTGCGGCTCAGCACCTGAATCGTCCTCTTTACCTCCACCTCGCGGCCCACGAGAGGGTCGATCTCTCCTCGGGCGGCCTTCTCGACAAGATTCACGGTGAACTGCCTGAGGGGGTCCCGCGCCGGCGCCGGGCCTGCCTCCTTGCCCGATCTGTCAGGGCCGCTCTCGCCCTGTTCGCGGGGTTCACCGGAGGACACCTTCGGGATGCCGTGAGAAATGTAATTCAGCACGTCGAGCCGGGTAATGCCTTCGAGCTCGAGGAAATACACGGCGTGTGAGTCCTCCTCCAGAAAGATCGAGGCGATGACGTCACCCGCGTCGGCAGCACCCTTGCCCGCTGACTGAACGTGAGTTACGGCCCGCTGCAGGACCCTCTGAAAGCCGGCCGTGGGCTGCGGATAGGAATCCTTGCGCTTAGTCTGCCTGGGGACGCTCTCCTCGAAGAACTTCTCGAGGGACGCCTTGATCCTGGCCACATCCCCTCCGCAGTTGGCGATAACGTCGACGCCCACATCGTCGTGCAGGGCGGCGAAGAGGATGTGCTCGATCGTCAGATAGGCATGGCTCCGCTTCTTCGCGTCCCGCAGCGTTGCCTCGAGGGTCAGCTCAAGCTCCTTGCTGATCATTCTCTCTCCATTACGCACTTGAGCGGAAAGCCCTTCTCCCGTGCCAGCTTGTGCACTTTATCGACTTTCGTCTCAGCGATGTCCTTCGTGTACACGCCGCAGAGGCCCGAGCCCTTCTTGTGGACGTGGAGCATGATCTGCGTCGCCTCTGTAGCGGACTTGTCGAAGATGTTCTCGAGAACCGCCACGACGAATTCCATGGTCGTGTAGTCATCGTTCAACAGGACGACGCGGTACAGGGACGGCCGTTTCGTCTCTTTTCTCGTCTCGAGGCCGAGTCCCTCTTCAAATCTCGTTTCATTGCGATCCGCGGGCATGGGGCAGTCCCCTTCTCTTTCCTCTTCCGGTGCTGTGCTTCCAAATTTAGTATATCACAGCA
>Ga0316622_100001265_pt1 | contig 16234 bp, 14 predicted proteins | sample OWC_Aug_OW2_C1_D_FD_207646 | JGI IMG/M metagenome (GOLD analysis project Ga0316622, IMG submission 207646) | Wetland soil microbial communities from Old Woman Creek delta, Ohio, United States - OWC_Aug_OW2_C1_D5_C | ecosystem: Environmental > Terrestrial > Soil > Wetlands | place: USA: Ohio... | reverse complement strand
CAACGCAACCATGCGTGACGCCTCCATCCCGTTTATCGACGGAACCAGCCCCGAACTGGCGCCGGCCGGACCGTGACAACCGGTACACGTGGCCGCCAACCCGCGACTGACCGGGGAGTCCTGAGCATGGACCCACCCCACCCCGATGAGGCCCAATACGGTCAAACTCGCCAGAACACGATTCATCCCTATCTCCGGTACGCAGCCACGGCGCATCGCACGCGCCGCACCATCTCTCCATCAACGCTTCCTGGAGTGTACCGGTAAACAAAAACGGGCAGGATAGCCTGCCCGTTCTCGTTTCGAGTGAACAGCCAGCGTCAGCTTTCGATGTCCGCCGGCTCCTGTTCCGGGAATTCCAGCTTCACCTTCCCGGCAGAGTCGATATCCACGGTAACCTTGCCGCCGCTTGCCAGTTTCCCGAACAGAAGCTCGTCTGCCAAGCCACGGCGTATGGTGTCCTGGATCAGGCGTGACATCGGCCGCGCCCCCATCAGAGGGTCGAAGCCGTTCTTGGCCAAGTAGTCCTTGAGAGCAGGCGTGAAACTGACCTCCACCTTCTTCTCGTGCAGCTGATCCTCCAATTGCATCAAGAATTTGTCCACCACCCGCAGGATGACCTCGTGCGTGAGGGGAGCGAAGGAGATCGTGGCATCTAGGCGGTTGCGGAATTCCGGCGTGAACATACGCTTGATGTCCTGCAACTCGTCGCCCTGCGAGCGCCCGGTGGTGAAACCGATGCTGGTGCGGGTAAGGGATTCGGCGCCTGCATTGGTGGTCATGATGACGACCACGTTGCGGAAGTCGGCCTTGCGCCCGTTGTTGTCGGTCAGTGTGCCGTGGTCCATGACCTGAAGCAGGATATTGAAGATATCCGGATGCGCCTTCTCGATCTCATCGAGTAGCAGCACGGAGTACGGGTGCTTGCTGACGGCCTCGGTCAGGAGGCCGCCCTGATCGAACCCGACGTATCCAGGCGGCGCACCGATCAAGCGAGAAACGGCGTGGCGCTCCATGTACTCCGACATGTCGAACCGAATCAACTCGACGCCCATGATGTACGCGAGTTGACGTGCCACCTCGGTCTTGCCGACCCCGGTAGGACCGGAGAACAGGAAATTGCCGATCGGCTTCTGCGGATTGCCCAAACCGCTGCGCGCCATCTTGATGGCGGCTGCCAGGGCATCGATGGCACGATCCTGCCCGAACACGACCGCCTTCAGGTCGCGATCGAGATTTTGCAGCTTGCTGCGATCATTCGAGGACACGTTGTGCGGCGGAATGCGCGCGATCTTGGCGATGATCTCTTCGATCTCGTGCTTAGTGATCACGCGGCGCTGCTTGGACTTCGGCAGGATGCGCTGCGCCGCACCCGCCTCGTCGATCACATCGATCGCCTTGTCCGGCAGGTGGCGATCGTTGATGTAGCGGGCCGAAAGTTCCGCCGCGGAGGTCAGTGCGGAAGTGGTGTAACGAACGCCGTGGTGCGCCTCGAAGCGGCTCTTGAGTCCGCGCAGGATCTCAACCGTCTCCTGCACGCTGGGCTCGAGGACATCGATCTTCTGAAAGCGCCGCGAAAGGGCGTGATCCTTCTCGAAGATGCCACGGTACTCGCTATAGGTGGTAGCGCCGATGCACTTCAGCGATCCAGTGGACAACGCCGGCTTCAGCAGATTGGAAGCATCCAGCGTTCCGCCGGAGGCCGCGCCTGCGCCGATCAGGGTGTGGATTTCGTCGATGAACAGAATCGCGCTGGGATTGTCCAGCAGTTGTTTGAGCACCGCCTTGAGGCGCTGCTCGAAATCTCCACGATACTTGGTTCCGGCCAGCAGAGCGCCCATGTCCAGGGCGTACACCTGGCAGCGCGCAAGAATCTCGGGGATATCCCCCTCGATGATGCGACGCGCGAGCCCTTCCGCAATGGCGGTCTTGCCCACGCCGGCCTCGCCGACGAGCAGAGGATTGTTCTTGCGCCGGCGGCACAGGGTCTGTATCACCCGCTCCAGCTCGCGCTCGCGCCCGATCAGCGGGTCGATCTTGCCCGCGAGCGCCTGTGCGTTCAGGTTCAGGGTATAGGTCTCAAGCGCACCGCCCTGCTGCTGCTCCTGCTCGCCATCGGACTCGCTCTCGGGCTGTTTCGCGGGACCGGTCTGTGGGACCTTGGAAATGCCGTGGGAGATGAAATTGACCACGTCCAAGCGCGTAACGCCCTTCTGGTGCAGAAAATAGACGGCGTGAGAATCCTTCTCGCCGAAAATTGCAACCAGCACGTTGGCGCCGGTCACTTCCTTCTTGCCCGACGACTGCACGTGCAGAATGGCGCGCTGGATCACGCGCTGGAACCCCAGCGTGGGCTGCGTGTCGACCTCCTCTCCGCTCACGATGGGCGTGTGCTCGCTGATGAAGTCGCTGAGCAGCTTGCGCAGCTCCTCGATGTTCGCCGCACATGCGCGCAGCACCTCGGAGGCGGAGGGATTATCGAGTAGCGCCAGCAGCAGATGCTCGACGGTGATGAACTCGTGGCGCTTTTGACGAGCGTCCATGAATGCCATGTGCAGGCTGACTTCCAATTCCTGCGCGATCATAGTTTTCCTCTAGACATCGGCTGCTGTTGCTACTCTACCACCGAAACTCGGCAAAGCGTCCAGTGCGCAGGGCCATTTTGTCGCCTCATGTCTCTTCCATCACACATTGCAATGGATGTTGATGCTTGCGTGAGAAAGACACAACTTGCTCGACCTTCGTCGCCGCGACATCCTTGGGATAAACCCCGCACACCCCCATGCCGTCGCGATGCACTTTCAGCATCACCTGAGTGGCCTGCTCGCGCGTCATCGCGAAAAACGTCTGCAACACCGCAACCACGAAGTCCATCGGCGTGTAGTCGTCGTTCAGGAGCATGACCTTGAACAGTGGCGGGGGTTTGACGCGGCTTTTTTGAGCCTCCAGCAGGACGCTGTCGCGATTTCCACTAGCCATGCTCACTTCCGTGGCGGGACGCCCGATTCATCATTGCCTGTCGCGTCTAATGTGGCCCAAGAGGAACCATTTTACAAGTACGAGACCAAGCATTTTGTATACCGGTCGCTAGTGCCCCCTAATTCCTTGACTTCGGATAGAAAATGTCCTAAAAAGAAAATCGGCGGTGTCTGTCTGTCTGGTATGCGGGGCGAGTATATTCACGCTCGCGCGCTCGCGTTGGTCCCGCGGCAGGCTGCTCACGCGCCAGTTCTCAAACAAGGAAAGGAAGTATGGCAACCGGTACGGTAAAGTGGTTCAACGATTCCAAGGGCTACGGATTCATCACGCCCGACGATGGCGGAGAGGACCTGTTCGCGCACTTCTCGGCCATCAACATGAGCGGGTTCAAGACGCTCAAGGAAGGGCAGAAGGTGAGCTTCGAGGTGACGCAGGGCCCGAAAGGGAAGCAAGCCTCCAACATCCAGAGCGCCTGAGGCATCGGCACCACATACCCAGACACACCTAAGGGGAAGGGGTTCCCCAAGCAGGGAACCCCGAGAGGAGGCTACGTTGGGATTTTGAGGCGGAGCGGAAACCCGGTCCGTGCAGAGAGGATAATCCACACCCGCCCACGAGGCGGGTTTTTTGTGCCCTGAAGCACCCCGCCTCGCCTGCAAGCCAGTTTCAGCGCATGCGCTCGACCATGGCCTTCCCGAATCCCGAGCAGGAGACCTGCGTAGCGCCCTCCATAAGCCGGGCGAAGTCGTAGGTCACCACTTTGTCGAGGATGGTCTTTTCCATCGACGCGATGATGAGATCGGCAGCTTCCACCCAACCCATGTGCCGCAGCATCATCTCAGCAGAGAGGATCAAGGAACCGGGATTGACGTAGTCCTTGCCCGCGTACTTCGGCGCTGTTCCGTGCGTAGCCTCGAACATGGCGACCGAATCGCTGGTATTGGCCCCCGGCGCAATACCGATCCCCCCGACCTGAGCCGCCAGCGCATCCGAAATGTAGTCACCGTTTAGGTTCAGCGTGGCGATCACGTCGTACTCCTCGGGGCGCAGCAAGATCTGCTGGAGGAAAGCATCCGCGATTACGTCCTTGACCACGACCCCGCTGGGCAGCTTGACCCAGGGTCCGCCGTCCAGCAACTGGCCGCCGAATTCGCGCTGCGCCAGAGCGTAACCCCAGTCCCTGAAAGCACCCTCCGTGAATTTCATGATGTTGCCCTTGTGCACCAGGGTCACGGACTTGCGCTTGTTGGCAATCGCGTACTGGATGGCCTTGCGGACCAGGCGCTCGGTGCCTTCGCGAGAAACCGGCTTGATGCCGATGCCGGAGGTGCCGGGAAAACGGATCTTCTTCACCCCCATTTCGTCGATCAGGAACTTGATCACCTTGCGGGCGGATTCCCCTTCCGCCTGCCATTCGATGCCGGCGTAGATGTCCTCGGAGTTCTCCCGGAAGATCACCATATCCGTCTTTTCCGGTTGCTTGAGCGGACTGGGAACACCGCGGAAGTAGCGAACGGGTCGCAGGCATACGTATAGGTCGAGTTCCTGGCGCAAAGCGACGTTGATGGAACGGATGCCCCCGCCCACCGGGGTGGTCAACGGCCCCTTGATGGATACGACGAAGTCCTTGGACGCCTGCAGGGTTTCGTCCGGAAGCCAGACGTTCTCCCCATAGACTCGGCACGATTTCTCACCCGCGAATATCTCCATCCACGCGATCTTGCGCTTACCGCCATAGGCGACGTCCACCGCGCTGTCGACGACATGCCGCATCACGGGCGTGATGTCTACGCCGGTCCCGTCACCCTCGATGAACGGAATGATGGGGTTGTTTGGCACCTTCAGCGTGTAGTCGGCATTGACGGTGATCTTTTCGCCTTGGGTCGGCACCTTGATGTGCTGGTACATGGGGGTCCTTCGGCCTGTGAGGATAGGTTATTGAAACGGTAAGAGTTTACATCAGCGCAACAGCGTGCCGCGAGGGTTCACACACTCTGCTGGCAACCCCGCTGCAGCGCGAGATCCCGCATGGCTGCAAACATCCAATGCGGGACAACCTATTGTCAACACTGTACTACTCTAGACATAGCGTTTTGTTGCATTGCGCCATCACGTTGCTATACTCGGCTGATTCCCGGTGCCCTGCCCACTAGCGAGCGGCGCCGCGACGACGGAACCGCAATCTGCGGTTTCAGGCAGGTATCGCTCGGCACATCGGGCGGTACGGAACTTCGCGAACGTGCATCCAGCACGTCTGTGCCGGCTGAGACAGGGCCGGGATGTCGTAACCATCCGCGCTTCGCCCCTGGCGGCGGTTTACGGCAGAACCTGCTCAGGCTGCATGCCATGAGGCATGCGTTTTCGCATCCCAGGAACTGACGTAGGGAGATTCATGATGAGCCGCGAGCAACAGATCGCACAACTGAAAAAAGACTGGGCCGAAAACCCGCGCTGGAAGAGCGTGCGCCGCCCCTACACCGCAGAGGACGTCGTACGGCTGCGCGGTAGCCTTCAGATCGAACACACCCTCGCCCGCCGCGGCGCTGAAAAGCTGTGGGGTCTGGTCAAGACCGAGCCGTTCGTCAACGCGTTGGGCGCCCTGACCGGCAACCAGGCCATGCAGCAGGTGAAGGCCGGTCTGAAGGCCATTTACCTGTCCGGCTGGCAGGTCGCCGGCGATGCCAACGACGCGTTCCAGATGTATCCCGACCAATCGCTGTATCCGGTGAGCAGCGTGCCAAGCGTGGTGCGCAAGATCAACAATGCGCTCATCCGCGCCGACCAGATTCAGCACATGGAAGGCAAGGGCGACATTGACTTCTTTGCCCCGATCGTCGCAGATGCCGAGGCGGGTTTCGGCGGCGTGCTCAATGCCCATGAACTGATGAAGCACATGATCGAAGCGGGTGCCGCAGGGGTGCACTTCGAAGACCAGCTCGCTGCCGCAAAGAAGTGCGGCCACATGGGCGGCAAGGTGCTGGTTCCCACCCAGGAAGCGGTGCAGAAGCTCGCCGCCGCACGCTTGGCAGCCGATCTGATGGGCGTCCCTACGGTGCTGTTCGCGCGGACCGATGCGGAAGCAGCGAATCTGATCACCTCGGACTTCGACGAGAACGACAAGCCATTCCTCACAGGCGAGCGGACTAGCGAAGGCTTCTACCGCACCAACAACGGCTTGGCTCAGGCAATCTCCCGCGGCCTTGCCTATGCACCATATGCGGATCTCGTGTGGTGCGAGACGGGCAAGCCCGATTTGAAGTTCGCCCGCGATTTCGCCGAGGCGATCCATGCGGTCTATCCGGACAAGTTGCTTTCCTACAACTGCTCGCCATCGTTCAACTGGAAGAAGAACCTCGACGACGCAACCATCGCGAAGTTCCAGCGAGAGCTGGGCGCCATGGGCTACAAGTTCCAGTTCATCACGCTCGCCGGGTTCCACGCATTGAACTACAGTATGTTCGACCTCGCCCACGGCTATGCGCGCGAGAACATGACCGCCTACGTGAAACTGCAGGAGGCGGAGTTCGCCGCGGAGTCGCGCGGCTACACGGCAACCAAGCATCAGCGCGAAGTGGGAACCGGGTACTTCGACGAAGTGACTCAGGTGGTCCAGGGAGGCAAGTCCTCGGTCACTGCCCTCACCGGCAGCACTGAGGAAGAACAGTTCGCCTGATTCGACCGGCCCCGACCGAGCCGCCCCGCCCTAACCGGCCGGGCGGCTTTTTTGTGCCAGAATTTCGGGTTTTCCGAATCCTCCAAGGAGATCGCGATGCAGAGCGACACGACCCTGCCAGCAGGCGTGCAGATCACCGGCCGCATGACCCCCGAGTACGCCAGCGTCCTCACCCCGGAAGCGCTGGCATTTCTTGCCGCCCTGCACCGCCAGTTCAACGCGCGCCGCATGGAACTTCTGCAACGGCGCGTCGCCCGCCAGGCCGAGCTCGATGCGGGCAACTTCCCCGACTTCCTACCCGAGACCCGTCACGTGCGCGAAGCCGATTGGAAGGTCTCGTCCGTCCCGGCCGATCTGCAGGACAGGCGCACGGAGATCACCGGGCCGACCGATCGCAAGATGGTCATCAACGCCCTCAATTCCGGCGCGAACATGTACATGGCCGACTTCGAGGACTCGAACACCCCGACCTGGGACAACCAGGTGCAGGGCCAGATCAACATGCGCGATGCCGTGCGCCGCACCATCGACTTCGCAAGTCCCGAAGGCAAGCAGTACAAACTCAATGACAAGGTCGCCACGCTCCTCGTGCGCCCGCGCGGCTGGCACCTGGAAGAGAAGCACATGAGCGTGGACGGCAAGCCGATGTCGGGCTCGTTGTTCGACTTCGGCCTGTACTTCTTCCACAACGCCAAGGAGCGGCTCAAGCGTGGGTCCGGCACGTACTTCTACCTTCCCAAATTGGAGAGCCACCTTGAGGCACGCTTGTGGAACGACGTGTTCGTGTTCGCGCAGAACGCGCTCGGCGTCCCCCGGGGCACGGTGAAGGCGACCGTTCTGATCGAGACCATTCTCGCGACCTTCGAGATGGACGAAATCCTCTACGAATTGCGCGAGCACTCCGCCGGCCTGAACTGCGGGCGCTGGGACTACATATTCAGCTGCATCAAGAAACTCAAGAACAAGCCCGGCTTCATCCTGGCTGATCGCGGTCTGGTCACCATGACCTCGCCGTTCATGCGAGCGTACTCGCTGCAGCTGATCAAGACCTGCCATCGCCGCGGCGCCTTCGCCATGGGCGGCATGGCGGCGCAGATTCCCATCAAGAACGACGCGGTGGCGAACGAGCAGGCACTTGCCAAGGTGCGCGCCGACAAGGAACGCGAGGCCACAGACGGGCACGACGGCACCTGGGTCGCGCACCCTGGACTGGTCGCCATCGCCAAGGACGCGTTCGACAAGGTCATGAAGACACCGAACCAGATCGAGCGCCAGCGCGACGACGTGCAAGTCAGCGCGGCCGACCTGCTCGATTTCCAGCCCAAAGGCCCGATCACCGAGCAGGGTCTGCGGCAGAACATCAACATCGGCATCCAGTACATCGGTGCGTGGCTGGCCGGCACCGGCTGCGTGCCGATTTTCAACCTGATGGAGGACGCGGCCACCGCCGAAATCTCCCGCGCGCAGATCTGGCACTGGATCCGCAGCCCGCTCGGTGTGCTGGACGATGGGCGTAAGGTCACCCGGGAACTATTCCGTGAACTGGTACCGCAGGAACTCAAGCGCGTGCGCCAGATTCTCGGTGAACAGCAGTTCGCCGCCGGCAAGTACGAAGAAGGGGCGAAGATGTTCGAGGAACTCACGCTGCGCGACGAGTTCGTCGAGTTTTTGACGCTGCCTGCGTACGACTACATCATCGCGCACGAACATCGCTGATCGGACGATCAAACCGTTGCCTGCTCGCGCGCGCCCGCGTGCCGGAAGCCTACATCCGGCACCGAGCGCGCCAGGATTGCGCGCTCGCCGGAGCCGTCGCGCGGCAGTTGCGGAGTCCAGGTGCGATGAGCGCGTCATCCTGTTCAACAAGCCATTTGGCGTGGTGAGCCAATTCACCCCGCACTCCCGTCATCGGAGCCTCGGACAGTTCATCAATATCCCTAACGTGTACCCGGCCGGACGTCTGGACTGGGACAGCGAGGGGCTGCTCGTCATGACCAGCGACGGTGCGCTGCAACACCGAATCAGCCATCCCGAAGCCAAGCTTCCCAAGGTCTATTTCGCCCAAGTCGAAGGCATTCCCGAGACGGAAGCGCTGAACCGCTTGCGCGCAGGCGTCCTGCTCAACGACGGGCCGACGCGCCCCGCGGACGTGGAACGGGTCGAACAGCCCGCTTGGCTCTGGCTTCGCCAGCCCCCCATCCGCGAGCGGCGGCATATACCCACAGGTTGGCTGCGAATCGAACTGCTCGAGGGGCGCAACCGGCAAGTGCGGCGTATGACTGCGGCGGTCGGCCTCCCGACGCTGCGGCTGGTGCGCTGGTCGGTCGGCCCGTGGACCTTGGAGGGCCTCGCTCCCGGACAAGCCCGCGCGGCCCGCCCAGCCTGATTCTCCCAGGTTGACGCGGAAAACCCAAGCACGTATTCTGCCGCTTCCGCGTGGCGGCAAAAAGATTAAGCATTGGAGGGGGAGAAGCAGTATGCGTAGAGCCTTGGGACCATTGGTTGTCGTGTTGCTTGCCCAGTTCGCTATGGCCGCGTCGGCCGGCGTGGTGCCGAACCACGGTGGGCAGGGTCACTCGGGAGCCAAAGTAAAGCCCGTCACTCACAATCAGGACAACGAGAAGATGGAGCAGGCCCCGGAGAAGGAAGACTCCAGCAAGGAAGAAAAGCGCTAGGAAACCGAAGGCCTACTCCGAGGAAAGGCAGGGTCTCCCTGCCTTTTTTCGTTTCTGGAACCCAATTTCGCGTCGGGTAGGACTGATCTTGTCGAAAGGCATCCACCTCACCGTGGCCGCAGTCGTGCAGCGCGACGGCAGGTTCCTGTGCGTCGAGGAGCGCATCGACGGGATGCTGCGCATCAACCAACCCGCCGGGCACCTCGAAGCCGGCGAATCGCTGGTACAAGCCGTGATCCGCGAGACTCTGGAGGAGACCGCGCATGAATTCACCCCGCACGGCCTGCTCGGAATCTATCGGTGGCAGCACCCGGACAAGGGATTGACATACGTCCGCGTGGCATTCACCGGCACGGTCGGCGATCCAAGTTGGCACTTGCACCTGGACGTGGGCATCGAACGCACGCTCTGGATGACGCCGGTTGAACTGCGTGCCAGCCGCGCGCGGCACCGCAGTCCGCTGGTCATGCGCTGCGTGGAGGACTTCGCCGCCGGCCCGCGCTATCCCCTCGACCTGCTGCGCGACATCGAGCCGCTCGCGCCATGACCCCCAGGCGCGTAGTGGTGGGCATGTCCGGCGGCGTGGACTCGTCGGTTGCGGCCTGGTTGCTCAAGGAGCAGGGCTACGAGGTCGTCGGTCTGTTCATGAAGAACTGGGAGGACGACGACACCGACGAATACTGCACCTCGCGGGAAGATCTCGTGGATGCGGTGTCGGTTGCCGAACTGATCGGCATCGAGATCGAAGCGGTGAACTTCGCGAAGGAGTATCGGGACCGCGTCTTCCAGAACTTCCTCGATGAGTACCGGGCGGGCCGCACGCCCAATCCCGACGTGTTGTGCAATGCCGAGATCAAGTTCAAGGCGTTTCTCGACCATGCCCTGAAGCTGGGTGCAGAGCGCATTGCCACCGGCCACTATGCGCGCGTGCGGGACGTCGACGGGCGCTTCGAACTGCTCAAGGCGCTGGACGGTGCCAAAGATCAGAGTTACTTCCTCTACCGTCTCAACCAAGCGCAGCTCGCGCGCACACTGTTTCCGCTAGGCAAGATGGTAAAGCGCGACGTGCGCGCGCTGGCGCAGCGGCTGGGCCTGCCCAACCACGCGAAGCGCGACAGCACCGGCATCTGCTTCATCGGCGAGCGCCCATTCCGGGAGTTCCTGATGCGCTACCTTCCCGCCTCCCCCGGGCCGATGGAAACCCCCGAGGGCGAACAGGTGGGCACGCACCAGGGTTTGATGTACTACACCATCGGCCAGCGCCAGGGCCTGGGCATAGGCGGGGCAGGCGATGCGTGGTACGTCGCAGGCAAGGCGATGGGCCGCAACGCATTGATCGTGGTACAGGGCCACGACCACCCTGCACTGTTCCGCACGGCGCTGCGGGCCGGCCAGCTCAGCTGGATCGCGCAGACGGCGCCAATGGCGCCCGCCCCCTATATGGCGAAGACGCGCTACCGCCAGCCCGACACGCCCTGCACGCTGGAGCAGGTGAACAGCGACAGCTGCGCCGTCGCCTTCCCCACCCAGCAACGCGCGATCACGCCCGGTCAGTCAGTGGTGCTCTATGCAGGCGAGGTATGTGTGGGCGGAGGCATCATTACCTGACGCGTGCGCGCGGGGGGCGCCGCCAGCGTCGTGCTAACATTCGCGCCTTTCGACGCGCCCACGCCATGCTTTCCTCCCTGACTGCGCTGTCGCCCTTGGATGGCCGCTACCGCGGCAAGATTGCCCCGCTCGCTGCATACGCGAGCGAATCCGCCCTAATCCGCTATCGCGTGCGCGTAGAAGTCGAGTGGCTCGAGGCGCTCGCAGCCCATCCCGAATTGCCCGAGATCGCGCCCTTCTCCGATCCGACCCGGGAGCGCCTGCGCGCGCTCGTCAGCACCTTCGAGGAAGTGGACGCGCAGGCAGTGAAGGATATCGAAGCGCGCACCAACCACGACGTCAAGGCCATCGAGTACTGGCTCAAGGAACGCCTGGCCGACAACGACGAAGTCATGCGGGTGTCGGAGTTCATCCACTTCGCGTGCACCTCGGAGGACATCAACAATCTCTGCCATGCGCTGATGGCGCGGGACTGTCGCGAACTGGTACTGCTGCCTGCGCTCCAACGGCTGATCGACAAGCTCGGCGCGCTCGCGCATGCCACCGCCGCGCTGCCGATGCTCTCGCGCACCCACGGTCAGTCAGCGACGCCTACCACCGTGGGCAAGGAGATGGCCAACGTCGTGCATCGTCTGCGCCGCGCGTTCAGCAGGATCCAGGCGGTGGAGTTGAGCGGAAAGGTCAACGGCGCCGTGGGCAACTACAACGCGCACCTTGCCGCCTACCCAGGCGTGGACTGGGAGGGATTCGCCCGGCGCTTCGTGGAATCTCTCGGCCTCACGTTCAATCCCTACACCACGCAGATCGAGCCGCATGACTCGCTGTGCGAGCTGTTCGATGCGTTTGCGGCCGCCAACACGATCCTCATCGATCTCGACCGCGACATCTGGGGCTACATCTCGCTCGGCTACTTCAAACAGCGCGCGAAGCCAGGCGAGGTCGGCTCGTCGACCATGCCGCACAAGGTCAATCCGATCGACTTCGAGAACTCCGAAGGCAACCTAGGCATCGCCAACGCGCTCTTGCACCACTTCAGCGCGAAACTGCCGGTGTCGCGCTGGCAGCGCGATCTGACCGATTCGACGGTGCTGCGTAACGTCGGCGTCGCATTCGGCCACACTCTGCTCGCCTGGGATGCCTGCCTGCGCGGTCTGGACAAGCTGGAAACGAACCCGGCCGCGCTCCAGGCAGATCTCGACGCGAGCTGGGAGGTGCTTGCAGAACCGATCCAGACGGTCATGCGGCGGTACGGCGTGCCCAATCCCTACGAACAATTGAAGGCGCTCACGCGCGGGCAGACGAATATCACGCGCGAATCGCTGCACGCGTTCATCCGCGCCCTGCCCATACCCGAACCCGAGCGCGAGCGCCTGCTCTCCATGACGCCTGCGACCTATACCGGTCTGGCCCGCCAGCTGGCTGAACGCATCTAAGCGAACCACTCGCGCCGTCTTGATTGGGGCGGACGCCACCCCGACATCCTTCGCAAACAGATTCGACGAGGAACCCACATGTCCGCGCACGCCACCGACGTCAGCGAAGCGACTTTCGGCACGGAAGTCATCGAGCGCTCCAAGCAGGTCCCGGTTCTGGTGGATTTCTGGGCGCCGTGGTGCGGTCCCTGCCGCAACCTCAAGCCGGTGCTGGAGAAGCTCGCGGACCAGTACCAGGGCCGCTTCCATCTGGCCAAGATCAACTCCGACGAGAACCAGCGCCTGTCCGCCCAGTACGGGGTGCGCAGCATCCCGAACGTGAAGGCTTTCGTCGATGGCGAACTGGCGGACGAGTTTCTCGGCGCCCAGCCCGAGTCGACGGTACGCGAGTTCATCGACCGCCTTCTTCCCTCGCAAGCTGAGGTGCTGCGCCGGCAGGCCTTGCAGGTATTCGAACTGGGCAGCGCCGAGGAGGCGCTGCGCCTCCTCGACCAGGCCGTTTCCACCGAAGCCCACAACGACGCGGTGCATGCAGACCGCGCGAACACTCTGCTGTCCCTGGGTCGGATCGAGGAAGCACAGACGGCGATCCGCCAACTGGGTCCGTTGGCAACCGACGATCCCCGCATCGCGGCCATCGCCGCCCGCGTGAACTTCGCCCAGCTCGGCGGTGCCCAGCAGCCCGACGAACTGGAAGCGCGCGTCGCCAGGAATGCTGCCGACCTGGAAGCGCGTCTGGCGCTGGCCAAGATGCACGTAGCGCAGCAGCGCTACGAGCCGGCCCTGGAACAGTTGCTCGAGATCATCCGCCTCGACCGCAAGTGGAACGGCGAGGCCGGGCGCAAGACGATGCTGTCGGTGTTCGACCTGCTCGGCGCACAGAACCAACTGGTCGCGAAGTACCGGCGCCTGCTAGCCTCCGCCCTCTACTGAGGTGTGCGGCGCAGCCTGTGCCGAAGCACCTCGAGGATGCCCGGCAGGATCGAGAGGAAAATAATGATCAGGATCACCAGGGAAAGGTTCTCCTTGATCACCGGCAGGTTGCCGAAGAAATAGCCGGCGTAGGTCAGCAGCACGACCCACAGCAGAGCGCCGAAGACGTTGTAAAACAGGAAGCGGCCGTAGTCCATTCGGCCGATACCTGCCACGAACGGAGCGTAGGTGCGCACGATCGGCATGAAGCGAGCGATCACGATGGTCTTGCCGCCGTGCCTTTCGAAGAATTCGTGCGTGCGCTCGATGTAGGTCTTCTTGAAGAACCACGAATCGTTGTAGCGAAACACTTTCGGCCCCAGGAAATGGCCGATCGCGTAGTTCACCGAATCGCCCAGCACGGCGGCCAGGATCAGCAGCCCAGCCATCAGATGCACGTTCATCTCGCCCGCCGCGGCGATGGTGCCCGCCACGAACAGCAGGGAATCACCAGGAAGGAAGGGGGTCACCACCAGCCCCGTCTCGCAGAACACAATGAGGAACAGGATCAGATAGATCCAGGTCCCGTAGTTCTGCGCGAGCCAGAGCAGGCGGTCGTCGAGATGGACCAGCAGGTCCCAGAAGAACTGGATCAGTTCCATTTCGGCCAGTGCGTGAACGGCTCGGCGGCGCGCGCGCCGACGCGCTTCAGACCACCGCTTCCTGCTTGGGGCGGTCCGGCTTGATGAGATCTTCTCGCGTGACGCGCAGGTAGATCAGCAGCGGGCTCGCCACGAGCACGGAGGAGTAGATCCCGAACAGGATGCCAATCGTCAGGGCCAGCGCGAAGTAGAACAGCGCGTCCCCGCCGAACAGCAGGATCGAGGTCACCATCATCTGCGTGCTGCCGTGCGTGATAATGGTTCGCGACATGGTCCGCGTGATGGCGTTGTTGATGATCTCGTGCAGCGTCGACTTGCGCATCTTGCGCACGTTCTCGCGAATCCGGTCGAACACGATGACCGATTCGTTGACCGAGTAGCCGAGCACCGCGAGCACCGCCGCCAGTACCGGCACCGAGAATTCCCACTGAAAGAAGGCGAAAAAGCCCAGGATGATCACGACGTCGTGGAGGTTGGCGATGATCGCGGCGAGACCGAATTTCCACTCGAAGCGCAGCCACAGGTAGAGCACGATGCCCAGCGATACGAGCAGCAGCGCGAGCGCGCCGTTCTCCAGCAGTTCGCGTCCGACTTGCGATCCGACAAAGTCGACCCGCATGAGCTCTGCACTGGGATCCTCAGCCTTCAGGGCTGCGATCACCTTCTCGCTCAACTGGGCACCCGTCATGTCCTGGCGCGAAGGCAGGCGGATGAGCGCGTTCTCAGAGCTGCCGAAGTTCTGCACCGTGGCATCGCCCAGCTGGATTCGCTCGAGGGTCGCACGGACCTTGTCCAGGTCGGCGGGGTGCCCGTAGTGCAACTCCATTACCGTGCCGCCGGTGAATTCCACGCCTAGATGCAGACCACGCGTGGCGAGAAAGAACACCGCAAGCAGGAATGTGATCAGCGATATCACGTTGAATATCGCCGCGTGCTTCATGAAGTCGATGTCGCGGCGGATACGGAAGAATTCCATGGCGGGTCTCTGGCGGAATCCGGTTGATCGGTCTCAGGCGGGCTTCGGCTGTTCGCTCTGCCAGTCGACGTTGCCGATGGGCAGTTTCTCGAGCTTTCGCCTGCGCCCGTATATCAGGTTCACGATTGCGCGCGACACCACCACCGCACTGAACATGGAGGTCAGGATGCCCAGGCAGTGCACCACGGCGAAGCCGCGGACAGGGCCGGATCCGAAGGTGAACAGGGCAATGCCCGCGATCAGCGTGGTGATGTTCGAATCGAGAATCGTTGCCCACGCATGCTGGTATCCCGAGTGGATCGCCGCCTGGGGGGTAACACCTTTACGCAGTTCCTCGCGGATGCGCTCGTTGATGAGCACGTTCGCGTCGATGGCCATTCCCAGCGTGAGCGCAATCGCAGCGATGCCAGGCAGAGTCAGCGTGGCCTGGAGCATCGACAACAGCGCGACGAGCAGCATCACGTTCACCGCGAGCGCGATCACCGACACCACCCCCATCATGCTGTAGTAGGCGATGATGAACAACGACAGCGCGGCGAAGCCGATCCAGGTCGCCTGGAAGCCGCGCTTGATGTTCTCGGCCCCGAGGCTGGGACCGACCGTGCGCTCCTCGACGATCTCCATCGGCGCGGCGAGCGCGCCGGCCCGCAGGAGCAGCGACACCTCCTTCGCCTCGAGCGTGGTCATCTGGCCGCTGATCTGGACGCGTCCGCCCCCGATCTCCTGGCGGATGACCGGGGCGGTAACGACCTCGCCCTTGCCCTTCTCGACCAGTACCATGGCCATTCGTTTACCGACGTTGTCACGCGTGAGCTGCTGGAAGATGCGCGCGCCGGTCCCGTCGAGCGTGATGTGCACGGCCGGCTCGCCGGTATCTCCGGCGAATCCCGGTTGCGCGTCGGAGATGCGATCTCCGGTCAGCACCACCTGCCTCTTGAGCAGCACCGGCATCCCGCCGCGCTCGTACAGCAGTTCCGAGCCGAGCGGAACCTGTCCCTCGGTGGCGGCCTGCAGGGCCGCCGGGTTGCTGTTCTCCTCGTCGACCATGCGAACTTCGAGCGTCGCCGTGCGACCCAGGATGCGCTTGGCGTCCGCCGTGTTCTGCACGCCGGGCAACTGCACCACGATGCGGTCCACGCCGGCCTGCTGTACGATCGGCTCGGCCACGCCCAGTTCGTTGACGCGGTTGCGCAGGGTGGTCAGGTTCTGCTGGATCGCGAAGTCCTGGATGCGCTTCTCCGCCTCCGGCCTCAGCATGCCGACCAGCGCCGGCTCCTCGTTGCGAACAGCTTCCGCGAGTACGAGGTCGGGGTAGT
>Ga0316622_100001264_pt1 | contig 16238 bp, 11 predicted proteins | sample OWC_Aug_OW2_C1_D_FD_207646 | JGI IMG/M metagenome (GOLD analysis project Ga0316622, IMG submission 207646) | Wetland soil microbial communities from Old Woman Creek delta, Ohio, United States - OWC_Aug_OW2_C1_D5_C | ecosystem: Environmental > Terrestrial > Soil > Wetlands | place: USA: Ohio... | reverse complement strand
GCGAGTCGAGCTCAGCGTAGTCGAGCCGCTGCGGTTCACCCAATCCCAGCGCGGCGCGGTTCGCCGGATCGATCACGGCCGGCCGTCCGGGATCTGCAGCCGTCGCCGCTCGAAACAGGTCGTCCACCGTGGTGTCCGTCCACCAGCCCTGGCGGCGATAGCGGTCGATGACTTCAGCGGGCGTCGTGCGCACGTCCGTTCTCCTGCTGGCGCTGGCGGTGGGTCGGGAACTGGAAGCGGACGTCGGCGATCGACACCGGCTCGCCGCAATGATTGCAGCGCGCCTGCGGCACCAGGCGCTTGCCGCAAGTCTCGTGGTAGAGCATCGCAGTCGCGCTGGCGCGGCCGCCGAGCCATCGGTCGCCCCAGGCATTGAGCGCGACGGCATACGGGAACAAGTCCCGGCCCTTCCTGGTCAAGCGGTACGCGCTGCGCGCCGGGTGACTCGAATAGCTGCGCCGCTCGAGCACGCCGAGGTCCACCAGCACGGCGAGGCGCGCGGTCAGGATGTTGCTGGCGATGCCGAGGGACGCCTGGATGTCTTCGAAGCGACGCTGGCCGAAAAAGGCAGCGGAGACGATCAGCGGCGTCCAGCGATCGCCGACGACGTCGACCAGGTGGATGATGTCGCAACTCGAGCCGCGGTGCGTCACGGCGGTCGACGGCGACAGCCGGCGCAACCGGGGTTTCAGGCGCGGCACCGGCCCGGACGGCACCCGGCTGCGGAATCGCGTGCGTCGCAGGTCAAGCGGATCGCCGCAGGCCGCGCAGACGAGTTCCGGCCGCGTCGCATGGCCGCAAGCTTCGTGGCGCAAGCGCGTCGGAACGCCGCCCCGCGGTCCGGCCCAGCGCCGCTCCCAGCGCCAGGCGGCGAGTGCCACCGGGAACAGGTCGCGCCCACGGCGCGTCAGTCGATACTCGAACCGTGGGGGCGAAGTGCTGTAGCGCACCCGATCGAGAATCCCCTCCTCGACCAGGGCCCGCAGGCGGTTCGTGAGCGTCGCACGGGTCGCCCCGGTGCGCTCGACGAACTCCTCGAAGCGGCGCGCGCCCTGGAATGCGTCCCGCAGGATCAACAGGGCCCAGCGGTCGCCGACCACGTCGATGGCGCGCGTGACCGAGCTCGTGGCGATGTGGAGGGCGACGTCCGACACGAGCGGCACTGTAGCGGACACGGGCGGCCGCGGGAACCCACGCCGGGCTTGCTCCCGGCGAACCCCGGTTGCTAGTCTAGTTGTGCAAGCCTGCCCGAGGACCCGCCGTTGCACGACTCCCCGCCTGTCGAGCCCGCCGCGCGACGCGATCGTCTCGGGGCGCTGCGCGACCAGCTCACGCTGCCGCTGATCTGCGCGCCGATGTTCCTCGTTTCGGGGCCAGACCTCGTGATCGCCGCGTGCCGCCACGGCGTGATCGGTGCGTTTCCGGCGCCGAACGCCCGGCCCCTCGAAGTGCTGGACGCCTGGATGGCGCGCATCACGGCAGAACTCGCCGACACCCGCCGCGCGGAACCCGGCCGACGCGTCGCCCCGTGGTCACTCAACCTCGTCGTGCACAGTTCCTACGATCGGTTGCCGGCCGAGCTCGAGCTCGTCGAGCGCCACCGTCCGCCGCTCGTGATCACTGCGCTCGGCAGTCCGGCCCGCGTCATCGAGACGGTGCACGGCTATGGCGGGTTGGTACTCGCGGACGTCGGCAGCATCGCGATGGCCAGGAAGGCGGCGCAGGCCGGCGTGGACGGGCTGATCCTGGTCAGCACCGGCGCGGGCGGCCACACGGGCTCCGTGTCGCCGTTCGTCTTCGTGCAGGCCGTGCGGCAGTTCTTCGACGGCATCGTCGTGCTTGCGGGTGGCCTCTGCAGCGGCGGCGCGATCCGTGCCGCCGAAGTTGCGGGTGCCGACCTCGCGGACATCGGCACCCTGTTCATCGCCGCGCGGGAAAGCCTTGCGGCAGACGACTACCGCCAGATGGTGGTCGACGCGGGCGTCGACGACCTCGTGCTGACCAAGGCGTTCACCGGCGCGAACGCGTACTACCTGCGCCGCAGCGTGGAGCGATCCGGCCTCGACCCCGACAACCTGTCGGGCAAGACGGCGATGGACTGGAAGAACTCCGAGCAGCAGTTGAAGGCCTGGAAGGACATCTGGTCCGCCGGCCAGTCCGTGAGCGCCGTGAGCCGCGTCGAGGGCGCCGGCGACATCATCGCGCGGCTGCGTGCCGAGTACGCGCAATCCCTGGCACTGCCAGCGTTCGGTTGAAGAGGAACCTGCCATGTCCGCTATCGAAAGTCCCCTGCTGACCGGCACGCACGGCCCGATCCACGACGAGTCGGTCTATGAGGACCTGCCGGTGATCGGCGAGTTGCCGAAGGACCTCAATGGCGCGTACTTCCGCAATGGGCCGAACGCGCACTACGCCGGTCCCGGCCGCTATCACTGGTTCGATGGCGACGGCATGCTGCACGCCGCCTACTTCGATCGTGGCCGCCTCACCTATCGCAACCGCTGGGTGCGCACGAGCTGCTTCCGCGAGGAGGAAGCGGCAGGCCGCGCGCTGTGGCCGGGCATCATGGATCCGCCGCGCGCCGACCGCCCGGACATGCCGCTCAAGGACACCTCGAATACCGACGTGAAGTTTCACGCCGGCAGGCTCGTGACCATGTGGTATCTCGCCGGCCAGCCGTATCACGTCGATCCCTGGACGCTCGAGACGATCGGCCCGGCCGACTTCAAGGGCACGCTCAAGACGCACGTCTCGGCGCATTCGAAGGTGGACGAGCAGACCGACGAGTTCATCTACTTCGACTACGGCAAACAGTGGCCGTACATGAGCTACGGCATCGCCGGGCCGGACGGCACGATCCGGCACACCGCGAAGGTCGAGCTGCCCGGGCCGAGCCTGCCGCACGACATGGCCTTCACGAAGCAGCACGTGATCCTGCACGACCTGTCCCTGACCTACGACCCCGATGCGTTCGCGGCCGGCCGCCACAAGCTGCGCTTCTTCAGCGAGCGCCCGGCGCGCTTCGCGGTGATCCCGAAGTACGGCAGCGAGCGCGAGATCCGCTGGTTCGAAGCAGAGCCCTGCTTCATCTACCACGTCGTCAACGCGTGGGAGGACGGCGACGAGGTCGTCATGGTCGGCTGCCGCTACAAGACGCCGCGGGACCTCGCCGGCGCGCCCGACGAGCAGCGCTTCGCCAAGGCGATCGCGCACCTGCAGATCGAGGCGTACCTTTACGAGTGGCGCTTCAACCTGCGCACCGGAGCCACTCGGGAGCGCCTGATCGACGACACGATCAACACCGAGTTCCCGACGATGAACAGCTGGTTGCAGGGCGTGCCCACCCGCTACTCTTACAACGTGCTGATGAAGAATCGCCCGCTCGGCGCGCAGTTCGCGGGACTCGCCAAGTACGACTGCACGGATGGCCGTTTCACGGCCTACAGCGGCGGCGATCACCTGTGGTACAGCGAGTCCCCGTTCGCGCCGTCGGACGCGCGCTCCACGGAGGACGACGGCTACCTCGTCAGCTTCGTGACCGACCTCAACACGGCGACGACGGAACTGCAGGTCTTCGACGCCCGTGGCACGAGCCTGGGGGACGGACCGGTGGCCCGGATCCCGCTGCCGCGCCGCGTGCCGCACGGCTTCCACGGCACGTGGGTCAGCTCGCAGCGACTCGGTCGGGCCAGCTGAGGCCGCGCGGGGCATGACGCAAGCCTTCATTTTCGATTGCCTGCGCACGCCGCGTGGTGCCGGCAAGCCCGGCGGTGCACTCTCGGGCGTGCCGGCGGCTCACCTGCTCGCTGGATTGCTGCGCGAACTGGCCGAGCGCGCGAATCTCGACACCGCGCGCGTCGGCGAAGCGATCATCGGCTGCGTCACGCAGACCGGCGAACAGGCCGGCAATGTCGGCAAGGTCGCAGTACTCGAGGCCGGCTGGAGCGATTCCGTTTCCGCGGCCACGGTGAATCACTACTGCGCGTCGAGCCTGTGGGCCTTCAACACGGCCGCGGCTCGAGTGCTCGCGGGCGAGGCCCTGATGGTTGCGGGCGGCGTGGAGTCGATGTCGCGCGTGCCGATGGCGTCCGATCGTCCGCCGTTCCTCAGCGACCCGGCCACGGTGCAGCGGCTGCGCACGCCGCCGATGGGCGTCAGCGCGGACGCGATCGCGACGCTGTACGGCATCCTGCGCGAGGAGGCCGAGGCGTACGCCTTGCAGTCGCAGCAACGCGCGGCACAAGCGCGCGCAGAGGGGCGGTTCGACCGGTCGCTGGTGCCGGTCCGGGACTCCGCGGGAACCGTGTTGCTCGCCCAGGACGAGACCATTCGCGCGAACGCGACGCTCGAGAAGCTGCTGGCGATGTCGCCCTACTTCGCCGAGATGGGCGCGCAATGGGCCGACGCGCTGATTCTCGAGCGCTATCCGGCGCTCGGTTCGGTCACGCATTACCACCATGCCGGCAACTCGCCGGCCATGGCGGATGGCGCCTCGGTGGTACTGCTCGGTAGCCGGGCGGCCGGGACCGTGCTCGGGTTGCGGCCGCGCGCCCGCGTCATCGCCACCGCCGTGCACGCGGACGAACACGTGCTGGCGCTGAACGGAGCGCTCGGCGCCACCCGCAAGGCCCTCGAGCTCGCGGGCTTGCGGGTCGAGGAAATCGACCTGTTCGAGGTCAACGAGGCCTTTGCCGCGCCGACGCTGGTCTTTGCCCGCGCGTTCGGCATTCCGCCGCAGAAGCTGAACGTGAACGGCGGCGCCATCGCGCTCGGCCACGCAATGGGTGCGACGGGCACCACGCTGGTCGGCATGCTGGTCGACGAGCTCGAGCGGTGCGGACTACGTCGCGGCGTGGCGGCCGTCAGCGGCGCGCTCGGGCTGGGCGCCGCGGTCGTCGTCGAGATCGTCCCGGACTGACCATGAATCCTGGACATGCGCTGCTGTACGAGCGACACGGGCCGCTGCTGGACCGTGCGATCGAGGCCTGCGCGACGCGCGAGTACTTCAGTCCTTTCCCCGAAACGCCGGATCGCTACCCCGACTCCGCCGCCGCATTCGAACGCGGCCGGGCGGCTTTCGAGGCACAGCAGGGTCGCCCATTCGAACTCGACCAGCCGGGCGAAACCGGGCGGCTCGGCGACGAGGTCTCTCCCTACACGAGCCAACGGCTCGGCATCGACTACCCTCGGGCCGACGTCGATGTCTTGTTCGATGCTGCGCGCAAGGCTGTGCCCGCCTGGGCAGACGCCGGCGCGCAAGCGCGAGTCGGCGTCTGCCTGGAGATCGTGCAGGCCTTGTTCGCCGAATTGCCGCAACTGGTGCCCGCCGTGATGCACACCGCGGGCCAGAGCCCCGCCATGAGCTATGCGGGCAGCGGCACGAATGCACTCGACCGCGGCATCGAGGCCATCGCCTACGCGCACCAGGCGATGACCGCGGTGGCCACCGAGGCCTTGTGGGAACGGCGCTTCGGCGCGGCCGCGATCCGGTTGCAGAAGCGTTTCCGGCTCGTGCCGCGCGGCGTCGCCGTCTGCTTCACCTGCGCGACCTTCCCGACCTGGAACGCGTATCCGGCGATGTTCGCCAGCCTCGCGACCGGCAACGCCGTGATCGTCAAGCCGCACCCGACCGGCATCCTGCCGATGGCGCTGTCGGTGCGAGTCGCCCGCCGCGTGCTCGCGGAGGCCGGATTCGACCCGAACCTCGTGACCCTCGCCGTCGACAGCCCCGAGGCTCCACTCGGCATGCGGCTGGTGAAGCATCCGGGCACGGCGATCGTCGACTTCACCGGCAGCGCGCGGTTCGGCGCCTGGGTCGAGCAGAATGCGCACCCGGCGCTGAGCTATACGGAAACCTCGGGCGTGAACACGGTCGTGCTCGAGTCGATGGACGACCTTGAGCCCGTCGCCCGCAGCCTCGCGACCACGATGAACCTGTTCTCGGCGCAGATGTGCACTTCGCCCCAGAACATCTACGTACCACGCGGCGGCATCGCCGCAGGCGGCCGGCGGGCGAGCGTGGACGAAGTCTGCGACGCGCTGCTTGCAGCCTTCCGGGCCATCGTCGCAGAGCCGAAGCGGGCCTCGTCGATCCTTGCGGCCGTGCAATCGCCTGCGACGCTCGACCTGGTCGGACGAATGCGTGAAAGCGGCACCCGGCGCGGCGCAGTGCTGCTCGACTCGGCTCCGTACACCCACCCGGACTTTCCGGCAGCCCGCACGGCGACACCCCTGCTGCTGCGGGTCGGTCTCGACTCGCGCGATTTGTATTGCGAGGAACGTTTCGGCCCGATCGGCTTCCTGATCGAGACGGACGATGCGGCCAGCGCGCTCGAAGCCGCCACGGCCGACGTGCGCGCGGCCGGCGGAATCACCGCCTTCGTCTACTCGCAGCGGGACGACTTCCTGGCCGCAGCCGAGGCGGCCTATGCGGTGGCGGGAGCGCAACTGACGTGCAACCTGACCGGCGCGATGCCGCTCAATTTCGCGGCCTCCTACAGCGACTATCACGTCACCGGCCTCAATCCTGCCGGCAACGCAACGCTGACGGACGCGTCCTTCGTCGCGGCCCGCTTTCGCATTGCCCAATCGAGACGACCCGTCGCCTGAACGCAACAACCGTTGCGCGGCATGCCGCAACTGCGGTATAGGTCTGCTTGTGCAAGTCACTTGCACGCTGGACAAAAATTGCCTTACGGGGGAGACCGCAATGACGATGATTCGAACGATGGTGGCGCGTTGCCTGGTCGCGGCCGCAGGCGCAGCAGCCGTGGCGCCGTCCGTCCAGGCCCAGGAAGTCTCCAGGACCAGCGGCCTCGAGGAGATCATCGTCACGGCGCAGAAGCGCGTCGAGAGCGCGCAGGACGTGCCGATCGCCCTGACGGTGTTCGACTCCAGCGCGCTCGCGCGTGCGAACATCACCCGTATCGAAGAGATCGTGATGCGCACGCCGAACTTCACGATGATGCGCGTCAACGTCGGCGAGCCGCAGTTCTACATCCGCGGCGTCGGATCGAATTCCGACTCGGCCGCGGGCGACCCGACCGTGGGCGTGTTCCAGGACGAGATCTACGTCGGCCGCGTCAGCGGCGCCGCCTTCGACGTCTTCGACATGGAGCGCGTCGAAGTGCTGCGCGGGCCGCAAGGCACGCTGTTCGGCCGCAACACCTCGGGCGGTGCGGTGAACTTCATCCCGAAACGCCCGGAGCAGGATTTCTACGCAAGTGCCGAGCTCTCCTACGGCAACTACGACGCCATCGACGGGCGGCTCGTGGTGAACGGCGGGCTCACGGACAGCCTGGCCGGGCGCCTGTCGTTGAGCCGCCGCGAGCGCAGTGGTTTCTCCGAGAACATCGAGACCGGTGCCGACCTCGACGACGAGGACAACTGGAGCGTGCGCGGGCAGCTGCTCTTCACGCCGAGCGATTCGAGCCGACTGCTGCTCGGCTACGACTACGTCAAGGACGACACCGAGGGCCACGCGCGAGTGCCGTTCCCCGTGTTCGACACCGGCCAGGTCGGCGCGGCCAACAACCTTGCGCTCGCGGCGCTGCGGGCCATCTGGCCGGCGGGCTCCGACGTCCGCAAGGCGTACTCGGTTCCCGAGTCGTTCCAGGAGCGCGAGATCAACGGGCTCACCGCGCGTTACGAGAATGACGCCAGCTACGGCAGCTGGACCGTTCTAGGCGGCTGGCGCAACGTCGAGCTCAACTGGCTCGAGGACCTCGACGGCCTCAAGCCCTTCGGCTTCCCGCCGGTGACGCCACCGTTTCCGCAGCCGTACGGCTGGGTGCTGAAGAACCGCGACGAGGCGGATGAAGACGCCGAGCAGTACAGCATCGAAGTCCGCTTGACGTCGCCCGCCGACGCGCGGGTGTTCTGGGTCGCCGGCCTGTACTACTTCACCGAGACCGTGGACCGCACCGAGAGTTTCCTGACCCAGTTCAGCCTGGTGCCGGCAGCCGGCGGCGACGTGACCTTCGTCCAGGACGTGGACTCTGACAGCTACGCGGCCTTCGGCCAGATCACCTATCCGTTCACGGACCGCTTCAGCACGACGCTGGGGCTGCGTTACACCGAGGACGAGAAAGAGGCGCGCCAGATCGGCCGCAACAACGATCCGAACGACGCGACGCCTGGCATCCCGCTGTTCCCCGGCCAGCCGTACGACGTCACGGCCGACGACTCGTGGGACTCCGTCACCGGCCGGCTCGGCGTGGACTACCGCACGGCCTCCGGCCAGTTGCTGTACGCGAGCGCGAGCAAGGGTTTTAAGTCCGGTATCTTCCCGAGCCAGAACAACGTCGTGCAGAACGTCGGCGTCGCCACGCCCGAGGAAGAGGTCTGGAGCTACGAGATCGGCGCCAAGACCGAGTGGTTCGATCGCTCGCTGCGCGTCAACCTCGCGCTGTTCCACATGGACTACGAGGACCTGCAGCTGTTCCGCCTCGACCGCGGCCTCAACCTCTTGACCTTCACCGAGGACACGGTCAACCAGGGTGCCGAGCTCGAGATCCTGGCCGCGCCGGCCGAAGGTCTCGAAGTCGGCCTGAACGCAGCCTACCTCAAGGCCGAGGTGGACGGCGGACTGAACGACGGCGGCCAGTTGCCCCGCGCGCCGGAACACACGCTCGGCGCGTTCGCCGAGTACTCGTGGCCGGTTGCCGGGGGTGGGTTGTCGATCCGCGGCGAGTTCAAGTGGACGGATGACTACCGGACGGAGATCCCATACTACGACGACGCCCCGAACTGGCGCGTCACCGAGATCGAGAGCTTCGCGCTGCTGGACGCCCGGGCCGCGTACCAGCTCGAAGAGCGCAATCTCGAATTCTCCGTCTGGGGCAAGAACCTGACGGACGAAGAGTACCCGCTGCACGTCATCCCGTTCCTCGGCAACGGCTTCTCGATCTTCGCGCCGCCGCGCACCTACGGCGTCTCGGTGGCCTGGAAGTCACGCTGACGCGCTCCCTCGCCTCTCCCGAGCCTTCTCCCGCACCCGCGGGAGAAGGCCGGGACGACGGTTGCTTGGGCTAAGCACCCGCGTCAGGCTACAGTCCGCCCATGGTCTCCGGGCTGTTCCTCTCGACCCTCGCGATCGCGTACCTCGCGCTGCTGTTCGCAGTCGCGTTCTACGGCGAGCGCAAATCGATCTATCCGAGCCGGGCGCGATTGCGCCCGTACATCTACAGCCTCGCGCTCGGCGTCTACTGCACGACCTGGACGTTCTTCGGCGCCGTGGGCACGGCCGTCCGCGACGGCTGGGCCTACCTGCCGATCTACCTCGGTCCCGCCCTCGTCTTCCTGTTCGGCACGCCCTTCCTGGTGCGCCTGGTCTCGGTCGCGCGTGCACACAACATCACGTCGATCGGCGACCTCCTGTCATCGCGGTTCGGCAAGAGCCCCGCGCTCGGCGCCCTCGTCGCGGTCATCGCGCTGACCGCCGGCGTACCGTACCTGGCCTTGCAATACAAGGCGGTCGGCACCAGCATCGACGTGCTGACCGGATCAGCCTCGACGCACTCGGCCTGGTTCGCCGATCCCGCGCTCTGGGTGGCGATGCTGATGGCGCTGTTCGCGGTGCTGTTCGGCACGCGCCGGCTCGATGCGACCGAGCACCACGAGGGCGTGATGCTCGCGATCGCGTTCGAGTCGACGGTGAAGCTGCTCGCTTTCGTCGCGATCGGCATCTTCGCACTGCTGCATCTCGAGGACGCACCCCCGCTCGCGGCCACGCGCCTCGGCGACCTCGAGGATCTTGCCAGCACCAGCTTCGCCGCCTCGACGCTGCTCTCCGCCGCGGCGATTTTCTGCCTGCCGCGCCAGTTCCTGGTCGGCGTCGTCGAATGCGCGGACCCGGCCGACGTGCGCAGGGCACGGTGGCTGTTTCCGTCGTACCTGGCCGTGTTCACGCTTTCAGTCATCCCGGTCGTGCTCGCCGGCCTCGGCTCGGGGCTCGGCGACCGGCACCATCCCGACTCGTTCGTGCTGACGCTGCCGATGCACCACGGCGAGACGGGTCTCGCGATCCTCGTCTTCCTCGGCGGCCTGTCGGCCGCGACCGCGATGGTGATCATGGCGAGCATCGCGCTCGCCACGATGATGACCAACGACCTGGTGATGCCAGCCCTGTGGCGCAGCCGCTGGCAGGGCGTCGCCACCGACGTCGGCGTCGGGCGGCTGGTGCTGCGGTTGCGCCGCCTCGCCATCGTGCTGCTGGCCGTGCTCGCCTACGCGTACCACCGCAGCATCAGCGCGCCCGCGAGCCTCGCCTCGATTGGGCTGCTGGCCTTCACCGCCGTCGCACAGTTCGCGCCGGCGATCCTGGCGGGTCTCTACTGGCGCGGCGCCACGCGCGAAGGCGTGTTCTGGGGGCTCGCCGCAGGCTATGTCGTCTGGATCTACGGGCTACTGCTGCCGGCGCTCGGCGTAAGCAGTTTGGTCGGCTTCTCGCTGCTCAACGGGTGGATGCTCGCAACCGCCGCGAACGTTCTCGTCATGGTCGCCATCTCGCGCCTCGGTGGCGTCTCGTTCCGGGAACGGATGAAGGCAACGGATTTCCTGCGGGGTGCGCAACCGGTGCCCGGCGTTGCGGACGCGGGCGGCGCGCGCGTGGGTGACCTGGTCGCTGTCACCGAGCGCATCCTCGGCGCCGAAGCGACTGAGGGTGCCCTGCAGGAGTACTGCCACCAGGCTGGCCGCCCGATGCCGCGGCCGTCCGAACCCGCCGATCGCGGCTTGCTGCAATCGATGGAGCGCGCGCTCGCCGGCGCGATCGGTGCCTCCTCGGCCCGGCTGATGCTGACCCACGCGCTGCGGGGCCGCGGCATCACCGCCGAGGAAGTCGCCGAGCTGCTCGACGAAACCTCGCAGGAGCTGCGTTTCAGCCGCCAGCTGCTGCAGGCCACGATGGAGAACGTCTCGCAGGGCATCGCGGTGGCCGACCCGGAGGCGCGCATCGTCGCCTGGAACCGGCGCTACCTGGAGATGTTCGATTACCCGGAGGGCATGGTCTACGTCGGCCGTCCGGTGGCCGACCTGCTCCGCTGGAATGCCGAGCGCGGCGTGTTCGGCAATACGGATCCGGAGGAGCAGATCGCCAAGCGGCTGGCGCACATGCGCGCCGGCACCTCGTACGTGATCCAGCGCGAATGGCTCAATGGCCGCGTTTACGAGATGCACGGACAGGGCATGCCCGACGGCGGCTACGTCACGACGTTCACCGACATCACGGACTTCAAGCGGACCGAGCAGGCCCTGCTCGAGGCAAAGCAGACGCTCGAGCAGCGCGTCGAGGAACGCACGCGCGAGTTGCAGCTCGCGCTCGAGGCGCAGCGCGACGCCAAGCGACTCGCGGAGGAAACCAACGCGACGAAGACGCGCTTCGTGGCGGCGGCGAGCCACGACCTGTTGCAGCCGCTCAACGCGGCGCGCCTGTTCGCCTCGGCGCTGGAGGAGCAATCCGACGACCCCGCCGTGCTCGAGATCGCGGGTCGCATCGACAGCTCGATGCGCGCGGCCGAGGACGTGCTCGATGACATGCTCGACATTGCACGACTCGAGAGCGGCACGATGCGCGCCGACATCACCGACTTCGCGATCGCCGAGGCGTTCGAGCACCTCGAGCGCCAGTTCGCACCGCTCGCCGCGCGCCGCGGCCTGCGACTTCGCGTGACGCGCCCGGCATGCAGCGTGCGCAGCGACCGCGTGCTACTGCGACGCGTGCTGCAGAACCTGATCTCGAACGCGCTGCGCTACACGCAGCGCGGTGGCGTGCTGGTGGGCTGCCGCAGCCGCGGAGATTTCGTCGAACTCGAAGTCTGGGACACCGGGCCCGGCATCGCGGGCCAGCACCAGCGCGCGATCTTCGACGAGTTCCAGCGCCTCGACCGGCCTTCGCCCTGGGGCGAACAGGGCATCGGCCTCGGCTTATCGATCTGCGACCGCATCGCGCGCCTGCTCGGCCTGCGACTCGGACTGCGGTCGCGACCGGGCCACGGCTCGGTGTTCAGCGTGCGCGTGCCGAAAGGCGCCACACCAGCGGCCGAGCCGGCCGGATCGCGCGAAGTGGCACGGCTGCCGTCGAGCCTCGTCGAACTGACGGTGCTGTGCGTGGACAACGAACCGGAGATCCTGGCCGGGATGAGCGCGCTGCTCACACGCTGGGGCGCAAGGGTCATCACGGCGGCCGGCGCCGACGAGGCGCGCCGGGCCATGCAGCGCGAGCACCCCGCAGTCGTGCTCGCCGACTACCGGCTCGCGGAGTCGGACTGCGACGGGATCGACCTGTTGCTCGAATTGTGCGGGGACGACGCGTCGACCGCGCCCGCCGGGGTCCTGATCACGGCCGACCACACCGCCGCCGTGGCGGCCCGCTCGCGCGCCCTGGGATTTCCCGTGCTGCGCAAGCCGCTGAAGCCCGCGGCGCTGCGCGCCCTGCTCGGCGCACTTTCGTCGCACCGGACGATGCCGGCGGCCTGACTTATTCCGCGTCGTCCGGAGGCGGCTTGACGCTCGAGCGATCGACCGCGAGCCGGCCCGCGGCGAGCACGGCCTGGGTTCGCGTCGTGACGCCGAGCTTGCGGAGGATCGCGGTCACGTGCGCCTTGACGGTCGCCTCCGACACGTCGAGCTCGTAGGCGATCTGCTTGTTGAGCAAGCCGGCGCAGAGCATGCCGAGCACACGGAATTGTTGCGGCGTGAGATCGGCCACGCGGCGCGCGATCCGCAAGTCCTCTTCGGAAGCTGGAGTGGTGCGCGGCGCATGGAATCCGGGAGGCGTGTAGATCTCGCCCGCGAGGACCGCCTCGACGGCCTCGCCGATCTGCCCGGCTTCGGTGGACTTCGGAATGAATCCCTGCGCGCCATAGCAAAGCGCACCTGCGATGGTCTGCGCATCGTCGTCGGCCGATACGACGACCACGGGCAGGTCCGGCCGGCTGCCGCGCACGTGGACCAACGCATTGAATCCCTGCGCTCCGGGCATGTTAAGGTCGAGCAGCAACAGGTCGGCGTCCGGTTCCGACTCGATCGCGACGAGCAGTGCGGCCACGGAGTCCGCCTCGACGAATTTTGCACCCGATTCGAGGCGCCCCACGGCCGCCTTGAGCGCCTCGCGAAACAGCGGGTGGTCATCGGCAACGATGATCTGGCGCACCATGGGTCGGCAGCGTATACCCGGCGCCCGCGGTGTGGCAGTCCTCCAACATTCGACCAATGGCGAATACCGGCATCTGGCGGCCCGGCGCAGCATTGTGGCAGTTCCACCACGGGGGGCCCGGCCGATGCGCACGCATAATTCCAGAAACGCCACACTTCGCAAGATCGTTGCGGTCACACTCACCGCTGCCATGGTCGGCATGCCTGCCGCCGCGTGGTCGCAGACTGCCAAGGAGCAGGAACTCGAGGCGCGCATCGCCGAGCTCGAGAAGCTGGTGCAGCAACTGGCCGCTGAGAAGAAAGCTGCGCCGGCGCCCGCGGCGGCCCCGGCTGCTGCGCCCGCTGCGAAGCCCATCCAGGCCTCGACGATCACGCCGAACGCCGCTCCCGGAACCACCTTCGTGGTCACCGGCTTCGTCAAGGCCGACGCGATCTGGACCGACACGTCGGACGGCGAACTCGGCGACAGCTCCATCGGTCGCGACTTCTACGTGCCGAGCACGATCCCGATCGGCGCGCCGCAGAACGAGGAAAGCACGGACCTGAACGCCCACATCAAGCAGTCGCGCTTCAACTTCGGCACGGATACGGTCCTCGACGGCGGCGGCAAGGTCAGCACGCGCTTCGAGATCGACTTCTACGGCCGCGTCGACAGCAGCGGCGACGCGCGCCTTGGCGACCAGCGCATCAGCAACGGCTACGCCCCGGTCGTGCGCCATGCCTACGTGACGTGGGGCAACTGGCTGGTTGGCCAGACCTGGTCCAACTTCATGGACGTCGCGACACTGCCCGAGGCGGTGGACTTCATCGGTCCGACGGACGGCACGACCTTCGTGCGCCAGCCGCAGGTCCGCTACACGACGGGCGGCTTCTCGGTGTCGGCCGAGAATCGCGAGACGACGATCCTGCCGTTTGACGTCGCGGGCGTGACGGGTGCGCGCATCGTGTCAGACGATGGCTATGCTCCGGACTTCACGGCACGGTATGCGTGGAAGGGTGACTGGGGCCACGTCGCCCTCGCCGGCCTGCTCCGTGAACTGGTGCACGAGACGGCGACGATCGACGACTCGACGTGGGCAGGTTCGCTGAGCCTCTCCGGCAAGTTCAACTTCGGCAAGGACGACATCCGCTGGATGGCGCTCTACGGCAACCTCGGACGCTACGTCGGCCTCAACTTCGCGACCGACGCAGTTCTCGACGCAAACGGCAACCTCGATTCGCTCGACGGCTACGCAGGCTTCATCGCCTACCGTCACATGTGGACGGACAGGCTGCGCAGCACGTTCACGTACTCGCTGCAGGAGTACGATAATGAGTCGATCCTCGGCAACTCGGGCGCGAACAAGTCGAGCAGCAGCTGGAACGTCAACCTGTTCTACTCGCCGATCCCGAAGCTCGACATCGGCGCCGAGTATCGGCAGGCGACCGCCGAGCGCGAGAACGGGCTGGACGGCGACCTCGATCGGTTGCAGCTGACGACCAAGTACTCGTTCTGATCAGCCGCGCCGCGTGGACGGCCACGCGGCGCGCACCACTTTCCACTCATCGTCCTCGAGCTTCAGCTCGAGGACGATTTCGTTTATGTCGGTCGCGTACTCGAACGCGGTCGCCCCGGCTGCCTCGCGGTCAAGCGTACCCACGGTGACGCGCACCCGCGCGAGATCCCGATAGGGAAACTCGACGCTGTCGATTCGCGTCAGCAGCGCGATCGACTGGTGAGTGACGAAGTAGCCGCGCAGGACTTGCTTCAAGTCGTCCCGGCCGCCGCCATGCTCATCGATGAACGTCGCTGAGACGTGCTCGAGCAGGCCGGAGAGATCGCGCGCCTCGGCCGCCTGTTCGCCGGCGGCGATCACGGCTCGCACCTGCGCCTCGGGCGTGCCGCTCTGCACGCATCCGCCGAGCATCGCAGTCGCGTGCAGCCACGCGCCGGCGATCACCGTCAGGAAAAACCAGCGCCCCTGTGGCAGCATCACCGTACCTCTCCAACCGCTTCATCGGTCCCAATTCTCCCATGCGCGCCTATCGGTACCATGCTCCGGCCGGCAAGTCCCTGCCTCGACTCGAAGACGTGCCCGTCCCAGTGGCGGCAAGCGGCGAAGTGCTGGTGCGCGTGCGTTGCGCGAGCCTCAATCCGGTGGACTGGAAACTCGCGGACGGGAAGTTCCGCTTCCTGGTCAAGGGCGGCTTGCCGCGAACCATGGGCTCCGACTTCTCCGGGGAAATCGCGGCCGTGGGTGCCGGCGTCGAGGGCTGGGCGCAGGGCGAGCCCGTCATGGGCTTCATCGATCCATTCGCCCGGGCACTGGGAACATTCGCCGAGTTCGTGCCGGTGCCGGTCGAATTCGTGTTCCGTCGACCCGCGGCGCTCGACGAGGTGCTTGGCGCCGCCCTCCCCTGCGTCGGCGTCACCGCAGTTGCGCTGTGTGATCTCGGCGCGGTGAGTCAAGGCTCCCGGGTGCTGGTCAATGGGGCATCCGGCGGCGTGGGACACATGGCGGTGCAGGTGGCGAAGGCGCGAGGCGCGCACGTCACGGCGGTTGCGAGCCAGCAGCGGCGTCCTTTCGTGAGCGCGCTCGGCGCAGATGCCTTCATCGACTACAAGGCACAACCCGTCGATCAATGGCCCTCCCGATTCGACGCGGTGCTCGATTGCGTGCCGAACCTGGCCCGCGGCTGCCACGGCCGGCTGCTCGAGCCGGGCGGTCACTACGCGAGCACGCTGCCCAATGCCTGGACTTACACGTTGGATCCGCTGCTGAATCGGCTCGGGCGCCTGATGCGGCACGCCGTGATGCTGCGACCGAGCGAGCCGGCGATGGCCGAACTGCTGCGTTATCGGGTCGACGAAAAACTGCGCTGCGAGATCGCGGGTGAATTCCCGCTCGAGAACGTCGCGCAGGCCGTCGAGCTGTCGCGTGCGGGGCGCGTCGCGGGGAAGCTCGTCATCCGGATCGCGTGAGCCGACGCATGTCAGGCAAAGGCCTGGATGTTGCTCACGGCGTAGGTCAGCGAGCCGAAGACGATCGTCACGGTGACGACGAGCCCGGCCAGGACGCGGGTGGTGAAGCGGTCGACGTTGT
>Ga0316622_100001263_pt1 | contig 16239 bp, 12 predicted proteins | sample OWC_Aug_OW2_C1_D_FD_207646 | JGI IMG/M metagenome (GOLD analysis project Ga0316622, IMG submission 207646) | Wetland soil microbial communities from Old Woman Creek delta, Ohio, United States - OWC_Aug_OW2_C1_D5_C | ecosystem: Environmental > Terrestrial > Soil > Wetlands | place: USA: Ohio... | reverse complement strand
GGACTTGGAGAAATCGAGCGAGACCGACTGACTGCGATCCCGGAATACGGGGTGGTCGAAGTCAATCGTAAAGGAAACCCGGAAGCCATCGAAGGGATCGAAGCGCGCCCACTTGTCGCCGTCCTCGACCTGGATGGACTTGCGAATACGGATGAAGCGCTTGGGCGCGCTCTGCTCCTGGATCCCGGCGGACTGGATCAGGAAGACGAAGGGCCCGGCGCTGCCGTCCATGATCGGGACCTCCGGGGCACTCACGTCCACCCGGGCGTTGTCCACGCCGAGGCCGGCAAAGGCCGAGAGGAGGTGCTCGACCGTCGCGACCCGCGCCTCCCCGCGCGCGAGCGTCGTCGAGAGCCGGGTGTCACTGACGAACTCGCAACGGGCGGGGATCTCCACCGCTTCGTCCAGGTCTGTGCGCCGGAAGACGATTCCCGTATCTACTGGGGCCGGGCGCAGCGTCAGGTAGACCTTGGTCCCGGAGTGCAGCCCCACGCCGGTGGCGCGGATAACATTCTTGAGCGTGCGTTGCCGGATCATGGGCTTCGCATCCCCCCGCCAGGTGCCGGCGCGTTGTCATTTTGCTACATAGTGTGGCGATTCCGTCCCCACATTGCAACCGGTCCAGGGGTATCGCCTGCTGGTCCGTCTGCCGTAAAGGGTCGAGGCCCCCCTCTTCCAGGCGACCCACCGTCCCCGAAAACCAGCAGGTCAGCGAATGACCAAGGCATCACCGCAGAGGCACAGAGACGCAGAGTAAGAAAAGATAGTGGATTGATTCCGCTAAATTAAATCTCTTCTCTGCGCCTTTGCGTCTCTGCGGTTCGCCTGTCCTCACCGATTCAGTCCGCCTGGCGGCGCAAGAAGGCCGGGATGTCCAGGTAGTCCGGGTCCGAGGAATCGAGGGCCTGAGGACGCATCTCGATCGGCTTGTTCCGGATGACGGTGGGCTTCTCCAGCTCCCGGTAGTCGACCTCGGCGCCCCGGGTGCCGGTCTTCACCAGTTTGACCGGGACCTCGGGCCGCGTCACGGCCACCTGGTCCAGGCCCGTCGCCACGACCGTGACCCGCAGCTCGTCGCCGAGACTCTCGTCGAGCACCGTGCCCATGACCACCAGCGCGTTCTCGGAGGCGAAGGCATTGATGGCGGCGCCAACCTCCGCGTACTCCTCCATCGTCAGCTCGGGGCCGGCGGAGACGTTCACCAGGATGCCGCGCGCCCCCGCCAGGTTGACGTCTTCGAGCAGCGGGCAGTTGATCGCGGCCTCGGCGGCCTTGCGCGCCCGGTCCTCGCCGACTGCGCGGCCCGAGCCCATCATGGCCCGGCCCTTCTCGGACATCACCGTGCGCACGTCGGCGAAGTCGACGTTGATCAGGCCCGGGCGGGTGATCAGCTCGGCGATGCCCTGCACCGCGCCCTGGAGCACCTGGTTGGCCTGGCGGAACGCGTCGAGGAGCGTCGTCGAGCCGCCGAGCACGGACAGGAGCTTCTGGTTCGGGATCGTGATGAGCGAGTCCACGTACCGCGAGAGTTCGAGGATCCCCTGGTCGGCGATGCTCGAGCGCTTCGAGCCCTCCATCGAGAACGGCTTGGTGACCACGGCCACCGTCAGGATGCCGAGCTCCTTCGCGACCTGCGCCACCACCGGCGCCGCACCCGTGCCGGTGCCACCGCCCATGCCGGCAGTGATGAACAGCATGTCGCATCCCTCGATCAGCTCGATGATGCGGTCGCGGTCCTCCATCGCGGCCTGGCGCCCCACCTCGGGATTGGCACCTGCGCCGAGTCCCTTGGTGATGTTGCAGCCGATCTGCAGCGCGGTCTTCACCCGCGAGTGCTTCAGTGCCTGCGCGTCCGTGTTCACGCAGATGAACTCGACGCCCTCGATGCCGCTCTGGGCCATGTGCGAGACGGCGTTGCCGCCGCCGCCGCCGACCCCGAGCACCTTGATTACAGCGCTCTGGCTGTAGGTATCCATCAGTTCGAACATCTGGTCATCTCCTCCGCTGTTGTCCCTGACCCTCGACGGGGCTAGCGCCCCCCGGCCCTTTCAGAAATACCCCTGGAACCACGACTTCATCCGGTCCATCACCGTCTTCACGCCCTCGCCGACGACACGCGGCGCCGGCCGGCTGGCATTCGCCCGGCCGTAGAGCAGCAGCCCGGTGCCTGTCGCGTGTATGGGATTGCGGACCACGTCCGTGAGCCCGGTGACGCCCTGCGGCATGCCGAGCCGCACAGGCATGTGGAAGATCTCCTCGGCGAGCTCGACCGCTCCCTCCATCTTCGAGCTGCCACCCGTGAGCACGACCCCGGCGGCGATCGCCTCCTCGAAGCCCGAGCGGCGCAGCTCGTCGCGGATCAGCGTGAACAGCTCCTCGTAGCGCGGCTCGACGATCTCGGCGAGCGTCTGGCGCGCGAGGCGGCGCGGCGGGCGGTCGCCGACGCTCGGCACCTCGATCGTCTCGTCGGGGTTGGCCAGCTGCGAGAGCGCGCAGGCGTAGCGGATCTTGATCTCCTCCGCGTAAGGCGTCGGCGTGCGCATGGAGACCGCGATGTCGTTGGTGACCTGGTCGCCGGCAACCGGGATCACCGCGGTGTGGCGGATCGCACCGCCCGAGAACACGGCGATGTCGGTGGTGCCGCCGCCGATGTCCACGATGCAGGCGCCGAGCTCCTTCTCGTCGTCGGTGAGCACCGCGAAGCTGGAGGCCAGTTGCTCCAGCACAATGTCCTCGACCTCGAGCCCGCAGCGCTGCACGCACTTGACGATGTTCTGCGCCGCGCTGTCGGCGCCGGTGACGATGTGCACGCGTGCCTCGAGACGCACGCCGGACATGCCGATCGGCTCGCGGATGCCCTCCTGCCCGTCGATGATGAATTCCTGCGGGAGGACGTGGAGGATCTTCTGGTCCGCGGGAATGGCGACCGCCTGGGCCGCGTCCATGACGCGGGCCACGTCGCCGCTCGTGACCTCCTTGTCCTTGATGGCCACGATGCCGTGCGAGTTCAGGCTGCGCACGTGGCTGCCGGCAATCCCGGTGAAGACCGAGCGGATCTCGACGTCCGCCATGAGCTCGGCCTCCTCGATCGCGCGCTGGATCGACTGCACGGTCGAGTCGATGTTGACGACCACGCCCTTCTTCAGTCCGCGCGACGGGTGCGAGCCCAGGCCGATGACCTCCAGGCTGCCGTCGGCGTGCAGCTCGCCGACGAGCGCGACGACCTTGGACGTTCCGATGTCGAGCCCGACGATCAGGCTGCGATCCGTGCGCTTAGGCATCTGAGTCCGTCTCCTCGTTCCTTGGGGACGCGGCAGCGCGGTCCGGCTGCGGTCCGGCACCGGCGCGCCAGCCGATGGAGAATCCGTTGGAGTAGCGCATGTCCACGTGCGAGATGTCCGCCGCCCGGCCGGCGATCACCTGCGCAGCCACGCGGATGAACCGGTCGGTCCGCTGGTCGACCTGGCTGCGCCCGAGGCGGACCTTGACGCCGTTGCTGAGCTCCATCTCCCAGGCACCCCGCGCATCGAGCCGCAGCGCGGCCAGCCGCAGGCCCTGGTCGAGCAGGCGCCCCTGCACGGCGAGGTAGCGCTGCGCGACGATCGACTCGGTGCCCGGCGGGCCGTCGAGACGGGGCAGCTCCGGTGGCAGGTGGCGCGCGCCGGTGACGAACAGCTCGCCGCGCGTGTTGAGCAGGCCGTCCTCGCCCCAGCGCGCGGCCGCCTGTTGCTCGACGACCTCCACCGCGATGGTGTCGGGCCAGCGCCGCTGCACCCGCGCGCGGTCCACCCAGGCCAGCGCCTCGATCGCGCCGCGCAGCTCGCCGAGGTCCGCCGTCATGAAGCCGCCGCGCAGCGAGCCGCGCACCGCCTGCTCCACTTCCACGGCGGACACGCGCTGGAACTGGCCGTCGAGGGCGACACGCCGCACCGGCTGGTCGAGGCCGGCGGAGACCAGATAGCCCACGCAGGCCACTGCGGCCGCAGCCGCGCCGGCTGTGCCGGCGCGCCGCCAGTCGAGGTCGGGCAGCGCGAAGCGCCGCCCGGTGGGCGCCTTGCGCCGGTTTTGCCGTCGCAGAAGGCTCATGCGTCCCCCATGCTCACGCCAGCTCGCGCGCGAAGCTCGTCTCGAGCACGCGCCAGACCAGTTCGTCGAAATCGATGCCTACCGCGCGCGCCGCCATCGGCACGAGGCTGTGGCCTGTCATGCCGGGCACGGTGTTGACCTCGAGCAGCAGCGGCACGCCGTCCGCACCAAGCATGAAATCGGCGCGGCCCCAGCCCTGGGCCCCGATCGCGCGGAACGCGCCGACGGCCGCGCGCTGCAGCGCCTCCTCGCGGTCCGGCGCGAGCCCGCAGGGAATGTAGTAGCGCGTGTCGTCCGCGAAGTACTTCGCCTGGTAGTCGTAGAAGCTGCGCGGCGTCTCGATGCGGATGGCCGGCAGCGCCTCGCCCTGCAGCATCGCGACGGTGAGCTCCTGGCCCTGGATCCACGGCTCGGCGATCACCACCGGGTCGAGTGCGGCGGCGCCACGCCACGCGACCGCCAGGTCCCCAGCGCGTTCGACCCTCGACATGCCGACGCTGGACCCCTGCGTCGCCGGCTTGACCGCGAGCGGCAGGCCCAGCTCTTCGGTGGCGCGCCGGCAGTCCTCGGCGCTGCGCAGCACGCGGAACGGCGGCGTGGCCAGGCCGTTGGCCAGTGCGAGCTGCTTGGTACGCAGCTTGTCCATGCCGATCGCGGAGCCGAGCACGCCGCTGCCGGTGTAGGGCAGTCCCAGCCACTCGAGCGCGCCCTGCAGCGCGCCGTCCTCGCCGCCGGGCCCGTGCAGCGCGACCCAGGCGCGGTCGAAGCTCCCGTCGACCAGCGCGCCGAGCGGCTGCCCGGCCGGGTCGAAGGCGTGCGCGTCCACGCCGCGGCGCTCGAGCGCGGCGAGCACCGCCTGGCCGCTCATCAGCGACACCTCGCGCTCGCTCGAGCGGCCGCCGAGCAGCACTGCTACCTTGCCGAACTCAGCCGGCTCGGTGACGCGACGGAACTCGACGCCCGACGACCTCAGAAGGCTCATGCTGGCTCTCCGAGCACCCGGACTTCCGGGTGCAGGCGCACGCCGTGGACCCGCTCGACCGTGTCCTGCACGTGGCGGATCACCGCCTCGAGGTCGGCGGCCCGCGCGTGGCCGTGGTTGATGATGAAATTGGCGTGCTTGGTCGAGACCCCCGCGTCTCCCACGCGGAAGCCCTTCAGCCCGGCGGCTTCGATCAGCCGCGCCGCGTGGTCGCCGGGGGGGTTGGTGAAGACGGAACCGCAGCTCCACTCCCCGATCGGCTGACTGGCGAGCCGGCGCTCGAGCAGCCTGCGGATCGAGTCGGTGCTCGCCAGCGCGTCCGGCTCGAAGCCGAAGGTCGCGGCGACGAACCACTCGCCGGGTGCGGGCGGGACCACGCTGCGGTAGCCGACCTGGTACTCCGAAGGCGAGCGCCGGCGAACGACACCATGGCGGTCCATGGTCTCGACCTCGAGCACGCGCTGCCAGGTCTCGCCGCCCCAGGCACCGGCGTTCATCGCCAGGGCCCCGCCAAGGGTCCCGGGAATGCCGGCGAAGAACTCGGCCGGACCGAGGCCCCACTTGAGAGCCTGCCGCCCGAGGCGCGCGCAGGGGACGCCCGCTTCGGCGCGGATGCGCGTCGCGTCGAGGCGCTCGAGTGAACTGAGCGCGCCGTGCGGGCAGATCACCACGCCACGGATGCCAGCGTCGCGCACCAGGACGTTGCTGCCGAGGCCGACCCAGGTCACTGGCACCTCGGGACATAGCTGCGCGAGGAAGGAGGACAGGTCGGCGATGTCGCGCGGCACGAACCAGACGTCAGCGGGCCCGCCGACATGCCAGGTCGTGTGGCGTGACAGCAGCTCGTTGCGCCGGATGCGCTTCTCGAAGCCGGAGGGCACGACGACCTGCATCATGCGCCGCTCCCGGCGCGCAGCCTGCCGGGCAGCTCGTGCGCCACCGCGCCGATGCTGCCGGCACCCATCGTGACCACGAGGTCGCCGTCCTCGACGATCCCGGCGAGCGACTCCGCCAGCCCCGTGACGTCCTCGACGAACACCGGCTCCACCCGCCCGCGGGAACGCACGGCACGGCATACCGCGCGACCGTCGGCGTTCGGGATGGGCTGCTCGCCGGCCGGGTAGACCTCGGTGACCAGCAGCGCGTCGGCCTCGGAAAGGACCTGGCCGAAGTCGTCGATGAGGTCGCGCGTCCGGGTGTAGCGGTGCGGCTGGAAGGCCAGCACGATGCGGCGGCCCGGCCAGCCCTGGCGCACCGCCTCGAGGGTCGCCGCGATCTCCGTCGGGTGGTGGCCGTAGTCGTCCACGATCTCCACGCGGCCCTTCGGCGTATCGACCACGCCGAGGCGCTCGAGCCGGCGGCCGATGCCCTCGAAGGCGGCGAGTGCCGTGCGGATCGCGGCGTCGTTCACGCCGAGCTCCGTGGCGACCGCGATCGCGGCGAGAGAGTTGAGCACGTTGTGCGCGCCGGGCAGGTTGAGCGTCACCGCCAACGGCGGCCGGCCAGCCCGCAGGACGTCGAACTCCGAGCGGAAGCCGGAGCGGCGGATGTTCACGGCCCGCAGGTCGGCGTCGCTACCAAGACCGTAGGTGACGACCGGCCGGTGGACCTGCGGGATGACGCCACGCAGCTGCTCGTCGTCCACGCAGAGCACGGCGAGGCCCCAGAACGGCAGGTTGTGCAGGAACTCGACGAAGGCCTGCCGCAAGCGCGCGAAGTCGCCGCCGTAGGTGGCCATGTGGTCGTAGTCGATGTTGGTGACGATGGCGATCACGGGCTGCAGGTGCAGGAACGAGGCGTCGCTCTCGTCCGCCTCGGCCACGAGATAGCGGCCGGCACCGAGGCGCGCATTGGTCCCGGCGCTCTTCAGCTGGCCACCGATCACGAAGGTCGGGTCCATGCCGCCAGCGGCGAGCACGCTCGCCACGAGGCTCGTCGTCGTCGTCTTGCCGTGCGTGCCGGCGACGGCGATGCCCTGCCGGAAGCGCATCAGCTCGGCCAGCATCTCTGCGCGCCGCACCACGGGCACGCGCGCCTCCCGCGCCGCGAGGAGCTCGGGATTGTCGTTGCCGACCGCCGTGGAGACGACGATGACGTCGGCGCCCTCCACGTTGCGGGCGGCATGACCGACGTGGACCTTCGCGCCCAGCCGCTCGAGCTGCCGCGTCACCGCATTGGCCTTCAGGTCGGAGCCCTGCACCTCGTAGCCGAGGTTGATCAGCACCTCGGCGATGCCGCCCATGCCGGCGCCGCCGATGCCGACGAAGTGGATGCGGTGGATCCTGCGCATGCGGTCGGTCATCGGCGCGCCTCCGCAGCGGCGAGGCACAGCGCCGCCAGCCTGTCCGCCGCGTCCGTCACGGCGACCGCGCGCGCGGCGCTCGCCATCGCGAGCGGCACGTCGCGACCACCCTCGAGGACGCCGAGCAGCTCGGCCGCGAGCCGCTCCGCGGTGAGCTCGTGCTCGCGGATCATCCGTGCGGCGCCCGCCTCGACCAGGAACGCGGCATTGCGCGCCTGGTGGTCGTCCACGGCCGCCGGGAACGGGACCAGCAGCGCACCGAGCCCGGCCGCGGCAAGCTCCGAGACGGTGAGCGCGCCGGAACGCGTCACCGCGAAGTCCGCCGCGCCATAGGCTGCCGCCATGTCGTCCACGAATGCGCGCACCTCGGCGTCGACGCCGAGCTCGCGGTAGAGGGTGGCCGTCGCCTCGAGCCCGCGCTCGCCCGTCTGGTGCAGGACGGCCGGGCGCACCGCATCGGGTAGCCCGGCGACGGCATGCGGCACCGTCCGGTTGAGCGTCGCGGCGCCCTGGCTGCCGCCGAAGACGAGCAGGCGCAGCCGGCCCTGGCGGGCGGCGAAGCGGACCGCGGGCGGCCGCAGCGCGGCAATCTCGCGGCGCACCGGGTTGCCGGTGGTCACGGCGCCGCGAGAGCGCGGGAAACTGCCGGGGAAGGCCTCGGCGACGGTGCCGGCGAGCCGCGCCAGCCAGCGGTTGGTCATGCCGGCGACGGCATTCTGCTCGTGGATGACGAGTGGCGTCCGCGTCAGCCAGGCTGCCAGCCCGCCGGGACCGGAGGCGAAGCCGCCGCAGCCGAGCACCACTGCGGGACGCACGCGCCGCAGCGCCGCGAGGGCCTGCGTCACCGCGCGCAGCAGCTTGAGCGGGGCGGCGAGCCAGCTCGCGACTCCCTTGCCGCGCAGGCCCTCGACCTCGATCCATTCGACCGGGATGCCCTCGGCGGGCACCAGCCGCGCCTCGATGCCGCGGCGCGTGCCGAGCCATACGACCTGGTGCCGCCCGGCCTTGAGGGCGCGCGCCACCGCGAGCGCCGGGAACACGTGCCCGCCGGTGCCGCCCGCCATGATCAGCACGGGGCCCGTCATGCCGTGCCTCCATCCGGCGTGACGCGGCCGGACGCCACCACCTCATGGTGGATGCGCAGCAGCACGCCGACCCAGGCGAGCGTCACGAGCATGCTCGAGCGCCCGTAGGACAGCAGTGGCAGGGTCAGGCCCTTGGTGGGCAGCAGCCCCATGTTCACGCCGATGTTGACGAAGGCCTGCAGGCCCAGCCAGATGCCAAACGCCGCCGCCATGCAGGCGTGGAAGGGCATGGCGGCCTCGGCCGCGAGCCGTGCGAGCCGGACGCTGCGCAGCACCAGCAGCAGGAACAACAACAGCACGCCGACGACGCCGACCAGGCCGAACTCCTCGGCCAGCACCGCGAACACGAAGTCGGTGTGCGCCTCGGGCAGGTAGGACAGCTTCTGGATGCTCGACCCGAGACCGACGCCGAACCACTCGCCGCGGCCGATGGCGATCAGCGACTGCGTCAGCTGGAAACCCGCGTTGTAGGGATCCGCCCACGGGTCGAGGAAGGCCGTCAGGCGGCGCACGCGATAATCGGAGGTCAGGGCCAGCACGGCGATGCCGAGGGCCCCGATGCCCGAGACCACGAGGAAGTCCCGCCAGCGCGCCCCGGCGAGGAACAGCACGGCCGCGCCCGTCGCGACCAGCACGACGGCGGCGCCGAAGTCCGGCTCGATCAGCAGCAGCGCGGCGGCGACGCCGAGCACCGCCAGCGGCTTGAAGAATCCCTGCGCCGTGGTCGCGAGCGCCTGCTGGTGACGCACCGCGTAGGCGGACACGTACGCGAGCAGCGCGACTCGCGCCGCCTCGGAAGGCTGGAAATTGACCGGCCCGACACGCACCCAGCGGCGACTACCGTTGACTTCGTGGCCGATGCCCGGAATCAGCACGATCACCAGCAGCACGAACGCGGCGGCCAGCAGCAGCGGTGCCGCGCGCTCCCACACCGACAGCGGCACGAGCAGCATCAACCCGGCGCAGGTGAGGCCGAGCACGGCCGACACGAGCTGCCGGTCCAGGTAGATGAACGGATCGCCCGCCTGGCGCTCCGCGAGCGTGATCGAGGCCGACGTGACCATGACCAGGCCGACGAGCAGCAGGCCGAGCGTCGCGGCGACGATCACCGGGTCGATGGCGAGCCGCGGCTGCCGCCCGGCCGAACGCGAGTAGGTGAGCGAGGCGGCAATGGTCATGCGGCACCTCCCCGGGCTGCGGCGCTGAACACCTCGCCGCGGTGGGCGTAGTCGCGGAACATGTCGAGGCTCGCGCAGGCAGGCGAGAGCATCACCGTGTCGCCGGGACGGGCCGCCCGGCGTGCCGCCGCGACGGCCTCCTCCATCGTGGCCGCGTACTCGACCTCGCAGGCCCCCGCGAGCGCCGCGCCGACCGCACGTGCGTCGCGGCCGATCAGCACCGTGCGCCGCACCTTGCCGCGGAACGCGCCGGCGAGCGGCGCAAAGTCCTGGCCCTTGCCGTCGCCGCCGGCGATCACGACCAGCGGGCCCTGCAGCCCGGCCACGGCCGCGAGCGCCGCGCCGACGTTGGTCGCCTTGGAGTCGTCGATCCAGCGCACGCCGCCCGCCTCCGCCACCCACTGCGTGCGGTGCGGCAGGCCGGGGAATTGGCGCAGCGCGCTCACCGCCGCGGATCGCGGCAGGCCGCAGGCATCGGCCAATGCCAGCGCGGCGAGGGCGTTGGCGGCGTTGTGGCGGCCGCCCAGGCGCATCTCCGCCACCGGCAATACCGGCTCGCCACCGGCCACGAGCCAGTCGGAGCCTGACCGGTCGCGCAGCGTGTAGTCCGCATCCTCGTGCACCACGCTGAAGCCGACCGTGCGCTGGCCGGGGCGCGGCATGCGGCATACCAGCTCGTCGTCGAGGTTGACCACCGCGGTGACACAGTGGTCGTAGATCCGCGCCTTCGCGGCGCCGTAGTCGGTGAGGTCCTTGTAGCGGTCGAAGTGGTCCGCAGTCAGGTTCAGCACGACTGCCGCCTCGAGCGACAGCGAGTGCGTCGTCTCCAGCTGGAAGCTCGACAGCTCGAGCACGTACAGTTCCGCCGGCTCGCCGGCCAGGAGGTCCAGCGCCGGACGGCCGATGTTGCCGCCGACGCGGGTATCCACCCGCGCCGCCCCGGCGATCTCGCCTACCAGCGTCGTCACCGTGCTCTTGCCGTTGGTGCCGGTGATGCCGATGCAGCGGCCCGCGACCTCGCGGGCGAACAGCTCGATGTCGCCGACCACGTCGAGGCCGCGCGACAGCGCGGCGGCGACGATGGGCTCCCGCAGCGAGACCCCCGGCGACACCACGACCTGGTCCGCGCCCTCGAGCAGCGTCTCATCGAACCCGCCCAGCGCCAGGCTCGCGCCAGCGGCGGCGTGCCCGAGCTCCGCGAGGCCCGGCGGCTCGCTCCTCGAGTCGGTGATGCGCAGGTCGTGCCCGCGCGCGGCCAGGTGCCGCGCGCAGGACACGCCCGTGAGGCCGAGGCCGATGATCACGGTCACCGGGCGCTGTCCCCTGTCGGCGCGTCGCTGCGGGGCAGTTGCGGACATCAGCGCACCTTCAGGGTCGCGAGCCCGACCAGGACCAGCACGAAGGAGATGATCCAGAAGCGGACGATCACCTTCGGCTCGGCCCAGCCCTTGAGCTCGAAGTGGTGGTGGATGGGTGCCATGCGGAAGATGCGCTTGCCGCGCAGCTTGAAGGACATGACCTGGACCATCACGGAGACTGTCTCGAGCACGAAGATCCCGCCCATGATCGCCAGCACGATCTCCTGCCGGACGACGACGGCGACCACGCCGAGCGCCGCGCCGAGCGCCAGCGCGCCGATGTCGCCCATGAAGACCTGGGCTGGGTACGTGTTGAACCACAGGAAGCCGAGGCCGGCGCCGACGACCGCGGCCACGAAGATCAGCACCTCCCCTGCGCCCGGCACGTACGGGATCTGCAGGTACTGTGCAAAGTTGACGTTGCCGGTGACGTATGCGAACACGCCCAGCGCCCCGGCCACCATCACGCAGGGCATGATGGCGAGCCCGTCCAGCCCGTCGGTCAGGTTGACCGCGTTGCTCGAGCCGACGATGACCAGGTAGGTGAACGCGATGAAGCCGACGCCGCCCATCGGCACGGCGACCTCCTTGAAGAACGGCACGTACAGCGACGTCTCGGCGGGTCCCTGCGCCGTCAGCCAGAGCGCGGTGGCCGCGCCCAGGCCCGCCACCGACTGCCACAGGTACTTCCAGCGCGCCGCAAGCCCGCGCGGGTCCCTGACGACGAGCTTCAGGTAGTCGTCGTAGAAGCCGATCACTCCGAAGGCCAGGGTCACGCCGAGCGCCACCCACACGAAGCGGTTCACAAGGTCGCACCAGAGCAGCGTGCCCGCGGTCACGGCGACGAGGATCAGTGCGCCACCCATCGTGGGCGTGCCCTTCTTGCCGAGGTGGGTCTGCGGGCCGTACTCGCGTACGACCTGCCCGATCTGCTTCTCGGCGAGCTTCCGGATCATCCACGGGCCGACGAGCAGGGAAATCGCGAGCGAGGTCAGCGCAGCGAGGATGGCGCGGAAGGTCAGGTATCCGAAGACGCGGAAGCCGCCGTAGAGGCCGGTCAACCAGTCGAAGAATTCGAGCAACATCGCTTGCTGACCTCAGTCGCCGTTGCAAGCCGCTGGCGGCGGTGCGGCGAGCGCCTCGACCACGCGCTCCAGCCGGTTGATGCGGGAACCCTTGACGAGCACCGTCACGCCGGGACGCAGCGAGTCCCTGAGCGCGGCCGTCAGCGCGTCGGCGTCGGGAAACCAGCGGCCGCCGCGCCCGAAGGCCTCGACCGCGTGCAGCGTGACCGGCCCGATGGCGAAAAGCTGCGTGACGCCAAGCCGCCGCGCGGCGCGACCGACCTCGACGTGGCCGCCGACCGCGTGCTCGCCGAGCTCGGCCATCTCGCCGAGCACCAGCCAGCGCTCGCCGGCGAGGCTGCAGAGCACGTCGAGGCCGGCCAGCGCGGATGACGGGTTGGCGTTGTAGGAATCGTCGATGATCCAGGCTCCGCTGCGCGCGGGCTTGAGCTGCAGGCGGCCGCGGACCGGCCGCGCCTCCTCGAGACCGGTGACCACGTGCTCGAGCGTCGCGCCGCAGGCCCAGGCGGCCGCCGCCGCCCCGGCCGCGTTCAGGACGTTGTGGCGCCCGGGCAGCGACAGCCGCAGCGGCGCGCGGCCCGCGGGTGTGGCGAGCTCGAAGCGCGACGACCACTCGCCCCTCTCGATGCCGGCGACGAGGCCGGTGGCGCGGAAGTCCGCGTCGCGCTCCATGCCGAAGGTCACGCAGCGGCCGGCACGCGACATGCCGCGCCACAACTGCGCGAAGTCGTCGTCGGCGTTGACGACCGCCGTCGCGCCGGGCCCGAGCGCCTCGAACATCTCGCCCTCCGCGCGCGCGACGCCCTCGAGGCTGCCGAAGCCCTCGAGATGCTCCGCGCCGGCGTTGGTCACCAGGCCGACCGTCGGCGCCGCCAGCGCGGCCAGCGCGGCGATCTCGCCCGCATGGTTCGCGCCCATCTCGACGACAGCGGCCGCGTGCGTAGGCTCGAGGCGGAACAGCGTCAACGGCACGCCGATGTGGTTGTTGAGGTTGCCGGCGGTCGAGAGCGTCGGGCCACGCCTGCGCAGGATCGCGGCAAGCAGCTCCTTGGTCGTCGTCTTGCCGTTGCTGCCGCCGACGCCGGCGAGCGGCAGGTCGAACCGGCGTCGCCAGGCCGCGGCGCCCTGCGCCAGCGCCGTGAGCGTGTCCGCGACGACGACCTGCGGCAGGTCGACCGCGACCTGCCTGGACACGAGCAGTCCGCCCGCGCCGCGCTGCCGCGCCGCCTCGGCGAAGTCGTGGCCATCCACGTGCCCGCCCTTCAGGGCCACGAACAGGTCGCCCGGGCCGAGCGTGCGCGAGTCGATCGAGACAGCGGCGAACTCACGGTCGGTGCCCACCAGCCGTCCACCGCAGGCCGCGGCGAGGAAACCGAGCGACCGGGTCATGCGGCCCTCCCCGCGAGCCGAGCGACGCTGTCCCGGTCGCTGAACTCGCGCGTCTCGTCGCCGACGAGCTGGTAGCGCTCGTGGCCCTTGCCCGCGACGACCACCACATCGCCGGCGGTTGCGTCGGCGAGCGCCGCAGCGATGGCCGCCCCGCGGTCACGGAGCACCCGGGCGCCCGCCGGCGAGCGCATGCCGTCGAGGATCATCGCGACGATGCGCTCGGGATCCTCGCGCCGCGGATTGTCGTCGGTGACGAAGACCTCGTCGGCCAGCCGTTCCGCGATCGCGCCCATTGGGGCCCGCTTGCCCTTGTCGCGGTCGCCGCCGCAGCCGAAGACGACGCGCAGCCGGCCGGCTGCGTGGCGGCGCGCCGCCTCGAGTACCTTGGCGAGGGCATCGGGCGTGTGCGCGTAGTCCACGATGGCGAGCGCGCCGCCCGGCATGCGGAAGGCTTCCATCCGTCCCGGGGGGGCGGTGGCCTCCGCCAGCGCCGCGATGGCATCGTCGGCGACGTGCCCCCATGCGAGCAGCACGCCGAACACGATGGCGAGGTTCTCGGCGTTGAACGCGCCGACGAGCGGCGAGCGCAGCTCGCGCTGGCCGAACGGGCCCCGCAGCGCGAGCCTGAGCCCTTCGGTCGTGGCCTCGAAGGACTCGACGTGCACGAAGTTGCCGGCGTGGGGCGGCAGCGGCCCGCCGACGCCGACCGCCACCAGTTCGACGCCGCCGGGCAGCGAGGCGGCGTACTCACGGCCGGCCGGGTCGCCGACGTTGATGACGGCCCGGGACAGACCCGGCATCGAGAAGATGCGCCGCTTGGCGGCAGCGTAGGCCTCGAGCGTGCCGTGGTAGTCGAGGTGGTCACGCGTCAGGTTGGTGAATGCGGCGATCTCGAAGCGCAGGCCCGCGAGCCGCTCCTGGTCGAGGGCGTGCGAGGAAACCTCCATCGCCACGCGCTCCGCGCCGGCCGCGCGCACCTCGGCCAGCACGCGGTGCACGGAGAGTACGTCGGGCGTGGTGTGGCCGGTCGGCGCCAGCGCCGGCGGGAAGCCTGCGCCGAGCGTGCCGACGTAGGCCGACCTGCGGCCCAGGCGCGAGGCCGCCGCGGCGAGCAGCCAGGCGCAGGTGGTCTTGCCGTTGGTGCCCGTGATGCCGGCAATCGACAGCCTGGCGCCCGGCGATCCGTAGCAGCGGTCGGCGATGACGCCGAGCCGCGACCGGAGCGCCGGCACGGCGACGGCCACGACGCCGGCAGGCAGCCCCTGCAGCGTGCCGTCCGCCGGGTCGAAGATCACGGCGCGGGCGCCGCGCTCGATGGCCTGGCCGACGAAGTCGAGGCCGCGCGAGGTCTGGCCGCGTATGGCCACGAAGGCCTCGCCCTCGCGGATGTCGCGGCCGTCGAGCCGTAACCCGGCGACCGCGACCGCCGGCGCGACGGCAAAGCCGTCGAGCAGCGTGTCGAGGCTGACGGAATGCGGGGGCGTCGTGCTCATGGCCTGGCCTGCACGACCGTGGCGGGCGCGACGCGGCTCAGGTCGTCTGGCGCCACGCCCATCAGGCGCAGGGCGCCGGACATGACCGCCGCGAACACCGGCGCAGCGACGTCGCCGCCGTAGTAGAGGGAACCCGACGGCTCGTCGATGAGCACGATGGCCGCAAGCCGCGGCCGCGTCGCCGGCACCAGGCCGGCGAACACCGCCGTGTAGCGGTGCTGCGAGTAGGAGCCCCCCACGGCCTTCCAGGCGGTGCCGGTCTTGCCGGCCACCCGGTAGCCGGGCACGTTGGCCTTGATGCCGGTGCCGTCGGGGCTGACGACGTGCTCGAGCAGCCCGATCAGGTCTCGCGACACGTTCTGCTCGAGCGCGCGCTCGCCGGGGACCGGGCCATCCACGCGGCGGAAGGTCACCGGCCGGCGCAAGCCGAAGGAGCCGATCGTCGCGTAGGCCTGCGCGAGTTGCAGCGGCGTGACCGACATGCCGTAGCCGTAGGACAGCGTCGCGATGCCGATCGGTCGCCAGTGTGCAGCGCCGCTCAGCAGGCCAGCCGACTCCCCCGGGAAGCCGCTTGCAGTGACCTGGCCGAAGCCGAGGGCGGTGAGCGTCGAGTGGATCAGCTCCGGCTCGAGGGACAGGGCGATCTTCGCCATGCCTACGTTGCTCGAGCGTGCGAGGATCGTTGTCAGCCCGACGGCGCCGAGGTTGTGCTTGTCGGTGATGGTCTTGATGCCGACACGCATCGAGCCGGGGGACGTGTCGATGATCGAGTCGGTCCGGTACCGGCCCGAGCGCAGCCCGGCTGCGACGATGAAGGGCTTGATGCTCGAGCCCGGCTCGACGATGTCGGTTACCGCACGATTGCGGTAGCGCGCCACGTCGTACTGCGCGCGGTCGTTGGGGTTGAACGAGGGCTGGTTGACCATCGCCAGCACCTCGCCCGTCTGCACGTCGATCACGATCACCGACCCGGCCAGCGCGCGGAAGCGGCGCACCGCGGACTTCAGCTCGCGGTAGGCAAGGTACTGGATGCGCAGGTCGATGCTCGTCTCGAGGTCTTCGCCGGGCCGCGGCGCCCGGACGCTCTCCACGTTCTGGACGGTCCGGCCCCGGGCGTCCTTGATGACCCGCTTGAGCCCGTCGACGCCGGCCAGCGACTGGTCGTAGGCGAGCTCGAGGCCCTCCTGGCCGGCCTCGTCCATGTTGGTGAAGCCCAGCACGTGGCCGGTGACCTCGCCGTTCGGGTAGTAGCGGCGGTACTCGCGCATCAGCTCGACGCCC
>Ga0316622_100001262_pt1 | contig 16239 bp, 17 predicted proteins | sample OWC_Aug_OW2_C1_D_FD_207646 | JGI IMG/M metagenome (GOLD analysis project Ga0316622, IMG submission 207646) | Wetland soil microbial communities from Old Woman Creek delta, Ohio, United States - OWC_Aug_OW2_C1_D5_C | ecosystem: Environmental > Terrestrial > Soil > Wetlands | place: USA: Ohio... | reverse complement strand
TAGTGAGCTATCTCGATGCCCAGATCCGCGCCGGCGCCCAGGCAGTCCAGGTCTTCGACTCCTGGGTCGGCGTGCTGTCGCCGCGGGACTTCGAGTACGTTGCCCTGCCGTGGGTCAAGAAGATCGTTGCCTCCTTTAAGGGCCGCGTGCCGGTCATCTATTTCGCCTTCAACGGCGGGGCGATGCTGAACCGCGTGAAAGAAGCGGGAGCCGATGTCTACGGCCTCGATTGGCGGATTGACATGGCTGACGCTGTCCGTCAGCTCGGTCCCGACACCGTTGTGCAGGGCAACCTCGATCCCTGTCTGCTCTTCGGTCCCCGGGACGAGATAAGATCCCGGGCGGCGGAGGTCCTGAAGGGCGGCAGGACGGCACGGGCCCACATCTTCAACCTCGGCCACGGCATTCTCCCTGAGACTCCCGTCGAGAACGCCATCGCCCTGGTCGAATCCGTTCATGAACTGAGCGGCGGAAAACGCTTACAGCACGGATAGGAGGTCCTTGGGCATGCTTAACCTCGGCGTCCTCGCCTCAGGCCGCGGGTCGAACTTTCAGTCCATACTCGACGAGATTGAAAAGGGAAACCTGAAGGCTGCCGTTAAACTCCTCGTCACCGACAATCCCGGGGCTTACGCCATCGAGCGGGCGAAGAAGCACGGCATCGAGCACCTCGTCCTGAGGCCGAAGGACTTCCCGACAAAAGACTCCTACTATGAGAAGATCGCTGAGGAGCTGAAGGCACGGCAGGTGGAATTGGTGATTCTCGCGGGATTCATGAGAGTGGTGCGCGCGCCCCTCATCGAGGCTTACAGGAACAGGATCATGAACATCCACCCAGCCCTGCTGCCATCTTTCCCTGGACTCCACGGCCAGAGGCAGGCCGCGGACTACGGCGTCAGGATCAGCGGCTGCACCGTCCACTTTGTTGACGAGGGAATGGACACCGGCCCCGTCATCATTCAGGCAGCAGTACCCGTGGCGCCCGATGACACGGAAGACAGCCTCTCCGAACGGATCCTCAAGCTGGAGCACAGGATTTTCCCTGAGGCGATCAGGCTTTTCGCCGAGGGCAAACTGTGCGTGGAGGGCCGGAAGGTCAAGATCGCCGGCTATCGGCCGCACGACGCAGCTCTCATCAACCCGCCTCTGACGTAGCGTGCTTTCTGCCCCGAGATACGACAGGCTCAGGCTGAGGTCAAGGATGAGGAATGGACAGTAGCCAGCATTCAGTAGTCCCAAGTCCTGTCATTATGTTTTGTCCGGAATCCTTCGTGCTGTTTCACTCGTCACTTGTCACGTATCACGGGTGTTCTTAACCACAATCTTTCCATAATCATGAGAATATCAGGAGGCTCGGCTAAAGGCAGAAATGTCAGGATCAGAAGGGCCTTTTCAACGGAAGGCTCGCCCGGCGAGCTCCGCCCCACCTCGGCAAAGGTGCGCAAAGCGGTCTTCGACATCCTCCAGGACAGGCTTTTCCACTCACGCTTCGTTGATCTCTATGCCGGGACCGGGGCTGTGGGCATCGAGGCTTTGAGCAGAGGGGCCGCGGAGGTGACTTTTGTCGAATCGAGCAGCGTCAGAATACGGCTCATCCGTGACCTCGCCACAAAGTTCCTCTTCGACGACAGAGCCCGCCTCGTCAGGGACTCGGCCCTCCGCTTCTTGCAGACCTCTGTTGCCGACAAGGCGCACGGCTCTGCTTGCGGAAGCTACGACATCGTCTTTGCCGATCCTCCCTACTGTTCGGAGGAGATCGAGAAACTCCTTTCCGTAATCGGCGGGGCAAGGATGCTAAAGGAAGGCGGCACCCTGATCGTCGAACACCCGTCAAAGAAACTCCTGCCGGCTGTCGCCGGCGCGCTGAGCCTCCTGAAGGTCTACCGTTACGGAAACACGGCGCTCAGCGTCTACCGATCCTGCGCTTCGGCCTGCGACAGCGTGACAGAGGAGGTCCGAGATGACGATCGGTGAACTTCCCGCCCCACCCCACTTCAGACCGGACAGGGCTGGCGAGGTCTGGAGAGTTCCCTATCATGAGAGGGCCCGGGAGGCTGGGGAATGGGCACGACTGCACAATCTGCGCTCTGCTGATGACGACCGCTTCAGAGTCTGTCTGCTCGCTGTTGACGTGCAGAACAGCTTTTGTATCCCGGGATTCGAACTTTACGTTGCTGGGTCTTCGGGGACCGGGGCTGTCGATGACAATCGGAGGCTCTGCGGCTTCATCTACCGGAACCTCGGCATCATTACCCAGATCTGTCCGACCATGGACACCCATCGGGCGATGCAGATCTTCCATCCCCTCTATCTCGTCAACGAGAGGGGAGAGCATCCGGAGCCCTTCACGCTCATAACCGCAGAGGATTTGGCGAAGGGCATCTGGAGATTCAATCCGGCCATCGCCCGAAGCCTCCATGTCACCGAGGAGTACGGTCAGCAGCACCTCCTGCACTACGCAAAGAAGCTCAGGGAAGGAGGCAAGTACGATCTGACCATCTGGCCTTACCACGGGATGCTGGGAGGTATCGGCCACGCCCTGGTGTCATCGGTTGAGGAAGCACTCTTCTTCCATGGGGTGGCCAGGTACACCCAGCCAGATTTCCACGTCAAGGGCGACAGTGCCTTTACCGAACACTATTCCGTCCTGGGTCCAGAAGTGCGTGAGGACCATGAGGGCAGAGGCATCGCCGGCAAGAGCGACAAGATTTTCAGGAAGGTCCTGGAGTTTGATGCCCTCATCATCGCGGGCCAGGCAAAGAGCCACTGCGTAGCCTGGACCGTGGACGATCTGCTGTCTGACATCCTGGCACGGGACAAAGGCCTGACAAGGAAGGTCTATCTTCTGGAAGACTGCTCCTCGCCCGTCGTCGTACCGGGCGTCATGGACTACACGGATCAGGCTGACGGGGCCTTCCGGCGCTTCGCCGATGCGGGCATGCATGTAGTCCGGTCCACCGATCCGGTGAAGAACTGGCCGGGGATCGGACAGTTTATGCAGGTGTGAACTCGGGGGAGGTTGAGTTGCACTCAGTGATAGGCTCGGGTAAAATAAGACCTCAGATGTCGCTGCACTGACACTTAAGTAGTGTCAATCCACGAAGTTGCATTCCGTCATTGTCCGGCTCGACCGGACAATCCAGAAGATTCCGAAAGGAAATGACAGGCTGGGTAATTCTTGGTTCGTGGACAAGATACTAAGCACACTCACCTACAGGGAGACACTTTATGACAGGAACTAAGACACTGATATGCCTCTTTCTGGCAGTCGCGGTAGCTCTCGCATTGCAGATCTCTTCGGTGACGCCGGCAGCCAGTGGAGAGAAGAAGCCCCTGAAACCAGGCCCGAAGGACAAGTGCCCTGTCTGCGGCATGTTCGTGGCCAAGTATCCGGACTTCCTGGCTCAGATCATCCTGAAGGATGGATCCGTCGCTCACTTCGACGGAGCGAAGGACATGTTCAAGTATTACTTCAACATGAAGAAGTACGCCCCGGGGAAGGGCTTCCCGGACATTGATTCCGTGTATGTCACGGATTACTACACGCTCAATCCTGCGGACGGGGAAAGGGCCTTCTATGTTATCGGCAGCGACGTCTTCGGCCCTATGGGGAGGGAGCTCATCCCCTTCGAGAAAGAGAAAGACGCGACAGAGTTCGTAAAGGACCACAAGGGGAAGGCGATCCTCCGCTTCAGGGAAATCACGCCGGACACAATCAAAGGGCTCGATTAGTGTTCACGAGGAAGTCCGACCTTTTTCTCTTGTATCTTGCCGTGAACTTCGCGCTGGTGGGCCTCATGTTCTGCCACTCCGCCCTGAAGCGCGCAGAGGCCCAGCCGGCGCTGATGGAGAAGGCCGAGATGGTGAGGAGGCTGGAACTTACTGACCTCTGCCTCTTTACCGACGCACGGTACACGCGCCACCCCTCAGTCGCAGACATTCACACGCCCTTCCAGGATTATCCGCTGTCGCTCGACCACTTCCCGTCAGGCTCGATCATCGCTCCTCCGCCTCATCTGAAAACCGCAGTGACAGGTGACAAGTAACTCGTGACTGGCGCGCTCACCTCAGGCTGTTGGTTCCTTTGCTGCAAACCTGTTGGGGCACGTCACTCCTGCCTTCAAGTTACGTGTCACGCCTCACAAGATTATGATGTGGATTGAGAAGCAGCGGAACATCATTGACTTCACTCTCTCGTCGCTCCTGAGGCGCAAGCGCAAGAATGCCGCCCTGGCGGTTGTCTATACGCTCGTCGTTTTCGCGCTCGCTTCGGTCATGTTCTTCACCCACGCCATCAGGAAAGAGGCAGCAGTCGTTCTCAAGGATGCTCCCGAACTGATAGTGCAGCGCCAGATCGCCGGGAGGCAGGAACTCATCCCCCTCAGCTACATCGAGAAGATCAAATCTATCGGCGGCGTGATCTCGGTGCGGGGCAGGCTCTGGGGGTACTACTACGATCCCATGTTCGGCGCCAACTACACGGTCATGGTCCCCGAGGAATTCCCTCACGAAGCCAACGAGGTCATCGTGGGCAGCGGCCTGACAAGAAGCAGCCTCGCGTCCGAGGGCAGCATCATTCCCCTGAGGTCTTCCAAGGGCGAGTTGGTCAGTTTCGTCATCAAGGAGATCCTCCCCTCAGACTCCGAGATTGTCTCTTCAGACCTCATCCTGATGTCCGAAGATGGCTTCAGGAGACTCTACGAAATACCCCCGGGTCGTGTGACGGACCTGGTGCTGAAGGTGAGGAACCAGAAGGAGTTGTCGACCATCGCGACGAAGATCACAAAGCTGCTGCCCGACACGAGACCCATCATTCGTGATGAGATCCTCAGGACCTACGATGCCGTCTTCAACTGGCGGGGCGGCCTGATGATGCTGATCCTCTTCGGCGCAGTGCTGGCCTTCATCATCTTTGCCTGGGACAAGGCTTCGGGCCTCAGCGCCGAGGAGAAGAGGGAAATCGGAATCCTGAAGGCCATCGGATGGGAGACCTCGGACGTGATCCTCATGAAGTTCTGGGAGGGTACGGCCCTGTCGCTCACGTCCTTCCTCCTCGGACTGCTTCTCGCATACGGGCACGTGTTTCTGTTTTCCTCGGCCCTCTTCGAGCCGGCCCTCAAGGGCTGGGCCGTGCTCTACCCGAGTTTCAGGCTGGTGCCCTACGTGGATCCCTTCCAAATATCGACGCTCTTCTTTCTGACAGTGATACCTTACACAGTGGCGACGATTATCCCGTCATGGAGGGCTGCCACCGTCGACCCCGACTCGGTGATGAGAACGTGATTGAGCTATTCGACATACGGAAGGTCTTCAACGCAGGCAAACCCAACGAGTTCACTGCCGTCCAGGGCGTAACACTGACCATCGACAGCAGTGGTGTTACGGTCTTCAAGGGTCCGAGCGGCTCAGGCAAAACCACGCTCCTCAGCATCGTCGGGTGCATGGCCCGGCCCAGTTCGGGCCGCATCATGTTGAACAGCCGTGAGATCACGAGCCTGCCCGAACGATTTCTGACCCAGGTGCGGCGCGAGACCTTCGGCTTCATCTTTCAACAGTTCAACCTCATCAGGGGGCTCACAGCGATCGAAAACGTCATGACACCGGCATATCCTACGGGCGAGAGACGGTTCCTCCTCCGAAAACGGGCTGCCGCCCTGATGGAACTTCTCAACATGAGCTCCAAGCTCGCCTCAAAGGTTGAGTGGCTCTCGGGCGGTGAGGCCCAGCGCGTGGCCATCGCCCGCGCTTTGATCAACAACCCTGCCGTGATCGTCGCCGATGAGCCGACCGCTCACCTTGACACAAGACTCTCCCATGAGTTCATCGCGATCATGAAGGGGCTCAAGGGGGAGGGCAAGACCGTTCTCATGGCGAGCCACGACCCGATTGTCTATGACTCGGCAATCGTCGACAGGGTCGTCGAGATGCGCGACGGCACAGTGGTGGACCCCGGGACGAGGGCGTGATCCTTCACCCGCCCATCATCGCCCTGCTGCTGGGGTCGCTGCTCATCAGCTTCATGCTCCTGCACTCATCCTACTACGGCATACAGATACTCAGGCGCTGGGACATCACGAGCGGCAGCGAGCTGCAGCTCCTTCTCGAACGGAAGACCTACCTCATCTCGACCATCGTCACGTACGCCTTCGGGTTTCAGCTCATCTCACTCTTCCTCTACGTCTATACCGCTGACGACCTCTGCAGGCTCTTCGTCGGCGCCATGTGTGCCGCCGGTACGCTCTTTGTCAATCCCTACGGCTACCCGACGCTCCTGCTGAAAGTGGCGAACTTCATCTTCGCCGGCACTTGGCTTATCCTTAACTACACTGACAACCGGGCCTACGATTACCCGCTGATCAGGAGGAAGTACCTTCTGCTCCTCATCGTCACGCCTTTCATACTGGCTGAGACCTACCTGCAGGCCCGGTACTTTTTCGAGCTCAGGCCGAACATTATCACTTCATGCTGCGGGAGCCTTTTCAGCACCGAGGCGACCAACATCGCCTTCGGACTCACCTCTCTTCCGAGCATCCCGGCCAAGGCTGCCTTCTACGCCGCCGTGTCGCTCACCACGCTCTCCGGTTTGTACTTCTATTACAGGCAGCGAGGCGCGTACCTTTTCTCTCTGCTCAGCGGCATCACCTTCGTGATCTCTGTGGCTGCGCTCATCTCCTTCATCTCGCTGTACTTCTACGAACTGCCGACACACCATTGCCCATTTTGCATTCTCCAAAGGGAATACGGCTACGTCGGCTACCCGCTTTACATCGCGCTCCTCGGCGGTGCGGTCACCGGCCTGGGGGTTGGCATACTGGCGCCGTTCAGAAAAGTGACCAGTCTCAGCTCACAGATACCGCAGATCCAGAGGAGGCTCGCTGTTGCGTCGGTCATCTTCTTCGCAGCCTACCTGATGATCTCCCTCTACCCTATGCTCTTTTCCGACTTCAAGCTGGAAGGCTATTGAAGCAATGTACGTGTCGAAAGAAGTGTAAGTGTCAGCGCAAGGATAACCCACGCCCTCTCTTGATTTTCTGATATACTTACGGAAGTGTTCCTATGTGTGACGGCGCGACATCGGATATCTCTCGCTGTTTCTTCGTTACAGGGAAGCCCGGTAGCGTATGAGCCAGGCCATCGCGCAGACCCGCCCACACGCTGAGCCCGGCACCGTCACCTCCGTCCAAGAGACATCTCAGGCAGCAGACTCCCTTCCGACGTCCATCATGAACTACCTGATCGTTATCCCTGCCTTCAACGAGGAGGAGTCGATCGGCGGCGTGATCGTCAATGCCAGGCTCCACGTGCCCTTCGCCGACATCCTGGTGGTTAACGACGGTTCGACGGACTCCACCTCTGCCGTCGCCAAGGAGCGGGGCGTCCTGTGCGTGAACCATCCTTTCAACCTCGGCTACGGCGCAGCCCTCCAGACCGGTTTTAGATTTGCCACCGCCAGAGGTTATGACTGCGTGATCACGATGGATGCCGACGGTCAGCACGTGCCGGTTTCGGTTGCCAACCTTGTGAATACCATGCACCATCAGAGCGCCGACGTCGTCATCGGCTCCCGCTTCCTCGGGGGAAATTACGAGGCTGACCTGCCGAGGAGGATCGGCATACGCCTCTTCTCGCTCATCGCGCGGCTCTTCACGGGCATCACGATCACGGATCCCACGTCAGGTTTCCAGCTGCTGAGGAGGAGCGTCTTCTCACACCTTGCAAAGGCTGACAACTATCCCCTTGATTATCCGGACGTGAACATCATCATGGCCCTGCACAAGAGGCGGTTCAAGATCGTTGAAACCCCGGTCGACATGATCGAGAAGAGGAACGGCAAGTCCATGCACGCCGGGCTGAAGCCCGTCCTTTACGTGCTGAGGATGTGCCTTGCGATCGTGATGGTGATTGTCAGAGGGCGCGTGAAAAAACAATGAACCTGCCGGTCCGGTTCATAATCTTCGGCGCCGGGCTCTCCCTTTTCCTTATCATCTTCGAACTGGTCAGGAGAAAGAGGTTCAGGGAGGAGCTCTCGCTGGCCTGGTTCTTCGTGGCCGTCCTCGTCATGCTGAGCGCGGTGGCGGACCTCTTTCTCGACCGTGTCGCGAAATTCATCGGCATCTACTACCCGCCAGCCCTGTATTTCGGCTGGATCATCTTCTGCTTGGTGGTAACGCTCCTTTATTTCTCGTCCGTGATTTCGGACCTGAAGAGCAAGATAAAGGAGTTGAGCCAGAAGATTGCCCTGCTGGAGTTCGAGGCACGAGAAAGCGACACCAAGTACAAGAAGGAGTAGGGGTACTCAGAAGGGTTGCCGTGGTTCTTTCCGTCCATGCCCCCAACTTTGTCCTGCCGGCCGAGAACCACGGACTCCTGGTGCGGTCGATTACGACCCGCTCTTGTGCGTCGCCGCCTCCTTGAGCACGGCTTCAAACCGCAGCGCGATCGCGTTCCAGAGGAAACCGCCGGCATAACGCCTGCCGGAGGCCCCTAACTTGGCCCTCCTGGCTCTGTCACCCAGCAATCCCAACATTGCATCCGCCAGCTCCCCGACCGAACCCGAGGGGAAGGCAATGCCGAAGCCCTGCTCCTCGACAAAGCGGAGTTCCGGGATGTCGCTGACAATCACGGGCTTTCCTGCAGCGGCAGCCTCGAGGATGCTGATGGGCGCGGACTCGTGGCGCGAGGGGAGCACCACCATGTCCGACTTGGAGAGAAGTTCCACCTTTGCCTTCCCGGTCACAAAGCCTGCATAGGACAGTCGCGATCGCAGATCGGGATGGAGCCCCTTGACCAGATGGTCGAACCGGTCAAACTCGTACCCGGCGAGCACGAGCCGGAGGTCCGGATAACGGCCTGCCACCCTCTCAAAGGCCCGCACCAGGATGTCGAGTCCCTTCGTGTAGATGTCGAGCCTGCTGAAGAAGAGCACATAGCCACCCTCCTCCGGGGAGACCCCCAGGAGTCCCCGGTCAATCCCGTTGGGCACCACCCACGAGTGTCCCGGGGCGCCCCGTACCCTTGAGAGGACCTTGTCTCTCGTCACTTCAGAGACGAACATGAACCTCCTGAAGAGATACGGGTAGTAGCGCTCCACGAGATACATCGGAAGCGAGTAGAGGGGGTTGAATTTCCGGAGGCTGTGGTGCTCCATGATACCCTGGACTTGAAGGACTATCGGGGTCTTCGTCAAGAGCGTCGAGAAGAACGGTGTCGAGGGCAGGAAGTTCTCGACGATCACATCGAATTCCCCGCCCCTTTTCCTCACAAAAGCCGCTGCTTCCCGCGTGTAGGCCAGCACGCTTCTGGTCAGGCCCCTGCGGTCGCTCCCGACAAAGACATGCCGAAGCCCCTCGATCTCACCGTCCCGGGCTCCCGGATACCTCATGCAAAGGAGTGTGACGTCGTGCCGGTCCCTGAGACGGCGGTAGATCTCATAGGCCCTGACACCGGCCCCCCCGAACCCGTAGGGGTTTCCGAGGCTCTCATAGATGATCTGGAGGATCTTCATGCAGGATCTGTGCTCTATTATAGAAAAAAAGCCAGAAAGTTAAGGGATTTGCTTTGACTCTCCCTTCAGCCCTGGTGTAGAATAGGCTTGAAACTAGGACTGAAACCGGAGGCCCCTATGATCCCTGCCTTCACGGACCGTTCAGATAAGCGCGGCTTCACCCTCGTGGAGCTGCTCGTCGTCATGGTCATCATCGGCCTGCTCGCCGCCCTTGTCGCTCCGCGCCTTTTCCCGAAACTCGGCAAGGGCAAGGAGGCAGCGGCGAAGGCCCAGATCGAACTCCTCGGCCAGGCCCTTGACCAGTACCGGCTTGACGTCGGCGACTATCCCACTTCGGAGCAGGGCCTGAATGCTCTTCTGCAGAATCCGGGAGTCGAGAAGTGGCAGGGCCCCTACCTCAAGAAGAACATCATTCCCCTTGACCCTTGGAGCAGGCCTTATACCTACAAGCAGCCCGGCGACCACGGCGAATACGACCTCTTCTCTTACGGGAGAGACGGCAAGCCCGGCGGCGAGGGCGAGGACAAAGACGTCGTCAGCTGGGAATAGCGTCACTCCCGGGCATTTCCCGGAATCGCCCCACTCTGTCATATTGTTTTCCCCCGCTTTGAGATGACACGCCCTGACTTTCAAACCTTCAAGGCCCTGGCAAACCAGGGGAATCTCATCCCGGTCTACCGGGAGATCCTCGGCGACACCGAGACACCGGTGAGTGCCTACCTGAAACTGAACCGCAGGCCCTCCTTTCTCCTTGAGAGTGTCGTGGGAGGCGAGAAGTGGGCCCGCTACTCCTTTCTCGGCATCGACCCTGCGCTGACCATCACGCACAGCCGTGGCCGCGCCCCGATTCTGCATCCGCTGTCTGAATCAACACGATCAGAGGTCGCAACAGAAGATCCTCTCGCCGCCGTCGAACAGATCCTCCGCCGCTACCGGCCCGTCCCGGTACCCGGCCTCCCCCGGTTCTCGGGCGGCTTCGTGGGGTACGTGGGCTATGATACCGTCAAGTCCTTTGAGAGAGTCCCTGATCTCTCGAGACCGGGCATCCCGGCGCCCGATGTCTTTCTCATGCTCGCCGACACCATGCTGATCTTCGACAACCTGAAGCAGACCATCAAAGTCCTGAGCAACGTGCACCTTGACGGCAGGCCCCTTGAAGAGGCCTACGGCGCGGCAGCGGCAAAGATCGATGCCGTCATCGAACAGTTGCGGACCTGCACAGGCCCCCCTTCGGCCGACAGCATTTCGGGGCAGAGCCCTGCGATTCCCGCACACTATGGCGACAGCGAGTTCTCCTCGAACTTTGCGCCTGAGGCGTTCCTCGATGCCGTGTCGCGGGCCAAGGAGTACGTAATGGCAGGCGACGTGGTGCAGGTCGTGCTGTCCCAGCGCTTCGAGACCAGTGCCGGCGGCCATCCCTTCGACATGTATCGCGCCCTGCGCGTGATCAACCCTTCACCGTACATGTACTATATCGATATCGGCGAACTCCAGCTTGTGGGATCCTCGCCCGAGATACTCGTCAGGCTCGAGGGCGACAATATCACACTGAGGCCCATAGCCGGCACCCGAAAGCGCGGTGAGACTGAAGACGAGGACCTCGCCCTCGAGGAAGAACTGAGAAAAGACCCGAAGGAGATGGCCGAGCACATCATGCTCGTGGACCTTGGCAGAAACGATGTGGGCAGGGTCGCCGAAATCGGGTCCGTCAGGGTGACGGAGCTGATGAATGTCGAGCGTTACAGCCATGTGATGCATCTCGTGTCAAACGTCGAGGGAAAGCTCAGACGCGGCCTCGACTGTTTCGACGTCTTCAGGGCCTGCTTCCCTGCGGGGACGGTGACCGGCGCCCCAAAGGTCCGGGCCATGGAGATCATCGAGGAGCTTGAGCCTACCAGGAGAGGGCCCTATGCCGGTGCAGTGGGGTACTTCAGCTACTCGGGCAACATGGACACCTGCATCACCATCAGGACCCTCGTCATCAGGGACGGCAGGGTCTACGTGCAGGCCGGCGCGGGCATCGTGGCCGACTCGATCCCTGAACGGGAGTACATGGAGACAGTCAACAAGGCCCGGGCCATGATCGAGGCCGTGGACTTTCTCGGGAGGTCGCCACAATGCTCCTGATGATCGACAACTACGACTCCTTCACGTACAATCTCGTGCAGTACCTGGGCGAACTGGGTGAGGATGTCCGCGTCTACCGCAACGACAAGATCGCCGTTGACGTGATCGAGGAACTGCACCCCGACCGCATCGTCATCTCTCCCGGCCCCTGCTCCCCAAAGGAGGCAGGGATTTCGATCGACGTGATACGGCGCTTCGCCGGCAAGGTGCCCATCCTCGGCGTCTGCCTCGGCCATCAGTCGATCGGCGCTGCCTACGGCGGCGAGATCGTGAGAACCCCCCATCTGATGCACGGGAAGACCTCGCTCATCCACCACGACGGCAAGACTATCTACCGGGACCTGCCGAACCCCTTTCAGGCGACGCGTTACCACTCACTCGTTATACGGAGGGAAGCCCTTCCCGGGTGTCTCGAAATCACCGCCTGGACAGAGGAAGGCGTCATCATGGGCGTGAGGCACCGCGAATTCACGCTCGAAGGCGTCCAGTTCCACCCTGAATCGATTCTCACCAAGGCGGGCAAGGACCTGCTCAGGAACTTCATCAGGCTCGCGTGATGCTGAGAGAGGCGATCAGCATTCTCGTCCAGGATATCAGCCTCTCCGAAGAGGAGATGGCCCTGTGCATGGCCGAGATCATGGACGGCAAGGCCACCGATGCCCAGATCGGGGCCTTCCTCACCGCGCTGAGGCTGAAGGGCGAGAGCGTCGAGGAGATCACCGGCGCGGCCCGCATCATGCGCGAGAAATCGACGAGGATCAAAGCCCCTGAGGGTGTCATCGACACCTGCGGGACCGGCGGCGACATGGCCGGCACATTCAACATCTCGACCGTCACCGCCATCGTCGTGGCCGCCGCCGGCGTGCCTGTCGCCAAACACGGCAACCGCTCCGTCTCGAGCAAGTCGGGGAGCGCGGACGTCCTCGAGGCCCTGGGCGTGAGGATCGACCTCCCGCCGGAGAAGGTTCAGAGTACTCTCTTTGAGACGAACTTCGGGTTCCTCTTTGCCCCTCTCTTCCACCCGGCCATGAAATTCGCCATCGGGCCGCGGAGGGAAATCGGGATACGGACCGTGTTCAATGTCCTCGGCCCCATCACAAACCCCGCGGGAGCCAAGAAGCAGGTCCTGGGTGTTTTCTCCCGTGACCTCACAGAGCCCCTCGCGGCCGTGCTTGGCAACCTCGGCGCAATCGACGCGATGGTCGTGCACGGAGAGGACGGCCTCGACGAAATCAGCATTTGCGACGGCACCCGCGTTTCGCGGTACCTGATGGGGACGATTGACAATTTCTACATCACACCCGAGGATTTCGGCTTCCGCAGGGCTGACATCAAGAGTATCGCCGGGGGCAATAGGGACGAGAACGCCTCCATCGCCCTCTCGCTGCTCAAGGGGGAGACGGGCCCGAAGCGCGACATCGTACTCATGAACGCCGCTGCCGCCCTGGTTGTGGGTGGTGTCACCGAGATGCTTACGGATGCGATGGAGATCGCCTCCGAGACCATCGATTCAGGCAAAGGCCTCAGGAAACTCGAAGAGATCAGAAAAGTCACGAACGCACTGTAAGGAACCGGACAACACCCTGAACCCGGGTGACAAAAGCATGAGTGAGCGCCTCAGGAAACCCATCGCCGCAGCCATGATGTTCGTGGCCCTGTCGCTTCTGGCGGGGTGTCCCTATGAGTCAGCCCTCCCCTTGAGCCCTCCCAGCGAAGCCGCGGTGGACATGGACCTCATCGGCACCTGGACGACTACCGACAAGGATGACGACCCGGGCACGCTCACGATTCTCCCGTTCAGCGATCACGAAGTCCTCATCGTAATAGAGGAAAAAGGCGGGACAAAGCGCGAGATGCTCAGGGGCTTCACCACGCAGATAGACAAGGAGAGATTCCTCAACATCCAGGGAATCGAGGAGCCTTACGGCAAGAGGAAGTGGATGTACCTTAACTACTCGGTCACGAGGGACGCCCTCACGTACAGAGTCGTTTGTGACTCCTTCATGAAAGACAGGATAACGAGCGGTACTTCTTCAAAAGAGATCTATCAGGTCATTCGGGAGAACCTGTCAAGCAAGGACCTCTACGACAAGGAAGAAACGACCTTGCGCCGCACAGACAAGAAGTGACATGCCCCTTCTTGCAACAAGAAAGACCTGCCCCTTAAATGGGTGACGCCACTAAGACGTACCGAGGAAACGGTCAATACATTTGGCAATAGGAACACCCTATCCTGAAGACAGGGTTAATATCTTCGCAACAAACCTTTCTGTCAGGGTTGAGAAATACGTCCAACACTTCTAGCAACGGTAGATACGGCAGTATGGATCCCACTTTACCGCCCAGTTTTCCTGCCGCCCGTGCTAAAGATCTAAGAATATCGCCTAATGACTTTCCCTGCTTTCCGCCTTGCTTTATTGCTGCTAGAATCTTACACATAGGAACTTTATATTTCTTATTCAGGTCGTCAATGCTTGGCACCGGTCCCTCATCTCCTCCCCCCGACGACGAGCCGCCGCCTCCCAAAGACGGCGTTTCAGGACGCGGCCTCGCCCCAGCTGCGGTCGCTTGAGCGGCACTTCTTGCGGCATCGGCTTTGATACCTTCGAAATCTTGACCAAGCCCACCGCCCCGGCCTTGCCCCCGGCCTTGCGTTCCTCCGGGATCGATATTATTGACTGGATCATTTGACACATAGGCATAGAGATTTTGCTGCATTCCATTAAAAAGTAAGGGATCCTTTGTAGTCCATCGACCGACTTCAGCGTCGTAGTCTCTCGCTCCAAAACGAATCAATTGTGTCTGCGGATCATAAATCCCTCCAGCAAACCCAAAAGGTTGAAAACCGGGGTACGTATCGTTCACCACATTACCGAATTCATCGTAATCCATGCGCTGAACAACTATGCCAGATGTGATGTCGACGACAAGCCTAGGACTCCCGACATGATCGGAAATGATGCGATAGGTAATTGCACCCTTTATCAAATAGTTCGGCGCAGAACTTTGACCTCCATAAACAAAGAGGCTCTTTATATTATTGTTACCGTCAAGCTCTGCCACAGGCTTAACGTCATTGTAATAAAGAAACTTTCGATCCCATGTGCCGTCTATCTTCCTTCCTGTACGGCGCCCGACTCCATCGACGGAATACTCCACAACAATCCCATCGGGAAGGGTCACCGCCTTTAAGTCGCCAAAAGCATCATAGCCGTACTGCGTTGTTTGTACGCCTCTGGTCTTGCTCATCAGCTCTCCGTTGGATGTGTATGAATACACCGCATCGCCATACTGGGTGAGGCGATCCTGGTTATCGTACGTGCCGCTTATGGTATCATTTGAACTGACCTTGCTCAGCCGATTGTCGTTGCTGTCATAGGCATAAGTTGAAGAAGTGACGCCGTTCCGTTTGACTGTAGTCAATCGGCCGGATGCATCGTAATAATAGTCGTAAGTATTCGTCGTGCCTTCCACTGTTTCTACTTTTTGGTTTACACGGCCGAGCAGGTCGCGAGTGAACTGTTGCCTGAAGATTTCCGTGCTGCCATACCTGGCAACATAAACGGTTGTTTCCCCAAAGGTATTGTATGTCAATTCATCACTAACACTGCCGAGGGTTGTTCCTGTGACAAGACCATTCTGCGCATTTCGGACAATGCCAAGGTCGCCAGCCATAGTTATCAAGCCATCATTGTCATACTGATAGCTGATGGTATTCCCGTTGTTAACGCTTATCCCATTGGGCCGGAAGCTGTCATCATAGGTCCATGATACTGAGCCGGACACCTCTCCACCCCAAGTTTCACCAGTGGTGTGTATCCCATCGTGGGTTAATGAAATACTATTGCCATCAGGCCAATTGATTACCGTAAGATATCCCCGTGTAGGATCGTGAGTGTAGATCACGGAGCCGTCAGATGTACTAAGCGTATTCAAGCGGCCTGCAGTGTCGTAACCATAGCTAATGACTTGTCCGTCGGGTCGCAGGATCTCGGTCAGTTGCCGGTCGAGATTGTAACCATACCGGGTCTTGTCTGTCCCCGCGAAAGCATCGGGAGGGTCATATTCCAGCATCAGGCCAACCGAGTTGTACGCAAATGTGTGAGACGGTTTTCCAGGAGGGGTGATCAAGGTGACACTTCCGTTTGAATCAAACGCGTAAAGAACTTGACTATCATCCTGCAGGACTTGCTTTGTTATCCTTCCCGCCAGGTCATATTCAAATCCAGTGGAATTGGACATGGGGTCTATGACGCTGCTGAGGTACCCTTGTGGGTTGTACTGAAAAACGTAACTTCTGGCATCAGGGCCTGAGCCTTGCGTCACACCCGAAAGGCGCCCCTTAGAATCATAGGCGTATTGGACTGCATTCAGACCGGATTTCTGCCTCTGAATGACACGGCCCAACTCATCGATTGCCGACGTGCTCTGTCTGCCGGCCGGCGTGGTGTTCGTAAATGTTCTTGTTGCCGCATTATAAGCCGACGTATACGCCCGGCCGTTCTTGATGAGCGTGTCGGTAAGAGTTGTAAATGCAAACAGATTGCTCGGACTATTCGGGCTGACTGTGCGGGTCTCGCCAAAATTCATCAAAAGTCCTCCCGGTG
>Ga0316622_100001261_pt1 | contig 16239 bp, 17 predicted proteins | sample OWC_Aug_OW2_C1_D_FD_207646 | JGI IMG/M metagenome (GOLD analysis project Ga0316622, IMG submission 207646) | Wetland soil microbial communities from Old Woman Creek delta, Ohio, United States - OWC_Aug_OW2_C1_D5_C | ecosystem: Environmental > Terrestrial > Soil > Wetlands | place: USA: Ohio... | reverse complement strand
GGTCACCGGTCGCGCCCGAGGCTAGACTGCTCTCCGGCAGAGGATGCCCGGGCCGCCGGCAAGCTGGGCGTCGCACCCGACCCAGAATCGCGCCCGGACGGCGCTCCTGCCGGCCGACGACAGCCCAGGGCACGGAGCGGCCTCCAGGCCGCAACCTCGCCGCTTCGAATCCGAGAGCCATGACCACGACTGACCATTTCTCGCGCCAGGCCGCGCAGTACCAGGCGAGCCGTCCGGGGTATCCGCCGGAGCTGTTCGCGTTGCTGGCGGGCATCGCACCGGGGCGCGACCTGGCCCTGGATTGCGCGACCGGCAACGGCCAGGCGGCGCTCGGGCTCGCCCGGCATTTCACCCGGGTGGTCGCGACCGATCTCAGCACGGCGCAGCTCGGGCACGGCCGATTCCACCCGCACGTGCACTACGTCGCCGCGACCGCCGAGCAGCTGCCGATCGTCGACTGCTCGGTCGACCTCGTCACGGTCGCGCAGGCCTTGCACTGGCTCAACCTGCCGGCCTTCTACGCCGAGGTCCGGCGCGTCGCCCGCCCTGGGGCCGTCGTGGCGGCCTGGACCTATGGGCTGATGCGCGTCGCGCCCGCGATCGATGCGATCGTCGATCGCCTGTACACGGAGATCGTCGGCGCCTATTGGCCGCCGGAGCGCACCCTGGTGGAGTCGGGCTACCGGGATCTGCCCTTTCCGTTCGAGCCGATCCCTACCGCGCCACTCTCCCTGCGCGCGGACTGGCCGCTCGACCGACTGGTCGGCTATCTGGGGAGCTGGTCGGCCGTCCAACGCTGCAGGGACGCGACCGGGGGCGATCCTGTCGGGTCCGTCCACGACGCGCTCGCTGCCGCCTGGGGCGATGCAGCAGCGACCCGGCCGATCGTCTGGCCCATGGCACTGCGAATCGGGCGGGTCCGGCAGTAGCCGGCAAGGACCGCACCCGGCTGACTCCGTCGGCCATTCCGCCGGCGTGAGTGCCTTGCGCCCATCGCCCTCTCCCCCGCCCGGCGCACCGGGGCGACCGGACGTCTGGCACCGCCGGCTTCCGCTTGATCTAGGTCGTTGCGTCGTTGACAAATCACGTTGCAGGCATTCGCCGGGATGGTATGGTCTGGCCGTTTGGTGCGGGGCAGCAATCCGCCCCCTGTCCGTCCGAAAACAGCAAGAAATCCTTACCAACCGAGGAGGTGTAGACGATGAAACGGCTGTATTGGCTGCTCCCGCTGGCGCTCGTCCCCTGGCAGGCGCAGGCCGCCGACCTGGCGAATGGCGAGCGCATCAACCGCAGTTGCGCGCTCTGCCACGGGCTGTACGGACAAGGCACTCCGAGCCGGCTGTCGCCCCGTCTGGCGGGTCAGGACAAGGACTATCTCGAACGCGCCACCAAGGACTTCCGTGATGGCAAGCGCGTGGCGCCGACAATGGTGAAGACGTCAGGCCTCGACCAGATGACGGACCAGGACATCGCCGACGTCTCCGCCTACCTCTCGAAGCTCGAGGTCCCCGGCGCGGCGCTGTTCGACGTCAAACCATTGCAGGGCGACGCGAAGGCCGGCGTCAAGCAGTTCAAGGAGTGCAAGAACTGCCACGGCACGGACGGCATGGGCAAGCCGGACGAGAAGGCCCCGCGGATTGCAGGGCAGCACACGCCCTATCTCTTCCAGTCCATCAAGATGTTCCAGTGGCGCAAGCGCAAGCACGGCCAGGAGGACGACGACCAGCTGCTGTTCGACGATCTCAAGGACGAGGACATCTTCGACTTGACCGCCCACGTCGCGTCCCTGGACGACGAGCAGTACCTCGCGGCGCGCAAGGCTTCCGACCGGCAGGTCGTGATGGCGGAGCGCAAGGCGCAGATGGAGGAGCGGCGCGCCGAGTCCCGCGCGCGGCACGAGGCCCGCAAGGGTGGAGCGGCGCCGTCCGGTGGACTGCAGATCAGCGACATCACGCAGACCGTCGTGCAGATGCCGCTCAAGGACGGTCTGAAGCCCGATGACGCCGTACAGGCGATGCTGTCCAAGGCCGCCGAGCTGAACCTCAAGCTGGTCGGCCAGCAGAACGTGTCGAAAGAGCTCGAGGCACGCGGCGTCAAGTCGCCGTACCTCACCATCGTGCAGTTCTGCGACCCGGACGATGCGAAGACGATGATCCTTCACAACCCGATCTTCGCCAGCTACATGCCGTGCCGCATCGCCCTCGTCGAGGACCAGGCGGGCAAGCACTGGGTCATGATGCTGAACCTCGACATGCTGATCGACAGCAAGCTGATTCCGCCGGAGGTGACGGAGGTCGCCATCCGCGTGAACCAGGGCATGCTCGACGTGATGGTCGCCGGCGCCACCGGCGAGTTCTAGGCTGACGAGGCCCCTCCTCTACGCCCCGCCGGTGAGGCGGGCGTAGAGGGCGGGCAGCCGCCGCGGCAGCTCGGACGGCTTGCGGATCACCGTGTAGCCGTCACTCCCGAACAGGTGGGGCAGATAGTCGTTGCCCCGCTCGTCGATCGTGACGCAGTAGGGTTGGAGGCCGAGTCGCCTGGCCGCCAGCACGGCGTGGCGCGTGTCCTCGATGCCGTAGCGCCCCTCGTACTTGTCCAGATCGTTGGGCTTGCCGTCCGACAGCAGCAGGAGCAGGCGCCGGTTCGCGGGTTGCGCCTCCAGCAGCTGCGTGCCGTAGCGCAGCGCCGCCCCCATTCGCGTGTAGTAGCCGGGCCGGATCGCGTCGATCCGGCCGCGCACGGCGCGGCTGTAACGCTCGTCGAAGTCCTTCAGGCAATGCACGCGCACCGGGTCGCGCCGGCGGGACGAGAAGCCGTAGATCGCGAAGCGGTCGCCGGTCGCAGCCAGGCTCTCGCCGAACAGGAAGAGGCTGTCGCGGATGACGTCGATCACGCGGTGGTGGTCGTCGACCCAGGTGTCGGTCGACAGCGACAGGTCGGCGAGGAGCAGGCACGCGAGGTCGCGGTCGCCGCTGCGGAACTCCTTGTAGAGGCCGTCGGCGGCGATGCCGCTGCCGGCGGCCCGGTCGGCGGCGAAGCGCAGATACGCATCGATGTCGATCTCCGGACCGTCGGGCTGGCCGCGATGCCAGACACGTGCCGGCGCGAGGGCCTGGAACAGCTGGCGCAGCCGTTTGGCGGTGCGCCGCAGGTGGCCGGGCAGATCAGAGGGCGCGGCATCCGCTGCCAGCAGCGTCACCACGCGGCAATGGTCGGGCTGCAGCCGTTGCCGCTTCCAGTCCCATTCCGGCAGGCGAACCCCCTCGCCCACCACCTGGTCATCGTAGGCCTCCGCCGGGAGATCGAGGTCGAACTTGAGCCGGGCCGCCGCCGCCCTGCTGTTCCGCGTCACCGCGATCCGGTCCATGTCCCGAGCTGCCGCCGCCGCACGGTCGAGGTCCTCCTCGTCCTCCGGCGAGCGGTCGACCTTCACGAACTCGCCGATCGTGAGAATGTTCTCCATGCGGACGGTGACGAGGCCGCGATCCTCCTCCGGGCTGGCGACCCGTTCGGCGCGCCGGCGCCGCTGGTCCTCGAGCTCGCGGCCCGCGCCCGAACGGTCGTTGTTGTTGGCGTCGTCGCCCGGAGCGCCGCTGCCGGCAGGGCGCGGCGGGGCCGGGTGCAGCCAGAGCGGCACGGGAAAGGGATCGCGCCGGGCGGGCGGCAACGCGGTCGCGCTCCCGGGCTGCGCCAGCGCACTGCGGATCGCGCGCTCGCACAGCGCCTCCGCCGCCGGCAGGTCCTCCGGCCTCGGGCGCTGCGCAATGTGCGCCGCGACGAGCCGCGCATAGCGCGGGCGCAGGCCGGGGAACTGCTCGAGCGCCTGGCGGGTCAGGCGCTGGTTGTGCGAGAACCAGTCGGCCTGCGCGCCGGTGTCGTTCACCGCCAGGGCGGCGAGCCAGACGTACAGCTCGCGGTTCAGCGCGCGGTCGGGGAACCAGTCGACCACCGCGGGCAGCCGCAGCGAACGGTCGTCGCGCCAGGCAAGCTCGACGTCGCGACCGGTCCCCGCGAGGCGCTGGAGCCAGCTGCGACGCACCGTGGTGGCCGTGGGATCGCCAGTCTCGATCTGCAGCCCGCCATCCCCGCCGAGGGCCCGGAACAGGATGCCGACCGTGGTCGCCATCTCGGGGAGCCGCACCGCCGCGTCCGCGTGGCGCGTGCTCGCGAGGCGCGTGATGAGACGGTGCCACAGCTCGCCGACCTGCTCTTCCACCCCCGCCTACCCCGCTCCCGCTGGCAACGGCAGCGGGACGGGGCCGCCGCCGCGCGACATCAGGCGCACCGCCTCAGGCCTCCCTGGAGCCGTCGGCACGCGCGCCATCGCGGGCCCCGGACAGCGGCCGTCCGGTGATCACCGGCAGCGCATCCTCTCCCTCCACCCAGCGCAGCAGCGTCTTGCGGCCCCGGCGCGCCTGCACCTGGGTGCAGGCCGAGATGCACTCCGCACACTCGGTGCAGGTGAACATCTTGCGCTTCACCGTCCGCGGCTGCAGACGCATGGGGCAGGCGTTGTCGCAGGCGTTGTTGCAGTCCCGGCAGGCGGCCGCCCGCTCCGTGTCGAAGCCCACCACCAGGGCCCGGTCGTTGCCCATCCAGGCCAGGCTCTGGAACAGCCCGACGGCGCACGCGAAGCGGCAGAACAGGTGCCGCGCGAAGCCGAACTCGATCGCGAGCAGCAGGGTGCCCACGGTCAGGAACAGTGCCTGGTTGCGCGTCAGGCTGCCGGTCAGCAGGTTGTGGTAGATCTCGAAAGGCGGCAGCAGGTAGGTGAGCAGGGTCAGGGCCCACAGGAAGGCGAAGGCCAGCACCGCCAGCGTGGTGGGCACCCAGTACCAGCGGTTCGGACTGACCACCCGCCCATCGGGCTGGCGTTCTGGCAATGGCCGGCGCTCCCACACGCTCGGCCGGCCGCTCGCGCGGCGCATCAGGCCGTTGACGAGCTCGACCACCGAGAAGTGCGGACAGAGCCAGCCGCAGTACAGGCGACCGAAGCGCCAGGAGGCCCAGATGAAGGCGACGACGAGCACTGCCAGTGGCAGGAAGCCCCGCAACACCAGGTTCCAGGCCGCCTCGACGGGCCCGATGAGGCCTTGCTGGAAGGCGGCGAGCCCCAGCGTCCAGTCCTGGCCGAACAGGATGAAGTGCCCCTTGGTGAGATCCAGGCGCAACAGATCGAGGGGCGGCGCGAGCACGAAGAGCACGAAGAACCCGATCTGGAACCAGGCGCGCCGGTGCTGGAGCACGGTCCGGGTGGCCAGCCGCGGGACATCGACCGCCACCGGGAAGCGTCCCCGCATCGCCGGCGCCTCCTCAGCCACGACCGCAGCCCCTCGGCAGGGGCCGCCCGACCAGCGGGTAGCGCCAGCACTGCCCCGCCATCGCCTTGGCGAGGCCGAGGATGCCGAGCATCACCAGCGTCGAGTGGAAGACGGTGAAATAGACGATGACCACGGTCCAGACGTTCGGCCCATCGTAGCCGCCGACCAGCAGGATCGCGGCGTTCACGCCGATCAGAAGGAGACCGGCCCACAGGCTCGCGCTGACCGTCTGGTCGAGGTGGGCCACGGCGAGCGGTGGGGCCTCACGGCGCCGGGTGAAATACAGCCAGACCAGGCCGGCGAACGCGACGCCAGGGACCAGGAGCAGGTTCGCCAGATACAGCGACTCGGCGGCGACCGCCAGGCCCTCGCCGGGCGTGCCGGGGTCCGGTTGCAGGTCAGCCGAGGGTGACATCGATCACCTCGCGCAGGGCGGCGAGCGTCTCAGCGTCGTCGGTCAGGGGCTCGACCAGTGCCGCGTTGCAGGCCTCGCGCAGGGGGAGACCGCTCCGCACCAGCGTGGCCGCGTAGACCAGCAGCCGGGTCGAGGCGGCCTCCTCCAGGTCGTGGTCCTTGAGGGCCCGCAGCGCCCCCGCCAGCCGCACCAGCCGCCCGGCGAGGTCGGCGTCGATTCCCGACTCCCCGATGAGGACCTCGGTCTCGAGGGCCGGTGTCGGGAAATCGAAGCTGAGCGCCACGAAGCGCTGCCGCGTCGAGGGCTTCATGCCCTTGAGCAGGTTCTGGTAACCCGGGTTGTAGGAGACGACCAGCATGAAGGACGGCGGCGCCCGGAGGGTTTCGCCGGTCCGCTCGAGTGGCAGGATGCGACGGTCGTCGGTGAGCGGGTGAAGGACCACCGTGGTGTCCTTGCGCGCCTCGACGACCTCGTCGAGGTAGCAGATCGCGCCTTCGCGCACCGCACGCGTCAGGGGCCCGTCGCACCAGAAGGTGCCGGCCTCACCGATCAGGTGGCGCCCCACCAGGTCGGCCGCCGTCAGATCGTCGTGACAGGCCACCGTGTAGAGCGGGCGGCCGAGCCGCGCCGCCATGTACTGCACGAAGCGGGTCTTGCCGCAGCCGGTCGGACCCTTGAGCATCAGCGGCAGACAGTTCTGGTAGGCGTGCTCGAAGACCGCGACCTCGTTGCCGTGCGGCCGATAGAACGGGAGGCCCGCGATCCCCGTCGTCACGGGTCCCGACCCGTCCATCAGCCGCTTCCCCTCGCCGCCAGCAGGAAGGCGGTCGTGATCAGCGCGCCGGGGATCACCAGCCACAGCACGATCACCCAGCGCCAGGGGCCCCTCACCCAGCGCAGCCCCATGTAGAAGTCGCCGATGAGCTGCCCCTTGAGCACGGCAAAGCCGAGCACCAGCAGTGCCGCCCAGAGCCCCTCGATCGCGCTCACTCCGACGAGGTAGGTGACGTAGCTCAGCGCCATCAGCAGCAGCCAGATCCGCGTGCAGGGGCGGACCCAGCAGGTCTGGGCAGTCGTGGCCTTCATCGCATCACGTAAACCAGCGGAAAGAGGATCAACCACACGAGATCTACCATGTGCCAGTAGGCGCCCCCCGTCTCCACACCCGTGTGCTCGGCGGCGCTGTAGCCGCCCCGCCGCGCCTTCAGCGCGACGGCCGCGAGTATCACCATGCCCATGAGCACGTGCATGAAGTGGAAGAAGGTCAGCGACAAGTAGAACATGTAGAACCGATTCGTGCCGAGATGGATGCCCTCGCCGAGGTGGTGGGCGTACTCGGCCGACTTCAGCACCACGAACAGCGTGCCCATTCCCAGGGCCGCGAGCAGCCAGTCGAAGCACCCGCGCGAATCGTCCTCGCGGATCGCCGCCGTGGCACGGACAACGAAGTAGCTGCCGGTGATCAGCGCGAGGGTATTGATGAGCGCGGAGCGGCGGTCGAGCGTCTGCTGGTAGGCGTTGAACAGCTCTACCTGCCCGAGACGCCCGAAGGCGTAGGCCGCGAAGAACGCGGCGAACACGCTGAGCTCGGCGAGGATGAAGATCCAGATCGCGAGGTCGCCGGGTGGGTAGCGCCGTGGCGCCACGGCAGATGCGAGCGCGTACGTCATGACTGCGGGATCGTGCTGCCGTCGACCGCGAACGCGCGGGCGGCCTCCCTGCCGCCCGCGCGGACCCCGGCTCAGGCCGTGGCCGATGCACCCTCGGCCGCCGCCTCGGGCTCCTTGCTGCCGACGAAGAAGCTGGCGATGTAGGTCACGAGGCCGGCCAGGAACACCACCCCCGCGATCTCACGCAGCCAGTAGAACAGCGCGATCTGGTCCTGCACCGCCATGAAGGGCTGCGGCGTTGCCGTGTAGCGCTGCAGCCAGACCTGCAGCACGCCGGCGCCCGTGAGGAACAGCGTGATGAAGACCATCGCGACGGTCATCAGCCAGAACGACCACATCTCGAGCACCTGGGAGCGCTCGCTGTTCGCCGCCTTGCGCCCGCGCAGCAGCGGCATGGCATAGGAGATGATGGTCAGGTTGATCATCACGTAGGCGCCGTAGAAGGCCATGTGGCCGTGCGCCGCCGTAATCTGCGTGCCGTGCGTGTAGTAGTTGACCGGGGCAAGCGTGTGCAGGAAGCCCCACACGCCGGCCCCGAGGAAGGCCATCACCGCGGTGCCGAGCGCCCACAGCATCGCCGCCTTGTTCGGGTGGTTGCGGCGCCGCCGATTCACCATGTTGAAGGCGAACACGGTCATCATGAAGAAGGGGATCGGCTCCATGGCGGAGAAGATCGAGCCCCACCACTGCCAGTACTCTGGCGTGCCGATCCAGTAGTAGTGGTGGCCGGTGCCGATGATGCCGGTGATCAGGGTCATCGCGATGATCACGTACAGCCACTTCTCGATCACCTCGCGGTCCACGCCGGTGGTCTTGATCAGCACGAAGGCGAGGATCGAGCCGAGGATCAGCTCCCAGACGCCCTCGACCCACAGGTGCACCACCCACCACCAGTAGTACTTGTCCAGAACCAGGTTGTCGGGGTTGTAGAACGAAAACAGGAAGAACACCGCCAGCCCGAGGAGGCCCAGCAGCAGGACCAGGTTGACCACCGTCTTGCGGCCCATGAGGACCGTCAGGCCGACGTTGAACAGAAAGGCGAGCGCCACGATCACGATGCCGATCTTGGTGATGGTCGGCTGCTCGAGGAACTCGCGACCCATGGTCGGCAGCACGGTGTTCTGGGTCAGCTCGGCGAGCTTCGCGTAGGGCACCATCAGGTAGCCCAGCACGGTCAGCGCACCCGCCACCAGGAAGATCCAGAACATCAGGTGGGCCAGCCAGGGCGCCACCAGCTCGCGCTCGGATTCCTCGGGCACCATGTAGTAGGCCGCCCCCATGAAGCCGAACAGCAGCCAGACGATCAGCAGGTTCGTGTGCACCATGCGGCCGACGTTGAACGGGATCTCCGGGAACAGGAAATCCCCGACCACGTACTGCAGGCCGATGATCAGGCCGAACAGGATCTGGCCGACGAAGAGGCCGATGGCGGCAATGAAGTACGGCTTGGCAACCGCTTGCGATTTGTATTGCATAGCCTGTCCCTCTCCCGGCTCAGCCATTGATGTTCGGCGGCCACTTGGCCGCGTTGATCTCGGACGCGTACTTCAGGAACTCGGCGACGGCGTCGAGGTCCCCCTCCGAGAGGTTGAACTGCGGCATCTGGCGGCGGCCGGCGGCCCCCGTCGGCTGGGCCTTGATCCAGGCGATGATCGCCTCCTTGCTGCCGAAGCGCTTGTAGACGTTGCCGAGCTCGGGCGCGAAGTAGGCGCCCTCGCCCAGCAGCGTGTGGCAGCCGATGCAGTTGTTGTGCTCCCAAACCTGCTTGCCGCGCGCCACCTTCTCGGTGATCGCCGCCCGGTTGTCGCGGCCCGGCAGGGCCCGCGAGGTGTCGAAGGTCAGGGCCAGGAACAGCAGGAAGAAGAACACGGAGCCACCGTAGAAGATGTTCCGTGCCATGGCTTTGGTGAACGTCTGGGACATCGCAGTCCGCCTCCCCGTGCGAGAAATGCCGCGCCATTGGAGGCGGAGGAGCGATCCGGGGGCATTGATGCAGTCCAGGGCTTGACTGACATCAAGGGTTGGCCGACAAAGGGGTCCGGGACGCCGCGGGCAATCGCGCCGGCGGGATCGAGCCGCGGGGCGCGTGTCCTGCGCCGCCGCCACCGATGTAAGGACATGAGATGACAGTGATCGACGAGCTCCGATCCGCCTACCTGCTCGCGAACCTCTCGCCCGAGCAGTTCGAGCGGGTCGCCAGGAAGGCCAGGCACGTCAGCCTCGGGGAAGGCAAGGTGCTGTTCTCGCAGGGTGACCCGGCGGAGCGCTTCTTCTTCCTGCTGCAGGGCCAGGTGAAGCTCTATCGCCTCTCCGCCGAGGGCAACGAGAAGATCATCGAGATCGTGGGCCCCGGGCACACCTTCGCCGAGGCGCTGATGTTCCTGGCACGGCCCCGCTACCCGGTATCCTGCGCCGCCCTCGCACCCGCCGAGCTCATCGCCATCGACGCCGCCGACTTCACCGCGATGCTGCGGGAATCGGTCGACACCTGCATGATGCTGCTCGGCGAGCTGAGCCAGCGCCTGCGCGGCCTGATCGCCGAGATCGACCGCCTGAGCCTGCAGAGCGCGACCTGTCGCGTCGCCGGCTACCTGCTCGCCAAGGCGCCGGCCGACGCCGACGAGTACCAGCTCGACGTCCCCAAGGGAGTCGTGGCGTCACGCCTCTCGGTGAAGCCCGAGACGTTTTCCCGCATCGTCAAGCACCTGAGCGACAGTGGGATCATCGCCGTGCACGGCGGCCTGATCCGCATTCTCGACCGCAATGCCCTGCGCCACGAAGCCGAGGCCTACGGCACGCTCGCCGACGCTGTCGAGAGCCCGTTCGGCCCGCCCTGCGCCTGATCGGGCAATCCTGTCCCCGAAGCGACGAGGGCGCCGACCGGCGCCCTCGTACCCCGCCCCGCCGGCCTGTGCCTCAGGCCTTGACGTAGTTCTCGATGCCCGGATTGCCCGCGACGTTCACGAGCTTGGGCGTGTTGAGCTTCTTGATCTTCACCGTTCCCTGCGCCTTGAGGTACTTGGCCACGGTGTCCCAGATGGGCTCGCCGGGCGACTGTGCGCCCACCGTGGCCCAGCCGGCGACCACGTACTTCTTGCCGGCGTCCACGGCCGTCCCGTCGTCGAGCGTCATCGCGCTGATGCGCTTGCCGGCGTCGGCGAGCGGGTCACACACGTAGTCGAGGCCGCCGACGCGGACCATGTCGCCGCCCTGCTGGTAGTACGGATCCTTGTTGAAGAGGTTGTCGCAGACGTCCTCGAGGATCACCTTGATCTCCTCGCCCGTCATCTCGCGCCGGTACGTCTCGGGATACGTGATGCAGGTCTGGTCCATGACGTGGTCCATCGTGATGTCCTGTCCCGGCAGCACGGTGGTGCCCCAGCGGAAGCCGGGCGACAGCGAGACCTGGGCGTCGTTCACCGCCCGCAGGGCGTCGCAGATCACCTGGTCGAAGGTGCCGTTGAAGTTGCCACGACGATAGAGCAGCTCGCCTGCGGTCGCGAGCTTGACCTCGAGCTTGTCCTTGTAGGGAGCCCGCACCTTCTCAATGTACGCCTGCATCTCGGCGTCGGCCGGAAGCAGATTCGAGAACACCGGCAGCAGCCGGTAGCGGAAGTCGCGGACCTTGCCATCCTTGACGTCGAGGTCCATCACGCCGAGGAACTTGCCGTTGGAACCGGCATTGGTGACCAGCGTCTGGCCGCCGGCATTCTTCACGATGGTGGGCGCCGGTACGCCATCGTGGGTGTGGCCGCCGAAGATCACGTCGATGCCCGAAACGCGCTCGGCCATCTTGAGGTCCACGTCCATGCCGTTGTGGGAGATCACGACCACGACGTCCGGCTTCTCCTTGGAGCGGACCAGGTCGACCACCTTCTGCATGTCGGCGTCGTTGATGCCGAAGGTCCAGTCCGGAATGAAGCGCTGCGGGTTGGCGATCGGGGTGTAGGGAAACGCCTGGCCGATCACCGCGACGCGCGCGCCGCCGACGGTCTTGATCGCGTAGGGCTTGAAGGCAAGACCCGTGTCGGCGTTGAAGCCTGGGAAGTCCTGGAACTTGTAGTCGAACATCGCGTCCTCCTTGACGCGCACGTTCTGGGCGACGAAATCGCCCTTGAATTCGCCGATGTTCGCGATCACCTCCTTGTCGAGGTAGGTGAACTCCCAGTGGCCCGTCATGACGTCCACGCCGAGCAGGTTGCACGCGCCGACCATGTCCCTGCCGCGCGTCCAGTAGGCCGTGCCGGAGCCCTGCCAAGTGTCGCCGCCGTCGAGCAGCAGGCTGTTGCCCGGGCCGCGGCTGTCGCGGATGCGCTTCACGAGGGTCTTGAGGTGGGCGAAGCCACCGACCTTCCCGTACTTCACCGCAGCGCTGTCGAAGTCGATAAAGGTGAAGGCGTGCGCCTCGATCCCACCCGCGGGGATGTCGAAGTGCTTGAGGAACGCCTGGCCGACCAGGTGCGGGGCCTTGCCCAAGGCAGCCCCGACCCCGAGGTTGACGTTGGGCTCCCGAAAATAGACGGGGTTCAGCTGGGCGTGCACGTCGGTGATGTGCAGGAGCGAGACGTTGCCGAACTTCGGCACCTCGTAGAGGTCCGCCGGTTGGCGCATGGTGGCGAATACCGACCGTGGCAGCATGCCGGCCGCACCCGCGATGCCGAGCAGCTTGACGAATTCGCGACGCGAGATAGTCATGACGAAGCCATCCTCCGTTGGTTGAAGTCCGAGAAATCAGCCCGAGTTCCTCACCACAGAGACACGGCGGCACGGCGAAGGTCGAAGAACCGAAGGATTGCCGAGCGAATGCTCATCATCCTGTCGACGAACGCCCCTCGAAGGCTTGGCCATGGTTCTTCTCTGCGTTTCTGCGCCTCTGTGGTTCAATTCAAGGTTTCCGGGACGAGCCGAGCACGCCGCCGTTGGACACCCGCCTCCTCGCCCGTATCCTCCTGATCCTGGTCGCGATCGCGGCCGTGGCGGGCACCTGGGTGGCCATCCAGCCGCCCGACGACCTGACCCGGCTGCCGACCGAGCCTGCGGCACTCCGTCTCGGCCCGCTCGCCGCCGAGGCCGCCCAGCGCTGCCGCGAGGCGCTCGCGCGCGAGCGACCCCTGCTCGACGCCAGATCGATCGTGCTGCTCGGCATCGCACCCGTGGCGGGCGACCGGGACCCCGGCGCCCTGCGCGTCGAGGGCTCGTTCCGCGAGACGGGCGTCGGCGGCACCAGCGTCGTCCGGCACGTCCGGTGCACCGTCTCCGCCGCCAGCGTGCGCAGCGTCGAGGTCACCAACCCGGGAGACTAGCACCGCGGCTCGCATGATCCCTCGACGACCAGCGGACGGGGGCTCCGCGCCGATGCGGGCAGCCGCAACAGCAGCAGGACGACGAGTGTCACCGCGTACACCACGGGCTCGATCCGATCGAGCTTGCTCGACCAGAGGAAGTGCAGCACGGCGAGCACGCCGATCGCGTAGACGAGCCGGTGCAGACGCTGCCAGTTGGGGCCGAGGCGCCGCATCATCGCGCGGGTCGAGGTGGCGGCGAGCGGCACCATCAGCACCAGCGCGGCCAGCCCGACGGTGACATAGGGACGCTTCAGAACGTCCACGAGAATCTCGTCCCAAACCAGCCCGCGGTCGAGTGCGACGTAGGTCAGCCCGTGCAGCACCGCGTAGCCGAAGGCGAGCAGGCCGAGCGGGCGCCGGAATCGCAACAGCCACTGCCAGCCGGTCCAGCGCCGCAGCGGGGTGACGGTGAGCGTGGCGAGCAGCAGACGCAGCGTCCAGTCGCCCGTCCGGTGCAGCACCGTCTCGACCGGGTTGGCACCGAGTCCGTCCGTCGCCGCGTCCACCACCAGCAGCGCCAGCGGGACGAGGGCGACCAGCACGACCACGGCCTGCGCGGCGCGCGGCGGCTGCCAGCGGCGAAGCGCAGCGATCGTCTTCAATAGTGCCGGCTCAGGTCCATGCCGCGGTACAGGTCGGCGACTTCCGTCGCATAGCCGTTGAACATCAGGGTCGGGCGACGCCGGGCGAACAGGCCGGCACCGAGCGGACGCTCGCGACCCTGACTCCAGCGCGGGTGGTCGACCTGCGGATTGACGTTGGCGTAGAAACCATACTCGTCGGGCTGCATCAGCGCCCAGGTCGTCCTGGGCATCTGCTCGGTGAACCGGACGCGCACGATCGACTTGGCGCTCTTGAAGCCGTACTTCCACGGCACCACGAGGCGCAGCGGCGCGCCGTTTTGGCCCGGCAGCACCTCACCGTAGCACCCCGTCGCGAGCAGCGCGAGCGGGTGCATGGCCTCGTCGATCCGCAGCCCCTCGACGTAGGGCCAGGGCAGCACGGGCCGGCGCTGCCCGGGCAGGCGATCAGGATCGGAGATCGACTCGAACTCGACGAACTTCGCCTTCGACGTCGGCTTGAAGCGCGCCAGGACGGCGTTCAGCGGCACCCCGACCCAGGGCACGACGGCCGCCCAGGTCTCGACGCAGCGCAGACGGTAGATCCGCTCCTCCTGCGGAAACTGCGTGAGGAGGTCGTCGATGCCGATCTCGCCCGGCGCCTCGCATTCGCCTTCGGCCTTGAGGGTCCACGGACGCGTCCGCAGGAGGTGGGCGTTCCGCGCCGGAGCCTCCTTGCCGACCCCGAGCTCGACGAAATTGTTGTAGCTCGTGAAGTCACCGTAGTCGGTCGGCTCGAGCTCCTTGCCGTGCGACGTTTCCTGCAGGTCGGCGATCGGGGCAAGGCGGCCGGGTCGGGCCACTGCCGCCTCACCAGGCCTGGCCACCAGCAGCGCCGCACCAGCGGCCGCCACGCGCAGAAAGCGGCGCCGGTCTTCCCAGACCGCGCGGGGCGTGATCTCCGATGACGGCACGACCGGGATTCGAATTCGCCGCAAGGTCTACCCCTTCGGACAGGAACCGCATGCAATCATCCGCCAAACATGCGGCACAGACACCCGCTATTCCCCGCGGTCTTCGCGATCCGCTGCGAACGCCTCCGGCCAGCAGGCCTCTAGCGCCGCGGCCAGCCGCGGCACGGTCGGCAGCTCGGCGAACGCCGCGGGTTCCACCCAGCGGGAGGCCGAGTGCTCCCAGTCGAGCCGGACCGTCGGCGGCGCCGCGAGGTCGAAAAGAAAGGGATGAACGACCCATTGCCGGCCGAGCGCCGGGTCGGCGACGGCCAGCGGCACGCCGGCCCTCACTAGGTGCAGCTCGGACCGATCGATGCCCGTTTCCTCCTCGATCTCCCGCAGGGCCTGGGCCAGCGCGGTCGGCTCCTCCAGGTAACCGCTCACCGCTGCCCAGCGGCCGCGGTAGCTGCCGACCCCCTCGCCGCGCCGCAACAGCAGGACCGACCCGGCGTGGCGCAGGAACGCCGTCACGACATGGACCTGCTCGGCCATAGCGCGCCCCTTCTGCCTGCCACCCTGTCGGCCGCGGCAGTCTACCTTGCAGGACGGGTGCCTGATCCGCGGCACCGGTTTAGAATTTAGACTTACTCGCGCTCTGTGCCCGCCATCGAATCCGACCGACGATGCCCTCGCCACGCCACCTCCTCATGCCCGCCCGCGCACTCGTCGCGGGCCTCGTCCTCGGCACCACCACCGCCTGGGCGGCCGGCGACGCCGGCGCCTGGAGCCGCGCCGGCGAGCGGGGTGAGGCCATCCGCATCGACCCGAGCACGCAGCGGGCGACCGTCACGGGCAGCGACGGGACGAGCCGCCCGCTCTGGGACGGTGTGCACCGGCTCGAGGACGGGCGCACGCTGATCATCCGCTCGGGCGTGGTCGTGCAGGACGTCGACATGAGCGCGTCGAAGCGAGAGCCGTTGCGGATCCAGGAGGATGCCGAGGCCGTCTCGCCCTGTGTCGCACTGACGCGGAGGGTCTGCGGGCTCAAGTCCGAATGCGAGAGCGCCAACGCCTGCGGGCTCGCCCGCCAGCTCCAGAAGTTCGAGGACGAGGAGCGTCACGAACGCCCCGACATTGCGCCGCAGACCATCCTGCGCCAGTGTCGCGACGCCCTGAGCAATCCGACCATTTTCCCCGGCTGCCTGGCCAACGCGACCCTGAGCGACGACAGTCCCTGCAAGGCGCTGCTGCGGCGCGTCTGCGGAAAGGCCAACGAGTGCGGCAGCGCGCCGCCCTGCAAGGCCGCACGCCAGCTCGGCGAGATGGAGATCGACGAGCGGCTGTCGGCCGCTCAGCCGGAGCTGAACCCCCGCGCCGCAGGCCAGTGCACGCAGGCGCTGCTGGACAAGGACTTCTTCCTGCCCTGCCGCTGACGGCCCGGTCGCGGGGGCGGGCACCCGAAAGGGCGCCGGCCTCCGGCCGGCGCTTGTGGATTTAGATGCGAACAATTATCATTTCCTCAATCTGGTACCCTGGTTGAGGTAAATGCCATGCGCTCCACCGCCACCCTGCTCGCCGCCGTCCTCGTCGCCACCGTACTGACACCGATCGCCGCAACAGCAGCCGAGGTCGTCGTGTATTCGGCGCGCAACGAGCAGCTGATCAAGCCCCTCTTCGACACCTATACCGCGAAGACCGGCGTCGGGGTCCGCTTCATCACCGACAAGGAGGGGCCGCTGCTCGCGCGGCTCCGGGCGGAGGGCGCCAACACCCCGGCCGACCTGCTGATCACCGTCGATGCCGGAAACCTCTGGCAGGCCGCCGAGGTCGGGGTCCTCGCCCCGCTCGACTCGCCGGTCCTGGAGGGCAACATCCCCGCGCACCTGCGCGATCCGGGCGGCCAGTGGTTCGGTTTGTCGATCCGGGCCAGACCGCTCGTCTATAGCACCGAGCGGGTCAAGCCGGCGGAGCTCGT
>Ga0316622_100001260_pt1 | contig 16244 bp, 13 predicted proteins | sample OWC_Aug_OW2_C1_D_FD_207646 | JGI IMG/M metagenome (GOLD analysis project Ga0316622, IMG submission 207646) | Wetland soil microbial communities from Old Woman Creek delta, Ohio, United States - OWC_Aug_OW2_C1_D5_C | ecosystem: Environmental > Terrestrial > Soil > Wetlands | place: USA: Ohio... | reverse complement strand
CCCGAGGAGCTTCATCCGTGTCGGGCGACGAGGGGTCGGCAATCCCGGCGGATCCCACGGGCGGTGGCACGACACCACCCACGGGATGGCCGTCTGAGCGCGCGCCGCGCGCTCAGACGGTCACTTCTGCTTCAGCATGTCCAGGAAGCCCTGCAGGGTCGAGAGCTTCCGGGTCGAGGTCGAGTAGAGCTTGGCGGAGAAGACCGCGGTCGCGGCGTGGCCGGCGAGGAGCGTGAACAGCTCGTAGTCCATCGACGTGAAGGACGTCTTCTGGACGAGCAGCTTGTTGATCGAGATGACGCCGATCGTGGAGTCCTTGATCTTCAGAGGGATGACCGCGATCGGCTCCTCGAAGGGCGCGGGGTCCTTTCGCGCCACCGACTCCGCGAAGAAGCTGTCGCCGCTCTGCGCCGCCTGGCCGATGAGGCCGTCGCCGAGCGGGATCGTGGTCCGCGCCGGGGTCTGGCCCTCGGAGGCCTCCACCTCCAGCTGCCCGGTCTTCTCGCTCACCATGAGCACGTGGAAGACCTCGGCGCCGATGAGGTTGATCACGATCTCCTGGACGATCCGCACGACCTCCTTGAAGTCGAGGGTCGAGTGCAGCTGGTAGGACGCCACGTAGAGGTTCGCCAGGTTGTTGTTCTGCTCCTCGATCTCGATGTAGCGGTCGGCGAACTCCTTGTTCTCCTCCTCGACCTTGCGGAACCGCGCCTCGATCTCGGCCAGCTTCTCCTCGAGCTCCCGGACGCGCTTTTGCAGCGCCTGGACTCGTGCGTCTGCGGCCTGCGCCCCGCCCGACGCCTCGAGCGAGGCGATCTTGAAGCGGAGCCGCTCGTTCTCCTTGAGCAGGTCTTCGGTGAACTCCTTGGCCTTCGAGACGATCTGCAGGATGTCCTGGCCCTTGCGGGAGAGCTCGTCTGTCGACATGGCTTGGAACCTCGGTCGGATTCTACCGCAGGGGAGACCGGTCCTTGTCCTCGATGGCCTGGAGCTTCCTCTGCAGGAAGACGTTCTCGAGGGCGGTGCCGGCCTGCTGGACGAAGACCTCGAGGGCCTCCAGCCCCGCCGGGTCCCGCCCGGTCTCGGGATTGTCCCCGAAGAGGAGGGCGATCGTCTCGCGGTGGGCCACGAGCGGCATGAGGACCAGGCCCTTCGACTGGAAGCGGCCGATCCGGCCCATGAGGTGCCCCAGCCACCGGTCCGGGGGCGGCGGCCCGCCGTACGCCCGTCGCTCCCGCGCCACGTCGCGGAACACCGATTCCTCCCCGAGGGGGATCGCGACCTGGCGCGCGAGCAGGTTGAGCGTCTCCTCGCGCGGGGCGAGGCCGAATCCTCCGAGCCCGCGGGCCTCGTCGTTCTTCACCAGGAAGAGGATGGACCGCTCGAAGAACTCGCGAGCGGCCCTCATCACCAGGACGGCGATCTGGTTCGCGTCGCCTTCCTGGCGCAGCTCCTGGAGCCGGCGCCTCAGGAACTCGAAGGGCCGCGCCGCGCTCTCGGCGAGCGGCCCGGCCTCGGCGGGGGCCGCCGCGGAGGCTTTCCCCGGGGGCTTCGCGGCGCGTCGCGTCGTGGCCGCCTCGGCCAGGCCCGGCAGGACGTCGGCCACGAGCTTCGTCGCGAAGGCCGAGAGGTCGGCCTCGAACTGCCGCGGGTTGAGCTTGCTGAGGGTCGGCTTGAAGACGAAGGACTGCACGCCCATCTGCCGCGCGCGCAGGCGCAGAGACTGGCTGAGGCTCTCCGTCATCATCAGCACGGGAGGCCGGAGGTTCATCTTCCAGAGCCGTTTCACGACCTCGAAGCCCCCCTGGAAGGACGCTCCGCCCGAAGCCGGCATGCCGAGGTCGGTGACGAGGACGAACGGGCCGTGCTGCGCCCGCAGCTGGGCGGCGGCCTTTGCCGCCTCGTCCGGGTCCCCCGCCTCGACGATCCGGAACCCGGCGGCCGCGAAGTGCCGGCCCAGTATCGCGCGCACGTCGTCCTCGTCGTCCACCAGCAGGATGACGCGCGCGGCCCCGGGCTCCACGGCGGGCGGCTCGGCGACCGGGCCCCGGGGAGGAGGAGGCGGCGGGGCGGGCAGGTCGACCTTCGGCAGGGGACGCGTGTCGGTGCCATAGCGCTCGACCGGAGTCTCCTGCCACTGCTGCGGCGTCGAGAGGACGCCTTCGTCTGCGCGGAGGTCCTCGGACAGCGCCGCGCCCGGCACGATCGGCTCCTCCGCGAGAGCTCCCTCGTCCGGCGCCGAGAACGAGGCTTCGACCGCGGCCGCCGACTGCGCCCGGTCCTCGTCGAGGCCCTGCGCGAGGTCGAGGAGCATCTCCTGGGGGTTGATGCCCCGCGCCAGCGTCTCGTGCCGGATGTCCCGGTGGCCGACGACGGCCGGCACGTCGTCGGTCAGCTCGAAGGCGAAGGCACCCTCGCGCAGCCTCGCGAGCTCCTCGAGAGCGAAGCCGACGCGGCCGCGAACCGCCTTCTCGCGCGCGTCCTTCGGCAGCGAGCCAAGACGCGGGTCGACGGGGGGCGACGTCGCGGTGAAGGCGGCGACGACGAGCCCCTCGAGGAACACGATCGCCCCGTCGCCACCGGGCATCTCGATCGACAAGTAGCCCGTCTTCTGGCTGAACGAGACGATCTGGATGATGTCGAGGAGGGGCAGGTCCTCGAGGTTCCCTTGAAGGGCCAAAGGCTTCTCCGGTGGGATCTTACACCGCGGCCAGGATCTCCCCGGCAACCCGCTCGAGCGGGACCGCGCGGTGGACGACCCCCGCCTCGATCGCCGCCTTGGGCATGCCGTAGATCACGCAGGTCTCCTCGGACTCGGCCAGAGTCAGGCCACCCTTCTCGCGGATCGAGCGCAGGCCTTCGGTCCCGTCGCAGCCCATGCCGGTCAGGACGACGCCCAGCGCGAGCGGCCCGTACACCTCCGCCGCCGACGCCATGAGCACGTCGGCCGACGGGCGATGCAGCGCGCCGCGCGGCTCCTCGTCGAGAACGACCACCACGGCTGCGCCCCGGCGGGCGAGCCTCGTGTGGATGCCCGCGGGCGCGATCAGGACCACGCCCGGCTCGACGGCCTCCCCGTCGCGGGCCTCGCGAACGGGAATGGCGCTGCGGGCGTCGAGCCTCTCCGCGAGGGACCTGGTGAATCCGCGCGGGATGTGCTGGACGACGAGGACTGCCGCCGGGAAGCCTGCGGGTAGCCCGGAGACGACGACCTGGAGGGCGGTCGGCCCGCCGGTCGAGGCGGCGACGACGACGCACTGTGCCGGCGGCGCCCCCGGGGCCTCGCGGGCGCCCCGGCGGGCCAGCCTCGGGCGGGCGTGCACGCGCGCGCCCCCGAGGGCTCGGACCTTCGCGACGAGCTCCTCCGCGAGGCTCAGCATGCTCATGGGCTGCACGGACGACTTGTCCACGAAGTCCATGGCGCCGAGCTCGAGCCCGCGCAGGGTGACCTCCGCCCCTTCCTGGGTGAGCGTCGACATCAGCAGCACCGCCACCGGCTGCTCGGCCATGAGCCGCTCGAGGGTCTCGAGGCCGCCGAGCCGCGGCATCTTCACGTCCAGGGTGATCACGTCGGGGCGCAGCTCCCAGGCCTTGGCGAGGCCCTCCTCGCCGTCCGCGGCGAAGCCCACCACCTCGATGTCGTCCACCGTCCCGAGCATCCGCTCGATGGCCTTGCGCACGAACGCGGAGTCGTCCACCACGAGGACGCGGATCCGTCTCGTCCCGCTCATGGGCGAGGTCCCTCCGGTTTCTGGTACACGATGGCCCCCTGGAAGCGGATCGGGGCGAAGGAGCTCGACACGCGCGCGAGCGACTCCGCGTGGCCGAGGAAGAGGTAGCCTCCCGGGCAGAGCGCCTCGTGGAAGAGGCTCACCGCCCGCTGCACCGCGCCGTCCGAGAAGTAGATGAGCACGTTGCGGCAGAAGACGGCATCGAGCGGGGCGAGGCCGGCATAGCTCGCGGGGTCGAGGAGGTTCCCGGCGCGAAACGACACCGCCTTGCGCGACGCCTCCTTGACCCGCACCCCGCCGCCGTCCCTGACGAAGTGGCGCTCGAGGAGGGGCGGGGTGACCGTGCGCAGCGAGTTCTGGTGGTAGACGCCGCGGCGGGCCTTCTCGAGCGCCGCCCCGTCCACGTCGAGCCCGGTCACCCGCACGTCCCACCCCCAGAAGAACTGACCGCTGTCGAAGAGGATCATGCCGAGGGTGAGCGGCTCCTCGCCGGTCGAGCAGCCGGCGGAGAGGAGGCGAAGCCGTTTCTCGCCCGTCCTCGTCTTCCGGTCCTTGATCGCGCGCAGGATGTGGGTGGAGAAGACGTCGAGCTGCGGCTGCTCGCGGAAGAAGTAGGTCTCGTTGTTGGTGAGGTGGCTCACCATGCGCTGCTGCTCCTCGGACCGCTCCGGGGCGAAGCGCAGGTAGCGGTAGTAGTCCTCGAAGGAGGCCAGCCCGAGGAGGGCGAGGCGGGGAGCGAGGCGGCTGCGCAGGCTCCCCCGCTGCGATTCGTCGAAGTAGAGCCCGAAGCGCTCGTGGACGAAGTCCCGCAGGAGACGGAACTCCTCCTCTCTCAGCTCGGCGTCGGGGTCGGGGCTCGTGTACTTCACCGCGGCTGCAGCTTCCGCAGGGCGCTCGCGGCGGCCTGGCGGACCTCCGGGGAGGGGTCGCTCGCCTTCTTCTCCAGCAGCGGCCGCAGCGCCTCGCGGAAGCCACCGTCGCCGAGGGCGGCCGCGGCCTCGACGCGAACCGCGGGGCTCGCGTCGTCGAGGCCGGCGACGAGGAGCCGCCGCGCGGAGGGGTCCTCGAGGCGGCCGGCCAGGTCGACGAGCAGCCGGCGGTGGTCCGCTTCGAGGCCTCCCGCGGAGAAGGCCCGCTCCATCTCGGGCAGCGCCGCCGCGCCCAGGCGGCGCAGCGCCTCGAGGGCGGCGGCCTGCAGTCCGGGGTCGCCGAGGGCGGCCACGAGGCGCCCGGCCCCGCGCGGGTCCCGGATCTCCCCGAGCGCCCCCACCGCGGCGCGGCGCACCGTGGCGTCGGGGTCGTCCACTCGGGCGGCGAGGGCGGCGACCGCCTTCGAGCTCCGGATGCGACCGAGCGCCGACGCGGCGGCGCAGCGGACGCTCCAGTGCTCGTCGTCGAGGGCCACGAGGAGGGCCGCGGCGGCCTGCGGGTCCCCGATCTCGCCGAGGCTCTCCGCCGCCGCCCGGCGGAGGTTGCGGTCGGCGTCGCGCAGGACGTCCACGAGGGGTCGCACCGCTCCCGGCGCGCGAATCTGCCCGAGCGCCTCGACCGCGGCGAAGCGCAGCTCTTTGCGCGGCTCCGCGAGGAGCGGCAGCAAGTGCTCGACCGCATCCGGGTTGCGGACCTGGCCGAGGGCACGCACGGCGGCGAAGCGCAGGCGCGGGTCCTCTTCGGCGAGCAGCGGCAGCAGCAGCGGCGCCGACTCGGGCTCGCCCAGGCGCCCGAGGGCGAGCACCGCCTGCTGACGCACGATCGAGCTGCCGTCGGCGAGCCCCGCCCGCAGGACCTCGACCACGCCCGCTCCCCCGAGCTCGCCCAGCGCCTGCATGGCCGCCGCGCGGAGCGCCTCCCGCCCGTCCCGCGCCGCGGCCTCCAGCGCAGGCGCGGCAGCTGGGTCGCGCAGGAGGCCGAGCGTCTGCGCCGCGCGGACGCGCGCGTCCTCGTCCGCCCCGGCGAGGGCCTGCACGAGGAGCGGGCGCACCTGCTCGGCATCCATTCGCGAGAGCGCGTCGATGGCGCTTTCCTGGATGAGGTCGCTCTCGTCGCCGAGCAGCTCGAAGAGCAGCATGGGGGCGTCCTCGTCCCCGAGGCGCCCGATGGCGGCCGCCGCTTCCGCCCGCACCTCGGCGGCCGGGTCGTGGATGAGAGGCGCCACGAGCGTGGTGCCCTCCGGGGGGGCGATCCAGGCCAGACAGCGCACCGCGCCGAGCCGAACCGCGTCGTCCGGGTGCGCCAGGGCGCGCTCCCAGGCCGCGCGCTCGCGGAATCCGATCGACACGAGGGCGTGGCTCGCGAACTCCCTCACCGCGATGTCACCGAGAAGCTCGAGGAGCGGGGCCACAGCCCGCCCCTCGCGGAGCCAGCCGAGGGTGATCGCGGCGGTCGTCCGGTTGCGGGGATCCTCGTCGGCCAGCATTCCGAGGAGGTGGGCCACCAGCTCCTCGCGCTTGAGGGCGGCCTGGACCTCGGGATCGAGGCTCTCGCCGGAGGCGGTCGCGCGCTGCTCGATCTCCACCACCGCCCGGATGGCGGCGTTTCGCAGGGCAGGGTCAGGATCGAGGAGGTAGGCGGCGATCCGCGCGAGCGCCTCGCGCCCGGCCAGCCGGCCGAGGGCCTCGAGGGCGGGAGCCCGCAGCATCTCGTCGTCGAGGAGGGAGAGGAGGGCCGGCGCCGCCCGCGGGTCGCCGATCTCGCCGAGGGCGTGGAGCGCGGGGTACTGCAACCAGGGCTCGCCCCGCAGCGCGTCGATGAGTCGGGGCACGGCCAGGGGAGAGCCGATCTGCCCGAGGCTGGCGGCGGCGGCGTGGCGGACGTTGACGTCCGGGTCGGCGAGCGCCTCCACGAGGGTGGCGACCGCGGCCGGCTCCTTCATGGAGCCGAGCATCACCGCGGCGAAGAGCCTCACCTCCTCGTCGGGGTCGGAGAGGAGCGACAGGAGCGGCGCCGTCGCGGCGGTGCCGAGCCGCACGTAGATCTCCATCGCCGCGTTGCGCGAGCCCGCGTCGTCGCCGTCGCGCAGCGCCGCCTCGAGGGCCGGCAGGAGGGCGCCGGGATGGAAGGCAGCCAGGGCCTCGACCGCGGCCTGCCGCACCGCCCAGCTCCCGTCCCCCACCGCCACGAGCAGCAGGGCGATGGCCTCCGGGCGGCCGGAGGCGCCGAGCTCCGCCACCGCCCGGCGCCGCGCGGGCTCCTCGCCGCGGCGCAGGGTTTCGAGGATCTGGGTGACGTCGAGGCTCACCTGTCACCCCGAGGAGCTCGGTTCGTGTCGGGCGACGAGGAATCCGCAGTCCTGGCGGACCCCTCGCACGTCGAGGCGGCCGGACGTGCTCGGGGTGACAGGGGGCTCACTTCGGGGCTTTCCTCGCCGGCTTTCAAGGGGCTCTCCTTGACCGACTCGATCGAGATGACGACCTCCTGGAGTGTCGCTCGACGGGACACTCCAGGAGGTGCTACTGAACCTTGAACACCGACACCAGCCGCGCCAGGTTCTCCGCCTGCTGGGCGAGGTTGGCGGTGGCCTTCGACATCTCCTGCACGGTAGCCAGGTTGTCGCGCGCGATCTCCGAGATGTTCTCCATGGCCTTCACCACCAGCTCGCCGCCCTTCTTCTGCTCGGCGGTGGCGTGCGAGACCTGCTGGGTCATGTCGTTCATGCGCTCGACCGCGTTGATGATCTGGCGGCTGCCCTCCGCTTGCTCGCGGGTGGCGAGCCCCACCTGGGAGGCGATTTTGTTGATGTTCTCGACGGCGAGGCGCACCTGGCGCCCGCCCGCGGCCTGCTCGCGGGTCGAGTAGGCGGCCTGGGTCATGACCTTCTTGATGTTCTCCATTGCCGCGCGGATCTGCTTCGAACCCTCGGCCTGCTCGCGCACCGCCTGGGTCACCTGGGAGGTGGCGGAGTTCATCCGGGAAACGGTGTCGAGCACCTCGGAGGAGGCCTGCGACTGCTTGCCGGTCGCTTCCGCGATCTGGCCCATGAGCTCGCTCGAGCGCGAGACCGACTCGATGATGTTGCGCAGCGCCACCCCTGCCTTGTCCGCGAGGGCGATGCCCTGCTTGGCCTCCGACGCGCCGGAGCGGGCCACCTCGACCGCGTCCGTCGTCTCCTGCTGCACCTGGCGGACGACCTCGCCGATCTCCTTGGCCGCCTCCACCGAGCGCTCGGCGAGCTTGCGCACCTCGTCCGCGACCACCGCGAAGCCGCGGCCGGCCTCGCCCGCGCGCGCCGCCTCGATGGCAGCGTTCAGGGCGAGGAGGTTGGTCTGGTCGGCGATCTCCTCGATCACCTCGAGGATTCGCCCGATCTCCTGCGAGCGCTTGCCGAGCCCGGTGATGACGCGGGCGGTGTTCTCCATGTTCTCGGAGATCGCCTTCATCCCATCCACGGTGCGGGCGACCGCCTCGCCCCCGGTCTTCGCGTCCTCGGAGGCGCGCGCGCTCATGCGGTCGGCCTCGGAGGCGATCTTGGCCACGTCGGTGACCGCGCCCGCCATGCCGGAGACGGTGGCGCTCGCGCGTGAGGCCGCGTCGCCCAGCGACTCGGCGTTCTGGGCCACCTGGGCGATGAAGGAGGCCATCTCCTCGACGGTGGCGGTGGTCTCCCCCACGGTGCCGGCCAGGCTCTCGAGGTCGCGCGCCATCTGGTCGATGGACACGGTCATCTGCTCGATGGTCGCCGAGGCCTCGGTGACGGTCTGGGCGAGCGTTCCGCCCGAGCGGGCCACCTCCTCGATCGAGGCCCCCATCTCGGTGATCGAGCTCGAGGTCTCCTCGACGTAGCTGGCGAGGCCCTGCGCGCTGCCCGCCACCGTCTGGATGGAGGCCGCCATCTCCTCCATCGAGGTCGAGGTCTCCTCCGCCGCCTGGGCCTGGCCCGAGGCACCCTGCATGATGAGCCGGGCGTTGGCGGAGATCTGTCCGGCGGACGATGCCACCTGGACCGAGGCCTCCTGGATGTTGTCCACCACCTTGCGGAGGTTCCCCACCATCTCGTTGAGGCTGCGTCCCAGGGTCCCGATCTCGTCGTCGCTCTGCGCGTCCAGGTTGACCATGAGGTCGCCCTTGGCGACCTGCTCCGAGGCCAGCGCCATCGACTGCAGCGGCTCGAGCCAGCGGCCGATCACTGCCCAGCCGATCGCGAAGCCGAAGCCGATCACCACGCCTGCGAGCAGCAGGGCCTCGACCACGCGCCGGCGCTGCACCTCCCGCAGCGCGGCCTGGCTGATCGCCACCTCCACGCCGCCCTTCACCGCCTCGGTTCTGCTGGCGGGCGCCGCTCCCAGCTCCTCCCCCATCGAGGACCCGCCGGTCGAGCTCGTCACGGGAGCGCGGAAGAGCAGCACCGCCTCGCCTTCGGTCGTGAAGGCCTCGCGCTCCTCGAGCGCGGCCGGAGGAGCGCCCGGCAGGTCGCGGATGGCCTTGCCGGTCTGGGCGAGAATGGCCCCCGTCGCGTCACGGATCATCGCGCCCACGACGTCGGAGCGTTCGCCCTGGCCGCCCGGCGCCACCGCGCCCTCCAGGAACTGCGTGAGCAGTGGCTTGTCCTCGGTGAGGACGCCGTACTTCGCGTTGAAGGCGAGGTTGCTCGCGACGTAGCGCCCGCGCTTGACGATCTGGTCCCGTATGATGGCCTCGCCCGCGACGAGGTCGTAGATCATGGAGACGCCCGTGATCACCACCGCGGTGAGCGTGAGGAGAAGGAGGAACTTCGCTCGGATCGACTTGGTGTTGATGGCCATCTGGACTCTCCCTACGAAACCCCGTCCGTCCCCTCGGTCGCGCGCACGCCCGCGGCGGATGCGCCCGCCGCCCGCAGCTCGTGCACGAGCAGCCGCTCGAGATCGACCAATATGATCAGCCGGTCGTCGAGCTTGGCCACGCCCCGGATGTAGTCGCCGCCCTTCTCCACCACCTCCTCGGGGGCGGGCTCGATGCGCGACACCTCCACCTTCAGGACCTGCGACGCCCCGTCCACCAGCAGTCCGAGGAGCCGCTCCTTCACGCGCACCACGACGATGCGGGTGGCCCGCCCGTCCTCGACCTCGCCCAGCCCCAGCTTCCGCTTGAGGTCGAGGACCGGCAGGATGCGGCCGCGCAGGTTGATGACCCCGCGGATGAACTCGGGGGCGCGCGGCACGCTGGTGATCTCGGTCGTCCGCCGGATCTCCTGCACCTGCCGCACGTCGACGCCGTACTCCTCGCGATCGAGGAAGAACGTCGCGAGGTGCTCGGTGGCCTCCGCGGCGGCGCGGCGGTCCTGCACCGGCGCCGCGAAGAAGGACAGGCTGTGGGCGCCCGCCACCTCCTCGCGCACGAGGACGTCCTCCGCGAGGCCGGAGGCCGGCAGCTCGACGCGGCCGGGGGAAGCCGGCGTCCCGGGGACGCTTCGATCCGGGGGCTCCGCTTCCAGCTGCCGGAGGATGTCCTCGGCGAGACCCGAGGCGGGCAGCTCGACCCTGCCGCCGGTCCGGGCGGCGTCGGCGGGCGCGACCTCCGGCTCGACCGTCTCGTCGGCGAGAACCGGCTCCGGCCGGGACGCCGCCTCGTCATGGTTCGGTTCGGGCGGCGGGCCGGCGGCCGTGTCGCCCCGCCGGGCCCTCTTCCGCGCGTCGGCCATTCGACCCATGCTCGCTACCCTCTCGTTCCCGCGGGAACGCGATCCCAGTCCCTCTCGCTCGCGACCGCCGCCGCGATCGCGCCGTCCACCCGCTCCGCGCCACGGGCCATGCCCTCGACGAGCGCCTGCGTCGCCAGCTGGTTCAGCACGCGCGGGATGCCGGCGGCGGCCGCGTGCAGCCGGGCGACCGCCTCGTCGGTGAAGAGAGTCCGCGCGAGCCCCGCCACCGCGAGGCGGTGAGCCAGGTAGGCGCTCGTGTCCTCGACCGCGAGCGGCACCAGGTCGAACGACACCCCGATCCTCTGCGTGAGCGCGCGGTACGCGCGGTGGCGCAGCCGCTCCCGCAGCTCCGGCTGGCCCACGAGCACGATGGCCACGAGGTTGCGGTCGTCGAGCTGGAAGTTCGTGAGCAGGCGGATCTCCTCGAAGGTGGGCTTGCCGGGGATGAGGTGCGCCTCGTCCACGATCAACAGCGCGGCGCGACCCTGCTCGTCGAGCTCCAGCAGGCGCTCGTGGATCTGCTCGAGGAGGTCGTTCGTGTGGAATCGCGGCTGCACGACCCCCAGCTCCGCCGCCGTCGCCTTGAGGAACTGCCGCGGCGAGAGGCGCGGATTCAGGATCATCCCGACCTCGTAGCGGGCCCCCAGGCGGTCCACGAGGGCGCGGGTGAGGAGCGTCTTCCCCGAGCCCACCTCCCCGGTGAGGAGGGCCAGCTCGACCTCCTCGACGGCGAAGACCAGCCGCTCCAGCGCCTCCTCGTAGGTGTCGTTGAGGAAGAGGTACCGCGGGTCGGGCGTCTTGCGGAACGGCTTCTCGCGCAGGCCCCAGTAGCTCTCGTACACGTCTCAGGCCTCCCCCCGGGCTCGCCCGCGCGAGCGCGCGCGGCGGCCCTCGAAGAGCGAGGCCACGTCGAGGATGAGCACCACGCGCCCGTCCCCGAGGATCGTGGCCCCGGCGATGCCGGCCACGGCCTCGCCGATCACGGGGTCGAGCGCCTTGATCACCACGTCCTGCTGCCCGCGGAGGCGGCCCACGGTGAGCCCGAGGCGCTTCTCCCCGCGGCCCACGATCACCGCGTAGGCGTCGTCGCCCTCCGCCTCGCGCACCCCGAACAGCTCGGCCAGGTGGACGAGGGGCACGATCCGGTCGCGCACCCGCAGGGTGTCGCGACCGCCGATCCGGGTGACCTCGCGCTTCGGGAAGCGCAGGCTCTCGACCACCGCCCCCGAGGGGAGCGCGTAGACCGACCCGCCCACCTCGACCATGAGTACGGTGATGATGGCGAGGGTGAGCGGCAGCTGCAGCGTGAACTTGGTCCCCGCCCCGGGGATCGTCTCCGCCTCGATGAGGCCGTTGAGCTGCTCCATGCTGCGCACGACCACGTCGAGGCCCACGCCCCGCCCCGAGACGTCCGTCACCGTGCGGGCGGTGGAGAAGCCTTCGGTGAAGATGAGCTGGATCGCCTCGCGGTCGGTCAGGGCCTCGTCCTCCCGCACGAGGCCGCGCTCGAGCGCGCGGCGCCGCACCTCCGCCGCGTCGATCCCGCCCCCGTCGTCCACCAGCGTGATCACCACCTGGTTCGATTCCTGGGCGGCGGAGAGCAGGATGGTGCCGGTGGGCGACTTGCCGCGCCTGGCACGCACGGCGGGGACCTCGATGCCGTGGTCCACCGCGTTGCGGATGAGGTGCACGAGCGGCTCGCCGATCTCGTCGATCACCGCTTTGTCGACCCGGGTGTCCTCGCCCTGCAGGACGAGCTCCACCTGCTTGCCCTGCTGGCGGGCGAGATCGCGCACCAGCCTCGGGAAGCGCTCGAAGACGTGGCGGAGGGGGAGCATCCGCACGTCCATGATCGTCTCCTGCAGCTGGGTCGACACTCCGGCCACCTGGTGGACCGACGCCAGCAGCTCCGGCCCCGCGCCGGGGGCGAGGTCGGCGACCTGCCGGGCCAGCTCGCTGAGCTTCGTGCGGTGGACGATCAGCTCCCCGACCAGGTTCAGGAGGTGGTCCAGCTTCGCAAAGTCCACGCGCACCATGCTCGAGCGGGTCGGGGCGAGGGCGGCGGGTTCCGGCGCCTTGCCCACCCTCGCGGGCTCCGGCGCGGGCGCGGCTCTCCTCGCCGCGCCCGCGTCGAGGAGAGCCCCCAGGGCCGCCCGCTCGGGCGAGAGGTCCCGGGCCTCGCCGCCCGTCGCACAGGCCGACTCGACGGCGGCGCGCAGCGCGGCCGCCCCCTCGAGGAGGCAGTCGAGGGCGGCCGGGTCGAGGACGAGCGCCCCGTCGCGGGCGCGGGCGAAGACCTCCTCGAGGCGGTGGATGTAGTCCTTGACCCCGGTGAAGCCGATCATCCCGCTGTTGCCCTTGAGGGTGTGCAGCGGGCCGAGAAGGGAGGCCGCGACTTCGGGGTCGTGGCCCTCGCGCTCGAGGCGGAGGAGCGTGGCGTCGAGGACTGCCAGGTGCTCGCGCGCGTCCTCGAGGTAGATGCCGACCAGCTCGGCGGACACCTCGAACTCCATCAGCGGGAGCTGAGCGGAGCGAAGGGGCTCACGGCCCCGTGATCTTCTCGATGAGGCTGTGGAGCTCCGACGCCTGGAAAGGCTTCTTCACGTACCCGCGGGCGCCCATCTTGAGGCCACGGATCGTGTCCTCTTCCTTGCCCTCGGTGGAGATGATGATGACCGGGATGTCCTTGTACGCCGCCTCCTTCTGTGCGCGCTGCAGGAACTCCAGGCCGTTCATGACCGGCATGTTGATGTCCAGCAGGATGAGGTCGATTCCCTCCTCCTGGGCGAGCTTGTCGAGCGCCTCGAGCCCGTTCATCGCGCTCACCAGCTTGCAGTTCTTGTAGCGGGAGAGGAAGAGCTTGTACATCTGGTGGATGAGCGCCGAGTCGTCGACGGCGAGGATCTTCCTCAGCATTCCCCTCTCCCACTGGCTCGCCCCGGCCGGCTCCGCGGTCGCGGGACGCTGAGGGCTCCCGCGGGCGGCGCACGACCAGACGGCGGCGTATGGTTTCTACCATCTAAACCCCTGCCTTTCAAGCAGTCAGCCGGTGGCCGCGCCCGCGCCCGCGCGCTATATTGCCCACGCGGGGCGTTGTGCCAGCGGCCTCGCGGAGGACCATGTTCGAGTCGAAGTCGAGGCTCCAGGAGGACGTGCGAGGGCTGCTCGACGCCCTGCGCGAGCTCGGCGATGGCCGCTACGCCGCCCTGTTCGACGCGAAAGGGGTCCTCCTGCAGAGCCCGGACGAGGGCCTTCCCCCCCAGGCCGGGATGCCGTTCGGGGGGGACCTGCGGCGCCTCGTGCAGTCCCGAGCCGAGGCGCTGTTCGCCCTTCCGGCCGCGCTCCACGCCCCGGACGTGCCCGGCGAGGCGGACCCGGGCGGCGGACCGATGCCGGACCTCTTCGAGGCGTGGGGGGAGGACGAGTTCTTCCTCGCCTTCCTGAATGGCCGCGTGGGCCTCCTCGTGGCCTGCCCCGACGCGAAGCGCCTCGAGGGCGAGTCGGGGAAGCTCATCCAGGTGATGGCGGACCGGCTGCTCCGCTACAACCCGGCCTGGCGCCTCGACGAGCGTGGCCGCGGGCTCTTCTTCGGCTCCCCCCGGCTCGACACGGTCGTGATCGAGCGGCCGAGCGGCACGGGCCACGGCGGGGCCGCCTGAGCGCCGAGCCAGGTCAGGAGCTCGGGACAGCCGGCGGGTGGCGGCTCCTTCGCTCCCAGACCCCGAGAGCTTCGCCTCTCGGGTCGACGATCTCGACCCTGGCCTTGCGGGACCACTCGGCCGCGAAACGCGGCTCCATCTGGGCCGGAAAGTAGCGAGCCTTGCGGCCTCGTTGCAGGAACGCCTCGAGCTCGTCCGCGGCGTGGCGACCCCCGCCGATGACGATCAGCTCGTTGCTGACAGCCAACACGGCACGCAATGTCGGCGAAGGGGCGCCACTCCTCAGGAAGCCACCCCACGAACGGTCCGGCACGAAGAAGGCGCGATCGCAGAAGGGCGATACCTGGTGGGTGTCCCGGAAGTCGTGAGCCACGCTGGGGTGGATCCCGGCCGTCATGATGCCGCGCTCCTTCGCGATCGGGTAGACCGCGGCGATGCCGTCGTGGCCGCCGACGCGCGTCAGGGTGCCGCACTGGACGAGGACCTGACTCGGATCCCACCGCGCCATGAGCTCACGGCACAGTCTGGGCACCAGCCGGCGGTCGCGATAGCCCAGCTCTCCGAAGCCCGCGAACGAGACCACGTAGCGACCGGTTGCGCGGAACCACTCCACGACGCCGGCCACAGGCTCGACGACCGCGTCGGGCCTCCCGCGGGAGCCGTCACGCATGCCACAATGATACCCGCACTACTGGTTCAGCTTTCCGATCGGGGTGTCGCCATGGCGTCACTCGACGCAGGGTCAGGGGACAGTCGCGCGCGGGCCCGAGGCGATGGGCCCTCTCGCCTGGTGCTCGAGGGTTCGGCCCGACGCTGGAACGAGGCGATTGGCCGGCTCTGGGCTCGCATCCTGGAGCGCAACCGGCTCGATCGCGAGGGCACCGTGGTCGAGGTCGGCCCCGGCTTCGCGGACAAGATCGGGCGTGGGCTGGCGCAGCTGCGGTTTGCCGGGACGCTGCTCGTGGTGGAGCCTTGTGCCGCGCCTCGGGACTGGGTCGTGGAGTCCTACCGATCCCTGCTGCCGCGCGCGAAGATCGTGCCGTTGGCCGGCGACATCGGGACGGTCCGGGACCTGCCCGAGCGAGCCGAGGGCCTGGTCATGAATCACGTGATCGACGACCTCATGCTGGGCGCAGCGCTGCCTCCCGGCCGCGCCTCGGCCTTGTTCTCTGAGATGGTGCCGGGGGGGCCCTGCTCGCCCGATCTTCGACTGGCGTGGCGGCGCCTGGGCGACGATCGTCGTCTCCTGGAAGCCACCAGCCGCCGCGTCGTGCGGGAGCTCTGCGCCCTCGTGTCGGCGATTCGACCCAGACTCGTCGTCATGAGTCACTACGCCAGCTGGTACCAGCGCACCCACGGGCTCGAAACCGCCGACCGCCTGGCGCAGTCGGTGCTGGTCCAGCTGCGGGATCGCCTGGGGGGTACGACGCCGGGCAACCGGCGGCTGCTGGCCCGCCTGCGCCAGGATCCCGGGCGCTGGTTCGTCAGCGATCGCGACTGGCGGTCCGCGACGTCATGAAGAGGCCGCACCGGGCGATTCCCGGCTGGAGGTTGCCTGCTCACGATGAAGAGAACGGCGGACCCCGCGACGGGAGGAGAGTGGGCGAGCCACTGGCGACGGTCGCCGCGATCGAAGCGCCTGCAGGCGGTCGACCCGGCAAGCCTCCGCGCGCACTTGCGCCGCGCGGGTCTGCGTTGCGCGGGACCCTGCGTGGAGCTCCACTCGCTGGAGAACCGGGTCCTCGGCTTCGGCCGGGGGACCGCCGGCGCGCTCGTCGTGAAGCTGTATCGACCGGGCAGCTGGGACCGCTTCGCGATCGAAGAGGAGCATGCCTTCGCGAGCGAGCTGCGCCGCGGCGGGGTTGCCGTCGCACAGCCGTTGGCGCTCGCCTCCGGGTCGACGATCGGCCGGTGCGACGGAGTCTGGTACGCCGCGTTCGACTGGATCGAAGGCGACGACCGGACCAATCAGACGCTCGACGCGGCGGAGATCGTGGGCCTGGGCCGCCTGGCGGGTGAGCTCCATCGCGTCGGACAGGCTCGGCTCGCTCGACATCGGCGCTCCCTGCGCCCGGGCGACCAGTGCCGCGGCGGGGCTTCGTTCCTGATCGAGGGCAATCGGGTACCCTCCGCCCTGGCGGACGAGCTCGGGCGCCAGAGCCGGGCGATCCTCGGGGCGCTCGAGGTCACCGCCCACGAGCCCGTCCTTCGGTTGCATGGAGACCTGGGGCTCTGGAA